>Ga0256914_1000368_pt1 | contig 44305 bp, 42 predicted proteins | sample HulkmetaG_FD_191571 | JGI IMG/M metagenome (GOLD analysis project Ga0256914, IMG submission 191571) | Hydrothermal chimney microbial communities from Main Endeavour vent field at the Juan de Fuca Ridge, Pacific Ocean - Hulk | ecosystem: Environmental > Aquatic > Marine > Hydrothermal vents ...
CGAGGAGAGCAAACGGGGCACGCTGGGTCTTCTGTTTAGTCTGCCTGGTTCAAGTAACAGCTTGGTGACGGGAAAGTTTGTGGCCTCCTTTCTGTTTTGCGTCCTTGCAATTTTAAGTACTTTTCCAATCCCTGTAATGTTGAACCTTCTTGGAAATCCAGATCCAGGGCCAATTATTACTGGATATACAGGAAGCTTTCTGGTGTCGGCCTTTTTGCTTTCGTTGGGAATGGCCATATCTGCCTTTTTTAAGGACCAAATTGTGGCCTTTATATTGAGTCTTGTCGCTGGCTTTTTTTGCTTTCTTTCAGGAACCGAATTTTTTTCTACTTTTATAGATAGTTGGTTGGCCGGTCTTGGAACCTTTCTAAGGCATGGCCTTGGCATCCCTAGCCATTTTGCATCTTTTGCAAAAGGAGTAGTAGATCTGGGAGATGTAATATTTTTTGTGTCTTATACTATAATTTTCTTGGCGATAAACGCATTGACTGTAGAAGGAATCCTTAGGTTTCGAATTCAAAAAGGATTTTATTTTGCAATCGTTATGTTTCTTGGCATTGGAGTCTTTTTGAATGCCCTAATATTTGATTTAAGACTGCCACGGTTTGATCTAACTGAAAATCAAATCTACACTGTTTCTCCAGGGACAAAAAGGGTTCTATCCAGACTCAAGGTCCCTATTTCTGTAATATATTATTGCTCTTCAAGGGAAAAGATGCCAACAGCCATGAAGGAGATGGCGAGAGATGTCGGTGATATGCTAGATGAGCTTTCAAAGCTGTCGCCAAAATTTACTTATAAAATAGTGGATCCAGACGCCTTGTCTGGAAAGGAAAAGAAAGAGCTTGAAAAGAGAGGGATTGTCCCATTCAATGCCCAGACTATTGAAAGAGACGAGTTGAATATTAAACGGATCTATTCGGCAATTCAGCTATCCTATCTTGACAAGAGAGCCGAAATTATTCCTCAGGTTTTGCCGGATTCTTTAGCAAGCCTTGAATATGACATTGTTTCAAGAATCTTCAGGTTGGGACTTGAGGAAAGGCCAAAGATAGTGCTTGTGGCTCCGAAAGAGCAGCTTCCTCCCCAGATGATGCTAATGTATCAACGAATGGGGCAGCCTGTGCCTCCTGCAGTGGATCGTTTCCGTCTTCTTGAACAGGTACTGCGTTCACAGGGGTATACGGTTTTGAGGCAAGAAATTACAAGGGATACGCCATTGCCCAATGATGCAAAGGCCCTGTTTATAGTTGGGTCTTGGCAGTTTAACGATCGGCAACTTTACGAAATTAGACGCTTTCTTTCTTCTGGGAAACCGTTAGTATTGGCCTTTCAACATTATAAGTATACTTACACTAATGGGCCTGAAGGGATACAGGTAAACGGGCAGAGTATGTCCAACAACCTTAATAGATTGATTCAAGACTTAGGGCTCAAGGTTGAACCCAAAATGCTTTTTGACAAAAGGAGTGCTGTACTTTCTGTAGAATCCAGTACACAGATGGGGCTCTTTACAGCCCTTGTTCGTACTCCAGTAAACTTTCCTATGCAGATAAAGGTACTTCCTGACAGTATGAATCAAGATCTGTCTATCACAAGCAACCTTTCTGGCCTTTTGTACCTATGGGGTAACGCTCTTCAAATAGATGAAAAGGTGTTGACAAAAAAGAAGGCAAGGTTCACGGTTCTTTTTGAAACAAGCGACTACAGCTGGACAAGGCCGTTTCATCCTGGAACCATTTCTGAGAGAGAGATGAGCCCAGATGATGTCGAATTCAAAAGGCGTCCTTTGGCATTATTGATAGATGCTACATTTCAAAATCCTTTTGACACAAATGGGATTCCTAAATGGCCAGATGAACAAAAGGCTCAAAAAGAGAGAGATACCAACAAGAAAAATGGCAAAGACGGTATTAAAATTAAAAAGGATCACATTGGAAAAACGACTTTAAGGCCTTCTAAGTTAATTCTTATTGGTTCAAGCGAAATGTTCTCAGATACCGCCATCTCTGCCATGTCGAATGCGGCTTTTATGTTAAATTGCATGGACGTATTATGTCTCGGCGATGAACTTATACATATTAGGAACAAGACCCAAATACAGAGACCCATCAGAGAGGTTAGCCCTACTCAAAGGTTGCTATGGAAGGTGTTTGCTACCTTTTTCATGCCTATACTGTGGAGTGTTTTTGGAGTTATTTACTTGCTTAGACGCAAAAGGGCCCGTCGTAACTGCGTCTATTCATGGCAATAAGGCTTGAGGGAGGAAAAATGAAGGCTTGGCAATTGGTTATACTTGGTCTCATATTGGTTTCCCTTGTGCTTTTTTATTTTTTTAAACAGAGGCCAAGGAGTCAGGAGATGAGCAGGCTTTTTATAACCCTTTTGTCAGAACTCAAAGATAATGAACCCGATCTCATAGAAGCTTTCTCAAGGAAAGACGATAGCGTACATCTGCTTTTAAAAAAGGGAAGCCGTGGTTGGATGGTCTTTGTAAATCGTGGCAAAGGAGGATTTTGGGTACCTGCCAAAGGTCAAAAGGTAAAAAAACTCCTTTCAGACCTCTTGGATTTTACAGGAGAGCTGAGGTCCAGCAGTAAGGAGTATCTTGATAGTTTTGGCCTTGGAGCTGGTCAAGGATTAGAGATTATATTGAAGAAATCAGGTAAAGAAATAAGCAGGGTAGTTGTTGGTAAAAAAGGACCTAGTTGGGGAAGCTGTTTTGTAAAAAGGGATGATGAAGCCAAGGTCTATCTTGTCTCAAGGGATCTTTTGGCAGACTTTGATATATGGACTGCCGAGATCAAGGGGCCGGTTGATATACGGTCATGGATAGATCTTAACGTGTTGTCTATTGCTCCGCAGGATATAATGTACTGTTCCTACTCCAAGGGGAAAGAGGTCTGGGCCCTTAAAAGAGATCGCGATAATGAAAAAAGCTGGACCGTTGTGAGAAACGGGAAGTCAAAACCCATTTCCAAAGACCAAGCATTGGACATTCTTAGAGAGATCCTTTCTATCCATTCTAGGGATGTTACTTCAGCAACTGATTTTAAAGACAAAACACCACGTAAGGACATGGAATCGCTAACATGCAAAGACAATAACGGGATTACGCATTCGGTTTTGATTGGCCGTTGTTCCCAAAGTGAGGGGTTATGCCTTATCAGGACTGAAAAGGGCTATGTTTATAAGGTGGATAGGAAGGTGATAGCGAAACTTCGTGATCCCTTTGCCTCACCAAATGCCAGTCGCAAATCTGGCAAAAAAGAAGGCAGTTATAAAAGAAAATAACGTTCTTTATTAAATTATGTTGCAGGGTCCTGTTTTGCCATATTGACCTATTATAAGGTGAGAATTATTGTCCTGATGGAAAATTCATCAATAAGGACGGGAGAATATGAAAAAAAGCACGATCTTGTTTATATCGTTTTTACTTTTTGCATGTGTTAGTGGGCTTACTGGTTATATAGTCTATCTTCATCAGGATATTTTTCCTCTAAAGGACAACGATTGGCAGGCATGGGCCTTGGTGGCTGGTCCAATGGCAGCTTGGCTTTTGTTTGCCCTTGTTGTGTCTGCATTGCCTGCTGAAACTGTTCAAGAACAAAAAGAGGACTTGGAAGACAAAGAACACTCAATGGAAGAAGTTACAGAAGAAGAGGCTTTAAAGGATGATAAAGAAGAAGAGATTGAAGAATTGTACCCTAAAGAGGTGGCAGTAGTTCAGCTCCTGGGTCTTCTTCAAAGGGAAGGGCGTCTCATTGATTTTCTTCAAGAAGATATCGAACCCTATGATGATGCACAGATTGGTGCCGCTGTGAGAGAGGTGCATAGAGGTTGTAGGGCAGCCCTTATGGATACCCTAGAGCTCAAGCCAATATTGGATGCAGGAGAAGGCAATGAGGTAGAGATAGAAGAAGACTTTGATCCTTCAAAAATTCGCCTTATAGGCAACCTGCATGGTAATCCTCCCTATAAAGGAATTATAAGACATAGTGGCTGGAGATTTACCAGACTTAATCTCCCTAAATGGACAAGCAAGGAAAAGACCGATGTAATAGCCCCTGCAGAGGTAGAAATACAGTAAATGCAGGCTGTGAATTGTGAATAAGATGAACCAGGATAACAAGTCACGTTATGTGATAGGAATTGACCTTGGGACTACCAACTGTGTGCTTTCTTTTCTCGATCTTGAACAAGATGACAATGGCCAAGGACAGATTGAAGTATTTAATGTCCCGCAAATAGAAGCTCCAGGTGAGATAAGACAGTATAAGCTTCTTCCTTCATTTATCTATCTGCCAACGGCGAAGGAAAAAGAGGGTGGCGGACTTGTCATGCCATGGGATCCTTTTGGTGAGCGCGTTGTTGGGAAGTGGGCAAGAAAGAGAGGGGCAGAAGTCCCTGGTAGATTGATTGCCTCTGCCAAGAGTTGGCTTTGTCATACAGGTGTTGATAGGACAGCCCCAATCCTTCCCTTGGACGCGGCCAAAGACGTGCAAAAACTTTCACCAATAGTTGCCACAGCTACCTTTTTGCGCCATTTCAAGGCCGCATGGAATCATAAATTTGCTAAGGAGCCAGGGTTAAACCTAGAAGAGCAACAGGTTTATGTGACAATTCCTGCCTCATTTGATGCAGTTGCACGTGATCTTACTGTTCAGGCGGCAACCTCTGCAGGCCTTTCCAATATAACCCTCCTTGAAGAGCCACAGGCGGCTTTTTATGCATGGCTTCATAACATGGGGCAAGATTGGAAAAAACAGGTTGAGCCTGGAGATATAATCCTTGTAGTAGACGTTGGTGGCGGGACCTCGGATTTCAGCCTTATCCAGGTCAGCAATAAAGACAATGTGCTGACTCTTGAAAGGTTAGCGGTTGGGGAGCATCTACTTCTTGGCGGTGATAATATGGATCTCACCCTTACCCATGTCCTCTTTGAACAGCTTAAGGAAAAAGGTCACAAACTTGACCAAGGCCAGTTTCAAAGTCTATGGAACAACGTAAGGCTTGCAAAAGAGAAGCTTTTTGCTGATGATTCGTTAGATGAAGTGCCAGTTGTGATACCTGGACGCGGTTCTGGCCTTGTTGGCGGGACCATTAGGACTAGTCTTACAAGTGATCTGGTAACAAAGGTGATCCTTGACGGCTTTTTCCCCGAGTGTCAGATTACCGATATGCCTCATGAACGCAAGACCCTTGGTTTGAGGGAACTTGGCCTGCCTTACTGTTCAGATACTGGAATAACCCGTCATCTTGCTAAGTTTTTAACCGTTCAGGGCCAAGCCTTGGAGATGGATGGTCCTGTTATACCTACTGCTGTACTTTTTAATGGTGGGGTATTTAAGGCTGCTGTATTGAGACAAAGGATCATGTCTATACTATCTGGATGGGCAGGTCAAGGTAATGAGCCTAAAGAACTCTTGGGTACAGATCTTGATCTTGCTGTCTCACGTGGAGCTGTACATTTTGGTCTGGTACAACTTGGTGAAGGCATAAAAATAAGGGGTGGGACTGGAAGGTCCTATTACATAGCAGTAGAGTCAACGGGTCTTGCCATTCCAGGTATGCCTCCTGCAATCAAAGCACTTTGTGTTGTTCCCAAAGGTATGGAGGAAGGAACTGTAGTGGATATCCCGGACCAAGAGTTTGGCCTTATTGTAGGACAAGAAGTAGAGTTCCAATTTATGGGCTCTGGTGTAAGGCCTGGGGATAAACCTGGCGATCTTATCTCTTCATGGGAGGATGACGAGATAGAGCCTGTAAGTACACTACGTACCAAACTTGAGGCTCCGGATATCGAACCAGGCACAGTTGTTCCAGTAACATTACAGGCAGAGGTAACCGAGATAGGCACATTATCCCTTTCTCTTGTTTATAAGGAAAGAGGGCTAAAATTTAATCTGGAGTTTGATGTAAGACATTGAAAAAACCGATAATACCCTTTGATTTTGCTCAGAGGGTTATTAATCAGGCAAGATGTTATATAGATAACCCTGGACTGATACTCAAAGAGAGACATCGAGCCATACCATTGCTGTTAAAGGCCCTGAAGGCAGGAGACATTAACCTTCGAAAACAAATCATTCTCTTGCTTGGAAGTGTAGCCAAAGAGGAAATTTATTGGCCCCTTTATGAGATAATGAAGGATGAAAAAGAGCCTGATGAGCTCAGGGATCAGGCAGCCATTCATTTGGCAGTAATTGGGCCATTTCTTGATGATCCACAGACACTTATCCGCAAGCTTATAAATGACATTTCTAGTTCCGACCGTGATATAAGGACAAGGGCAATAATGGCCCTTGGATGGGAAGGAAATCTCTCTGCTGTCTTGCCTCTGATAGAATGTATATATCAGCCTGATCAAGAAATTCAGGAGGTTGCAGTAAACGCTTTATGCAATTTGAAGGACAGTAGGCTTATGGGGCTCTTGGCAGATAGGATAAAGACATGCTCATTTGATCAGAAACGTGCGATTCTTTTTAACTTATGGCGATTCAGGGATAAGGAAGACGAAGTTGCGGCCATATACAAAGAAGAACTAGAAGCTGGAGATCCGGCTCTCAAATTAGATGTGCTTATCCTTCTTGGGCAACTTGGTGCAAGACCTGAAAATGAGCAGGTATACAGGGAACTGCTAAAGGATAAAAGTGGCAAGATACGAGCCCTGGCCCTCGAACGTCTTGGTGAGTTAGCAGTACTCAATCAGGAAGAAATTTTGACCTTTTTGGATGATAACTCAATGGATGTCAAGCGTACTGCGCTTATCCTTCTTCAGAAAATAAAGGGACAGACAACTTGAAGATTATCATGCAGAAAAAAACATGAGAGGGCCTTAAAAGGTGAAGAAATCTGTGGTTGTTGTTTACTATTCTTTTAGTACCCAAACGGCCAAACTCGTTCATAGGTTGAGAAAGGGGTTTAGGCAGGCGGGATTTGAGGTTGAGACACTGAAAATTGTGCCTGAAAAAGAGCTTTCCTTCCCTCTCTACAGTATTCCCAAAACTATTTTTATGATGATTACCACCTTTTTGAGAAAAAGGATTGGCATAAGGCCTGTTGACAAAAGACTTATCGAATCGGCTAACCTTGTGGTAATTGCTGGGCCAACGTGGTCGTATAATCCTAGTGGCCCGATACTTGACTTTCTTGATAGATATTCCAACCTACTAAAAGCCAAGGATGTCCTGCCTGTAATTTCGTGTCGAAAATATTGGCGAGCACACTTTAACTACTTAAAAGGAAAAATCGAATCAGCAGGCGGAAGATGTATGGGTCCGATAGTGTTTACCCACAATATAAAGGAACCTTGGAGCACTGTTGGAACGTTTATGACCATTGCAGGGATCAATCCACGCTCTTTTGCGTTTATGCGCAGATATTATCCTCGTTACGGACACAATCACGAGCAACTAAAACAGATGGAACAACAAGCCAGGACACTGGCAATGCGTTTATATAAAAGACAAGGTGAACCTACTTCCCCAGACTTGTGATCTTGGCATCCTCAATAAGAACTGGATAAAAATAGCCAGCCCCTATATCTACGTCTTTATGCAAAATTCCCTTAATTAATATCCTGTCTCCTACAGAAGGGGAGGCCTTTGTAGTGACGGTTATGTCAAAATTGTTGTCTTTTTTAGATCCTGTCCCATCTTGACAGTGGAGCCAGTTTTTTCCAAGGATGTTCTTGGAAATCTTGATCACAACAGCCTTCAAAACCACGTGTTTTCCATTAAGCTCATCGGCCTTTTGATAGGCCATTTCTACAGTAATAGCATCGGGACCAGAGGCAGGAGATATTTTGATATCTTTTTTTTCTATCCTTGAAGCACTGGAGTGGGCTTTGATAACCATGTCGGCTGACCCTTCCGAGGCTTTGCTATTAGGGGAAGGGGAGACAGCTCCCTGAGAAAAAATGATGGTCCGAAATGTCTTGTTAAGGCTCTTGCTGTGGAAGTTTTCCATGACTTTGCCAGGGTACAGCATAACCTCGTCTCCGGCCTTTACCTTCATCGGAGGCACAGCCACCCAGCTTTTTTTGCCCTCGAATTCAAGGAGAATATATGTATATCCCCCTCCATTCATGGTCTCTTTTACAGTGCCATAGAGATAGCCTGGCTGCTTGACATGGCTGTTTGGTTTGGTCCTTCTGATATCCTTTTTGCTTTTTTTCTGGTCAGAACCTTGGCAGGCTATTAGGAAAAGGGATAAAAACAAAATTAATATTAATATTGTTGAAAAGGGCTTTTTCTGCATGATGTTCTCCATTTTTAAGTTGGTGCTCTTCGTTACCTTAGATAAACAAGGGTAGCTCCCCAATGGCCTGACTCATGTCCAGCTATCTTATAGAATTTAACTATATCAAGCCTTTTTAAAATCGAGTGTACAGACCTCCTAAGGGTACCAGTGCCTTTCCCATGAACAATCCTGACCTCCTTTATACCAGCTTCCCTGCATAGCTTCAAATATTCTGGCACCAGAGAGCCTATCTCTTTTGGATTAAAGGTATGGAGATCAAGTTCTCCGTTTATGACGATTTTTACGGTCTCTTTCATATCTTCACAGCTTGTCTGGGAGTAAAGGCGGCTGTTCCCCCTTCTTTTAATAGCATCCTACTGGTAATATTGTGTACTTTCCACATCATTTCTGCAAGGCTAAGACAAAATGTAAAAAGGAGCACACAATGCACCAGTATGTTGTAGATGAACTTAAGGGAAACGAGATAGAACGGGTATTTGCCTACCTGGAAAAGAGTTGCCAAAAAAGTGCAATTGATAACCTCTTTTGGTTAGAGCTTCCTGATGATATTCTTACTCCAATCCAGTATGAGCACAGGGACTGCCGTCCCTTTTGTATAGGAATAGAGGTTACAGAGGACAAGGTAGTTTTTGAGATGCTTGTTCGAAGCCGGAAAAAGTTGAGATGTAATTGTATTGCTTATGCCTCTACTCAACAAAGACAGTTTATACTCAACTTTGTTGACGCTTTATTGAAAGAAAGTGATATAAAGGCATAGGAGGAGCTATGGCAGATTTTCAACTTAACATAGACTGTGAAGGTCCACTTACCCAAAACGACAATGCTTTTGAGCTATGCCAGGAGTTTATTCCATCTGGCGGGGCCTTTTTTTCAATCGTGTCAAAATATGATGATTTTCTTGCTGACGTTGTTCATAAACCAGGATACAAGGCAGGGGATACCTTGAGACTTGTATTGCCTTTCTTAAAGGCGTTTGATGTCACCCATGAAATGATGGAAAGGTTTTCAGAAAAGACCTTGCTTCTCCTGCCTGGGACAGAAATTATGCTGCCCAAGTTAAACGGGCTTCTTTCAAGTTTTATAATAAGTACAAGTTACAGGCCCTATATAGAAGCCCTGTGCAATTTAACTTCCTTCCCGATGGAACACTGTTACTGTACCTCTGTTGATCTAGATCAATATTCGATAGAAGAACGAGAAAGGAAACAGCTTAGGAAACTGGCCAAAGAAATAGCTCAACTGGAGATGTTGAACTGGGCTGACGACGCCAAGACTATTGAAGATCTTGACAAGAGGCATCAAGAAACCATCAAAAGGCTAGATGAGATTTTCTGGAAGATTATCCCATCTATGAGTATTGGAAAGATACTGGAAGATGTAAATCCGGTTGGAGGAATAGAAAAGGCCAAGGCGGTAGAAGACAGCATCAAGAGGACGGGTCTCGAACTCAATAGGGTTATCTATGCTGGAGACAGCATAACAGATTGGCAGGCCTTGGATCTAGTGAGGGGTGCTGGAGGAGTAGCAATATCTTTTAATGGAAATCGTTACGCGATAAAAAGCGCTGAATATGCCATTATTTCATCAAACACATGCATCATTTATGGGATATGCAGTCTTATTTTAAATGGTGGGAGGGAGATCTTTCAAAAGGTCTCTATTGATAAAAAAGGAAAATTTGATCTCCAAGAGTTATTGGAGAAGATGGATAAGATTTCCTTAGAGGAGGAAATCTTTAAGCAAATATACGACTCAGCCCAAAAAGAGGAGCTCGAAATTTATCACATAGAAAGATCGGATATGGAGAAACTGTGCTCAGTTAGTGAAAAGGTGCGTAAAGAGGTGCGCGGACATAGGATAGGTGAACTGGGATAATTTAAATAAGAGCGCTAATTTCTTTAATAAGTCTTTCGTTGTCGTTATGAAGGCGTGGACTTATTCTTATATATTCTCCTTGAAGGCCCTTGAAGTTATTGCAATTCCTTATAAGGATGCCTTTTCTTCTAAGGGCTTCTGATAGGTCTTGGGCCTTGAGCTCACCCTTGAGGTTAAAAAGGGCATAATGACACTTGCCTTCTATGTAACTGAAATTGTTTAGGCATGAGAGAGTCCTTACTATAAATTCCTTTTCGATATAGCAAAGTTGTCTGGCCTTTCTTTCAATATCTGGATATTTCAAAAGAAATTCCACGGCAAGTTGAGCCATTCTATTGACGCTCCATGGTTTCATTTGGCAGGCAAGGCGTTTTCCTGGATCGCCAGTGTTGATCATGCAACCGATTCTAAGACCAGGAATACCATAAATCTTGGAAAATGAACGAAGTATTACAATATTTGAAGGGCATTCGAGGGTCAAAAGAGAAGAAACTTTGTCATCATCTATAAAAGGCGCATAGGATTCGTCAATGACCCATGTTGCGGAGGCTGGTTTTCTGTTTATTATTTCGAGAAGCTTTTCTGGTTTTATGAAGAGTCCAGTTGGGTTGTTGGGGTTACAGATAAAAACTAAACTGTTGGCAAGACTGTCTGCATCAAGAGCATCTAGGGATTCAAGAAATCTCTCTTCTTCACTTTTGTCACCGCTTGGAAAGGAGCCAATAGAATGAATTTCAACATTTTCTGCAAGGCAGGCATCTTCATAATCGGCGTATGTTGGATAGGCTATATATGCCCTTTGAGGAGAAAGCATACGAGGAAGGCCAAAGATCCACTGGGTGGTGCCGCTTCCTATTAGGAAGTCGTTTTTATCGAGTGCATACCTTTGGGCGAGCAATTCTCTTATGGTCGCACAGTCAACCTCAGGCAGCAAATGCATTTGGTCTATCTTATCACACAGATGTTCCTTAAAACTGTGAGGATAGGGAAGAGGGCTACAGTTTGAGCTAAAGTCAAGGACCTCTTCCGGTTTTATGCCGAGTTCCCTTGCTATTGTGTAGACATCTCCCCCGTGACCGAAAAGCATATTTATTTCCTTGGTGGGCCAAATGATCTTTCAAAAAGTTCTTCTATTGCCTTTTTGCCTTCCTCAGTAAGATAACGGGTACCAGTGCCGGCAAAGGTCTTGTGCTCTATCTTTGGTACATCTTCAACCCATTTACCTTCTTTCCATGTGAACCACCTTTTTTGGTCTTGATCAAAGACGCTTACTGGCCGATTAAAGAGCTTTGCAAGCTCAACTGCCCAACCGGTTCCGCCTTTTACTGTATCATCAGGGCGGATCCAGCCAATAGCAAAGACCTGATAGCCATTATTGACAATGTGAAATATAGACTGGATGACTTTTCTAATCTTGTCTGCCTCAGCATAGGTTCTGCCCATGCGTTTAGAAACGATTTCCATTGAGATATCGCCCTGTTTTAGTTCTTCTTCACTCAGGACCCTAACGTCTTTTACCCTGTCAAGCTTATGTCCCTTGAAAGAAAAGTTTACCTCATTAATTCCCCATCTTTCAGCACACTTACCAAATTCTGCTTCCGCTCCCCTAAGACCTCCGCTGAAAAGTGTATAATTTGATCTGTCTGTCATTTCTCTGAGTCTCCTTGTTTTTTCAGTCTAAAAGTTATTAGTTGACATCTTATCTCTTTGTTGAGCTGGAGCAGCTTCTGTAAAACATTTTGAGAAAATCTGCAACTAGATCCGTCCTTATTTTTAAACTAATCCATTAACTGTCTTATTTTTTCTTTGAGCTTTAAAAGTGCCTTGCCCCTATGGCTAATCTTGTTTTTTTCTTCCCTGGTGAGTTGAGCCATGGTTCGAGAATCGCCCTCTGGCATAAATACAGGGTCATACCCAAAACCTTGCTCCCCTTTTGGCGTGAACGTTATCCAGCCTCTGCACACTCCTTCTGCACTGACCCATTTACCATCTGGGCGGAATGCAATAATTATACATCTGAATTGGGCTCCTCTTCTTTCTTCTGGTATGCCTTTCATCTCTTGCAAGAGCTTAAGGTAATTGTCTTTGTCAGATGCCTTTTTTCCTGCATATCTTGCTGAAAAGACCCCTGGACGACCATTAAGGGCATCCACCTCAAGTCCTGAGTCGTCTGCAATCGCCATAAGGCCAGTTTTTTGAGCAACTGTCCGGGCCTTTTTCATGGCATTGTCAAAGAATGTGGTGCCATCTTCCTCTATCTCTCCAATATTATTGAACGAATCCAAGGGGACTATCTCAAGGTCAAGGTCAGATAAAAGGTTTTGCAGCTCTTTGAGCTTACCCCTGTTTCGAGTTGCAATTACAGCCTTCAAGGTCTTGAATATCTCCTTTCATAATACTTGAAAATTCTATGCTAACGGCTCCGCCAGGACATAATACATAGCATCTAAAACACCTTATACACTTTGTAGAGTTTATATCGTCCTTACCTGTAGCGAAGAGGACTCCTGTTGGGCATATAAGTTCACAGGCATGGCAGTCTACACAAGTCCTCTGATTGAATTTGAGTCTAAGCCAACTAACTTTATTAAATATGCCAAATAGAAGTCCTAACGGACATGCAGCCCTGCAGAAAGGCCTTATGGTTACTGTGCTCCAAATGATAAAGAGTGATAATATAGCAAGTTTGCTGAAAAAAAGCATACCCACTGCCGATCTAAGCTCCGGAGACATTACCAGAAGGGGGAGCCCTGCCTCCAATGTTCCTGCTGGGCAAAGATATTTGCAAAACCATGTCTGTCCAAAACCAGAATTGTCTACGATTAATAACGGGAGTGCAAATATCAAAAGGACAAGGCTTAAATAACGTCCACAGGAAAGGGGCCTCCAAAAGTCAATCTTTGGAACACGGATCTTGAATAACAGATCTTGAATAAGCCCAAATGGGCAAAACCAGCCACAGGGCATTCGGCCCACAAGGGTGGCCATCATACCTAGAGATCCTAGGACATAAAGGCCAATATTTGCCTTCCCTGCGGCAAGGCCTGCTTTAAGAGTCGCAAAGGTATTTTGAAGTGCTCCAAGAGGGCATGCCCAAGGGGCAGCAGGACACGAATAGCAATTTAGCCCTGGGAAACAGATATGTTTTAGTGGCCCCTTATAGATCGGGTTGGAGGGGGTTATCCACAGTCTGCAGTTTGCCAAAAATGCTGAAACTATTTGAACTAAGTGCCTAAATCTTTCCATTTATCCTAGCCAATTCCGATGCAGCTTAGACATATAGTAATGGCCTTTTGGAAAACGTCTTTCGGCTCACCAAGCGCAATACCAACAACAGTAAGCAGACAAAAAAAGATAAACAGAAATAAAGGCTTGTGGTTTTTCATAATTTTTCTTCCACAGATTTGGCCTTCTGGCCTATGGAAACAATTCTATCTCGCCTGTCATCAAGCTTGATTACTGTATAGACCCTTTTGACATCGTTGGTAAACATGGCTTCGTGGAGCTTGGCAGCTAGCCTAAAAAGCTCCTTTGCCTCGCCTTGAACTGTAGTACCCATATCGTGAAGTTTATAGGACAGGCCGCTGTCTTTGATTGCCTTTATCACAGGTGCAACATGTCTGGAAAGACTGGTACCACCTGTCCCTATTGGTACGATGCTTATTTCCATTAAGGCCATAGGATCTCCTTTGCCAAGAATTAAAGGATATTTTGTTATTACAAAGGGAGCTTACTGATTCTTTTAACAAAAAATATAACAAGGAAAGGAAGATTATGGATGTTATCATATTTAAGATGGAGGCGGCGCCCGGATTCGAACCGGGGAATAACGGTTTTGCAGACCGTCGCCTTAGCCACTTGGCTACGCCGCCTAGGAACGATAGCTTCAATAACATAAGGAATATATTTTGACAAGTATAAAGGTCCTATAACAAGATATTCATATCTTTTAACCCCTCAACGAGCCTTAAAAATTGTTCGGGATAGAGAGATTGGGGGCCGTCTGACATTGCCTTTTCAGGATGATTGTGTACCTCAATTATAAGGGCATCTACTCCAGTAGCCGCTGCAGCCCTGGCAAGCGGAATGACTTGGTCTCTTCTTCCGGCAGCATGACTAGGATCAACTACAATAGGCAGGTGGCTTTCCTGCCTCATATATGGTATGGCATTTATGTCTAAGGTATTTCTAGAGTGTCTTGTAAAGGTCCTGATCCCCCTTTCACAAAGCATTACCTGGTTGTTACCTTCTGACATGATATATTCTGCTGCCATGAGAAATTCATCCATGGTAGCCCACATGCCCCTTTTTAATAAAACTGGCTTTTTTGCCTGACCAGCCCTTCTGAGAAGCCGGTAGTTCTGCATGTTTCTAGTACCTATTTGTATTATGTCAGTGTATTCTTCCACAATATCCAAGACTTCGTGATCTGTGGCTTCGGTTACAATATAAAGGCCCGTCTCCTCTCGTACCTTTGCAAGGATCTCAAGACCCTTGATGCCAAGACCCTGAAAGGAGTATGGAGACGATCTCGGCTTGAAGGCCCCTCCTCTAAATATGGTGGCCCCTGCCTCCTTAACCGCATGAGCAATTTCTAGGGCCTGGCTTTCTGATTCTACAGCACATGGCCCAGCCATAAGTGTAAGGTTGCCTTCTCCAATACGGAGACTATTATTATCACCCTGCTTAAGCTCGATAAGTGTGTTTTCAGGATGCATTTCCCGGCTTACAAGCTTATATGGTTTTGAGACGGGAATTACATCTCTTACTCCTGGCATATCAAGAAACAGTGCAGGGTCAATGGGACCTTTGTTCCTCAAGACTCCAATAGCTGTCCTTTCTCCACCAGGAATTGGTTTGGCCTGCCATCCGTATTTTTCTATTCTTTCAACAACAGCTGCAAGCTCATCAGGGCCTGCACCTTTGTCCATGACGATCAGCATTGGACCTCCTGCTAAAATAAAAAGCTTCTTGTCATGATATTATCATAAACCCGATTGACAAGAAGCTCAAAGTTAATTTGATAAACTTAGATGAGAATCAGGCCCTTAGGTTGAGCATGATGAACTGGTCTTGCAGCTGCTGCAACTATTATTTTTAGAGGATGTTGATTTGTCAGTCTGTGTTTTCTTTGATTGATCTTGGCCTTTTTTGCCTGCATAATCAGTGACATACCACCCTGATCCCTTGAGGTGGAATGTGGACTGAGAAATTAGTTTTTTCATTTGTCCACCACATGCTTCGCATCTTTCAAGAGGTGGATCGGTAATCTTTTGCCAGTGTTCAACTATGGTTCCACATGATTGGCACTCATATTCATAAATTGGCATAATCTAAATACCTCCTTAATTCATGGATAAGTTTATAATTTTACCATTAAAAAAATCTATTACCGTGTTGAGATTGGTCATCTTGATCTTGCTAAGCACAGACTCTGTCAAGCTATGGACCTTTTCTTCTTCGTCAACCTTGTCCTCAATGTTGGCTGCACATTCAAATCTTGAAAAACGGAGCATATGAATAAGCTCATGAGTCATAATATAAAGAAGAAAAGGCAACATTAAGGACGAATGTCCACCAGTAACCCTAAGGACCCTGGGATCAAGGACCAAAACTTTGTAGAGACATCTTGTGTCTTTACCAAAAAATTTTTCATGCCATTTATTACCGTATTTTTCTAGGTGTGCATAAACACCCTTGGGCAATATTATGTCTTTCTCATCTTTAAGGGTCTTCACTTCATAGGGATTTTTCAGCCAATAATCGGTAGTAAGGCCAAAACAGTCACTTATTATTTCTTCTGCCAGTGATACTGCATCGCTGAGAATTTTTAGGTGAACTGGCTGAAATAAAGGCCCCATAGACATCCAACCTTTTATTTCGTTTGGCAGTTAAGTTAGTTCCGGCGCTTTTAGGTGTCAAGGTGCTTTAAAGATATCATGAATAAGTGAAATCAATTTGACCAGAATCAATAATATGAATTTTGTTATCTTCCCCCCTTACAACTAATCGCCCAATATGGTCAAGGCCAGTAACTGTTCCGCTTATCTTTCGGCCATATTTATCAAACCATATCCGTTTCCCCAGGCACAGGGCCTCCTGAACCCATTTTTGGAGTAACCGGCTGGTTCCCAGCTTGTTGGCTTCTTGCAATATTTTTTCTATCTCAATAGCCAAGACTTCAAGAAGCCTCTGGGGTGTAACATCTAAGCCGTGTTTTTCTAGGGTGGTAACCTTACCTAATAGCTCCTTTGGAAATTGATCTGCATTTCCTTTGATATTTATGCCAATACCTGCAACTATAACAGTTTTGTTATTAACAATAGTTGACTGGCAAAGTATACCGCTCACTTTTTTCCCCCCAATGAGTATGTCATTGGGCCATTTAATAAGTATTTCATGCTCAGCCAAACCAAGTGCTTTTATTGTTCTTGAGACTCCCAGGCCACAAAGAAGTGTTAGGGTCGGTGGATATCTTATTGTAGATGGGGGAGTTAAAACAAAGGAACAAAAAAGATGGTTACCCTGCCCCTGTTCCCATTTCCGTCCCATGCGTCCTATGCCCTTTGTCTGTCTTTGGGCCTGCACCACCAAGCCAGGGCATGTGAGTAGCTCTGGAGTTCGGAGACAGAGCATGTTTGTAGAATCGGTTTCTTCTAAAAAAAGAAGGGACCTGCCTGCAAAGACATGGTCCCTAAAAAGGGGTTTTATTAATCTCTTGAAGCTAGTCAAGTTTTTTCAAAACAAACAGCAGTTGTCCTTCTTGAACTTGATCGTTTAATTTGACTGCTATTTCTTCTACCACTGCATCAAATGGAGCTACAATAGCATTTTCCATCTTCATGGCCTCGAGGTTTGCAATTTCCTCACCTTGATGAACTATGTCCCCTACTTTTATAGTTCCCCTATCTGGATTTCCAATACGCCATACGTTGCCGTTTATTGGGGCTCCTATTTCATTTTCTCCCTTGGCCATCCTGATTTCGACCTTTTTGGCCCTTGGTGTTTCAACTTTGTAGACCTTGGTTTTATTGTTGATCTTCATAACTACATGGATAAGACCTTCATGTTCTGCACCAATCGACAAGAGTTCAATGCAGTAAGGCTTACCCTGGAGTTCGAATTCCACCTTGTCTCCAGGTGTTTTTAGACCCTCCCTCCAAACATCTGTTGGCAGGACCAGGGGTGTATCTCCATATTTTTCACGAAATTCAATATATGTAACTGTATCCTTGGGATGCATAAGGTACAGGGTGAATTCTTCATCAGTTGGCTCCCTGCCAAGTGTTACTCCAAGATCTGTCTTTATCCTTTCCAAGTCATCAGGTTTAACCGAATCAAGGGGAGAAGAATCGTCTCTTTCTTTGATCTTTTCTTTCCACTCGTCTCCAAAGGTGCTCTGGTATACCCAGTCTGCAGGCCAACCCTGCGGAAGCTTACCGTACCCTCCAAGGAGAAGGTTCTTGAAGTCTCCGGGTGCATGCCTGAACAATTGTAAAAGCTCTTCCTGCTCCTTGGGATCCATGGCATCAAAGTTTTGATCTTTCTCTTCTACAAACTTTGTCATAAGTTCAATGATGTGTTTGACACCAGTTTCTCCCAACTCTTTTTCATATTTATTGATTATACCGCTGCATGTAACCCATGTTATTTGGGAGCCAGGCGTGACATCAAAATATTTGACGATCTTGTTGTATAGGGACATTAACTTCAAGATGGCAGGCATTAAATGAAGGAAGCCACCCTTTTCGGCCTGTTCAAAAGAGCTTGGGAAGGCCCCCCCTGGCATTCTGTGAGATGTAACTTGATGATCAAATCCCTTAAAAGGAGACTCTGCCCATTCGTAATGACCAATCCAGTCTCTAATCTTTTGGACAGCCTTTACGCACTGATCGCGGTTCAGAACAACCGGGATGCCAGATTCTTCAAGATAGCTCTGAAGCCCAAGTATCGGTGCCTGTCCGTAAAACCTTGTCAGTGAATCCTCTTCCGCATCCAAAATCTTTGCACCAGCCTGAGCCGCTGCCAGCAAGGCTGGCATTGCAAGGCCGTCTGTAGCATGGCGGTGATACTGTATAATAAGATCGGGATATTTCTGTTTTATGGCATCAACTAGGCTCCTTATCCTTTCAGGACTCCCAACACCTGCCATATCCTTTATACAGAGTACTATCTCATCTACACCGCCACATAGGCTTACTATGTCGTCTACAACGCTCAAATAATATTCATTAGTTGTCCACTCGGCCTGGGTAAATGAGATTGCAGGTTGAAATAACCTATTCCTTTTCATTACTATTTCCGCAACTGTACGCATATTGCGGACGTCGTTCAAAAAGGAAAAACACCTCCATACATCTATGTCCACCCTTTCAACTACATATTCTATAACGTTTTTGGGATAAGGCCGGTAACCCCACAAGTTTGTCTCTCTGATGAGGGTCTGCAGCATGACACTTGGCATCTTCTCCCTAAGAATTTCTATTTCCTCAAAAGGACTTTCCTTCCTGTTCATGATGCCAACGTGCCATCTGGCGCCTCCGTGACATTCAGAGCTGAATAGGAGCATGTCTTCATAATAGGGGCAAAGGGTAGAAAGGTCATAGATGCGGTGACGGTTTTTGAAGTCAGATTGGCCTGCATCCCTCATACCTGTGCAGGTAAGGGCAACACCTTCAAGATCACGCAGAAACTTGACAATCTCGGCCGGCGTCATGCCAGGCTTAATCCAATTTTCTTTTGTTATTTCATTTGCTTTCATATTACATCCACTCCTGTGGGCCAAGGGCCGTTATTTCAGCCACATACTTTGCTATTTTCAAGACCTCGTCTTGGGTATCCTTCTCCTTAAACATGGAGACCAGTTCATCCAAATGATTTTCAATAAATCTGGTTGAGAATTCTCCCCGCTTGAAGGCTTCATGCCTGATTATGCTCAAAAGCAGGGGGGTTAAAGTCTTGACTCCTTCTATTCTGAGATTTCTGCTCAAGGTCCTGTCCATGACCTTGATAGCACCTTCTCTTGTCCTGCCTGTTGTCATGATTAGCATGGTTAAGGAATCATAATATGGAGGAATGTCTGCACCTTCATAAACTCCTGTTGCAATCCTTAACCAGGGGCCAGTAGGAAACTGAAGCCTGGAAATTGTTCCAAAAGAGGGGCTAAAGGTCTTTGGGTCCTCTGCATTTACCCGGACCTCCAAGGCCCATCTGTTCATGTGTATGCGTTCTTGGGAAAGCTCGAGCTCTTTATTTTCCACTACGTCCATCATCAGGCCTACTATATCAAGGCCCGTGATGAGTTCTGTTACCCCATGTTCAACTTGAAGCCTGGTGTTTACCTCCAGGAAATAAAAGCGCTTAGTAGAGCTGTCAAAGATGAATTCCACTGTGCCTGCAGTATTGTAACCGATCTCGCGCATTAACCTAATGGCTGTGTAGCATATCTCATGTCGAATATTTTCGTCTATAGAAGGGGAGGGGGCCTCTTCGATTATCTTTTGATTTCTCCTTTGAAGAGTGCATTCCCTTTCAAAAAGATGAAAGACGTTTCCATAATTGTCAGATACAATTTGCACCTCTATATGGCGTCCACGCTCTATGTACTTTTCAGCCAACAAGGTGTCGTCTCCAAAGCTCTTTTTTGCCTCACTTTTGGCTTGGGCAAGGGCCATTGGAAGTTCAGATGCATTTGAGACTTTGACCATTCCTTTTCCGCCTCCCCCTGAGGCCGCCTTGATCATGATGGGGTATTCAACACCTTCTCTATCCATCCATTCTTTTATCTGTTCCACATCTTTTACGTCACTGATGCCAGGAATGGTGGGAACATTTGCCTTTTGAGCCCTTCTTTTAGCCTCTATTTTGTCTCCCATCATGCGGATGACTTTAGGATTGGGACCAACCCATTTCAGACCGGCGTCTATGACCATTTCAGCAAAATCAGCATTTTCCGCCAAAAAACCCCAGCCAGGATGGATGGCATCTGCCTTTGTCTTGTGAGCAGCCTCTATCATCTTCTTCATGTTAAGATAGGATTCGATAGGCGGGGCTTCTCCAATATGAATGGCCTCGTCTGCCATCATAACATGATAGGCCAGCCTGTCAGGTGTGCTATACACTGCCACAGTGGGTACCCTTCTGTCCCTACAGGTGTGCATAATTCTAACGGCTGGCACACCTCTGTTGGCAATCAGCATCTTTTTAATGTTTTCAGCCATTTGTCGCTCCTTTTAAATCAACAGTCTAAATGCGTGGTTAGGCCCTTGCGTAATCTTCTCCATCACGTCAAGATAATTTTTATTTGGCTACTATTTAGGAAGGAATTAGAAGAATTTCAATTTGACAGAAGGTTTTTTGTATCCTTCCATCAACAAGGCAAATAACACCCTGTCTTGACGTAAAGAACAGGCCTAAAAAATAACCTTGTAAAGAACCGGTTAGTTAACCTAACAAAAGAAAGGGCTAATTTCAAGTCACACTAGATTTGCTAAAGGGCCTCTTTTGGCTAAGAGGCCCGATCAAACAATAGAGAACCATGTTGTCTGTCTTTGTTTTCTAGATGAGGCCAAATTTAGGTCATCTCTACTTTGTTTTTTCTCAGGGTGTGGTGTCCCTTAGTCAAGCTCGACACTTTCGCCTGGTGAAAGTACGACCAGATCCGCCTCTATATGGTGAGCTTTAAGTTGTCTTTCAAATTCTCCTACAGTTCCTGTAAGTGCAGGAAAGGTACCGTAATGCATTGGGATTATTGTCTTGGAGTCAATAAGCTTACACGCATAAGCTGCCTCTTTTGGCCCCATGACGTAATGGTCTCCAATAGGTATAAGGGCTACCTTAGGATGATAGAGATTGCCGATTATTGCCATGTCACCAAAGAGGGCGGTATCACCTGCATGGTATATTTTGGTTCCATCTTCTAGGCCAATTACGAATCCAGCCGCTTCCCCTGCATAAAAGATGTCCTGACCTTCCTGAATAGATGAGCTATGTACAGCCTGTACCATGGTGATTGATATCCCTTTTGTGACATAAGTACCGCCAATATTCATGCCTGTAACGTTAGGAAAGCCTTTGGCCAGTAAGTACTGTTGTATTTCATGAATAGCCACTATCTCTGTTGCAGATGAGGTTGCCATCTCCATACAATTTCCGAGATGGTCACCATGTCCATGAGTTACCAAAATGAGATCAGCTTCTATATCCTCCTTTGCGTTTTCCGGGGCCTTAGGGTTATCAAGCCATGGGTCCATCCAGATCTTGAGTCCCTTTTTGGTAGTAATACAAAAGGCAGAATGACCATAAAAGGTAAGAATATTTGATTCAGCCACGGTTTTTCCTCCTAAAAATAAGGTTTAATTTGGTAGGCTTAATGTTTAGCCTGCCAAATATAATTTTTTCCATACACCTGCTCTGCTTATAAAGTTTATCTATTCGTTTTATACTTTTTTTATTGCTACCGTATCTATTGTATAGATCTTCAAATCTTTCTTCCAGGCTTACAACATTTGTATGTTTTACACGTTTGTCTGCATAGTTGACAATAAGTTCTTCACAGATTTGTTCTGCATGGAGCAGGGCCGGATCAAGATGCACGTGTGATTTTACTATTCGAGCAACCTCTTCATAACCAAAATTTTTTAGGATCTTTGCGCCCATTGATGCATGATCACCACCATATAATATTGATTCATACTTAGAGACATCGTGCAGAAGCCCCCCTGCTCTTAAAAGGGTTATAGAGATGTTGCAACCAGATTCTTTAAGTAAATTACCTATAAAGACAGCCACTTTGGCCACCTGCACACAATGTCTAATAATATGGATTGGTGTGTTATATTGCTTCAGAAGCCTGATAGCCGTCTTATTGTCTGGGATTTTCATATCCAGGGAATATGACAAAGAAAGTTTTGTGTTACAATAGAGATATTAGTTTTAAAAAGGAAATTTCTTTTCAATTACTGCCCTGTATCTTTGCGTAAGTGATTTAAGAAAGGGGTAATAAAACATATTTAAGACAGAAGAAAACCACCTCAATAGATATTAGTTATTGGACAAGAGCGCAATTTTATTAGGCAGCCCAAGGTAAAGTGAATAGGAGGCACAACGTGAAAAGATTTAGGCAATTTCTTGGAAAGGAACTGGATACTGAAAAGGCCACAAATGAATTAGAACTTTCTAAGTGGAATATTAATGTGAGATATGCTCCTGAGATCCCGGATGATTTTGACGAGTATGAATTTGGTATAGATTATAAAAATAAGCAGGATGTGGGATTTCTAGTTGCGCTGGAGAAGGGAGAGATAGCAAGGCTTCTTTTTGGTTGGACCGTGCCAGATAATCCTGACATGTTAAAACCCATGTCAGACAAGGAACTAAAAGATTTATTAAAGGCCCGGGGAGAGGCACTTTTAGAGTTTTTCAATTTTGTAACCAGCTAAAAAGGAGGAGCAGAAGGTGCTGGAAATAGGAGAAAAGGCCCCCGAATTTGTGTTACGTGATGCAAACGGCAAGGAGACTCGGCTTTCTGATTTTAAAGGTAAATGGGTAGTGCTTTATTTTTATCCAAAAGATAATACATCCGGCTGCACCAAGGAGGCGTGTGATTTTACAGAACTTTTGCCCCGTTTTAAAGACACAGAGGCTATTGTTATAGGCGTTAGTCCGGACACACCAGAAAGTCATAAAAAGTTTGCCGCAAGACATAATCTCAAGATTCTTCTTCTTTCTGACCCACAAAAAGAGGCTCTTAGGGCTTTTGGAGCCTGGGGGAAAAAGAAAAACTATGGAAAGGAATACGAAGGAGTGAAAAGGTCAACATTTCTTATTGATCCAGACGGTAATATTGTATGGGAGTGGAAAAACGTCCGTGTTCGTATAAAAAGAAAAGGACAGGAGATCAGGCATGCAGATCAGGTATTAGAAAAACTCAATTCATTGAAGAAAGGTATAAGTCATGAAGATGCATCTTGATTGTCCTGGATGTTTTGTCAGGCAAGCTATCAGGACTGGACGACTTCTAAGATGCCCAGATTTGGTAATGTGGGAACTTGTAAAGGGATGCGGAACGGTCCTTTCTCAGTTGGAACACGAATTCCCTCCACCTCAAAATGCCGTGCTCCTTTATGATATGATTTCCCTAAGGATTGGTAATGCCGATCCTTTTTATCAACTCAAGAAAGATAGTACTCGCCAGGCTCTTACTCTTTATCCAGAGCTTAAAGAAAAAATAAAGGCATCTAATGATTCCCTTGATGCTGCTTTAAGATTTGCTGCCTGTGGAAATGTGATTGATTATGGGGTTTCGTCCAGCTTTGATCTTATGAAAGAAATTGAAGAGGCCTTTAAAACCAAATTTTTCCATTATGAATATGAGGAATTTATTGCAAAATTGCATCAAGCTGACTGGGTACTTTATATAGGGGACAATTGTGGAGAGTCAGTCTTTGACAAGTTGCTGATTGAAGAGCTTGGCAAACCCGTCAAATATGCTGTCAGAAGCGGGCCCATAATTAACGATGTTACAGAAGAGGATGCCATCGATGCAGGTATAGACCAAGTTGCTGAAATCGTATCCACGGGCTGCCGCGCTCCTGGAATAGTGTTTGACTGGTGCTCTGATGAATTCAAGACCCTTTATAACTCTGCACCATTGATAATAAGTAAAGGACAGGGAAACTTTGAGACCTTGTCTGATGAAAAAAAAGAGATTTTTTTTATTTTTAAAATAAAATGCAAGGTGGTGGCGAAGTTTTTAAATTCTCCTTTGAATAGCATGTTTTTTGGTAGAACTGATACTGTAATTTTAGAACATAACTGATTTATAAATACTGCCTTTTGTTTTTTTGAGCTTGATTTTTGTCCTACGCTCATTATATTTAAAAAGCAACATTAAATGTAAAAAGGAGGTGAGAAAATAATGCCTGGATTTAACTCAACAGGGCCCTTTGGCGCAGGGCCAGGAACTGGAAGGAAGCGCGGTCGCTGTTTCGGGTTTGGCAATGGGTCTTATCAAGACAGGAGCTGGTTTGGCTTTGGCAGAAGGGGCGGACGCGGCTTTTGCAGGTGGCAGCCAGGATGGGGCAGAAGAGGATTCTTTGCTGGTTCAGACGAGAAAGATTTGCTCCTGCAGGAAAAGACCTGGTTAGAAAGAAGGCTTGACGCCATTAGAGAAAGGCTTTCTTCTTTTGGTTCCTAGTTCATTGCTTTTAAGAAGAACCTTGCGTGAAGCTATCAGAAACCTTGGTCAGGCCACCGAGGTTTCTGGTGGTTTATCTTTATTCAATCCATCATAATACAAACTAAAAATACTCGAAAAAAAAATCCTTGTGTGTAAGATAGCCAAAAAAAACGGGGCATTTTTGCTTGAGAATTCTCCAAAAGACTATCTTAAAGGTACTTGTAAAATTAAAAAGACGGCATGCCTCTCCAACTCTTGATGAGTTTCGGCCAGATAGGGTCAAAAGGGTGCTTGTGGTCTCTTCTACTGCTATTGGGGATGCACTTTTTGCTGTGCCAGGTATAAGGGCCCTTGGAAGTTTGCTTCCAGGTACTGAAATTGATCTTATGGTCAGGGACAAAGTGGCTGACCTGTTTTTACGTTCTTCCTTGGTTGCAGACTTACTGATTTACAAGGGAAGGTATAAAAACGCCCTCGGACTTCTGGCTATATTGGTAAAGAAGCCCCATGATCTTTGCATAGTGTTTCATGATAGTGATCCATGTCCTGTAGAGGCAGCATATGCCGCAGGTATCCCTTTTATTTTTAGAATAGGTCAAAAAGATCAGGAGACCTCGCATTTGTTGACCGAACGAATTCCCTATGACAATACCAAACATGCAATAGATCAAAGACTAGAAGTTCTTAGGTTCCTGTTTAAGGTGCCATTAGACCTTCCAAGCGATCTAAGGATGGAGCTTCCAGTAGACACGGAAGAGGTTAGGGCGTTTCGTAAAAGATATCTTGAATACTTTAGTGGCTCCACTGTTGATAATAAAAGCATAATAGGATTTCAGTTTTCAGCGTCTGGATTTTACAAAGAATGGCCGGAGGAAAATTTCATCGAGCTGGGGAAGCGCCTTATTGCTAGTAACAAGGTCTACAACATAGCTCTCATTGGGGCCTCATCTGACAGGGCTCGGGCAAAGCGCTTGGCCCAAGCTATAAATGAGGGCACAGCAACCAGTAACCGAGTGTTAAACCTGACAGGTCAGATAAGCTTGGGGCAGTTACCAGCGGCTTTAAAGGCTATGGATGTCTTGGTAACCAACGATACAGGGCCCCTTCACGTGGCCATATCGGTTGGCACTAGGACAGTTTCTCTTTTTGTTCCTACTAATGTGACCGGAACAGGCCCTATGCAAGATCTGCATCTACACAAGGTAATAACTAAGCCCAAACCATGTAGCCCTTGTGTTGAAAAATATTGTAAGCAGCCAAATTGTATGAGATTGATAAAGGTTGAGGAAGTTTTTGATTGTGTACAGGAGGCCCTTACATAAGAGAACATGAATAAAGACCAGTTAATTTCCGTTCCTTCTGATCTGACCTGGAGTGTATTTGAAGGAGATAAGGGACCTGATTTTATTAAAAAGCAGGAGTTTATCCTTTTTAAAGAGCGGCCCTTCAGGAAGGTTTTCAAGGGCAGAGAGGTTTTTGTAAAGGCTTTTAGAGTCAATCCATTGGAGGAATTATTTAAAAGGGATAGCGCCCTTAAGGAATTTAATATTTCCAAGATCCTATACGAAAGATCCAGGGCACCAAGACCAGTAGGAGTGGGAAGATGGAATAAATGGCGATTTTTTGTTTCTCAGAGGGTTGAGGGAATAAGTCTTGACAAATTTTTAAAAAGGGATTGGGAGGGACTTAGCGGTGGGGAAAAGGCCCAATACTTCAAAAAATTTGCTCTTTTTTTAAGGGACCTAGCCAATTGCGGAGTGATACAGCCTGACTTTCATCTAGATAACGTGTTACTTGATATGCAGAGGGATGATTTTGTATTAATTGATCTTCACAGGGCAGAGTGTATAAATAGACCCCTTCCAGGAGATCTGGCCTGCGAACAGCTCAGGTATATTTTACCCCCTTTTTCAAGATACCTAACCAGGCGGGAGATACTCAGAGTCACTGTAATTATCTCAAGATGGCTGCAGGAGCTAAGAAAGAAAACCAGCCGTTTTTTTATTCAGCAAATTTCTTACAGAGACATTTCACGAAATTGTAGAAAAAAGGCAAAAAGAAGGCTTGAACAGATATCATTCAAAAGAGAGGAAAATGGCTCAAGGCTTTTAACCACAAAATCTATGGACGAAAAGCTAGCCTTTTTACTCAGAAAATCGGTCCTGTCAAGGTTTGATACACCGCAGGGCTTGCCCAACACGTTAATTTTAAAAAATTCAAGACATACATTATGCCTGAGATTGCAGCTTGGGGACTCTTCTTTTTTTATAAAGTGCTATAGAAGCTCGGGAACTCTCAAGGCCCTGTCCTATTTAATTAGGCAACCAAGGGCAATAAAGACATGGAATGCGTCTTGGCGTCTTCGTTGCTTGGGCATCAGTACGTTGTTGCCCTTGATTGCCTTTCAGACGCCAAATCCCTGGAACAAGATTTACGGTTTCGTGGCCTATCCATGGAACAAAGAGATTAGTCATAGCAAACAAAGAATCAGTAATCTTCTTAAGGATGGAGTCGAGTCCCATATTTTAATAAATAGACTGGCCTTTTTTATATGGGAAATGCATCAAAAAGGCGTCTTTCATGGTGATTGCAAGATAAGCAACTTTGTTCTGTCGTCAGATGGTAAGGGTTTTAGCGTATTCGATCTGGATTCTATTAGGTTCCTGGACACTGTTTCGGACAGAATGCGTATCAAAGAGCTTGCAATTATGGCAAGATCCCTTGGGAAATTGACAGATCATACGAAAGGGACCACAGAGCAACTCGTTGAAGCCTATTGTAGGTACCATGTACCTTGGCAAAAGAATTTTCCTAGTCTGGTAAAAAGGGTTTTAGCCAAGGTTGGTCAGGGGACATGAAAAAAGATTTGTCTGTGCTCTTTGACTGGGATGCGGTTGTAAGGAATCCCTATTCTGGTTTTTATACTTTTGGGGCAAGTTTTGTAAAAGAGATTTCAGATCTTGCATTACCCATCCATATGACCCTTTTTTTTCAAAGACGTTATAGTCAACGAACTAACGCCTTCTTGAAAGGGCTAACAATTCGCCAACGGTCGAGGCTGAGACTTAAGAGTTCTTGGATAAAATTTAGATGGCTTGAAAATATATGGGAAGTGTTTGATTGGCCCTCCATGGAGTCGATTGCAGGCCGTTACCAAATATATCACTGTTTTCATCATCTTATGCCGCGGAAATTTCAGGGTGCAAAGATCCTCACTGTTCACGATCTCAGGAGATACAGGCTCCCTCATCTGTATCCCAGATCAAAGCTGCATCTATTTGAAAGGGCCGTCCAGAGGGCTGACCATTTTATCTGTGTGTCTGAGGCCACAAAAAGGGATTTGTGTTCAATCTTTGACATAAACGAAAGCAGGGTGGATGTGGTTTACCTGGCCAGCAGTATCAACCTTATGGCTGAGATATTCAAAGATACAAGTCAGTATATTCGAAAAGAGCTGGGAAGAAGGGGCATACCTTTGGCGCAATATCTGTTGGTTTTTTCGTCAAAGGACCGGAGGAAGAACGTTACTACCATAGCTAGAGCATTTGATATAGCCAGAAAATCTATGAATAAAGATATCTTACTCTTAATAATAGGTTCGATGAATCCTATAGACATGGAGGAAATTTCCAAGATGGAACGTGTCTTTTGGCTTGGAAAGGTGGAAGAGGTATATCCGTGGCTTTGTCAAGCGCAAGGATTGATATTCGCTAGCCTTTACGAGGGCTTTGGCATCCCTATAGTTGAGGCCTTTATGACTAGAACCCCTGTTATTACCTCAAACTGTTCATCAATGCCCGAGGTGGCAGGAGATGCTGCCATTTTGGTAGAGCCTGGCAAGATAGATGAGATTGCCAGGGCCATAGAGGCTGTTTGCACAAATAGGCGGTTGAGAAACGAATTAGTGGCCAAAGGAGAAAGAAGGGCAAAGATATTTAGCTGGAGAAAAAGTGCTCAAAAGATCTACGAAATCTATAAAAACATATTATCGTAAATATTATTACCTAGCCTTTACGTCCCTTTTCTTTTTGCTGGCGTCTCATTCTTAGATAAAGGACTTGGCGGCTAAATATGTGTTCGATCAACTTTTCTTGATCATCCTCAGTTATCCAAACAAACTTTAATCCTGCAAACCAACCTCCGTCTCTTTTCTCTATCCGGACTACCTTGGCAAAACATGTAAAAAAGTAATGTTCTGGTAAGAGTCCTATTGACAGGCTTAAGATATTGCCTCTTGAAAGTTTCTCTTTGGCCAAGAAACCAAGACCTTTGGCGCTAAGATCAACCTTGTAAAGTTTGTTAGGCAGGCTACCCCTGTCACACATTTCCTCAGTGCCAATAAGACCCAATATCATGTTTAGCTTTTGATCAAGAATTTCAAGAACAGCTGCCATATCTTTGTCTCTGTCTTTGATATTTTTGAGGTGTTTCTTAATATCCTTTTGAAAGGTTGGATGACACGAATCCACCCATGGGTCTTCAACGCCTTCTATATATTCCTGTACCTTTGATTTAAATTCCTCTTGGGTAACAGGATAGTATGACAAAAGGATCCTGTCTTTAATCCTTATAGACTCTCTTTGTTCCCTATTTTCATTTTCCCTAGTCATAATGCTTAATCCAACGGAAGAGGTTCCTGTTTCAGTATGCCCTTTTTGTCTAGGGGTTTTACTTCAAAATCGTCTGGATTCTTTGGTTGCATAAATACGATCTCCACCCTCCTATTTTTTGCCCTGTGTTCTGGTGTGTCATTTAAGACCAAGGGACGGCTATCTCCAAAGCCTATTGCAGCCATTCGCTGTGGATCTATGGTATGAAGACGTAGCAAATACGTTACCACAGTGGCTGCCCTGGCCGCAGAGAGGTGCCAGTTTGATTTAAATGCCCCTGCTATAGGGGTATCATCTGTGTGCCCTTCAACAGAAATATCTCCAGGCACACTTTCTATAATGGCACGAATCTTATCCAATATTGGTTTTGACCTTTCAAGAAGCGCGTCGCTTCCTGGAGGAAAGGTGATTTCGTCTTTGAGGCGCAGGATCACCCTGTCATTCAAAGCCTCTACGTCTATTTCCCCCTTTATAAGTTCTAGTTTTATGGCAGACTTTATCTTTTCAAGGATTACATCCACAGAAAAGGGTGGATTAAAATCCCTTGAAACAATATCTATGCCTTTAGGTATTTCTAAGGTGATATCTTCTCTTTGAACGCCAAAGGCCTTTTCTAACGATCCTGCTACTTCCTTATACATTGCCGGATCTGTAGTAGAGAAAGACAGTAGCAAAACAAAAAAACACAAAAGGAGAGACATCAAGTCACCAAAGGTGACCATCCACATGGGTGCGCCCTTTGGGCATTCACACTTTTTACCCATGTCTAGCTAGCCTCCTTCCTCACTAGAGCCCCTTGCCTTTGGTGGCAAAAAGGTCTTTAGGAGCTCTTCTAAGACCCTAGGATTAAGGCCTTTTTGAAGACCAAGCACGCCTTCAAGAACAAGACGCTTGTTTAACTCTTCTTCCTGACTTCTCCTCTTTAGTTTGTCTGCGATGGGAAGGGCCACCAAGTTAGCCATGATTGCTCCATAAAGAGTAGTAAGAAGTGCTATAGCCATAGCAGGCCCAATACTTGATGGATCTGACATATTTCCGAGCATGTTAACTAAACCAACCAGGGTCCCGATCATGCCAAAGGCCGGTGCAGCATCTCCAATAGCATCAAAGATCCCCTTTCCAAGGCTGTGTCTTTCAAGGGTGAGCTCGATCTCTTTTTCCATTACGTCCTGTATGAAATCTGCTTCATGGCCATCAACACAGTACATTATGGCCTTTTTCAAAAAAGGGTCATCTATAGGCTGTTTTTCTAATTTCAACAATCCTTCCTTCCTGGCAATGTTGGACAGATTTACAAGCTCTTTGATAATATCTTGAGGTGGCTTAGTCTTGGCAAAAAAGGCATTCATGGCCACACTGATGCTTCCAAGAACATCTTGAAGGGTAAAGCGAATAAATGTTGCAGCAATGGCGCCTCCAACGACTATAAGGATGGAAGGCACATCTATAAAGGCGGTAATACTTCCACCTAAGAAAATTGCAGTAAGAATGAGAACTATGCCAAGTATTAGGCCAACTACAGTACCTATATCCATAAGCTAGATCTGACTCCTTCAAAAAAACAGCAAAGAAAAAAACTGTATCAGTCCTTTTATAGGTTCTTCCTTTTCTTAATCGGAATTATTCAATTTTTTTTAAAGGTCTTTTTTCGAATCAAGAAGCAAAGATAACTTTTTAGGAGAAAGCTTTCCGCGTTTTGCAAGTTCAGGGGCAAATATGGACACCATAAATTCAAAGACCTGTTCCTGAAGTTCTTGCAAATAATTTACTTGATCTTCTGATAGGGGACGATATTTAAAGGTCTCCGTATAGAATTGAAACACTGGTTGAAACTTGGCTTCCTTGCTGGCATCCTTGGCAGGTTCGTTTTCAGCCCTGCTGAGGCGTATTCTTAGGGCCCTGAGATACCTTATTGAGTCTTCTTGCAGGCCATCCCACAGCCTATCGCTAAGATATGCATTCATTAAGGCCAATCGTATATTCTTAACAGAATAGATAACCCTGCTATTTGCCTTTAATTTTTGGTTTCTTTGCAGAAACCGTTCTTCTTCCACTCTTAATTTTACATATTCTTTTATTACTGGTTCAAATCCTTTAAGCCATTCGTGGCTGTCTAATAAGATCTTTCTTTTCGTTTCTTTAGTAAATTGCTCAAATTCCATAACAGAAGGGATCTGTCTCCATGAAGGATAGTGCCTTTTTTTCAAGAAGTCATAAATTTCCTTCTTTAGCTCAGAGGCCTCTTGGTTTATCAAGGAGGTCTTTATAGGAAATTCCCTTAATAACTGCTCAAAGGCCTCATGAACAATGTGATGAATGCTCTTTTTTAACTGTTTTAATTCCTTTTTTAAGAGGTTATTCATAAAGAGATTAAGGCCTTTGACCGATTCGTTAAAGGCCGTTTTCTGCGACAAAAAGAGACAGATACGCGCTTTCCCTTCCATTGGACAGATACCAGGGAAGGCATTTATTTCAACCTTCCCCCAATCTCCTAAGAGTATTTTTTTAGGAAAGCTGGAAAGGCCGTCAAGGGTAAAATCCTTTTCGTAACGCTTTTTGGCAGAACAAAGGCTTGGCCATTTGGTTATGGCATGTTGAGCCCTTGAGGCGAGCTTTGCCTTGAGGCCTCTGAGATTTTTAGAACATTCCAAAATGGAGCCATCTGCATCTATTATGTCAAATGTCATCGTTAAATGAGGTGGCAACAACTCATCTGGAGGTAAATCAGAGTAGTCAATATCTATCTTGAGGTGTTTTTTTATCGCGCGGCAAAGCTCTATTCTGAAGGAACCTTTGGCAAAATCAAGTATCTTTTCAAGGTGTCCTGCAGCCTCCTGCAAAGGGGCAAGCTCTTTTCGCACCTTCTTCGGTAATCCTTTTAAAAGAAAAAGTATCTTTTCGTGTAAGAAGCCAGGAACCAACCAGCTAAATGGCTGGTTATCTATGGAGGGCAACAACAATAGCGGTATTCGAACATGAATGCCATCTTCCTTGCTACCAGGATCGAATCTGTAGATAAGAGGCAGAGTTTGTCCGTCAACTTCTATGCTTCCAGGATAGAGCTTGTCAGAATCCCTTTGAGCAAACTGTTTGAGTATTTCTTTCCTGTTGAGAAACAAGAATTTTTCCAGGTCCTTTCGTTTTCTAAGGACCCGCTTTAAAGAATGCTCGTCAAGTATTTCTCTTCCCGTCTCTTCCTCTAGTCTTGATAAGGCCCTTTCAAAATGCTCAAATAGTATGTTTGCATCAATATTACCCAAGTTTTTGCGTCTTTTACTTTCTTCTTGACGGAAGTCGTCAAGAACTTTCAAGTTGTGTTTTTTAAAGGAAAAATCGTATGTTAATTCACATTTTGAAAGTCCTTGTTCAATAAAGATCTGTCTTGCTAATTTTTTATCTATCGATTTTAGAGACCTGTTTCTTGAGGTCAATATGGTCATGCCATAGAAGTTTACCTTTTCTTTAACAGTTGCCTCACCGCGGCTGGCGCTCCATTTTGGTTCAAAGTGGTGATACTTGCAGAGTTGGGGCGCCAACTCCTCAATCCATTCTGGCTTTATAGGTGCAACGATCCTTGCAAATAACTTTGAGGTCCTGACCTGTTCGGCAGAAACTATCCACTGGGGACCTTTTTTGAAAAGTGACGAGCCTGGAAAGATATAGATTTCCTTACCCTTGGCGCCTGTGTAGCCAGCACCTTTTGTTTTTTTGCAAGCCACATGTCCAAGAAATCCGGCCAATATACTTTTATGGATTGCCTCAAAAACTCCTTGATGCACCTGTAAGGGATTCCATTCCAGTTTTTTTATAAGGTTTTTGTTTTTTGTTATTTTTAAATCCATACATATTGCTTTGATCTGTTGGTGTATATCTTGCCACTCTGTTATTTTTTGATAAGAAAGGAGATGTTGTTTGCAAAATCGTCTTGTTTCTGCCTTAGATGCCTTTTTTTCTTTCAGCTCCTGAAGCCTCTGCCATATGTTGAGAAAAGTTATGAAATCTGAATCGTTACTGCAAAGTGTCTTTGCCAAAGATAGCGAGTGAAAGTCTGACTCAGAGTGGGATAACCATATGTCCTGTACAGAAAGGGCCGAGACAATTATCAATATTTCTTTAAGGCATCCATTTCGTTTTGCCTGAAATATTATCTTTGAAAGTCTAGGATCAAGGGGCAACCGCGCCATCTTTTTGCCAACAGGCGTGAGCCTGCCTTGATTGGTCAGTGCCCCAAGTTCCAAAAGGGTGTGCATTCCCTCTCTAATAGCTGGTGGTTTAGGTGGATCTATAAAGGGAAACTTTTCAATTGGTCCAAGACCCATGTAAAGTACTTTGAGTATTACCTCAGCAAGATTGCATCTGTTTATCTCCGGAGGCAGAAATTCATCCCGAGAAATAAAGTCTTCCTCGCTGTATAGACGAATGCAAAGCCCCTTTTGGACACGTCCTGCCCTACCAGCCCTTTGGTTGGCATTTGCCTTTGCAATTTTTGCAACCGGCAAGGCCTTTGTATGGGTGTTTATGTTGTACGTACTAATTCTCGCAAGTCCGGAGTCTATTACATATCTGATGCCTGGTACTGTGATGGATGTCTCTGCTATATTTGTGGCAAGTATAATTTTTTGTTTTAGCGAGGGCCTGAATATCATGGCCTGTCTTGACGAAGAAAGTCTTGCAAAAAGGGGCATAATAAGACATTCGTCATTGACATTTGATTCTAAGAGTCGTGCAGCCTCAAAAATATGCTTTTCTGTAGGTAAGAACACAAGGATATGGCCAGATCTGTCAGATTCCCTAATAAGAGAACAGGTAATGACCACCTTTTTTATCAGATCGATATCTTTATAAGATTGGTACCATGTCTCCTTCTCATACAAGATTTCTACAGGATAGCTCCTGCCAGGGATCTGAAATAGGGGGGGGTTATCAAAAAATTTTTTAAACTTCTCCACCTCCATAGTGGCAGAAGTTACAATCACCTTTAAGTCTTTTCTTTTTCTTAATAACCGTTTTAATATCCCAGCCACCAAGTCTATATTTATGCTTCTTTCATGGGCTTCGTCTAGGATTACGGTATCATATATCTGTAGCATTGGGTCTCGTTGGGCCTCGGCAAGCAATATGCCATCTGTCATGAACTTAATCTTAGTATCGTGATGGAGGCTTTTTGAAAAACGTATCTGATAGCCTACAAGGCCTTGAGCACCCGGACCAAGCTCTTGCCTCACCCGTTTAGCTACCCCGATTGCGGCGATTCTTCTTGGCTGGCAGCAGCCTATTATCCCTTTTCTTCCCCGTCTTGCCTGTAAACAGATCTTTGGTAGCTGGGTCGTCTTTCCAGATCCAGTCTCTCCAGTAACTAAAATTACCCTGTGACAGCGGATGGCATTAACCAGCTCGTCCCACAAGGAACAAATAGGTAGACCGGTCTGACAGTTAATGATAGGAAGCAAATCAGAGCAATTGTTTAAGATATGGATTGGTCTTTTTTTGTCCTCCAAGGGTGTCTGTAGGTTTCGGACCATAGTCATGACCAGGCAGAACTATAGTCTCATCTGGGAGAGGAAGAATTCTAGTTTTAAGTGACCTCATAAGCACATTGTAGTCTCCGCCTGGGAGATCTGTCCTCCCTACGGCATCTATAAAAAGGCTGTCTCCAGTAACCAATATCCCATGTCCATAGATACATACAGAGCCTGGCGAATGACCAGGCGTATGAATTATTTCAAAGGAAAGGTTTCCTACTTGAAGTATCTGTCCATCATCAAGATACCCATCTGCCGGAGGAGCGGGTTCAAAGCCCCAGGCCCTGAACATTGCCACTATCCCGGGTTCTCTAAATAACTCGTCGTCTGCCTTGTGCATAAGAACTTGTGCGCCGGTTAAACGTTTCATCTTTTCGTTTCCACAGGTATGGTCTGGATGGCCGTGGGTATTGACAATTGCCAAGAGTTCGAGATCAAGGTCCAGTAATGTTGAGGCAAGATGTTCTTCACTGCCTGCCGGATCAATTATAATGGCCTTAGAGGTATCTTGACATCCGATTATGTATGCCCTTACTTGCAAAGGTCCAACTGTAAATTCCTTTAATATCATTTCTTGGCCGCCTCTCTTTTACGTTTCTGACAATAAGAACCTGCTGAAAGTCCTGCAATACAACCTTCGCCAACTGCCTTTGCCATTTGGTACGGTAAACCGCATATGTCACCTGCTGCAAATATTCCAGATACATTGGTGGCCTGATTCTTATCAGTAACAATATGTGTAAACCGTTCGGGATCGAGTTCTACACCAAGAAATGCCGCAAGCTCCATGGCACCCTTGGCACCAAGCTCTATAAAGAGGCCATCAAGCTCCAATCTAGTTCCATCGTCAAGGATTACTGCTTCAAGCTGGTTCTGTCCTACAAGTTCTTTAATCTTTCTCGGTTGCAGGATTTCTATGCCATCATCAATGGCCTTTTTAAGACCAGGGCTAATATCGAGTCCAGTGGTTATAAGATATACTTTTGAAGCAATATCTCTAAGTGTAAGGGCACCATGAACGGCTGCGCTTCCGTTTCCAAAGACTGCAACCTTTGCTCCTTTGTAAAAATTGGCGTCACAGTCTACACAGTAACTTATCCCCTTGCCAACGAGATCCTTTTCGCCTTTTAATCCAAGCCCTTTTCTGCTTACGCCGGTTGCCAAAATCATGGCCATGCTTTTGAAGGTTGTGGACTCGGTCTCGACCAGGAAGCCGCTAGAGCCATCAATTTCAGTTTTTACAGCATCTTCATGCAGAAAATCAACACCAAAGCCTTGGGCCTGCCTTATTCCAGATTCAAGGAGTTCTTTACCCGTTTTTACCCCTTCTATACAGCAGTAGTTTTCAATGTGCGCCTTGTATAGACTGCTTCTCTTGGGTCTGCCCAGAACGAGTACAGAACATCTCTTCCTGGAAGCATGTATGGCAGCTTGGAGACCAGCAGGCCCACATCCTAGTATTATTATGTCGTACTTTTTCGCCTTTTCCATATCTTTATTGGTGCTTAAGTTGCTCCTCTATCTCTGTCTCTAGGAAGGAAGATGAAATGTGATATTCTTCCTTTAACCATGAACCAAGATCAGCCAATTTGCACCGTTTGCTGCAAAAGGGCCTGTAAATATTGACCGAAAAGTTCACCTTTCTGCCACAGCGTGGACAAGACCTGATGATTTCCCCGTTATTTTTTCCCTGTTTCATATTTTTTATCAATGTCTTAAAGGAGACTGGGCCGTCTCTTTTTGCGTTTTGTAGTAAATATTCCAAGTATCCAACCTACTAATAAGACACCACCACCTGCCAAAAACCATTTTATATTGGTGTTGGCTTCTAAAGAGTTCAAGCGTTGTTTTAATTTTATTCTTTCGCTGTTTGCAATCTGCAGTTTTTTTTGGGTTTCTGCCAATAGTTTCTTTGTTTGAATGACATTTGAAGATTCCCTCTTAAGCGTGTCAAAATCATTGGCCAGCTTCTGGTTATCTGCTACACATGCAGCCAGTTTTTGAGTGCACGCAGAGCCTGTTTTAGACACGCTATCTAGCTGCTCTTTGAGTTTCTTGTAATTTTCAAGCAGTTTTTGATTCCTTTTCCTGAGCTTGTCTACCAACATTCGGGGAGGAAGATCCTGTGTAAGGTATCTTTTTAGAATCCATCCTTCATTGCCACCCGAGGTTCTGACATATGCCCATGGACCTTCTTCTGTTAAGAGTTCCACCTTGGTTCCGTCTTTGAGTACAGCCACTATTTTTTTTGTATTACCTGTTCCTGTCCTTATTGGGACTTCACTAGATGGAGCAATATAATAGGTTGCTGCGAATGGCCGGTCATCAGAAAGAAAAAAGGTAAGGATTATCCAAACGGCTATTGTAACAATGGATTTCTTTTTTCCCATTACTCGCGCCTTCTCCAAGAAGAATTTTCTAGAAAATCTAAGTGAAATAACCATTTATCGCAACTTAAAGTTTTATCAAAATAGATTTAATCTATAGTGAGCTATTGCCTTAAAAAGTTTTTGGACATATAAAAGCTGTTATAATTTCTGACAAAAGGAGGTTCAGATGGATCGAAGAAGTCTAATTAAAAAAGGAGCAGTGGCAGCTGGAGCCTTTATTGCAGTCAAGGCTACCGGAAAAGACTCCAGTGCCCTTGCCGGTGAAAAGAAGTTTCGTTGGAAAATGGTTACCTCTTGGCCTCCTTCTTTTCCTATACTTCAAACAGGTGTTGAAAGATTTGCTAAGAGGGTAGGGGAGCTTTCTAAGGGACGACTTACTATACAGGTTTATGCTGGTGGTGAACTGGTGCCGCCTTTAGGAGTTTTTGATGCGGTATCATCTGGCTCTGTAGAATGTGGACACAGCGCCGCATATTATTGGGCAGGGAAATGTAACGCTGCCCAGTGGTTTACATCGATCCCATTTGGCCTTGATGCCCAAGGAATGAATGCCTGGTTCTATTTTGGAAACGGCCTCAAACTATGGGAAGAAGTCTATTCCAGGTTTAATCTGGTTCCAAGGCCAGCTGGTAATACCGGGGTTCAGATGGGTGGATGGTTCAATAAAAAGATAGAAAAAATGGCTGATTTTAAGGGATTAAAAATGAGAATCCCAGGTATCGGAGGTAAGGTGATAGGTAAGGCAGGCGGTGCCGTTACTTTGCTTCCTGCAGGAGAGATTTACACATCCCTTGAAAGGGGGGTGATAGACGCTACCGAATGGATAGGTCCATTTCATGACATCCGTATGGGCTTTTATAAGGTTGCCAAATATTATTACGGACCAGGATGGCATGAACCAGGAAGCACTCTAGAACTTATTGTTAACAAAAAGGCCTATGAGGCACTGCCTTTGGATCTAAAGATGGCGGTTGATACCGCTGCAGCAGAGTTGAATATACAGATGCTCTCAGAATTTGAAACGAAAAATGCTATGGCCCTTAGGGAATTGAAAAAGGAGAAAAAGATCCAGATTCTCAGATTTCCTGATCCTGTGCTTGAAGGTCTTAGAAAGTTGTCTGAACAGACTATCTCAGAAATGGCCCAAAAAGACGCCTTGTCAAAAAAGGTTAATGAAGATTTTCAAAAGTTCAAAAAAGGTCTTGCTCCATGGAACAAGATTACAGAAAAGGCCTATTACGATTTTATGCTATGAGAATCATATCCGAATGATTTTAAAAGGCCTCTTTGGTAAAGATTAAAGGGGCCTTTTTAAATTTTTAAGGCCCATTGCTATCTGAAAGAATTTATAAAATGGGGCAGCCAAGTTGCGGTTTGAGGAAAACATATAACTATTATAAGGGCAACTAGCTGAATCAATACAAAGGGTATGATGCCTTTATAGATTTCTAATGTTGATACGCCAGGTGGAGCAACTCCCTTTAGATAAAAAAGAGAAAAGCCAAAGGGAGGAGTTAAAAAAGACGTTTGAAGATTAATCGCAAATAGGATTGCAAACCATACTGGATCAAAACCTGCTGCTTTCATAATTGGCGCAAGAACTGGAATATGAATAAATGTGATTTCAATAAAGTCTAGAAAAAAGCCAGCAATGAACACTACCACCATGACAATTAGCAGGACCCCCCATTTCCCAAATGGAAGGTGAGAGACAAAATCTCTTAAAATAATATCCCCTCCCAAGCCTCTGAAGACAAGGCCAAATGCAGCAGCTCCTACAAGGATAATAAAGACCATGCTTGTCAGTTGCACGGTTGTCTCCATAACAGTCTTCAGAACATCCAGAGAAAATCTTCTATTGGCAATACAGAGCAATGTAGCCCCTGAGGCTCCCACTCCTGCCGCCTCTGTTGGTGTGGCTATTCCAGCAAATATAGAGCCAAGCACAGCTATCATAAGCATAAGGGGAGGAACCAGGGACTTTAAAAGATATAGCCAAAATGACCTATCCTTTTTCAGAAACCGATCATCTTTTATGGGAGGGGCCCATTCTGGATGTATAAGCGATATAATTATGATATAGACAATGTACAAAATTACCAGGATGAGACCTGGAATCACTGCACCGATAAAAAGATCTCCAACTGATACACCAATTATGTCACCTAAAAGAACGAGCACAATGCTAGGAGGAATAATCTGGCCCAGAGTGCCTGATGAGGCGATCGTGCCTGTTGACAATTCATTTCGATAACCATGTTCCATCATTGTAGGCAAGGCCAGAAGCCCCATTGTAACTACCGTAGCCCCTACGATACCAGTAGATGCCCCAAGCAGAGCGCCTACAACTACCACAGATATGGCAAGTCCCCCCTTAATTCTGCCAAAGGCCATACCCATTGATTTTAAGAGGTCAGAGGCTATCCCGGAACGTTCAAGCATAACCCCCATGAATATAAACAAGGGAACAGCTACTAGGGTAAAGTTTGTAATTACACCCCATATCCTCATAGGGAGCAGGTTAAAGAAGTTCCATCCAAAACCAATAAGCCCATAAAACAAGGCTGTTCCCAAGAGGGTAAAGGCCACAGGAAAACCTGCAAGCAGAAGAACAGTAAGTGTAAGGAACATCCATGCGGCAAGATAATCCACTTTGTTTATTTCCCTTCTTTTTCTAATGTTAAGCCGAAAAGCAGACAAAGATTTTTAAGGAGCATAGAGATTCCTTGGATACCAAGAAGGACAAATGCAACCGGGATTGCAGCCTTTAATAGGTAGCGAGCAGGTAGCCCTCCAGGATCTGCAGATCCTTCATTTACTATCCAGGACGAGTAAACAAAAGGAAGGGATGTCTTTATCACCAAAAAACAACCAGGAAACAGAAAGAGCAAGGTACCTATTACATTTATAAAGGCCTTAACGCGTTTTGGTAAGCGTTGGTAAATGACATCAACCCTCACATGGCCGTTATGCCTGAGGGTGTAACCTGCTCCTAAAAGAAATATTAGTGCATAGAGGTGCCATTGCATCTCTTCTAGGGCCACAAAGCTAATGTTAAAACCGTAACGCATTACCACATCTGTTGTGACCAAAATTACAAGCAAAAAACTAAACCAAGAGATGGCCTTCCCTATAAATTCGTTGACAGAATCTATATAATTAATAATGCTGATGAAGCCTTTGAAACATAATTTGGACTGAGACATACCTGTTAACATAAACCAGGAGGGATTCAAAATAAATATTTGCTTTTTTAAAATATTGGCATATATATTTTCTTGAAAATAGTGTTGAAGGGAGGAATTCAAAATGCGTTTGATTTTACTTGGTGGTCCAGGGGCCGGGAAAGGTACCCAGGCAAAATTCATTACTGAAAAGTACGGCATCCCACAAATTTCTACTGGCGATATGCTTAGGCAGGCAGTCAAAGAAGGGACGCAGCTGGGTCTGGAAGCCAAAAAGTACATGGATGCGGGCGAGCTTGTACCGGATGACGTAATAATTGGTCTGGTAAAGGAGAGAATCAAGCAGCCCGATTGTGAAAAAGGTTTTCTCTTTGACGGCTTTCCCCGCACCATACCTCAGGCAGAGGCCATGAAAGATGCAGGGGTGCAAATTGACTACGTTGTAGAAATCGCAGTGCCTGATGAAGAGATTATAAAAAGGATGAGTGGAAGACGGGTTCATCTGCCCTCAGGGAGGACCTATCATATAGTATTTAATCCACCTAAGGTAGAAGGTAAGGACGATGTTACGGGGGAACCTCTTGTACAGAGAGAGGATGATAAGGAAGAGACTGTAAGAAAACGCCTTGAGATCTATCATGCCCAGACAGAGCCACTTGTAGAGTTCTATAAGAAGTGGGAAGAATCAGGGGATGCAAACGCACCAAAGTATGTACGTATCGATGGAGTAGGTACTGTTGAGGAAATTAGGGACAGGATCTTTCAGGCCCTTGGCGGTTAGGGAATAAATATCTTTTTTGAGATATCTTGCTTCTGGCGGGTCTGCTGACCCGCCTTTTTTATCTGCTATCCCACCAAGTGAGCAGACCAAGCTCAAAGGGATGGGCAAGCTCCTTCCTGTATGGATAACACCTAACAGTAAATCCTATTTGGCCGCTCGAGAGGCAAAGGAGATTTCCTCGAAAGATGTAACCCTGGTCATTTTTTTCACCTGTAAAGAGTAAAGGGAGAGGATGTCCATCTGCCAGCTCGCCCTTTTCATCAAGGTGGCCAATATATGCATCAACCCGTACCTCTTCCGGGGTTAGCTCGCCAAGATCGACCACTGCCGTTATTGGAATTCGGTCTCCCACCTTTGGAGAATTACCACCAGGCAGATTTACATCAACTATATTTACATTATGCCAAAGGGAATAGATACGCTTTTTCCAATGAGAAAGTTCCTTTGCCTCTTTCCATTGGGTCTTTAAAAAAGTGTTCCACCTGGCAGCGTTAGGAAGATAAAATTTGGTGCTGTATTCCTCCACCATCCTATTTGTATTGAAAAATGGACAGATTGTCTGGATAGAGTTTTTCATCATTTCCACCCAGCCAGTAGGAATGCCATGAGTGGATCTATTGTAAAATAGTGGTACAACAGTATTTTCAAGAAGTTCGTAAAGGAGCCTGCTCTCTACTTCGTCTTGATATCTGTAATCTGTGTATTCTTCTCCAGCCCCAATAGCCCAACCGTTTTTGCCGTTGTATGCTTCGACCCACCAACCATCTAAAATGGAAAGATTTATTCCTCCATTGGCAGTGACTTTCATCCCACTGGTGCCGCTAGCCTCCATTGGCCGTCTCGGTGTGTTGAGCCATACGTCCACTCCCTGAACAAGATAACGGGCAACCTCTATGTCATAGTTTTCAATAAATACTATATGGTTTCTTAATTCTGGCTTATTGGCCATCTGAATAACAGTATGGATGAGTTCTTTGCCCTCTTTGTCTTTTGGATGGGCCTTTCCGCTAAATATTATTTGCACTGGCCTTGATGGATTAGTCAGGATCTGGGTGAGTCTTTTTTCGTCTTTGAACAGAAGTGTGGCGCGTTTGTAAGTGGCAAACCTTCTTGCAAATCCTATGGTAAGGGCCTCTGGATCAAGGACCTCGTCTGCAACCTTGAGCTGATACTTAGGAGCGCCTTTGGCCTCAAGCTGTCTTTTTAATCTCCTTCTAGCAAAGGAGATCAGTCTGTCTCTTAGCCTTTCTCTGCTTCTCCATAGTTCAAAATCTGCAATGTGCTCTACACGTTTCCAAATGTTGTGGTTTGTTGGTTCATCAATCCATCTTGAACCAAGATATCTTTCGTACAACCTCGACATCTCACGCGACAGCCATCCAAGGGTGTGGACACCGTTTGTAACGTGCGTGATCGGAACCTCGTGTTTGGGTATCTGCGGCCAAATATTTGCCCACATATTACGTGATACTTCACCGTGAAGCTTACTAACCCCATTAGTCTGGGATGCCATTTTTATTGCAAGGACAGCCATGCAAAAGTCTTCTGCCTGGTTGCCAGGGGTGACACGGCCAAGGTCAAGGAAACCGTTAATCCCAATACCAAGCTCGTCGGCAACCTTTGAAAAGTATCTTTTGATGAGATCTACTGGGAATCTATCGATTCCAGCCGGAACAGGAGTGTGAGTAGTAAAGACACTGGTTGCGCGAACTGCCTCCAATGCCTCATCGAAAGCAAGATTTTCATTTTTTATTAATTGAAGAAGTCTTTCAATTGCCATAAAGGCCGAATGCCCTTCATTCATATGACAAACAGAAGGGACCTCTCCAAGGGCGCGAAGAAGCCGAATTCCACCCCTGCCAAGTACTATCTCTTGTTGCAGTCTTGTTTCAATACTGCCTCCGTAAAGGTGTGAAGTTATCTGTCTATCACCTTTGCTGTTTAAAGGTACATCTGTATCAAGCATATAGATTTTGACCCTGCCTACAACGATCTCCCAGGCCTTACAATAGACACTTCTACCATCAAGCTCTACTTGGATCATTATATCGTTGCCATCCTTGTCCTTTACGGAAGAAAGGGGCATGTTGTGAAAATCGTTGGTAGGGTAGGTTTCAAGCTGCCATCCGTCAGGATTTAGGTATTGCTGAAAGTAGCCGTGTTTGTACAGAAGACCAATGCCCCGCATTGGTAGTCCAAGGTCGCTTGCAGATTTCATATGATCTCCTGCAAGTATGCCAAGCCCCCCTGAATAAAGAGGCAGGCATTCGTGAAGACCAAACTCTGCAGAAAAATAGGCGACATAGCCTTTATTATTGTTAGAGGCCACCTTATTGAACCAAGTCTGAGAACTCAAATATCTGTCAAGTTCTTCGAGAACCGACTCCATTCTTGCCAGAAACACTTCGTCACGTTCCAGCTCTTCTAAACGAGGCTGCTCAATCGCCCCAAGCATGGCTATAGGGTTGTGGCCTGTACTTTCCCATAGATCTGCATCCATGTCCTTGAACAGATATATGGCCTCAGGTGTCCACGTCCACCACAGATTTTTGGCCAGCCTAATGAGAGGTCTCAAGTTTTCAGGTAGATTAGGAACAATAGTAATAGTTCTGATTATTGGCATAGGGGCCCCTCTTCAGATATGTGGATAAGACCGTTTCTGTCTCTAGTTCGTGTTGGGTTCAAAAGACTATTACGATTTCTTTTGAATCGTCAACAGCCACTTTCACCTTTTTGCCAGGTTTAAGTCCTCCAAAAAGCAGGGCATCTGCAATAGGATCTTTAATCTTTTCTTGTATAAGTCTGCCAAGGGGCCGTGCCCCATGTTTTGGATCAAATCCCTTTGTTGCTAGCCATGATCTGGCCTCTTTGGTTAATTGGATCTCGATTTTTTTGGCTGCCACCTGTGCTTTCACTTCCTTCATTAGCTTGTCTACTACCTGCTCCATAACATCAGGGGTAAGATTAGAAAAGTGAACTATAGCATCAAGCCGGTTTCTAAATTCTGGACTAAAGAGTTTTTTAACGGCCTGTGCACCCTTATATATTTTGTCATCCTTTTCTCTACTAGCTGCAAAACCTATGCTTCTTGCCTCCATTTCTCTTGCGCCAATATTGGAAGTCATTATGAGAATGACGTGCTTAAAATCGGCACTTCTACCAGTGTTATCGGTAAGTTTGGCGTAATCCATTACTTGAAGGAGTATATTAAATATATCAGGATGGGCCTTTTCTATTTCATCTAACAAAAGCACACAAAAGGGATGTTTCCTAATCGCTTCTGTAAGAAGTCCTCCCTGATCAAAACCAACATATCCTGGAGGCGCACCTATGAGGCGGGCAACAGCATGTTTCTCCATATACTCGCTCATATCGAACCGTTGAAAATGTACTCCTAGCACCTTTGCTGTTTGTCTGGCCAGCTCGGTCTTTCCCACTCCTGTTGGACCAGTAAACAGAAAGGAGCCGATAGGCCTGTCTGTGCACGTGAGTCCGGCC
>Ga0256914_1000369_pt1 | contig 44293 bp, 41 predicted proteins | sample HulkmetaG_FD_191571 | JGI IMG/M metagenome (GOLD analysis project Ga0256914, IMG submission 191571) | Hydrothermal chimney microbial communities from Main Endeavour vent field at the Juan de Fuca Ridge, Pacific Ocean - Hulk | ecosystem: Environmental > Aquatic > Marine > Hydrothermal vents ...
TGCTCGGTGATGCGGGTACGGATGCGGTACACCTCGCCGTCCACATTCACCCCGTCGGCCACGGCCTCTTGGCGGGTGTATTCCATGACCAGGTTTTGGTTGAAGAAGCCGAAGGTGTGCTTGGAGGGCGTGGCCGTCAGGCCGATGAGGAAGGCGTCGAAGTATTCCAGCACCTGCCGCCAGAGGTTGTAGATGGAGCGGTGGCATTCGTCAATGAAGATGAAGTCGTAGTATTCGATGGGCAGGTTGGGGTTGTAGACCACCTCTTTGGGCGGGCCCTTTTCGATGCGCTCGCCCAGGGCGAAAAGCGAAAGGTCTTCGATGGTGGGATCTTCCAGGTCGGGCTCGCCGCGCAGGATGGAATACAAGCGCTGGATGGTGGTGATGTGCACCTTGCTGACGGGGTCGGGCGTGTTGGAGCGCAGGTGCTGGACGTTGTACAACTCGGTGAACTTGCGCCCGTCGTCGGGGGTGACGAACTGGTCGAACTCGCGGAAAGCCTGGCGGCCCAGGTTGGTGCGGTCCACCAGGAAGAGGATGCGGCGGGCCTTGGCGTGTTTGATGAGGCGGTAGGCTGCATTGACGGCGACGAAGGTTTTGCCCGCGCCGGTGGCCATCTGAATCAGGGCGCGGGGTTTGTCCTGGGCGAAGGACGCCTCCAGCCCGCGCAGGGCCCGCACCTGAGCCTCCCAGAGCATGTCTTCAGGCAGGGGAACTTCTGGCAGCCGGCGCAGGCGGGCGCGCAGGGTGTCGCTTTCCTGGGCCCAGGCGGCCAGGGTCTCGGGCTGGTGGAACGCGAAGAGGGCGCGGGAGCGGGGTTCGGGGTCGCGGTTGTCGCGGAACAACACCTCTTCGCCGTTGGCCTCATACTGGAAAGGCAGCGGCAGGGTCACATGGGGCAAGTCAGGGCGCCAGCCGGCCGCGTACTCCCCGGCTTGTTCGGCCACGCCTGAGAGGGTATGGCCCCGAGGCTTGGCTTCCACCACCCCCACCGCGGTGGGGCGCCCTTCGATGGGCACGAAGAGCACATAATCGGCCGCGCCCCCTTCTACGGGGAACTCGCGCACGGCTATGCCGGGCCCGGCGTAGAGATTGAGCCGGTCGCGGTCCTGCACCACCCAACCGGCGGCTTCCAGTTGGCGGTCGATTTCCTCACGGGCAAGATCTTCGGGATCGGGCATGCGGCTTTTCCTGGTTTGGGACAGAAATACTGTTTTGTTGTACTTTATTGTACAACAAAGGTTGAGTTTTGTTTGACGCCCTGGGGCCAATGGTAAAATACGGACGGAATTTGACGCTCTGACGAAAGGTAGGCTGTAATGCGCCAGGTGACAATTGAACGCCAAACATCCGAGACCCAAGTCGCGGTGAGTTTGAATTTGGATGGCGCCGGCAAGTATCGGGTCGCCACGGGGTTGCCTTTCCTCGACCATATGCTGCGCCATTTGGCTGTGCATGGGTTGTTTGATTTGGACGTGGAAGCCCACGGCGATTTGGAAATTGACCCCCATCACACGGTGGAAGATGTCGCCCTGACTTTGGGGTTGGCTTTTGACCGTGCCTTGGGTGAGCGGAAGGGCATTGTGCGGATGGGCCACGCGTACGCGCCGATGGATGAGGCGTTGGCTTTTGTGGCGGTGGATCTCTCGGGGCGGCCTTATGCGGTGGTCCGAGCCCAGTGGCACAGCCCCAGCGTGGGGGGCATTCCTAACAGTTTGTGGCCGCATTTTTTGGAATCGTTTGCAGTGACCGCACGCTGCAATTTGCACGCCCGCGTGTTTTATGGCCGCGATGATCACCATCAGGTCGAGGCGCTGTTCAAAGCGCTGGCGCGCGCTTTGGACGCAGCCACGGCTTTGGATCCGCGGCGCGGCGCGGGGGTGCCTTCCACCAAGGGAATTTTGTAGTCTGGGCGCGCCCCGCCCAGGGCCAGGCGAGGGGGTCAGGGTGCGCGGTTTTGGGTTTGTTGAAGCCACAAATAGCCCGAAACCGTCACCAACACCAGCCCGGCTCCAAACCATTGCCATACAGTGGTGAGTCGTTCCCCCAAGAGCCACCACCCCAACGCAATTGCCGAAACCAAGCGGAGGGGCATCAAACTGGTCACCAAAGCCGCATTGGCACCGCCCAAGGCCGTTATTTGGAGCAGGTTCCCTATCACGAAAATCCCGCCGATCAGCCAGAAGACCACAGCCCATCCCTGGGGGGAAAGATGCAGCCAGGCTTGCCACGCTTCGCCGGTGACCGCGCTGAGGAAGCCATACGTGGCCACCAGAGCCAAGCCTTGTTGAAACATGATCATCCCTCGGCTGGTAGCCTGTTGACTGCTGCGCCGCACCAAAAGAAAATACACTGCCAGCGAGAGCATGGAGAGCCCCGCAATGCCTAAACCCGCCGCGTCGCGCAGGGTGAAGCCAGCCAAAACATCGGACCAATCTTTCACCAAGACCAACACCGCCCCAAAAGAAGATAAAAGCAGCGCCTGATAGGTGTAGGGCGGAGTGGGTTCCCCAAACAGCAGGGCGCCTAAGATAGCCACCGCAAACGGGGTGAGCAAATAGACCAATTGCACCCACGTCGCGCGGGTGAAGTCAATGGCATAGAGGTTGGTGACCGAACGGAGCACCACAAAGAAAATCAACCCCCACAGCGTGCCCCCTTGCCAAAGCAGACGCCAGACGGCGGTGGGGGAGCGCCTTTCTTCCCGCCACATCACCCCTAACCCGACCACCATCGAGGCTGTGGTTGCCAAAAAGAGCAGCGAAAACTTGGGAACTTCCATCAAAGCCCGCTTGGCCGTTGGAGGGTAACAGCCCCAAAGCAGTTGCCCCAAAAGCCCCAGCCACACGTAGCCAGAGAGTTGGATGCCATGAGAAGGGGGTTTCTCTTGAGTTGTCATAGAGTTCATGATAGCATAGGTGTTGGGCCTGGGCAATGTTGTCGTGCGGTTGCCTTTGGGCATGACATTGCGAGGCTTTCCTTCCCTTGAGAGGTCTGCTATGGCACCTTTGTTGAAGCGCTTGCTGGCACTGTTGCCGATGACGCGGAGCACATCGGCTTATACCTTTGGCCTGGAGCGGGTGGGCACGCTGCCGCCTGGCCCTGTGTTGGAAATCGGCACAGGGCAGGGGTTTAGCGTGGCCTTCCTCAGCCGCGCCCTGCCCGAGCGGCAGGTGGTGGGCATTGACATCACATACGAGTGTTTCAAGCCAGAGAAACTGGCCTTTGGCCCGCGCCGGCCGTGGTTGGTGCAGGCCAGCGCGCCGGCCCTGCCTTTCGCGGCCGATACCTTCGCGCTGACCTCTTTGATGATGACTTTTCACTGCCTTCCCGAACCTCAACAGGTGTTTCGGGAAATCTTTCGGGTTTTGAAGCCGGGCGGTGTGCTCATGATGGCCGACGTGAACGGCACCCATCGGATTGCGCCGTGGTTCGAGCGGGTGGAACACTTGGCCATCAGCCCGTTGACCCACGCCTATCGCAAGGAAGAAATCCTCGCCCTGGCCTCGGAAGCGGGCTTCCCGCCGCCCCAAATTGCCTCTCGGAAGCCAAATGGCTTCATGATCTGGTACATCTTCCGCAAGCCCGGAGGAGAGGAAGATGACAACGCCTGACGTGATACTCATTGATGCCGGCACGGGCAACCTGCGCTCAGTGCACAAAGCGTTGGAAGCCGCAGGCGCGCGCGTCACGCGCACGGCCGACCCCGACATCGTGCGCCGCGGCACGCGGCTGGTGTTGCCTGGCGTGGGCGCGTTTGGGGATTTCATGGCCGGGCTGCGCAGCCGTGGCCTGGAAGCCGCAGTGTTGGAAGCCGTATCCCAGGGCGCACCTTTGTTGGGCATTTGCGTGGGCATGCAGGCGCTGTTTGAAATCGGCGAGGAAATGGGGGAACACCGCGGCTTGGGCTTGCTGCCGGGGCGGGTGGTGGCTTTCCCGCCGACCTTGCGCGAGCAGGGCCTGAAGGTCCCCCATACCGGCTGGAACTTCGTCCGATGGGTGCGGGAAAACCCCCTGCGCGCGGGGCTGGAAGGCGGGGGATACGCGTATTTCAACCATTCGTTTTATTGTCAGCCTGCCCGCGCGGCCGACGTGATTGCCCAAACAGACTATGGCTTTCCCTATGCCAGTGCAGTGCAGCGGGGAAATTTGTTGGGTGTGCAGTTCCACCCCGAAAAGAGCCAGCGTGTGGGGTTGCGGGTGTTGAGCAATTTCTTGCGGTGGACGCCCACCTCAGACGCCGCCTGACTTCGCGCAGGGGAGTGCCCCCCGCGCGGCTTGCACCCAAGGGATAAGGGGATAACCCAGGGGGATTGGTACTTGACAATTCGTTGTGGCTTCGCTATACTGGTATAGACCACCTAACCACCATACCAATTGCACGCAAGGGTTGTCGCCATGCTTGACAAAAACTATCCCCTCCCCCTCTATTTCCAATTGAAGGAACTCTTGCGCGAGAAAATCGCGTCGGGCGAGTGGAAGCCTGGGGATATGGTGCCCTCGGAACGGGAATTGAGCGAGCAATATCACATCAGCCGCATGACCGCCCGGCAGGCCTTGCGTGAGTTGGCCATCGAGGGTATTTTGCGACGGGAGCCCGGACGGGGAACGTTTGTCGCCGAACCCAAAATCGAACATGGCCTCACCCGCTTGACCGGCTTCACCGAAGATATGAAAGCCCGCGGCCTCAAGCCCGGCGCCAAGGTCATTCGCCTGGCGTTGATCGAGCCACCAGCCCTCGCTCGGCAGGCGTTGCAAATTTCCCCTGACAAGAAAATCGTGTTGTTAGAGCGGCTGCGCCTGGCCGGTGGCGAGCCCATCGCCCTCGAAACCAGCCACCTTTACTTCAATGGGGTCGAAAATCTCCTCACGGAAGATTTTGAAAACAACTCGCTTTATCAACTGCTGTCTGAAAAATATCACATCACCCCGGCTCGCGCTGTGCAGCAAATAGGCGCCGATCTTTGCAGCCATCGAGAGCAAGAATTGCTGCAAATCCCTGAGGGCGCACCTGTGTTGCGGAACAAGCGTGTAACCTATGACGTGTGGGGGCGCCCCTTCGAATATACCGAGTCAGCCTATCGGGGGGACCGCTACGTGTTCCAGGCTGAGTTGAACGCTTTAGACCAACCCAAAGGAGGTAACCATGGAAGATGAGGACGCCCACTGCTTCCGTTTTTTGTCCGTTTTCCCATTTCCCTGAAAACTAAGGAGAGAAGAAAGTGACCCGTAAATCAATCTTTGTCGTATTGGTGGGGTTGGTGGTGTTGGCCGTAGCCCTGGCGGGCTGCGCCCAGGCGACCCCCGCACCGCAACCCACAGCGGCGCCGCAACAGCAAGAAGCCGCAACCCAGGCGCCCACAGAGGCCCCCAAAGAGGAGCCTACCCAGGAAGCCGAGCCTCAGCAAGAGCAAGTCACCCTCACCGTGTGGTCTTGGCGCACTGAGGACGAAAAGGCCTACAACGAGATCTTCGATGTGTACGAAAAAGAGCATCCTGGGGTGACCGTAGAGTTCGTGCCCTTTGTCGCGACCGACTACAACAACATTTTGGCCACCGGCCTTACCGGCGAGGGTGGGCCCGATGTGGTGCAACTGCGCGCCTACGGCGGCCTGCAGCCCTTGGTGGAAGCCGGCCAACTGGTTCCCCTGGATGGCAAGGTCAAAACTTTAGATAACTTCACCCCCGGCATCCTCAAAGGGGCCATGGGCATCAAAGACGGGCATATCTATGGTGTGCCCTTTGGCATCCAGGTGCTCGGCGCTTACTACAACAAAGACATTTTCGACGAATTGGGCTTGAGCGAACCGAAGACTTGGGACGAGTTCATGCACATTCTCGACACGGTCAAGGAAGCCGGCTACACCCCCTTGGCCGTTCCGGCCAAAGACACGTGGATGCTGCCCATCGTGCACGATACGGTTGGCGCGCCGCGCTATGGTGGCCCCGAATTCGAGAAAAAGATCTTGGCCGGCGAAACCGACTTCACCGACCCCAACTACGTGGCTTCGATTCAGTTGGTCAAAGACCTGCAACCCTACATGCCTGAACACGTGGTCGGCGTAGGCTATCAAGACGCCCGCACCCTGTTCATCACCGGCCAAGCCGCCATCTTCATTGGTGGGTCGTTCGAGGTTGGCTTCTGGCGCGACCAGGCCCCCGAGATGAACATCGGCGTCTTCCGGGTGCCGCCGCCGCCCAATTCGGTGCACGACGGCCCCTTGGCCCCCGGCTGGATGGACGGCTCCTATGGCGTCAACGCCAACAGCGATGCCAAGGAAGAGGCCATCAAACTGGTAGAATGGATGGGCACGCCTGAGTTTGCCCAGATGTTCACCGAGAAAATCAAGCAACTCTCTCCGTTGCCGCAGGCCAAGCCCACCGACCCGTTGCTGCAAGAGTTCGCTGACTTCTACGCCGAAACCCCGGCTTCTTACCTCTTGCTGGTGGATTTCCGCTATGGCAACCCCTCGGGCACCACGCTGCTCGGCAATGGCATCCAAAAGATGCTCTTGGGCGAGATGACGGCCGACGAGGTCGCCCAAAGCCTGCAAGAGGGCATTTCTCAATGGTTCAAACCGCAAACGAGGTAGCCCTGCTGGTGTAAGATTTTGGCGGAGCGGCACGCGAGTGCTGCTCCGCCTCTCTTCTTCCTGTGGAGCATGGGTATGCCAAGACCACGACAATTTTTCCGCAAATGGCGCTTGCCAGGCCTGCGCGCCCAAGGGGTGGGCACCAATGCCCCTTCGTGGGGCATTGTGGCGTTGTTTATTTTGCCGGCTTTTTTGCTTTACACGGTTTTCATGATTTGGCCGTTGGCGCAATCGTTTTATTTTAGCCTTTTTGAGTTTAAAGGGTTGGCGCGGGGCTCATTTGTGGGCTTGCACAACTTTCGGGAACTCTTTACCCGCTACCCCCTCAACGAGCAGCTCCCTCGGGCTTTTCTGCACAATGTGTATTTCTTCATCGGCACCATGTTGGTGCAAAACACTTTGGGGCTGCTTTTTGCCAAGTTGCTCTACAAGCCGCGTTTTGGCAAACGCTTTTTCCAGACGGTATACACCATGCCCTACCTCATCAGCGCGCTGGTGGTGGGGTATCTGTGGAGCCTGATGCTCAACCCGCTGTTTGGGCCGGTCAATCGGGTCTTGAAAGCCATCGGCTTGGGCGCCTGGGCCCGCCCCTGGCTGGGCGACCCGGCCACGGCCTTGCCGGCCATCATCTTGGCCAACGCCTGGCAGTGGGTGGGCTTCCCGATGCTCTTGTTTTCGGCAGGGCTGGCCAACATCGGCGAAGACCTGCGCGAGGCAGCCCGCATCGATGGCGCCACCCGCTGGCGGCTCTTCTGGCACATTGAACTGCCTTTGCTGTTGCCGGTGATTGGCATCGTCACCGTGTTGACCTTCATCGGCAACTTCAACGTCTTTGGCATCGTTTGGGCTATGGGCGGGGTGAATGGTGAACCGGCCGGGGCTACCGACGTCTTGGGGCTGGTCTTCTACCGCACGGCCTTCCGCGGCGGCGTGGACGCCTTTGGCCTGGCTTCGGCTTTGGCGGTGTTGATGTTCATCTTCATCTTTGGGGTTTCCATGATTATGGTGAACCTCTTCCGCCGTTGGGAGGAGAATCTCCGATGAGCGCCTCTAAAGCGACCCGACGCCGTAAAAAGATTGACTTCGTCTCCCTTGGCACCCAATTGCTGCTGTGGGGTTACGCCGCGGTGGTGTTGGGGCCGTTGCTGTTGGTGGTCAACAACGCCCTCCGCCCTTCGCGAGAGATTTTCAAAAACCCTTTGGGCTTGGCTACTTCGCCCTCGTTCGACAGTTTCGTCAAAGCTTGGGAAAAGGCCAATTTCAACACTTACTTCCTCAACTCGCTGATTATCACCGTGGCCGCAGTGCTCTTGGCCACCGCGGTCTCGGCCTTGGCCGGATACATGCTGGGGCGCTATCAATTCCGAGGCAGCGCGTTCCTCTCGGCTTATTTCCTGGCCGGCCTGATGCTCCCCTTCCGCTTGGCCATCGTGCCGTTGTTCCTGCTGTTGGACGATTTGGGCTTGGTGGATAGCCGCCTGGGGCTGATTTTGGTGTATGCCGCCACGGGAATCCCTTTTTCCATTTTCATCCTTTCGTCGTTCTTCCGCCAGCTGCCCCAGGAACTGAGCGAGGCCGCGCGCATTGACGGCGCGAGCGAGTTCACCCTCTTCGGCCGCATCATGTTGCCTTTGGTGCGCCCGGCGCTGGCCACGGTGGTGGTCTTCCAGTTCGTGCCCCTGTGGAACGACTTCTTCTTCCCCTTGGTGCTGCTCCGCTCCACCGACAAGTGGACCCTGCCGGTGGGCATGACCCGCTTCTTCGGCGAGTTCCAGACCGATTGGTCTACGCTGTTTGCCGGGCTGATTATTACCACCCTGCCCCTCATCATCATCTTCCTGTTGGCGACCAAGCAGATTATTGCCGGTCTGACCGCGGGCATTGGCAAATAGGGGTTCGCTTTGTCTGAGCCTTCTCCATCGTCTCCGTGGCGTCATGTCCATGCGTTGATGCAAGCGGGGTTGTCTGCGACCTTCCCGGCCGGCGTGCTTTTGGTGCAGCAGCGGGGAAAAATTCGCTTTCACCAGGCATACGGCTGGCTCGATCCCACCACGCGCGGTTTCCCCACCCAGGAAGACACCCGCTTTGACCTGGCCTCGCTGACCAAGGTTTTCACCGCCACGGCCTTCATGACCTTGGTGGCTGCGGGGAAGGCGGCCTTGGACGAGCCCGTGGTGCGGGTGTTGCCCGAGTTGAGCGGGCGGCATCCCCTCTTGCCCCCCATTGACCCCCACAGCAAAACCCCGCTGGCGCCCCTTCCGGCTTACGCGGGCCGCCAAATCGACGCGCGACGCGTCACCTTCCGCCATCTCTTGACCCACACCGCGGGCCTGGCGGCCTGGCTGGATTGCTGCCAGCCGCCTTTGCATCCGGTGCCCCAGCCGCACCGCGTGCCGCCCGCGCTGCGGGCGCAAAGGTTGCAGGCCCTGCTGGAAGCCCCCCGTTTCGTCTTCCCCCCCGGCCAGGTGGTGCATTACAGCGATGTGGGGTTCATTTTGTTGGGCGAAGCCGTGGCGCGCCTGGCCCGCATGGACCTGCCGGCCTATCTGCAGCAGGCCGTGGGGCGCCCCCTGGGGATGACCACGGTCACCTACAACCCCCTGGCGCAGGGCGTGCCCCAGGCGCTTCTGGCCCCCACCGAGCAGTGCCCTTGGCGCGGCCGGCGGCTTTGGGGCGAGGTGCACGATGAAAACGCAGCGTGTTTGGGGGGCGTGGCCGGCCACGCCGGCCTGTTTGCCACGGCTGCAGATTTGGCCAAATTGGGGCAATGTTTTTTGGCGCGCGGCCAAGGGGTGCTGCCCGCCGCGTTGGCGCAGGCCATGGTGCGGGAACAAGCCTTCACAGACAACGAGCGCCGCGGCTTGGGTTGGAAACTCCAAACGCCCACGGGCAGCCCCGTGGGCCAGGCGTTTGGGCAACCCAGTTTTGGGCACACCGGCTTCACCGGCACTTCCCTCTGGGTGGACCCCTCTCGGGATTTGGTGGTGGTGCTGTTGACCAATCGCGTGTATTACGGCCGCGCGGGCGAGGCCATCGCCCGCTTTCGGGTCCAACTGCACGAGGCCGTGGTGCGGGCTATTGACGCGCTTTTGGAGGAAAAGGACACATGACTCCCTTCGTCATCGGTGTGGATGGCGGCGGCAGCAAAACCGCCGCTGTGGTTTTGGATGGGCAAGGTCGGGTGTTGGGGCGGGGGCAGGGGGGCCCCGCGAACTATCATTTGGTGGGGCGCGAGGGTGTGCGTCGGGCGCTGGCGCAGGCGATGGACCGGGCTGCCGCCGAGGCTGGGGTTGCGCCGCTGCAGGCCCAGGCCGTGGTCTGGGCTTTGGCCGGTGCGGGCCGCGCGGCCGAGGTTGCGGATTTGCAAAGGCTGCAGGCCGAAATGTTGCCCCACATCCCCGGCCGGGTGGTGGATGACGCCCAGGCGGCTTTTTGGGGCGGGGTGGGTTCGCGGCCTGGGGTGGTGGTCATCGCGGGCACGGGGGCAATGGTGTATGGCGAAGACCCGCAGGGCCGCGGCGCCCGCGCGGGGGGATGGGGGCATCTGCTGGACCGCGGCAGCGGCTATGCCATCGCGTTGGAGGCCCTGCAAGCCGTGGCCCGCGCGGCCGACGGCGACGCGCTGGAGACCCAGTTGACCGCGCGGCTGCTGGCCGCCCTGGGGTTGCCCGCGCCTTCGGCTTTGGTGCCCTGGCTGTACGCGCCCGAGCGCCGCGTCGCCGACATCGCAGCCCTGGCCGCGGAGGTGTTGGCCGCGGCCGAAGACGGCGACCTGGTGGCCACGGGCATTGTGCAGCAGGCCGCCGACGCGTTGGCTGCCCAGGCCGCAGCGGTGGCCCACCGCTTGGGGTTGGATCGCGACGAGGCGGGGTTCCCCTTGGCGCTGACAGGCGGGCTGCTGAGGGGCAACGCCTTCTTCCGAGCCCTGACCGCGCAGGCCATCCGCACCCGCCTGCCCTTTGCCCGCCCCCACGCGCCCTTGGCCGACGCAGCCACGGGCGCGGCTTTCCTGGCCTTGGCCTTGGCAGGGCATCCCCTGCCGAGGCTCGCGCCCCCCGCCCCCGAAGCAGCCCAGGGCCCTTGGGCTTCGGAGCAGCGCAATGTGGCCACCGCCGATTTGGACACCCGCACCACCTTGGAAATCGTGGGGCTGATGCACCTGGAAGACCGCCGCGCCGTGGCCGCGGTGTGGCCTGTGTTGCCCGCGGTGGCCGCAGCCGTGGATGCCATTGCCGCGCGGATGAGCCAGGGGGGGCGGTTGATTTACATCGGCGCGGGCACTTCGGGCCGCTTGGGCGTGCTGGATGCTGCCGAATGCCCGCCCACCTTCAACACCGCGCCCGGGCAGGTGGTGGGCGTGATCGCCGGCGGGGCCGCAGCCCTTACCGCAGCGGTGGAAGAGGCCGAAGACGACCCCGAAGAAGGCGCCCAAGCCATCCGCGCTTTGGAAATCGGCCCCCTGGATAGCGTGGTGGGCATCGCAGCCAGCGGCCGCACGCCCTATGTGATGGGCGCTCTGCGCGAGGCCCGCGCGCGCGGGGCCCTGACCGTGGCCCTGATTTGCAACCTTCCGGCGCCTTTGGCTGAGGTGGCCGACCATGTCTTGGCCCCCTTGGTCGGGCCTGAGGTCATCGCGGGGTCCACACGGCTCAAAGCCGGCACCGTGCAAAAACTGGTGCTCAACATGTTGAGCACCGGCGTGATGGTGCGCTTGGGCAAGACCTACGGCAACCTGATGGTGGATGTGCAGCAGCACAACGCCAAACTGCAAGAGCGGGCCCGGCGCATCGTGGCCCAGGCCTGCGACATCCCACTGGATGAGGCCGCGGAGGTGCTGGCGCGTTGCGACCACGATGTGAAGGTGGCCATCGTGAGCACTCTGTTGGGCTGTGCACCTGCAGAAGCCCGCGAGCACCTGCGCCGCGCCGGCGGGAATGTGCGCCGTGCTGTGGCTGCGGCCCGCCGCGTGGGCCGAACCGCGTAACAGCATCCCTGGCCGGCGTTGGGGGAAGTCCAGCACCAGCCCAACCTGCAAACACGGCGCGTTGCCCAACAGGCTGCGCTTCCAAAGCGCGGGGCTCGTCTTCGCTCACTGAGTTGGGGGCGTGGGCGCCGACCGCGGCTGGCTGGTATAATGTGGGGCGTTTGGAAGGCGTGGCGAGCGCCTTCTGTGTGTGAAAGCTGCTCTATGCTGCCCGCGGTGGGCCGCGGCGGGCCCGCCGGTGGGCGTGAACCTTTGCGCTGAAAGGGCTGAAAGGAAGGATGATGTTTACGCTCTATCCCGCGATTGACCTGCGCCAGGGACAAGTGGTGCGTTTGGCGCAGGGCGATCCTCGTCGGCAGACCGTTTATGATGCTGACCCCGCGGCCACGGCCCGTCGTTGGCTCGACCAAGGGGCGCGGTGGTTGCACGTGGTCAATTTGGACGGCGCTTTTGGTCAAGACGATGCGGCCAATCGGCAGGCCCTGGGGGCCATTTTGCGGGAAGCCGCTCTGCATGGCGCGGCTGTGCAATTTGGGGGGGGATTGCGCAGTTTGGAGGCAGTGGCGCAGGCCTTGGAGATGGGCGTGCGTCGAGTGGTGTTGGGCACTTTGGCCGCGCGGCAGCCCGAAGTCGTTGCTGAGGCTTTGCGGCGTTGGGGCCCCGCGCGGGTGGCCGTGGGCATTGACGCGCGCGACGGTCGGGTGCAAGTGGGGGGATGGGCTGAGGCCACCGATTTGGACGCGGTGGCCTTTGCACAGCAGTTGGCTGCCTTGGGCTTGCAGACCGTGATTTTTACCGACATTCGTCGCGATGGCTTGCAGACCGGTTTGGCTTTAGAGGCCACCGTGGCTTTGCAACGCGCGAGCGGGTTAGAGGTGATTGCGTCAGGGGGTGTGGCTTCGTTGGATGACCTGCGCGCGGCGCAGCGCGCCGGCCTGGCCGGGGCGATTGTGGGGCGGGCGCTTTACGAGGGGGTTTTTGATGTGGAAGCCGCTTTGCGCGCGCTTCAGGCTTAGCGCCGCCGTTTGGTGGCGTGTCGCGCGGGGGCAGCGAACAACCACGGGCGGGTTTAGGTGGTTTCGGTGACTTTGCGCAGCCCTCGCGGGCGTTCGGTGTCGTAGCCCTTGGCGCGCGTCAGGTGGTAGGTGAAGAGTTGGGCTGCCACAATGCTCACCAGAGGTGAAAGCCATTCGGGAATGTCTGCCGGCAGGGGCAGAGCAACCTGAGCCCATGAGAGGATTTCAGGGTCGTTGGAAATCACTACCAGTTCGGCTCGTCGTTTGAAATGCAGGTAGCGGAGGAGCTCTCGCATGGAATCCAGCACCGCCCCGGCCGGTGCCACGGCCAGCACAGGGTAGCCTTGGGCGACAATGGCCACAGGGCCGTGTTGAAAGTCGGCCGATGAATAGGGCTCGGCCGCAATGTAGGTGAGTTCCTTGAGCTTGAGCGCCCATTCAAAGGCTGTGGCGTAGTTGTACCCCCGCCCTAAAACCACGCATTGTTCCATGTAGCGATAGCGTTGCGCTTGTTGCGCGATGGTCTCGTCCAGGGCGAGCATGGCTTCCATCCAGCGCGGCACGCGGGCCAGCGAGGTTTGCATGCTTTGGCTTTGAGCCAGCGAAGCAGAAATCAGCGCCACCGCGGCCAACTGGGCGGTGTAGGTCTTGGTGGCTGCGACGCTGCGCTCTTCGCCGGCCTGGATGTCCAGCGTCCAGGCTGCGGCTTGAGCCAGGGGCGAGTGGGGCGCGTTGGTGATGGCCAGGGTGAGGTTCCCCTGGCGCCGGCCTTCGGCCACCACGCGGACGATGTCGGGCGAGCGGCCCGATTGGGAGATGCCCACCACCAGGGCGTCGCGCAGGCGAGGCGGGCGTTGATAGAGTGTGAACGCAGAGGGGGTGGCCAAGGCCAAGGGCAGACCATTGGCAATGCCCCACAAGTAGTTGGCGTAGCGAGCGGCGTTGTCGGAAGTGCCCCGCGCGGCCAAAAAGGCAAAGCGCGGGTCGGCCTCTTGAATGGCCGAGGCAATGCGCGCGGCTTGGTTGCTTTGCGCGGCCAACAAATGCCGGATGACGGCAGGCTGCTCGTGGATTTCTTGGTGAAGGCTCATGGGGTTTCTCTCGGTGTGGCTGAGGGCGAAGGTTGCAAGCGGCGGATGCGGTCGGTGACATCGTCTTGGAAGCGGGCGATGAAGCCAGCGATGTAAGCCGAGGGGTCCAAGGCGTCGTGGCGGATGAGGGGGGTCAGGTCCATGGCCAGAGCCAGGGCCGAGGCGCGGTCAACCTGGTGAGAGGCAAAATAGGTGGCATTGACCCTGCGCCGCCCCAGAGTGGCCAAATCGTAGCGTTTGCCCCCGCTGATTTGCGAATCGAACACGCCCAACAAGGCGGCTTGGAGGTTTTCCTGTTGCGAAAGGTCGAAGACCACTTTTTCTTCGTCGCGCATCCAATCCAAATCGCGCCAGACTTCGCAGCCATAGAGCCGTTGGGGGCGGGCCTCGGCGGGAAGTTGGCGGATGGCCTGCACCACCCGCAGCGCGACCGCGACGTGGGTGTCGTGTTTATCGGCCAAATTGTGCGTATAGACCTCACGAGGGCGGGTCGCCAAGAGGATGTTGACCAAATCGGCGGTGGGGTGGGGGTTGGCGTGGTCTTTGACTGCCGCGCTGGGGTAGTCGAGCAAAATTTGGGCGGCATATTCGCCCACAAAGGCCGCTTTGCGTTGCTCTTGTCGGCGGACCGCCCAAATTTCCTCGTCGGTGTAGTGGGCGTAGTGGCCTGCCCGGGGAGAGCCGCGGCCGTCGGTCACCACCACGCCGGTGAACCATTGCTGGGGGTTTTGGAAGCAGGCCAGCACCGCGTGGGCGGCCATGATTTCGATGTCGTCTTGATGGGCGGCGAAACACAGATGCGTGGTGCGGGCCAGAGCGTCGGTGGGGGGCGCGCCGTCGGGAATGTAGATTTCGGCCTGAGGTTGGTGAAAGCGCATGCGAAGACCTCCTTGGAAGGGTAGGTGGAGAGGAATCGGCCGGCGGCACCGCGGAGGGCGGGCGTGACCACGGCCTGCCAAAGGGCAGGCAAGTCATGGGTTTTGCAGGTAGAGCAGGTGGTAATTGTCCAAGAGCAGGTAAGACGCGGCGCCCAACAGACACGCGCGCTCAAAGGGCAGGCGGCCAAAGTGGAGGGTGATTTTCTGGGCGAGGGTGGGCAACACCGCCTGGCGGGTGGCTTGCTGCACTGCGGCCAGCCAGGCCCTGCCGAGCTGAGGCGCGTCGCCGGTGAGAAGGATGGTATGCAGGTTGAGCATGGCGCTCGCATGGGCCAGGGTCTGCCCCAGGTAAGCAGCGGCGTTCCCCAGCACCTCGACGGCCAAGGGCTCGTGCGCGGCAAACGCCTGCCCCAGGGTCTCGGGGGTGAGCGGGTCAGGCGCGGTGGGATATCGCGCGGCCAAGGCGCGGGCCTGTTCGAGGATGGCGGGGATGCTGGCCACGGTTTCCAGGCACCCACGCTGCCCACAGCGGCAGCGCGGGCCGTGGGGTTGGACCACAACGTGCCCGATTTCGCCCGCGGCGAGGTCGTCGCCTCGGAAGAGCGCGCCGTGGATGAGCAGCCCCGCGCCGATGCCGTGGCGGAGGGTGACGGCCAGCAGGTGGTCGGTTTCCCATTGGCCGTAACGAAATTCGCCCACGGCCGCGGCTTGGCTGTTGTTGAGCAGGGTCACCGGCAGCCCGCACTTTTCGCGCAGCCGATGGGCCAGGGGGAGGTCTTCCCACCCCAGGTTGACGGCTTGGATGATGCGGCCTTCCTGGCTGTCAACCAGGCCGGGGGTGCTGATGCCGATGCCCACGACAGGCTGCCGGGCGCGCTGGCGCAGGTGCTCAATCAAATCGCAGATTTGCTGCTCGGGGGGCGGACCTGGGGTGGCTTCGATGGGGATGCGGTGGCTTTCCTGGATTTCGCCTCGGAGGTTGACGATGGCCGCGGTGAAATAGTCGCGTTCCAGGTGGAGGCCGATGAGATAGCGGGCGTTGGGGCGCACGCGGAGCAAGATGGGGGCCTTGCCGCCGGAAGAGGCGCCGCGGCCGCTTTCTTCGATGAGGCCTTCGCGCAACAGCGCGGCGACTTGGGCTGAGACGGTCGCCCGCGTGAGGCGGGTGCGGCGGGCGATGTCCGCGCGGCTGATGGGCTCGTGCGCCAAAATGGTGTGGAACACAAAGTCGCGATTGTGGAGTTTGGTTTGGTGATGGGTGGCTTTGGTGGGGAGCATGTTTTTTTGTGGGTGGGGGGCAAGCCGTGCTTGTTTGTTTAGTGAACTTACAAAGAGTGTACCCCAAAAATGGGGAAACAGCAAGGCGCGTGGTGGAACCCCGCACCGCGGCCACCGCGGAAGGCTCGCACAGGCCAGGCTTTGCAAGGGCCCACGCCCTGGCTCGGGCAGGGTCGGCCTCTGCGCCCGCGCAGCGTGGCCGGCCAGACGCAATGGGCGCTCGCGCAGCCCGCGTTTCGCATGCCCGATGGCCGCGCACACCGCGCACCCCACGGAGGATGGTATAATGCCGTGGGGTACTTTTTCCACAAGGTGTGGTTATGGAGATTTTTGGCATTGGTCTCCCCGAGTTGGTGTTGATTTTCATCATCATCATGTTGGTGATGGGCCCTGACGACGTCCAGAAAACCGCGCGCCTGTTAGGCCAGTGGCTGCGGAAGGTGCGCACCTCGTCGGCTTGGCATGCGATGACGCATCTCAACCGTGAACTGCGCTGGCAATGGCGGCGGTTGGAGCAGGAAGCCGGTTTGGACGAGATGCGCCTTTGGGAGCGCGACATCCAAAGGCGTTTGTCAGCCAATGTGGTGCGGCCTCAGACGGACGCGGAGGAGGCAGCCGCGGCCGAGGCCTCTCAGCCTGTATCGCCTGCGGAGGTTGACCCGCCCCCGCCTGCGGACGACGCACTCCTGTCGCCACCTTCCGAAGCGGGCCAGCCCCTCGCCACGAGGAGCGATGATGAAAGCCAAGGTTAAGACCTTGCTGCGTTGGCTCACGGCCCCGTTTTGGTTGCCTTGGAAGGGTGTGCGGGCTTTGGCTCGGGGGATTTATCGTTTGCGGATGAGGGGGACGGCGTTTTTTACGCAGGAACCTGTCGAGCACTCACTGGCCGATGCTTTGCAACAAGCCGTTGACAACCCCGCGTGGCTTTGGACCCATTTCAACGCTTTGCGGAAGCATCTCTTTCGGGCGACGGTGGTTTGGGTGTTGGCGACTGCGGCCGCGTTTTTCTTGACCCCGCGCTTGGTCGCCTTTTTGGCCGCGCCAGTTGGGGGGCTGGAGCATTTGCAAGCCATCGAAGTCACCGAGCCGCTCAACGTCTACATGCGCGCGGCGCTTTTGGCTGGTTTCGCTGTGGCCTTGCCTTACATCTATTTTGAGATGTATCTGTTTGTGGCGCCCGCGTTGCGCCCCAAACAGCGGGTCGCTGGCTTGGTGGCTCTGCCTTTGGTGTTGTTGTTCTTTGTGGGCGGCATGGCCTTTGCTTACAAGGTGATGCTTCCGACGGCTTTGCCCTTTTTGCTCAACTTCATGGGCATTGCCACCATGCCCCGCCCGGCCTCTTATATGCGCTTTGTCGTGGGGCTCATGTTTTGGATTGGCGTGGCCTTTGAATTCCCCCTGGTGATGTATTTGCTGGCTGCCTTGGGCTGGGTAAAATCGGGACAATTGGCCCGCCAATGGCGGGTGGCTGTTGTGGCGATTGCTGTTTTGGCAGCCGCAATTACCCCCACGGTTGATCCGGTAAACATGTTGTTGGTCATGGCGCCGATGGTGGTGCTCTATTTGCTGGGTGTGGGTCTGGCTCGGGTGGCCGAGCATCATTAGGAGGGTGACGTGTCGGCAATAGGATTGTTAGGGCGTTCAGAGCGGGTGCTCATGCAGCGCTACGGCATTTTGGCGCGCATGCGGAAGCAATTCACCATGCCCGATGCAGCCTTTGAAGATTTGGCCGCTTACCTCAACATGGTCGAAGACCCCAAAGTGTTGGAGCAATTGGCCGTTGCCTTGGACCAGGTTGCGGATGAAACCGAGGCGCTGACGTTGGTGGCCGAGACGGCGCACCGGTGTCGGCGCCGCCGCGAGGAGCATACGCCCGAAGACTGGGGCGACATGGTCCGCTTTGACCCGCGCGGCCGCCCCAACCTCTACCAATCCATCATTGACGAAGTCAGTCAAATGACGGCCACCCAGCGCAGCCTGGGGGCCTTGGGGCGCCGCCTGCGGCAGACCGAACTCCTCATTCAAAAGGGTTGTTCCATCCTGGCGCATTTGGACCAAGACGTCTTGATGGAGCAAATCGTGACCGTTGCCCAACAGTTGCTCTCAGGCGATGTGGGCTTGGCTGTGTTGCTCGATGAGCAAGGCCGCCCCAGCGCATTTTGGACGCGCAGCGGCAAAAAACCGGGAGAGGCCTTCCCCGAAGCCATGCACTTTTTGCTCAAACCCGTGACCACGCGGCAGATTTTGCTCATCCGCGATTTGCAACATTACCCTGAGGCCGGTCACATGCCACCTCAACATCTCAACATTCAGCGGGTGGTAAGCGCTCCGCTGATGGTGCGTAATTCGCCTGTGGGGGTCTTGGTCGTAGGCAAAACCACCTACGCGCCCCCTTTTGACGCTGACGATTTGACCCTCTTAGATACCTTTGTGCAACAAGCCTCGGTCGCGCTGGAAAACGCCCATCTGCACGACGTGGTGCTGGAATTGGCCCAAATGCAAGAGCGACAGCGCATTGCCCAAGACCTGCACGATAGCGTGGTGCAATTGCTGTTTGCCATGGGCATGGAAGCAGAAGACTTGTTGGCAGCCCTGCCGCCTGACGACGCGCTGCGGCACAAAGTGGAACGCATCCGGCGTTTGATTGCGCGCTCAACGGCCGACCTGCGCGGCGCCATCGGCGCGTTGACACGCGGGCCGGTGCGGAGAGACGAGCCGCTTTCTGTGTTGTTGCAGGAATTGGTCGAGGAATTCCAAAACGCTTCGCCCATTACGGTGACGCTGTTGATGCCTCCCCGCTGGCCAGAACTGTCGGACCGAGCCGCCCAGGCCGTGTATCGCATTGTGCGGGAGGCCTTGACCAACGTCCAAAAACATGCCCACGCGAGCGCGGTGGTGGTCAACATTGCAACCTATCCCGATAAGTTGGTGGTATCCATTCAAGATGACGGTGTGGGCTTCCGTGACGACGCGGCCGACTATCAGACCAGCGACTTGCACTTTGGCATGCGCACCATTCATCAATTGGCCCAGCGTGCCGGGGGGTATTTGGAAGCCTTCAACAACGAAGACGGCGGCGCTTTGGTGCGGTTTACCCTTCCCCTTACACATTCCCAGGAGATGCCATGAAGCACCGAATTGTGATTGTAGATGACCACAAAATCGTCATCGAGGGTTTGCGCACAATCATCGAGCGAGAGCCGGATTTGGAAATCGTCGGCGAGGCGGTCACCGGCGCCCGGGGCATGCGCTTGATTGCCCGCCACCAACCCGACGTGGCCTTGGTGGACATCCGTTTGGGGGATGTGAGCGGGCTGGAAGTCTGCCGAGCCGCGCGGCAGAGCAGCCCCAATACGCGGGTCATCATCCTGACCGGCTATATCAACGGAGATTTGATTCACCAAGCCTTGCAAGCGGGCGCGGTGGGCTATTTGCTCAAAGATGCGGAAAGCATGGACCTGGTCGCCAAGATTCGGCAGGTGTTGCGGGGCGAATTGGCCTTTGACCCGCGGGTGACCCATAATTTGGCCAATTATGCCATTGAGCATCCCCCCTCAGAATCTGACCCGTTGCTCTCTGCGCGAGAGGTGGAGGTGTTGCGGCTGATGGCTCAGGGGATGACCAACGCAGAGATTGCCGAAGCCCTTTACCTGAGCCCGGCCACCATCAAAGATTATGTCCGCAATATCATGACCAAACTCGAAGCCCGCAATCGGGTGGACGCGGTGACCCGCGCGGTGCGCAAGGGGTTGATTTGAGCCCTGGTGTGGGAAGGCGGCGTGGCCGTGGGGCGTGGGGCAGGCCACCGCGGGAAGCCGGTTCCTGCTTGCAAAAGCGGCCAGGGCACGGCGCGGTTGAGGCCTGGGGAGAGAGGGGGCGAGGCTGGTGCGCTTTGGGGCCGAGCCCTCCATCTGGATGGGGGCTTCCATCCATCTTGTGGTAGCGCCTGTTTGCCGTCGTTCGGTAAGATGAAAGATAGATGAAAAGCCCTCGCAGTGGGAACGCCCAGGTTCTCGATTGGCAAGCAGAGCATTTTGCCCAGGAAGATGCTCTTAGTGCGCGTGATGGCGCAAAGAGGTTTGTTTGCCTTTCTCCCAATCGCTTTGGCAAAGGAGACGAGGTGGTATGAGTGAGAAGACCATTTACGAAAGCCTTCAAGAGCGGGGAATCAGCAGGCGGGATTTCCTCAAGCTGGCCACACTGATTACCGCGGCGCTGGGGTTGGAATATGCGGAAATGCCGCGGATTGTGCGGGCCATGGAAACCAAAACTCGGTTGCCGGTGATTTGGCTTGAATTCCAAGATTGCGCGGGGTGTACGGAAGCGCTGACCCGTTCCTTGGACCCGACCTTGACCAAGTTGCTTTTTAGCGACATTTCGTTAGATTATCACGAGACGCTTTTCGCGGCCGCGGGTGCGCAGGCCGAAGAAAACAAGCGTCGGGTCATTGAGGAATACGCGGGGCGATATGTTTTGGTCGTTGAGGGGAGCATTCCTCGCAAGGATCAGGGGGTCTATTGCACCATTGGTGGGCAGAGTGCAGAGGCGCTTCTCAAAGAGGCCGCCGAGAAGGCCAAAGCCATCATTGCCGTGGGGACGTGTGCTTCGTTTGGGGGCTTGCCCAAGGCGAACCCTAACCCCACCGGCGCGGTGGGGGTGGATACCCTGGTGAAAGACAAGCCCATCATCAACGTGCCGGGGTGCCCGCCTGTGCCAGAGGTGATCACCAACACCATTGCCCACATCCTGTTGTTGGATAAGCCACCAAAGTTAGACCCCCTTGGGCGCCCAAAGGCCTTTTATGGGCAGACGGTTCACGATCGGTGCCCGCGGCGCCCGTTTTACGAGCGTGGGCAGTTCGCGGAATCCTTTGACGATGAAGGCGCGCGCAAGGGGTGGTGTCTCTACAAACTGGGCTGCAAAGGGCCTACCACATACAGTGCGTGCGCGACCATCAAGTGGAACGGCGGTGTGAGTTTTCCTGTGCAGTCAAACCATCCGTGCATTGGGTGCACGCAGCCCGATTTCTGGGATGAGGGCGGCGTTTACAATGCCCTTTCGGCGCCGCCCGGTGCGGCGGAAGCCCGCGGCCTCGCCACCGGCGTGGCTGCTGCGGGCGGTGTGGCTTTGGCTGTTGGCCATTCCCTGTATGCCAAAAAGAAGAAGCAAAAGGCCGCACAGGCATTTCAGGCCCAGAAGCAGGCCGAAGCCTCCCAGCAGGCTCAGGAGGAATAAGATGTCAACCACGCAAGTTTTGGAGTTTACCCGAGGGCCGCTTTTCAAATTCTCGCTTTTGGTCTTCACCTTGGGCATGCTTTACCGCTTCTTCCGCATCCTCTTTTTGGGCTGGAAGAAAGACTACGCCCCGCCTCGCGGAAGCGCCTGGGTGGGCATTGTCAAGACTTACCTCAAATCGCTCATTATCTTCCCCTTTTTGCCGCCCAAATTCCCCAGCTCTCGCCATCGTCCACTGACGTACATCGCGGGCGGCATGTTCCACGCGGGGCTTTTTGTGGTGATTTTCCTCCTCGCGGCCCACATCGAAACCTGGCGTGAGGTTTTGGGCTTTGGGTGGCCCTCGTTGCCCACGCCGTTGGTGGATGGCGCGGCCGTGGTGGCCATCGTGGGGCTCATTACCCTGGCCTCAAATCGCTTTGTCAACCCTGTGACGCGCATGTTGACCGGGGTGGGCGATTGGCTCAATTTGCTCTTCGTCTTTCTCCCCCTGGTCACGGGTTGGGCCATGTATCATCACCTCTTTGGCCTGGATTACACCAAACTCTTCATTGCCCACATGGTGACGGTGGATTGGTTGCTGATTTGGATTCCCTTTAGCCGGCTTTCTCACTTCTTGACCTACTTCATTACCAAGACCATGCATGGCGCCAAGTTTGGGCGCTTGGGCGTTGAACCCTGAACTTTGACAGCCAAGACGATGGCCTTCCTCATGCTATGGATGCTGCTCGCAACCTGACAAACTACTTTGTGCAACATGCCGACGGCTGGTTGATTGCACAACTGGACACTTGCGTGCAATGTGGGCTCTGCGCGGCGGCGTGCCCTTTCTACCTGGGCACGGGTGACCCTGCGCATACCCCCATCCGCAAAGTGGAGCCGTTGCGCCAGGCTGTGCAGCAGGAATTTGGCGTGAAGGGATGGCTGGCATCGTTGGTGGGCGCTGCGTCGTCTCCTGACGAGCGGACGTTGCACCACTGGGCGGTGGAAGCGTATTTTGCCTGCACGGTTTGCAACCGGTGTGCCTTGGCGTGTCCGATGGGAATTGACCTGGGCGGGCTCATTCAATTCACACGCGAAGGGCTTGCGGCGGCTGGCCTCACGCCGCCTTCCTTGGCCGATGCCGTGGCCAGGCAAAAAGCAACGGGCAGCCCCTTAGGGGTGACCCAAGCCCTCTATGAAGACCGGTTGCAATGGTTGCGAGAGGAAGAGGGCGTGGAAATCCCCCTGGATGAGGCAGGGGCCGAGTCGTTGGTGGTTTTCACCTCGGTGGAACTCATCAAATTCCCGGGCAACCTGGCCGCGACCGCCCGAGTGATGCAGGCCGCAGGAGAACGCTGGACGGTGAGCAGCATTGGCCGAGAAGCCGTCAACTTTGCCACCTTCTCGGGCGAAACCGAAGAACAGGTGGCCTTTGTGCAGCGCATTATCGAGGCAGCCCTGGCGCTGGGTGTCAAGCGGGTGATCCTCACAGAATGCGGGCATGCTTACGACACCGTGCGCCGAGTTGCCGAGCGGCTCTATGGTGAGTCGTTGCCCTTTCAAATTGAAAATATCTTAGAGACATTGCAGCGCTTTTTGAGCACCGGTCGCATTCGGGTGGACCCTACGCGTTTTCACCAACAGCGCATCACCTTCCACGATGCGTGCAAACTGCAACGCCTGGGCGGCCTGATTGAGGAACCGCGCTTCATCTTGCGGGCAGTCGCGTCGGACCATTTTGTGGAAATGACCCCCAACCGTGAAGCCCAAATTTGCTGCGGCGGTGGGGGGGGCGTCATCGCCAATCCCGAAGCCGACGAACTGCGGATGAAGGCCTTTTTGCCCAAGGTGGAGCAGTTAGAAGCCATTCAACCCGATACGGTGGTCACGGCTTGCAGCACCTGCCGCCTACAGTTTCTGGACGGCACCCGCTATTACAACCTGGATGTGACCGTGCGCGGCATTACTGAAATGGTGGCCGAAGCCCTTATCTTGTAGTTGGCCGAAAGGAGCGCGCCGATGAGTGCCACACAAATCATGGATCAACAAGCAGTCAATTTCTTCATCAAAAACGTGGGCGGGGAAGTCGCCGCTCAGTTAGATACTTGTGCGCGTTGTGGCTTGTGTGCCGATGCGTGCCACTTTTACATCGCAACGGGCAACCCTGAATATACGCCCATCTGGAAGGTCGAACTGCTGCGGCGGGCCTATGAGCAAAATTACACCCTCTCAGGCAAATTGAAAGTCGCCCTGGGGCTGGAAAAGCGCATTGATCCGGACGACATCGCCCACTGGTCGGTGCTCGACTTTCAGGCCTGCACAGTCTGCAAGCGGTGCTCCTTTATCTGCCCCATGGGCATTGACATCGCGGGCCTCATTGGCCAAGTACGGGCTGGCCTGACCGCAGCCCACGCCACCCCACCAAAATTGATGAAGATGACCGAAAACCAGCTGAAAACGGGAAGCCCCGATGGCTCCGACGAGGCCAAATGGGCTGCCTGGTTCAAGTGGGGTGAAGAACAACTGGGCAAGCCATTGCCGATGGACGTCAAAGGCGCGGATTCGCTGGTGGTCTTTACCATGCTTGAACTGAACAACTTCCGCAACAATCTGGTGCACATTGCGCGCATCCTGGATGCAGCCGGCGAAAAATGGACGGTGAGCCTTCGCGCCCGAGATGCCTTCAACATGGGCACGGTCATCGGCGATTCGTCCGTCCAAAAAGCCTTGGCCGAGCGCATCGTCCGGGTTGCGGAAGAGTTGGGGGTCAAACGCGTGGTGGTGACCGAATGCGGGCATGGCTACACCACTTTACGGCAGGCAGCCCACAACTTGTTTGGCAAGACATTGCCCTTTGAGGTGGTTCACATCACCGAGCTGATGGGCGACTTCGTGCGTGAGGGGCGCATCAAACTCAAGCCGGGCTACTTCGACAACGGCCGAAAGATTACCTACCACGACGCTTGCAAAATCCAACGCATTGGCGGCAACTTTGACGCCCCTCGTGAAATCCTCAACATCATTGCCCCCAACAGCTTTGTTGAGATGAACCTCAACCGCGAGCAATCCTTCTGTTGCGGTGGCGGTGGGGGGGTGCGGGCAATCCCCGACGCCCATGATTTGCGCATGGAAGCCTTTAGCCTCAAGGCCGCGCAAATCCGCGAAGTGGACGCGACCGACGTGGTGATGTCGTGTAGCAATTGCCGACTTCAATTTCGGGATGGCTTCGAGCACTTCCACATGGAAGGCGACATCAAAGGGCTGGTCGAAATGGTGGCCGAAGCCATGATCTTAGACGAAGAATAGGAGAACCAAGATGGCGCAAAGACTTGTCGTAGACCCGATTACCCGGATCGAAGGCCATTTGCGCATTGAGGCCGAACTGGACGGCAATCACGTCATCAAAAAAGCCTACAGTTCGGGCACGATGGTGCGGGGCATTGAGATCATCCTCCGCGGCCGTGATCCTCGTGAGGCATGGGCGTTCGCTCAACGCACGTGTGGTGTGTGTACCACCGTCCATGCTTTTGCCTCGGTGCGGGCGGTCGAAGACGCCTTAGACATCCGCATCCCCAAAAACGCGAATTTGATTCGCAACATTATGATTGCCCAGCAGTTCGTGCATGACCACGTCATGCACTTCTACCATCTCCACGCGTTGGATTGGGTTGACATTGTCAACGCCTTGAAAGCCGACCCCAAGAAAACCTCAGACATCGCCCGCTCGATTTCCCCCTGGCCCAACAGTTCCACAGGCTATTTTGCCGAAGTGCAACAAAAGGTCAAAGGGCTGGTGGAAAGCGGCCAACTGAGCATCTTTGCCAATGCGTATTGGGGGCACCCGGCTTACAAACTCCCTCCCGAAATTGACTTGTTGGCCGTGGCACACTATCTCGAAGCCCTGGACTACCAAGCCCATTTTGTGCAAGTGCATACCGTGTTTGGAGGCAAGAACCCCCACCCCAACTTCGTCGTGGGCGGTGTGCCGTTCCCCATTGACCCCAACAGCGACATGGCCCTCAACGCCCAGACCTTGGCCATCGTCAAAAACGCCATTGATACGATGCAGTCCTTTGTCCATCAAGTTTATCTGCCAGACCTGTTGGCCATTGCCCCTTATTACAAGGAATACACCACCTTGGGCGAAGGCTTGGGCAACTTCCTCGTCTGGGGCGAATTCCCCTCCGACGACATTCGGAACCCCGAGAGCTATCTCGTGCCGCGCGGCGCGATTTTGAATCGCGACCTATCGCACATCCACGAAGTGGACCCCCGAGATTTTGGGCAGGTCAAAGAGTTTGTCAAGCACTCCTGGTACAAATACAGCAAAGGCGACGACGCGGGCTTGCATCCCTGGGAAGGGGAAACCGAATTCAACTACGACGGGCCGTTGCCGCCTTACGATTTCCTGCCCGTCGAAGAGCGCTACTCGTGGCTCAAAGCCCCTCGCTGGAAGGAACACCCCATGGAAGTCGGGCCTTTGGCGCGGGTCTTGATGCTTTACGCCACTGGCCACGAGCAAACCAAAGCGTTGGTGAACAAAACTTTGAAAGTGTTGGATGCCCCCCTCGAAGCCCTGTTTTCGACCTTGGGGCGCACGGCCGCACGGGCCATCGAAGCCGTGGTGTACGTGGACGCGATGGCGCGCTGGTTCGACGAGCTGGTGGATAACATCGCGGCAGGCGATTACGACACTTTCAACGAAGAACGCTGGGATCCCAGCACGTGGCCCAAGCACGCCCGCGGCGTCGGCACCCTGGAAGCGCCCCGCGGCGCGTTGGGGCACTGGGTGGTCATTGACGACGGCAAGATTTCGAACTATCAGCAAGTGGTGCCCACCACATGGCTGGCCTCGCCGCGCGACCACAAGGATCAGCCGGGCGCTTACGAAGCCTCGCTGGAAGGCACAAAGTTGGCCATCCCCGACCAGCCGGTGGAAATTTTGCGCACCATCCATTCCTTTGACCCTTGCATGGCGTGCGCAGTCCACATGGTGGATGCCAACCAGCAGGTGTTGGGCAGCACCATGATTATGCCCAGCACCATCGTGCAAATGTTCTCCAAGGCCAACGCCTTGACCCCGCCCGTGGTCACCTTGGGTAGCCTGAAATGACCGCCGAGCGCCATGTTTTGGTCTTGGGCCTGGGCAACCTCTTGAACACCGACGAAGGCATTGGCGTCCACGCCATTTGGGAGATGCAGCGCCGACACCAGGAAACCGGCCGCTATCAGGGCGTGCAATTGGTGGATGGTGGGGTGCTGGGCATGCGGCTCTTGCCCTATGTGGACGAAGCCACCCATTTGGTGCTGTTGGATTGCGTGGATGCCGGCAAAGCCCCAGGTGAATTGGTGGAGTTGGAAGGGGAAGACATCCCCCTTTATGCCGGCGTGAAAGTGTCAATGCACCAGGTGACTTTCCAAGAGGTGTTGGGCGTTTCGTTGGCGCGGGGCCATTTGCCGGAATATTTGTATCTGATTGGCATGCAGCCGGTGAGTTTGGCCATTGGCGCGGAGCCGACCCCCGAAGGGCGGGCGGCGATCCCCCGGATGATTGAGCGAGCAGAGCAGGTGTTGCAGCAATGGGGCGTGTGGGCGCCCCCGACAGACGATGCTGCAAGGAGGTAAGGTGCTATGTCGGTGGATTGGTTGAGCCTCGTCGGAGGAGCACTCATAGGATGCCTTGTGATGGGTTTGTTGCTCTGGAAACTGTCGCCGGCTTTGATGCTCCTCACTTACGAAAGCCAACTTCCCTTTGATGAAACGGTAGAGGCCCTGGCGGCCAACGCCAAAGCCGCGGGCTGGCAAGTGCCTAAGGTGTATGAATTGCAGAAAAGCTTGGCCAAAGATGGCTATCACATCACCCCGGTGAAAGTGCTCTCGATTTGTAACACCCGCCACGCGGCGCGGGTCTTGGAAGATGACCGCGACAAGCCGATTTGTGCGTTGATGCCTTGCCGAATTGGTGTTTATCAAGATCGCCAGGGCAAGGTGTATGTTGCCGCGATGAATACCGCGCTGTTGAGCAAATTGTTTGGCCCCAAAGTGGCCAAGGTGATGGAAGACGTCGCGGCCGAGGAACACAAGATGCTGCAAGGCATCATTGCGCAATGACGTCTTCTGCCGCCCTTCTCAGGCCCCGAAGCCAAAAACGCGCTTCGGGGACCTGCTGTTTGACAAAACCACCAGGCGCGCCCCACCGCTCTTCCCCTTCGCCCCTGCAGCGCATCACCACCCCTGAGATGATAAAATAACAGTGGCACAAGGCGATGCGAGGTCCCTATGCACGAACTCCCGTTCGTCGAGAGCATCCTGAAAATCACCCTGGAACACGCCGAAAAAGCCGGCGCCCAGCGGGTGGTGGCCTTGAATTTGGTGATTGGTCAGATGTCCAGCATTGTGGATGACTCCGTCCAATTTTATTGGGACCTGTTGAGCCAGGGCACCATTGCCGAGGGTGCTCGTTTGAACTTCCATCGTGTGCCAGCGGTCTATCGCTGTTGGGATTGTGGCCACACCTACACCTTAGATGGCGAGCATTTGGCTTGCCCCCAGTGTGGCAGTGTGCGGGTTCAACTCGTTCAAGGCGACGAATTTCGCCTGGAAAGCATTGACATTGAGTAAACTTGCACACTCCGAAACCTTCGTGATTGGCATTCCCTTTCAAGCCGTGGAGGAAAATCGTGCCCCGTAAAGTACCCGTGGTTGAAAACATCTTCAAAGCCAACGACCAATTGGCCCAGGCCAACCGGTCATTGTTGGATGCGAATCGCACCTTTGCCATCAATTTCATGGCGTCTCCGGGGGCGGGCAAAACAACGACCATCGTGCGAACCATCCACGCGTTGAAAGACCGCTATCGGCTGGCGGGCATTGATGGCGACATCGCCACCACGCTGGACGCCGACCGAATCGCAGCCACCGGCATTCCGGCGGTGCAAATCAACACCGGCGGCACCTGCCATTTGGATGCCGTGATGGTGCACAACGCGCTGCCGCAGATTGATTTGCCGCAGACCGACGTCCTCATCATTGAAAACGTGGGCAATCTGATTTGCCCAGCCAATTTCCCCTTGGGGGTGCATCTCAACGTCTTGATTGCTTCGGTGCCCGAAGGCGATGACAAGCCCTACAAATACCCCACCATGTATCGCGGGGTGCAGGCACTGTTGCTCAACAAGATGGATTTGCTCCCCTATTTCGATTTTGATGTGGATTACTTCCGCCGAGGGGTCGAGGCGCTCAACCCTGGGCTGGCCTTCTTCCCCATCTCTGCCAAGACGGGTGAAGGCTTCGAGGCTTGGATTGCCTGGCTGGTCGCACGCATTGAGGCCTATCTGCAACCTGCGTCGGAGTAGCGAGGTAGTCACCAATGCCCTCGGAACACATCCACGTGGATGGCATTGTGCAGGGCGTGGGCTTTCGGCCTTTCGTATATCGTTTAGCCCATCGTTTTGGGTTGAGCGGTTGGGTGCGGAATCATAGCCAAGGGGTTGACATTGAGGTTTCCGGGCCGCAAGAGGCCATCGAGGCCTTTGTGCAGGCCTTGCAAGCCGAAGCGCCACCCTTGGCGAAGATCCAGGCCATCGCGCGGCATCCGCTGGCCGAGCAAGACTTTCAGGGGGAATTCCGCATCTTGCAGAGCGAAGAGGCCGCAGGCTTTACCCTGGTCTCGCCCGACGTGGCCACCTGCCCAGACTGCTTGCGTGAACTGTTTGACCCCCACGACAGGCGGTATCGCTACCCCTTTATCAACTGCACCAACTGCGGGCCGCGGTTTAGCATCATCCGCAAATTGCCATACGACCGCCCCAACACCACCATGGCCGCATTCCTCATGTGCCCGGAATGCCAGGCCGAGTACGAAGACCCCCTGGACCGACGGTTTCACGCCCAGCCCAACGCCTGCCCCGCTTGTGGCCCGCACGCTTGGTTGGAAGCCGCGGACGGTTCCCTCATCGTGACCGACGAAGCCCAGGCGTTGGCCAAGGCAGCGCAATGGCTGCAAACAGGGCATATTTTGGCCATCAAAGGCCTGGGAGGCTTCCATCTGGCGTGCGATGCCACGCACGCCCCGGCCGTTCAACGCTTGCGTGAGCGCAAACACCGCCCTCACAAACCGTTGGCCGTCATGATGCGCGACCTCGCGATGGTGCGGGCTTATTGCCGTCTCACCCCCGAGGAAGAGGCGTTGCTGACCTCGCCCGCAGCCCCCATTGTGTTGCTGGAACCCCGCCCCAACACCGACCTCGCGGCGGCCATTGCCCCGGGCCAGCGACGGGTGGGGGTCATGTTGCCCTACACCCCTTTGCACCATCTCTTGCTCCACGACGTCGCCCGGCCGTTGGTGATGACCAGTGGAAACCGCCAAGGAGAACCCATTGCCCGCACCAACACCGAAGCCCGAGAGAAACTCGCCCCCTTGGTGGACGCCTTTTTGTGGCACAATCGCCCCATTCACAATCGGGTGGATGACAGTGTGTGGATGGTGACCTCCGAAGGGGCGTTCCCCATCCGCCGTTCGCGTGGCTACGCGCCCCAGCCCATAGAGCTGGCCCTGGAAGCCCCACAGCCGGTCTTGGCAACCGGCAGCCAGATGAAAAACACCTTTTGTTTGCTCACCGGGCGCCAGGCGTTTCTCAGTCAACACATTGGCGAGATGGATTTGCTCGAAACGTGGGCCTTTTTCACCGAAAGCGTGCGGCGCTATCGCGAGCTCTTTGGCATTGAACCACGGGTGGTAGCCCACGACATGCACCCCGATTTCACCTTGGCCGCGCAAGACGCCTTGCAGGGGCTGGTGCCCGATGAGGTGCGTTTGGTGCCGGTGCAACATCATCATGCCCATCTGGCGGCGTGTATGGCCGAAAATCGGCTCGCGGGGCCTGTCATCGGGGTGGCCCTGGATGGCACAGGCTATGGCCCCGATGGCGCGGTGTGGGGCGGCGAGGTAATGTGGGCCGATTTGCACTCATTCCGGCGGCTGGCGCATTGGGAATATTTCCCGCTTCCAGGGGGCGAGGCGGCCGTCCGCGCTCCGCTTCGAACCGCCCTGGGGCTGTTGGAGCAGCTCTACGAGCAACCGCCAGAAGACTTGGCCATTTGGCAGCGCGCCCCTCAAACCCTCAAACAGGCCGTGCGGCTGCAAATGCGGCAACGCCTCAACACCCCTCTCACTTCCAGCTGTGGCCGTTTGTTCGATGCTGTGGCGGCACTGTTGGGCGTGCGCGACCATGTGACCTACGAGGGCCAGGCCGCCATTGAATTAGAGACGCTGGCAGCCCAGGCATTCCCAGCCCAGGCTTACCCCGTGGCGCTGTCTCAGCAAGAGGCCCAAGGGCGCATGCCCACGCAGGCTTTGTTCCGCGCCGTGGTGGAAGACGTCCGCCGGGGCACCCCTCGCCCTGCCATTGCCGCCCGCTTTCACGCCACCGTCATCGCCGTCACGCGCCAGGCGGTGAGAATGGCTGCCCAACAAACCGGAATTTCGGAGGTGGTTTTGAGCGGGGGGTGTTTTCAGAATCGTCTGTTGTTGGAAGGATTGGCGTCGGCCCTGCGCGAGGATGGGCTGACGGTCTATACCCATCACCTCGTGCCGCCCAACGATGGCGGCTTGTCGCTCGGGCAGGCCGTCATTGGGGCGGCCCATCTCCTCGCAGGAGGATAACCCATGTGTCTTGCTGTCCCCGCGCAGATTCTTTCCATTGATGGCGTGATGGCCGAGGTGGAATTTGGCAACGTCCGCCGCACCATCAGTTTGCAGTTGCTGCCTCAAGCCCAAGTGGGCGATTACGTCTTGGTGCACACGGGTTTTGCCATTAGCATCGTTGACCCTGAAGAGGCCAAAATCACCTTGGAATTGCTGCGCCAAATGGGTGATTTAGACCCTCTGGACCCCGCCGAAATGGAACCGGTGCGCCGGCCGCCCAAGCCCGCCGCGCCAGACGCCCCAGCGTCATGAGGTCAGATCATGCAATTTGTAGAAGCCTTTCGAGACCCTGCCCTTGCCAAGCAACTCATCGCGGAAATTCACGCCCTGGTCGGCGACCGCGCTTTGGCCTTCATGGAGTTTTGCGGCGGTCATACCCATGCCATCATGCAATTCGGCATTCGGCAGTTGATGCCGCCCCATTTGCGTTTGCTTTCGGGCCCGGGCTGCCCCGTGTGTGTGACCTCGCAACGCGATATTGACCAGGCCATTGCGCTTTCCCAAGTGCCCGACGTTGTGCTTGCCACCTTTGGCGACATGGTGCGGGTGCCTGGCACCAGTTTCACCTTGCAGGAAGCCGCAGCCGAGGGCGCGGACGTCCGCATTGTGTATTCCCCCCTGGATGCCGTGGAATATGCCCGTGAGCATCCCGAAAAACAGGTTGTGTTCCTGGGGGTAGGGTTCGAGACCACCGCGCCGGGGGTGGCGGCCTCGATTTTGACCGCTCACGCGCAAGGCGTGCAAAATTACACGGTCTTTTCAATGCACAAATACACCCCGCCCGGCATGCGCGCGATTTTGGATGCCGGCGAAGTGCGGCTGGATGGCGTTTTGGGGCCGGGGCATGTTTCGGCCATCATTGGCCTGAATGGCTGGCGCTTCTTGCCTGAGGAATATGGCATGCCGGTCGTGGTGGCGGGCTTCGAGCCTGTGGATATTCTGCTGGCCATTCGCGACCTGGCGCGGCTGGCCGTGCAAGGGCAAGCCCGAGCGGAAAACGCCTACAACCGCTCTGTGGTGCCCGAAGGGAACCCAGCCGCGTTGCGCATCATGCAGCAAGTTTTCGAAGAAGCCGACGCCGATTGGCGGGGCTTTGGGGTCATTCCGCGGAGCGGCATGGCCATTCGGCCTGCCTATCGGGCATACGACGCCCAAGCCCGTTTTGCCTTGCCCGAAGTGCCTTCGCGCGAGCCGCCGGGGTGCCGCTGTGGCGATGTGTTGCGAGGGGTGATTGAGCCCCCCGAATGCCCTCTCTTTGGCAAAGCCTGCACCCCTGACCGCCCCAAAGGCCCTTGCATGGTTTCCGATGAGGGCGCATGTTCGGCCTTCTACCTTTATCAAACCCCCATCGCGTGATGCGGCTTTTGTGCACGGCCGCAGAGGGAAGGGCACAATGACGACCCAACGAGTGACCTTGGCTCATGGTTCCGGTGGGCGGATGACCCAACAACTCATCCAACAGGTGTTTGGCGCGCGGTTTGCCAACCCGATTTTAGACCGCATGAACGACGCCGCTTTGCTCTCGTCGGTGGAAGGCGGACGCTTGGCCTTTTCGATAGATGGGCACGTGGTCAGCCCCTTGTTTTTCCCTGGGGGGAGCATTGGCGACATTGCAGTCTATGGCACAGTCAACGACCTGGCCATGATGGGGGCACGGCCGTTGTGGTTGGCGGCTTCCTTCATCATCGAAGAGGGCTTGCCGCTCAAAGATTTGCGCCGCATCGCCGAAGATATGGCGCAGGCCGCGGCGCGAGCGGGCGTGTTGTTGGTGGCGGGCGACACCAAAGTGGTGGAACGCGGCAAGGGCGATGGCGTGTATGTGAGCGTGGCCGGGGTTGGCGTGGTGCCGGAAGGGGTCCACATTGACGCAGCCCACGCGCGGCCGGGCGACGCGGTGTTGATTAACGCCCCCATTGCCGCCCACGGCATGACCATTATGACGCTGCGCGAAGGCCTGAACTTTGACGCAGACTTGCAAAGTGACGCCGCGCCGCTGAATGGCATTGTGGCCGATTTGTTGGCGGCCGCCCCCCATGTCCACGCCATGCGCGACGCCACCCGGGGAGGCTTGGCCACCGCCCTCAACGAGTTAGCCCAGGCCTCGCAAGTGGGCATCCTCATCCGCGAAGAGGCCATCCCGGTGCATGAAGCCGCGCGTTCGGTGTGCGCGCTGTTGGGTTTGGACCCGCTCTATGTGGCCAACGAGGGGGTGTTTGTGGCCGTGGTGCCCCCTGAAGAGGCCGAAAGGGCACTCACGGCCTTGCGCGCGCACCCTTTGGGGCGGTCTGCGCGCCTCATTGGCCATGTGACCGACGCCCACGTCGGCAAAGTGGTGTTAGAAACAGCCTTGGGCGCTAAACGCATCGTGCCCATGCTGAGCGGCAATTTGTTGCCGCGTATTTGTTGACATCCTTTCACTCACTTCCCCATTTCGCTTTGCTTTGTAGCCAAGGAAGGAAACCATGTTGAAGAAGATTTGTTGGTTCGTGTGGGGGATAGCGTTTGGGGTGGCGTTGGCAGGGTGTGGCCTGGCCACGCCGCAGCAGCCCACGGCTGCTTCCCAGCCAGCGCCGTTGAAGGTGGTGGTGCCGCCGAATCCCAATGCTGTACCCTTGTTTATCATGTTGGCGCAAACGCCAGACCTGCCGCTTGAGGTCATCCCTGTGCCCGGCGTGCCCGAGTTGGTGGCCGCGGTGCGTGGCGAAGACGCGGACGTGGCCTTGTTTTTCAGCGCGGCGGGCGCCAAACTCTACAACCAGGGCAAATTGCCGGCACTGCGTTTGGTGAACGTCAACGTTTGGCGGGCATTGTATTTGGTCGCCCCGCCGGACGTCCACACCTTGGCCGACTTACAAGGCAAGACCATTTTGGCGAGCTTCCAGGGCGGCGCGCCCGATTTGGTGATGCGCGCCGTGATGCGCCAGCAAGGATACGACCCTGACCGCGATTTCCATTTGGAATATCTGCCACCGACCCAGGTCAAACAGTTGATGTTGGCGGGCAAAGGCGCGGCCGCGTTGCTCCCTGAGCCTCAGGTCACCGCACTGATTGCCCAGGCCCGCCAGCAGGGCCAGACGCTACGCCCGGCCATTGACCTGCAAGCGGGCTTTGGCTCGGATGCCTGGGGGGACGATATGGCCCCCTTGGGCGGTGTCTTTGTTGCACAACACACGTTGGATGACCCAGCCCGCAAGGCCCTTTTCGACGCGTTCGTCGCAGCCTATAGCCAGGCTTCGGCATACGCCATGACCCACCCCGACCAGGCGGGCGCGCTGGCCGCGCAAGGGTTCGCGGACTACTTCGGCACCCGCTTGCCATCCCAGCGTATCGCCGAGGCGCTTCGCACGAAAACCCTGGCCCTGGAAAGCCGCCCCGTGGCCGAATTGCGCCCCGCCTTGGATGCGTTCTTAGCCCAAATCGTAGGGCAAGCCCCCGATGATGACTTTTATGCGCCGTAATTGGCCCCGTTGGGCGCCGTGGTTGGCCTTGTTGGCCTTGTGGCAGGGGCTTTCACTGCGTCTGCCGCCCACGTTGCTCCCCAGCCCCGGGCAAACCGCTGCAACCCTTTGGCATTTGTTGGGCCAGCGCAGTTTTTACACCGCCCTGGCCCTGACGTTAGGCCGCGGCCTGCTTGGTTTCGGCCTTTCGGTGGGGTTGGGGGTGCTGCTGGGGTTGGGCATGGGCCTTTGGGAAACAGCCTATCGCGCGCTTCGGCCCTTGATGGTGCTGAGCACCAACGTGCCCCCGATTGCTTGGGTCGCGCTGTTGGTCATCTGGCTGGGGCTGGGAAACGGCCCGCCCCTGCTGGTCATTCTGACCACCACCATGCCGTTGGTGGCAGTCCACGTGGCCGAAGGCGTGCGCGAACTGGACCCCGCCTTGCTGGAAATGGCGGCCAGTTTTCGCCTGCCCTTGCGCACACGCCTGCGGCATCTGGTGCTGCCGGCGCTCTCGGGGCGCATCTTTGCGGCGACCTTGTTGGCGTTGGGGTTTACCTGGCGGGCACTGGTGATGGCCGAGTTTCTGGGCAGCACCAGCGGTTTGGGATACCAACTGGCCTGGGCGCGGCAAAATTTGGAAACCGACCGGGTGTTGGCCTACCTCCTTGTCATCGTCGGGCTCAGTTTGAGCGCCGAGGCTGGCTTGCGGGCTGGTTTCCGCCGCTTGCGCCCTTGGGAGCAGGGCCTTCATCCCGCGGAAGGGGCTTATCCGCATCGTCATGAAGATGGGCGTTGGCATACCCATCCCCCCTTGCCGCCGACGGAGTGGCTATGAGCGCTTGGGTGCGTTTGCGCGGGGTCTCCAAGGCCTTCCACGGCCTGCCCGTGTTGCAAAACTTCAACCTGCACGTCGCGCCTGGCAAAGTGTTGGCGTTGGTGGGCCCCAGCGGATGCGGCAAGTCCACCCTGTTGCGCTTGCTCGCCGGGCTGGAAGCCCCAGACCGCGGCACGTGCGAGCGGCATTTCCAGCGGGTGGGGTTTGTGTTCCAAGAGCCTCGCCTGCTGCCCTGGCGCACAGCATGGCAAAACGTCGCCTTGGTGCTCCCCGCCCATTGGGATGCGCCTCGGCGTCGTCGTCGGTTGGAGGTGCTCTTTGAGCAGGTGGGCTTGCGGGGCTTTGAGGGCTATTATCCGGGGCAACTGAGCGGTGGGATGCGTCAGCGAGTGGCCTTGGCGCGCGCGCTGGCCGTGGAGCCCGATTTGCTTTTGCTCGACGAGCCCTTCTCAGGTCTGGATTTCCCCCTGCGGCTGCGTTTGTTGCGCTTGCTTTATGCTTTGGTGCGACGCGATGGCCACGCGCTGACCACGGTTTACGTCACCCACGACGTGCGCGAAGCGCTCTGGCTGGCCGATCGGATGGTTTTGCTCACCGAGCGGCCTGCGCGGCCTTCCAAAGCCTACGACTTGCCCCCCCTGCCGCTGGAAGCCCGCCTCCACGCGCCCGAGTTGCGGGCGATTGAAGAGGAAATTTTGGAAAGACTGGCCTTCCGCGTCCAGGAAGGCGCCGTTTCGGAGGTGTGAGATGAACTTTGGTGCCACAGAACTCATCATCATTTTGCTCATTGTGCTTTTGCTCTTTGGCGTCGGACGCGTCAGTCGGGTGGCTGGTGAGTTGGGCTCGGCCATCCGCGCGTTTCGAGAAGGTTTGGAAGGCAAAGACGACGCCGACCACGAAAAACCACCCCAAAAACCTGAAGCATAGCCACCGCGGGTTTTGCGTGGCGCGCGGGCAGCCGCGCGCTTTGGAGCCTTCTGCCCCGCCCCACCGCGAGCAGCCCTGGCCCGCGGCCAAGCGCCCGCGCGGGGAAGGGACGTAACGGCTTTGGGCTTGGCCGTGCCCGTGATATACTACGGGCTCAGCGGCCGCAGTGGGCGGTAGCGCATTCCCCCTGAGGTGGTAGCCGATGCTGACCAAGCGAATCATCCCTTGTTTGGATATCCGAGATGGCCGAGTGGTCAAGGGCGTTCACTTCGTCAATCTGCGCGACGCGGGCGACCCCGTAGAGCAAGCGCAACTCTACGATGCCCAAGGCGCAGACGAACTGGTGTTTTTGGACATTTCCGCGACCCCCGAGGGCCGCGCGACCACCGTGGAATTGGTCGCGCGGGTGGCGGAAGTGGTGTTTATGCCGCTCACGGTGGGGGGTGGCATCCGCACGGTGGACGACATGCGGCGCATGTTGTTGGCTGGCGCGGACAAGGTGAGCGTCAATTCGGCCGCGGTGCGGACCCCTCACATCCTGACCGAAGGCGCGGCGCGTTTTGGCGCCCAGTGCATTGTGTTGGCCATTGACGCCCGCCGGGTCAGCGCGGCGGGCGAACCCCCGCGCTGGGAAGTGGTCATCAGCGGCGGGCGGGAACCCACAGGGTTGGACGCGGTGGAATGGGCTGTGCAGGGGGTGGCTTTGGGCGCAGGTGAGATTTTGTTGACCAGTATGGATGCCGACGGCACGTTGCAGGGCTACGATTTGGAATTGACCCGCGCCGTGGCTGAAGCCGTCCCTGTGCCGGTGATTGCCTCGGGTGGGGCGGGCAAGCCGCAACATTTTGCCGAGGTGCTCACCCAAGGCAAAGCCGACGCTGCGCTCGCGGCTTCCCTTTTCCATGACGGCGTGTTGCGAATTCCCGATTTGAAGGCTTATTTGGCCTCTCAGGGCGTGCCGGTGCGGCCGGTGGTCTGAGCAGACGCGTTGCAGTCATGGTCAGGGTGGTGTAGGGGTTGCCGTGGGTGTGGCTGTGGGTGTGGGTGTGGGCGTTGGCGGGGGCGTGAAAGTCGGCGTGGGTGTGTTGGTGGGCGGGGGTGAGGGCGTCGGCGTCGTGGTTGGTGTGGGGGTGGGCGACGCAGTGGGGGATGGTGTGGGGGTGGCCGTGGGTGGCAGGGTTGTGAGCGTGTGTTGAAGGGCGTTGTCTTCAGGGTGGGGGTCTGATTCCAGGGCTGAGGCTTCGGTTTGCAACAACGCTGTTGCGACCTCATCCACCACTTGCACCTGCACGTGGACAATCACGACCTCTTCCGGCCGCAACATGGGCCAGTGGCAGACGAGTTGGCGTTCTGCTTCCTGCCAGGCGCAATCTTCGGCTGCGCCGTCGCCTGAAACCGAGAGCCAGGCCAGCGCGGGGGGCAGCGTGTGAGTGAGGCTCACCTCGTGGGCGGTCGAAGGCCCGTGGTTCGTGAGGATGAGGCTGTATTGGAACACCTCGCCCAACGGAGCATTCGAAGGCAGCCCTTCGACTTGGGGGTGCAGGTCGGCCAGGGGCACCAAGTTGATGGTGTGCGAAGCGACATTGTTTTCGGCCAGGGGGTCGGCCTCGGCAGCAGCGACGGAGGCTTCCAGCGCAAGGGGGCCTTCGGCGGCCAGGTCAATTTGTCCGGTGAGGGTGATTTCGGCCGCGGCGCCGACGGCCAGATGTTCCCACTGGCAGGTCAAGATGCCTTCTTGGGCCTCGCACGAGCCATCTTGTGAGGCGGCAATGGCCGTGGGGCGCCACTGGGCAGGGAGGGCGTGTTGCCACACAACGGCAGAGGCCGGGCCAGGCCCCAGGTTGTGCACTGCTGCCTGGTACGTCACCGTGGCGCCGGGCGCGGCCTGCGCTGGGGCTTGCCAGGCTGTGGCCAGATCTGCGCCGTCAAAAACAATCAGCATGCCGGTGGCTTGGTTGTCGGCCGGCGTAGGATCCACGAAACGCCCTTCAACGGTAAACTTCAGCGGGTAGGTGCCTTCCTCTTGGGGGGCTGTCAAGGCGAGGGAAACGGTCGTGGTGGCTTGGGGCGGCAGGTCTGCGAGGTCGCACACCACATTTTGCCCTTCAGGCGTGCAAGGGCCAGCAGGTGGGTTGTCCTGCCAGCCGACGTGGGGGGGAAGGCTGGCGGTCAGGGTGACGTGTTCGGCGGTCTGAGGGCCATCGTTGGTGACGTGCAGGGTGTAGGTTGCTTCCCCGGTGGGTAGCACTGTGACGGAGTTGGTTTGTAATTGGAGGTTGAGGTCGGCAACCCATGCGATGGGCACTTCCGCGCTGACGAGGTTGTTTTCGGGCTGGGGGTCGGCCTCGGAGGCGGCGACTTGCGCCTGAATTTGCCCTCCGAGCGAGGTGGTGGGCGCGGCCGATGCGGAAGGGGGCAGCGGTTGCATGGTGAGGGTGAGGGTGGCGTCTTCGCTTACGGGCAGCGCAGGCCAGTGGCATGTCAACCCTTCGGCAGCAGGCGCGCACGAGCCCTGCCCAGGGTTCGCGGAGAGGATTTGGAACCCCCGCGCGTGATAAGTCAGGGTGATGTCAGTGGCCAGCGAAGGCCCTAAATTGCTGATGGTGAGGGTGAGGGTGATTGGGTCGCCTAAAATTGCTTTGGCAGGCGCTTCCTGGCGCACTTCCAGGTCGGCCTGGCGCTGGAGGGTGGTTTGGCTGAGCAGGAGGTTGTTTTCGGGTTGAGGGTCGGGTTGCAGGGCGGTGATTTCGGCGCGGTTGTTTAGTGTGCCTTCCAGGGCGGTGGCCGGGAGCACGGTGAGGCTAAAAGCGAGGTCAGCATTGTGGAGCAGGTCGCCCAAGGCGCAGGTCAGGATGCGCTCGTCGAGCGTGCAGGCGTCTTGGGGCAGGCCCTCGATGGCAAGGAGGACCGCGCCGTCGGGCAAGGTGTCGGTGAAGGTGACTTCCCACGCGTCTTGTGGGCCGTGGTTGACCGCGGTGAAGGTGTAAGTCAAGGGCAGGCCGGCCACGGGCGCCAGCGGCGTGGCGGTTTGGGTGATTTCCAAATCAGCCCGCGACTGGGCGATGAGCAGGTCTCGTGCGTTGTCGGCCGGCAGAAAGCCATCGGCGGTTTCCGAGAGGCTGTCGGCGCTGTGGGGATGGCAGGTGGTGCAATCTTGGCCGGTGAAGTCAATGTTGCCTGGGTGATTGGCGCCGCCGGTGTGTTTGAGCGTTCCCGTGGCGGCATGGCAGGCCACGCAGAGGCGGGTGTTGGGGGGGCTGGTGCCGTCATCGAAGGAATGGGCGCCGCTAAAGGCCTGAAATTGGATGGGCCCGACGTGGGCATTGCGGTTTCCACGGCCGGGGAAGAGCATGGTGCGGATGCTCATGGCGTTCGTGGCGCCGTGGGGGTCGTGACAATCGGTGCAGTGCAGTTGAAAGGGGGGCTGGGAGGGGTTGGCTGCGTCGAGGTTGCCGTGGGTGGAGATGGGGGTCGTGCTGCTGGCGCCTGTGCCGTTGTGGCAGGTGAAGCAGAAGCGGTCAACATCTGAGGCGCGCGCGGAGGTGGTGGTGTGGTTGGGGGATGCGACTTTGCCGGCTGAGATAGCGCCTGTGGTAGTGGTGGTGCTGGGGGCAATGAGGAAGGGGTTGCGGCCGGTGTGGGCGCGGTGGCAGGTGGCGCACGCGTCGGTCGTGGCCGGATACGGCCCGCGGTGAGGCCCTTGGCTTGGGGGTGCAGCCTGGCTTGGGGTGGTAAGCCGCGCCGCGAGGCCAAGCCCGATTAGCAGGGCCCAGAACGCCCAACAGAGCCCCTGGACAAGCCGCTTTTTTGAGGTGGCACGGATAGAGACAGTCATGGCCTGGGCATTATTTGTCGTGGCAAAGTTGGCATGTGCCGCGGTTGTCTACCCGCAGGAGCGCGCTGCGGGCGTTGCCGTTGGGCGTGGTTTGGCCATTGGGCCAGGCGACCTGGGCGGCGTTCCCGCCCATGTGGGCTGAGGAGCCGTGGGCGACGTGGCATGTCAGGCAGGAAACCGGCTGATGGGCGTAGGTGGTGTTGCCCGTAGGTGGAGGGCCGCCGTGTAAGTTGTGGCAGCCGCAGCCCGAACCGACGGTGATGTGACGATAGGCGAAGAGATTGTCGCCGCTCGCAGTATGCCCACTGCCGGCGGTGGCCAGGTAGCGGTCGTGGCAGGTGGCACACCACGCGGCCAGGTTGTTGAAGGTTGTGGCTTCGTAGGGTTGGCCGAAATATTTGCCATCGGCCGCGTCAATGGTGTAGTGTTTGGGGTTTTCGTCTGCGATGATGACCGTTTGGTCCCCCGAGCCCAAGGGGGTAGGCCGCAGCAGGCGGTATGTCGCCGAATGGCCGCCGCCTGCGCTGCCGTGGGGGTCGTGGCAAGCCACGCATTCCAAGACCATGGTTTCGCCTGGCCCGGATCCCCAAGCGCCACTGCCCCACGCCGTGCCCGAGCCGCCATCCCACAGGTGGGAGGATGTGGTCGGGCGGGCGGTTGCGGTGCCGTTCCACGCGGTGTCCATGCGCGCGTAGCGGAACCCGCCAGCCTTCAACCCGCGATTGACTTCCCCTTCGAGCGGTGATTCGGTGGTGGCATCCCGTTGGAGGTAGAGGCCGTCCATGACGTCGGTGTCGGCGCCTGCGCCGGTGCTGCCGTGGCAGGTGAGGCAGAGCGCGGTGCTGGACCCCGCGCGGAGGAGGTCGTTTCCCGCTGCGGTGTGGGCGCGATGACAGGCGGCGCATGCGTCGGTGGTGGCAGTGTAACCGCCGTGGGGGCCGTTATCTGCGCGTACGGGGTGGGCGATGAGCAGTGCCCCGCACGCGGCCAACAGAACAAGCCAACGCGAAAAAGACATGGTGGCTCCCTCCCTCCCGGAGAGGTCCCTTCCCCCGCGGGGGAAGGGACACAAGCCGGAGGCTTACGGCTGACGCGCGTTGGCGGTTACTTTTGATGGCAGGCTTGGCAAACGCCGCGGTTGTCTTCGCGCAGCAAGGCGCTGTCGCCGCCGGTGGGCAGGTTGCTGTCCGCGGCGTAGCCTTCCATGTGGGCCGAGGTGCCGTGGGCGAGGTGGCATGTGGAGCACACTAAGGTGTTGTTGGCCGCCAGGGGAACCGAGACGGTGGTGCCACTGCCATCGGTGTAAGATGTGGTGCCGCTGTAGGTGACATCTACGGCGTGGGTGTAGGAGGAGGTGTCGTTGGTGGCGTGCTGGTAAGGATCGTGGCACGCGCCGCAGACGTTGCTCATGTTGGCCGGCCAGTGGGGGGTGTCGTAATCTTTGGCGGTTTCATCTACCTGTGAAACGGTGACGCTCACGCCGTTGATGGTGGTTTTGAGGATGCGATAGTTGGCCGAGCCGTGGGGGTCGTGGCACGAGGCGCAGTCCATGGTATCGTCAATGGTGCCCAATTGCCCGCGCACCCCGCCCGCACCCCAGGCTTGGTTGGTGGTGCCTGTGGGGTCGTGGGTTGAGGTGACCGCCGCGCCGCGGTAGTTGGTGAACCCGCCGCCCAACAGCGCGGCGTTGTCGGGCGTGTTGGCTGCGCCTACATCCTGGTTGGCCAGGGAGTCGTCGCGCGAAGAGAGGTAATAGCCGTCGTCCACATTGGTGTTCGCTCCCGCGCCCGAGGCACCGTGGCATGACATGCACAGGCTATAGGTATTGTTGGCGATCAGCAGGTTCTGACCGGTGGCTGTGTGGGCCCGGTGGCAGCCCGCGCACGCGTCGGTGGTGGCGGTGTAGTCTCCGTGGGGGCCGCCGTTGGCCAAGGCCGTGCTGGTCATCGCCAATGTGAGGCTGATCGCCAGCAGGAAAACAAGGAACCCTCGTTTCATCGTTTTTCTCCTTTGCTCTGACTACTGGGGTAGCAAGAGCACCTTGCATCATAAAGGGTACATGCACCTTGAGAGGCGCGCAGGGGTAGGCTGCGTTTACATGATGCACCTCCTTTCATGGCAGGGTCTGGTCAATAAGACCACACTTGGATGCGGTTGTTTTCTCGGTCGGTGATGTAGAGGCGCCCTGATGCGTCGCCGACAATGGCATTGGGGTAGTTGAATTGGCCTTTTAGCGTGCCCGGCACCCCGAAGGAAAAGAGGAAAGTGGGTGTTTGTGTTGCAAAGTCATACACCCGCACGGCCTGCCCCACGGTATCAACGACGTACAGCCGTTGGCGCTCGTCCATCCAGAGCCCCCGCGGCAGGTTGAGCGCGCCCTCGCCGGTGCCGGCGCCCAACAAGTAGAGGAAGTTGCCTTGAGCATCCCACACCGAGAGGCGGCCGTTGTTGCCATCGGAGACGACGAAACGCCCTTGCGCATCGCGAATGGCCATGTTAGGGAACTGGAACTGGTCGTCGGCTTCACCGAATTGCCCGAAGGCCAAAATCTGCGGGGAAAAATCGGGCTGGCCGATGGCGGTGAGGGCCGCAGCAGGGAAGACGAGCACTTGATGGTTTTCTTGGCCGTCTTTGCGCCCCACGTCGGTCAGAATCAGTTGCCCTTCGGGGGTGGTGGCGACGCCCAGGGGCGCCCAAGCAGGTCGGTTGGGGCGGGGCAGCGTTTTCGCCAGACCTGACGCATCTTGGTAATGGACTTCGTCTTCGAAGATGTTGTATGCGAACGTGCCGGGGAGGGGGGACGTGCCGGTATGTTTGGCGATGTATTCGCTCAGGGTCAGGGTGGGGCCCAAAATGGTGTCGAGGTAGTTGCCGTCGGGGTCATAGACAAACACCGCGTGTTGCAGGCGGTCGGTGACGAACACCCGTCCTTGGGCATCGGTGGCGAGATAGACAGGCGAGCGCTCGGCCGGGGTGGTGCGCGGGGGTGCAAACTTCCCTAACAGGTTGCCCGTGGTGTCGAAAATTTTGACCCAGCGTTCGCCCCGGCTTTCGGCGACGTAGAGGCGTTGACCATCGGGTGACAGGGCGATGCCCAGGGGGGCATCCACACCGTAGAAGGCAGAGAGGTAATGGGGCGGGTAGTTGACTTCGACAGGCACGGGCAGCAGGTCGGGGAGGGGCTGGGGGCGGTTGAGGTAACGCACAAAGAGGTAGGTCACCAAACACAGTGCGGCCAGCAGCGCCAAGAGCGCGGCCAAGAGGCGTTTGCGTCGGCGCTCTTCATCTTCGTCGTTGGCCGAGGCGGTCGGGGAGGGCTCAGCGGGGAGGGCGTTCGCCTCGCGCGCGGCCTGCTCTGGCTGGGCCGCGGCCGGGGGCTGTGTGGGGGGCTGGTTGTGCTCAGAGGAGGGCGCGCCTTCGGGTTCGGAGGGAATGGGCTGAGGTTGGACCTCGTCTGGTGGGGTCATGGTGTCGCCTCCTGCGATTGGATGGCTTCCAGCGCGGCTTGGACCCGGCCGTAGGCTTGTTGGATGGCCAGGTCGTGGGGCGCCAGATGTTGGGCCTGGGTGAGCGCGTCCAGGGCGGCCGAGAGGTCGCCCAGTTTCTCATAGGTCAACCCCAATCCCAGCCACACTTGCGGGTCCGCGGGGCGTTGGGATGCGGCCTCTTGGAGTTTGGCTTGGGCGAGGGTGTAGTTGCCCTCTCCGTAGGCCACCATGCCCTCGGCATAGCGGAGGGCGCTTTCCTGCCCCAGGGTGCGGTAACAATAGGCCATGCCTTCGTAAGCCTCGGTGAAGTCGGGCACCAGGCGCACCGCATGCTGGAATTGGGTGAGGGCTTCTTCGCAGCGCCCCAGGTTGCGGTAGGCCAGGCCCAATTGATAGCGCGCGTCGGCGTCGGTCGGCACGATGACCAGCGCGGCTTGCAGCGGGGCGAGGGCTTTTTCGCTCTGCCCCAACGCAATGTAACTTTCACCAACGAAGTATTCGGCCATTTCCAGTTGCATATCGGCCTGGGCTGTGGGGCGAGTTTCGCGCAGGGCAATGAATTGTTCCAGGTAGGGAAGCGCGTCTTCCCGCCGCCCCAGGCGGAGGCTGGCCATGCCCGCAACGAGCAGCGCATCGTCGTTGTCGGGATACGCCTCTAACACTTCTTGGGCTTCGGCGAGGGCTTGGTCATAGCGGAAGTTTTCATAATACAACGCAGCCAGTGTGAGCCGCAGTTGAGGGTCGGAGGGGTTGTCGCGCACGGCTTGTTCGGCCTCGGCAATGGCTCGCTCGGTGGGCGAAACCTGGCCGCGCGCGTGAAAGCGGTCCCAATAGTAGTAGCCGCCGAAAATCAAACTCAGCACCACCAACGACACACCGACCAGGAGCACCGCACGGCGGAGGTTTTCGGTGGTGGCCCAGGTTTGCCAGTTTTGGAACAACTGCTCAGGTTTCATGGCGTGCCTCTAAGCCGGGGGAGAGGGGAATTTTGCAGGGTCGGGGGAG
>Ga0256914_1000370_pt1 | contig 44266 bp, 45 predicted proteins | sample HulkmetaG_FD_191571 | JGI IMG/M metagenome (GOLD analysis project Ga0256914, IMG submission 191571) | Hydrothermal chimney microbial communities from Main Endeavour vent field at the Juan de Fuca Ridge, Pacific Ocean - Hulk | ecosystem: Environmental > Aquatic > Marine > Hydrothermal vents ...
GCATAACCTTCCTCGGCTCCTTCCACAGCGACTCCAAAGTAAAAGAAGGACAAGAAGTCGACGTCGTCTTCGACATGAAAAAAACCCACATCTTCAACAAAAAAACACAAAAAGCAATATTCTGAAATTTTTATTTTTTACTTAATTACTTATTGTGAGCATTGCGCAGTCTTTTTAAGGTCTGAAGTATTCTCGGCTCATCCGGATCTGCTGGATATTTGCTGTAACCAAAAAATTTTAAATCCTCCAGCATACCCACTTCCATGCCCATTGAAGATTTTGCCTTTTATCTTAAGGAGAGAGCAAATGGTAGGATTGTTGAAATAGGGGTGGGATTTAACTTTAAGGTGGCACTAAAGCTGAAAGAGCTTGGTATGGATATTTTTGTGGTAGACTGGAACAAAGAATCCATTATCAAGGCCAGAGAACGGGGTCTGGAGGCTTATGTCGACGATGTATTCAACCCCAATTTGAAACTGTATAGGGATGTTAGGGTTATATATTCCATCAGGCCGACCCCGGAGATTATCAGGCCTATTTTAAGACTTGCGAGAAAACTTGGGGTTCCGGCTTATATACTCCCCTTTTCCCTCGATGAAATGCCCCACGAACTGAAACTTGAAAATTACAAAGATCTGGCAATTTACACAACGGAAAAATTTAAACATACCTAAAATCCAGAAAGCAATGAGCGATGGATATGGTGAAACATCTACGCCTACTGGTGCTAAATGATAATGAGCCTGCTTTAGGTCTCTTAAATGAATGGGGCTGGAGTATTTTTGCTGAATCTGAAAAATGGAGTTTTCTCTTTGATGCAGACACAAACCCTTGGATTATACAGCATAACTCAAGGGTACTCGGTGTTGACTTAAAAAAGCTGAATTTTGGGTTTTTAAGCCATTATCATTTGGATCATTATGGGGGCTATAGATATATTGGGAATATAAAACCCGGTCTAAAGCTTTATGCTCCATCAAGAAGCAGCTTCTTAGAAAAATACGGACTTCGAGTATTTGCCGTTGAAAATGCCACTGAAGTAGAACAAGATGTGTGGAGCAGTGGTTCGATTAAAGGGGAACATGCAGCAGGTTTGATTGTTAGAAATAAGCTTGTGGTGGTTGTTGGATGTTCTCATCCCGGGGTTGACAAGCTTACAGAGACTCTTATGGATGCTACAGGACTTGAGATCCATCTCGTGATTGGAGGGTTTCACATGCCGGAAAAGAAGGGGATTGATAGGCTTGCATCAATAACAGAATTCATATGTCCTGCCCACTGTACCGGCAACCGTGCTAAAGAGTATATAAAACATAAATATCCTGAAAAATATTGTGTTGTTAAAACTGGAACTGAGATTTTAGTGGGGTGATTCATGTGAAGCTTTTTGGAACAGCTGGAATTAGAGGTCCAATAAATGAGAAGGTTACAGCGGATTTAGCATTAAAGGTTGGGAAATCTCTTGGGACGTATATTCGGGAAGGAAGGGTAACTGTTGCAAGAGATGCAAGAACTTCAAGCATAATGCTTGAAAATGCCCTCGTCTCGGGGCTGTTGAGTACGGGAGTTGAGGTTGTAGAGCTCGGGCTCATTCCTACACCTGCCTTGGCATGGAGTACAAAACAGCTCGGTGATGCGGGGGTTATGATAACAGCCTCTCACAATCCACCCACTGATAACGGCATCAAGGTCTTCAACGGAGAAGGAATAGAGTTCTATCTTGAGCAGGAGGAAGAACTTGAGAGGATAATTTTTTCAGGGGAATACAAAAGAGCAGCGTGGGATGAGATAAAAAATATCAGGAGAAGAGACATTATAGACGACTACATCGATGCAGTTTTAGATTTCGTGAATCATGAGACCCGCCTGAAGGTTCTTCTGGACGAGGCAAATGGAGCCGGTTCAGTTGTGGCACCTTACCTTCTTCGGGAGATGGGGGCAAAAGTGATAACCATCAATGCACATCCTGACGGACATTTTCCGGGGAGAAAACCTGAGCCGAGATATGAAAACATAGCCTATCTTGGCCCTCTTGTGAAGGAGCTTGGTGTGAATCTTGCTATAGCGCAGGATGGGGATGCTGACAGGATAGCAGTTTTTGATGAGAAAGGCAATTATGTCGATGAGGATACTCTTATAGCTCTCTTTGCAAAGCTCTATGTGGAGGAACACGGTGGAGGGACAGTTGTTACTTCAATAAACACTGGTTCCAGGATAGATAAGGTTGTTGAGGATGGTGGAGGCAAGGTTTATCGCGTTCCCCTTGGTCAGCCTCATGATGGCATAAAAAGGTACAATGCAATCTTCGCCGCAGAGCCATGGAAGCTCATTCATCCGAAGTTTGGTCTCTGGATAGATAGCTTTGTCACCATGGGTCTGTTAATAAAGCTCATAGATGAGAGCGGAAAATCCCTTTCCGAGCTGGTTAAGGAAATTCCAACATATTATCTTATCAAAAAGAACGTTAAATGTCCGGAGGAATACAAAAAGGTGGTTCTTGATATGGCACAGCACGAGCTCCAAAAGGCTTTAAGAGATGAAATAAAGGAGGTCCTCACAATCTCCGGCTTCAGATTTAACCTCATCGATGGTTCATGGGTTCTGGTGAGGCCGAGTGGAACTGAGCCAAAGATAAGGGTCGTGGTGGAGGGTGTCACAGAAAAAAGGAAAGAGGAGCTCTTCAAACTTGCTTACGAAATCGTCAGCAAAGCCGTTGGGAGACTCAAACAAAGCGGGCAGGTCTGAGAGTTTTCACCGCTACCTCCTTTTTATTCATCATGACCTTAAAACCTTCCTTTGCAACGAAGGTCTTAACACCTGTGATGTTCTCTATGAATTTGGCTTCCTTGTATGGATTGGCAAAATGCATCTTCATGCCTATGTGGTTCATGACAATCACTTCAGGCTTCTGCCGCATGGTTTTCAACATGTAAACAACATCCTCAGTGCATAGGTGGTAGGGTATCCTCATGTCCCTTGGCCGGGTTATTGCTATGATCATAAGCCTTGAGCCTTCGTGCCATTTTTTCAGCTCATCGAAATACTGTGTATCTGGTATGTAGGAGATATCCCCAAATCTCGTCCCCATTCGAAAACCTATGGTTGTAGGGTCGGAATGCATGGAGGGCGTTATTGTAAGCTCTTCCTCCCCTAAGGATAACCTGTTCCCGGGCTCTGGTGTGTGAACCTCTTCGAGAGAATCGAGATGATATTTGGAAACCGCGGGATTATAGCTGTTATCTCCATAAACAACGCTTTTTGATGCTATGAGGACGCCTCTCTTCTTGAGAGCCCCTCCGGTCATGGCCTCTATCATTATCTCTGCATCATTACAATGGTCGACATGTCTGTGGGAAACGAATATGACATCAAGTTTTCTTGGATCAAGCTTATAGCGCCATGAGCGTACCAGTGCACCTGGTCCTGGGTCAACATACATATTTATACTGGCTCTGATGAAAAATCCTCCAGTCGAACGGAATTGGGTTATAGTGATAAATCTACCGCCGCCACTGCCTAAGAATGTTACCTCTATCACTGGCACACCTCCGTTTCTTTTTCCAGACAGTAAAACTAAGCCAATTGGGTATATAAGATATTTGGCTTTCCGAACTTTCTCTGATATTCTATGAAAAATGTTTAGAAAAGCAACCCAAATAATCGCTGGTGAATATGAGTGATTTTTATTATTACTTATTATCAATCACTAATTTTGCACCAAAAACAGTTTAAAGTGCTCAGTGTAAAATTAGAGTGGTGATACTCATGGTGGAAATCGGGGATGTTTCTAGGGAGGTTGAGAGGCTTCGGGGTGATATGGTTAAGACTTTAATGGAGTTTGTTGGGGTTCCGGCTGTTAGTCCGGATTATGGGTATGAGGGGGAGTATGAGAAGGCTCGGAAGTTGCTTGAGTTGATAAGGGGTTGGCCTTTTGATAGGGTTGAGGTTTATAATGCTCCTGATGAGCGTGCGAGGAATGGTGTCAGACCGAATATTTTGGCTTATTATTATGGTCGGGATGGTGAGAAGAGCCAGCGTCTTTGGATTCTTACGCATTTGGATGTTGTTCCGCCGGGTGAGGGTTGGACGGTTACTGAACCTTTCAAGCCTCTCGTCAGGGATGGGAAGGTTTATGGTAGGGGGAGTGAGGATAATGGGCAGAGTTTGGTTGCTTCGCTTTATGCGGTTAAAGCAATGATGAACCTTGGAATTAGGCCGAAGAGGACAATTATACTCGCCTTTGTCAGTGATGAGGAAACGGGAAGCAAGTATGGTGTTGAGTGGTTGATGAAGGAGCACTCGGAATTGTTCAGGAGGGATGACCTTGTTCTTGTTCCTGATGGTGGGAACGAGGAGGGGACTTTTATTGAGGTTGCGGAGAAGAGTATTCTGTGGCTTAGGGTTAGGGTTAAGGGTAAGCAGGTTCATGCGAGTATGCCGGGTAAGGGTTTAAACGCTCACCGTGTAGCACTGGATTTTGCTTATCATCTGGATAAGCTCCTCCATGAGAAGTATGATGCTGCGGATGGTCTTTTTGACCCGCCGGAGAGTACTTTTGAGCCGACGATGGTTAGGAATCCGGCTGATAGTCCGAATATTGTCCCGGGGGAGCACGAGGTGGTTTTTGACTGTAGGATTTTGCCAAAGTATAGCATAGATGAAGTACTGGAGGACGCTAAAAAGCTGGCCGGGGAGGTTAAGGAGGAGTACAGGCGGGAGTTTTATGGTGAGGTTTTGCCGGAGATTGAATTCGAGGTTATTCAGCGTTTGGATGCTCCCGCTCCAACGGACCCGAACAGTGAGATAGTGGAACTCCTCCAGGAGGCTCTCTGGAGGCTCCGCGGGAAAAAAGCCAAAATCGGCGGAATCGGCGGCGGAACCTTTGCGGCCTACTTCAGGAAGCTTGGCATTCCTGCCGTTGTCTGGGCAACTTTAGATGAGACCGCCCATCAGCCCAATGAGTACGCTAAGATAGACAACATGGTCGAGGATGCTAAAGTCATGGCAGCTTTAGCTCTTCTCTGATTTTCAGGTCTCGCCCTTCAAGGCGGGGAGGTCACTTTTCTTTTACTTCAAACCATTTTGAAGCCATAAGAGGATATTTATACTATTGTGAATAATAATCCATGGTGGGATGAATGACCGTGAAAATTGCTGTCATTATTCTCTCCATTATTGTTCTGGCCAGTGGGTGTGTAACAGCTCCACAATCACAAACAGAGTCACGCACTGCCCCCAATACTTCCAGTGATGTTCTAAGTCCTATGCAGACCCCGGAGGTTCAGGGAATTGCTGATGCCAACAATCTATTTACGCTCGAACTCTACCGAAGGCTTCCAAGCGGTAGAAATGTATTCTTCTCACCCTTCAGCATATTCATAGCACTTGCAATGACATATGAGGGAGCGAGAGGAAAAACCGCTGAAGAGATGGGAAATGTGCTCCATCTTCCGAGCAATGCCTCCCTGCGTAGAGATGCTTTCAGAACTGTCCTCCTCGAAGCTGAAAATCCAACAGGTCTTAATCTCCGAATAGCGAATGCCCTCTGGGTTCAGAAGGGTTTTCCGATTAAAGAGGGCTACCTGAATGTTATAGAGAAATACTATCTCGGACATGTGGAGAATGTAGACTTCAAGCAAAACCCGAGAGGTGCGGAAAAGGAGATAAACAAATGGGTGGAAGAACAAACGAATGGAAGGATAAAGAACCTCGTTAGTGGCCTGTCTCCACTTACGAGGCTGATTATAACGAATGCTGTCTATTTTAAGGCCAACTGGTCACTCAGATTCAATCCAAATGATACCCATAATGGTACTTTCAGATTGTCTTCTGGCAAAGCAGTTCTTGTTCCCATGATGCACAGAAAAGGCCAATTTGGATACGCTGAGACCGGTGATCTTCAGGTTCTTGAGATGCCCTACAGTGGGGATATCACTCACAGATTCAGCATGTTGATAATTCTGCCGAAAAATAGGTTGAGTGCTGTTGAGGAAAAACTCACGCCGCAGTTCATTAAGGAACTCATGAACTCAACAAAACCTCAGAAAGTCGATGTAACGATTCCAAAATTCAGATTTGAAACTGAGTACCATCTGAGCAGAATTCTTCAGGAAATGGGTATGCAAGAGGCGTTTACAGATGAAGCTGATTTTTCGGGAATTTCAGAAAAACCTCTGGCAATCAGTGATGTCATTCACAAGACCTTCATAAGTGTCGCTGAGAATGGCACCGAGGCTGCAGCTGCAACGGCTGTGATATTAACAGCGGTCTCTGTCTCTGAAACGGAAGAGCAATACAAGGTCTTCAAGGCAGATCATCCATTCATTTTCATGATAATTGACAAGGAGAATGGAATGATACTCTTCATGGGAAGGCTTGAAGACCCGAGGGGTTAGTCTTCTTTTCTTTATCCCACCTGAAATACCTAATCCAAAGTCGCCATTAACAACTACCAATAATGTCTTAATAGCATCTTAAATCTCTCATAACTTCCGAATAAATAACCCACAAAGCTGAAAAACTTCCGTGCTGATTATGTCCCATGCCCACCTGGAAGGACGGAAAGCTCGGTCTTCCGATCAGCGAGGCCCTTAAGCTCTTCCCCGAGCTTGAGCGGTACCTCGATGAACGCGGCAGGCTCGACTTCTCGAACAGAAAAGCCAGAATACTATACAACAGAGCCGTAGCGAAAGCTCTCTTCGGGCTGGACATAGAGTACCACCCGCGCGGGCTCGTCACCACCCCGGTTTCGCGTTACATCTTTCTCAAGACCTTCCTCAGGGGCGGTGAGAGGGTTCTGGAGATAGGGACGGGGCACACAGCAATGATGGCCTTGATGGCGGCTAAGCTCTTCAACTGCGACGTCACCGCGACGGAGCTCGACGAGGAGTTCTTCGAGTACGCGAGAAGGAACATCGAGCAGAACAGTGCCCGGGTAAGGCTCCTCAAAAGCGGCGGCGGGATAATCTGCGGTGTGGTTCCGGAGGGGGAGATATTCGACGTGGTCTTCTCGGCTCCCCCGTACTACGAGGGGCCGACGAAAGGGGTTCTGACGGAGAGGGAAGGCGTCGGTGGGGGAAAACACGGCGAGGGCTTTTCAGTGAGGCTCATCGAGGAGGCGCTGGACTATTTGAAGCCGGGCGGAAGGGTAGCCCTCTTCCTTCCCGACAAGGGGCCGCTGATAGAGGCCGTGGAAGAAAAGGGAAAGGAACTGGGCTACTCCGTCAGGGACGTACGCTTTAAGGTGGGTACAAGGTGGAGGCACAGTTTGATACTGAAAAAATGAAAGGTCAGGTCACGATGAGGCCTATGACCTGCCCCTGCGCCACCTCCTCGTTCTCCTTAACCAGAATCTTAAGCTTCCCGCTCGCCGGGGCCTTAACGTGCATGGTGACCTTCTCTATCATGACTTCCGCTATCTCCTCGCCCTCTTCGACGGAATCGCCGTCGTTCTTGTACCAGCTCAGCAGGACGCCGGTTTTATCCTCCTTCGTCGTCCGGGGTACCTTGACCTCTACCTCCATTCTGCCGCTCACCCGAGCATGTCCTTCACTGTCCCCACTATCTTCTCCCTGTCGGGCAGGACGAACCTCTCCAGTACCCTGCTGTAGGGAACAGGAACGTCCGGATAGGCTATCCTTCTCGGAAGGGCCTTGAGCTCGTTTCCTATCCTTTCGACGACGGTGGTTATTATCTCGCCGCTCATTCCGTAGCTCATGTAGTCCTCATCCACGACGAGAAGCCTCCCAGTCTTCCTGACAGAGTTTATGAGGGTCTCCCTATCGAGGGGAACGAGGGTCCTCAGGTCAATGACCTCCGCACTTATTCCACTCTTCTCAAGCTCTTCCGCGGCCCACAGGGCCTCGTAGACTGTTCTTGATACAGTTGCTATCGTAACGTCGTCACCTTCCCTCACGATTTTCGCCTCCCCTAGGGGGACGGTGTAGGGCTCTTCGGGCACTTCGACCGCGGCTTCGTCCGGGGAGGGCATCCATCCGAGTCCCATCAGCCCCTTGTGGAAGAAGTACATGACGGGGTTGTCGTCCCTTATAGAGGATATCATCAGCCCTTTGGCGTCGTAGGAGTTGGAAGGGATGACTATCTTGAGTCCCGGAACGTGGGCAAACAGACCGTAGAGGCACTGGGAGTGCTGGGCCGCGTCGCTGTAGCCTCCGCCGATAGCGGTCGTTATAACTATGGGCATCCTGACCTGCCCGCCGGACATGTAGTGCGCCTTGGCGATGTGGTTGTATATCTGATCCATCGCCACGCCGAAGAAGTCCACGAACATCAGCTCGACTATCGGCCTCATACCCTTCGATGCGGCTCCGAGGGCGGCGCCTATGAAAGCCGACTCGCTTATGGGAGTGTCTCTGACCCTTTCGGGGCCGAACTTCTCAAGTAGACCGTTTGTGGCCCCAAAGATTCCGCCGTAGGCTCCTATGTCCTCACCCATAACGAAGACGTTCTCGTCACGCTCCATCTCCTGAGCTATTGCCTCCGCTATTGCCTTGTACATGGGGAGCTTTCTCGCCATCTCACTCACCCCCCGCAAAAACGCCCTTTAGGGCCTCTTCTGGTTCGGGATACGGACTGTTAAGGGCGAAGTCTATGGCTTCCTGAACTTCCTTCTCGTTCTGCTCCTCGATTCTCGCCAGTTCCTCCTCAGTGGCGATTCCCTTCTCAAGGAGCAGTTTCCTGAAGTTGGCCAGGGGATCCTTCTCCTTCGCCAGTTCGAAGTCCTCCTTTGGACGGTATAGCTGGGGATCCCCTTCGAAGTGCCCCCTGAGCCTGTAGGTTCTAACCTCTATGAGGCTCGGCCCCTCCCCGCGTCTGGCTCTCTCAACGGCCTCCTTGGCGACTTCATAGACGGCTATAACGTCGGCACCGTCGACACTAACCCCAGGGATGCCGTAGGCCTTGGCCCTTTCGCTGTTCTTTGCCACGGCGGTTGATTTGTCCTTTGGAACCGAGATAGCCCAGCCGTTGTCCTCTATCAGGAATATAACCGGCAGCTTCCAGACCGCCGCAAGGTTGAGGGCCTCGTGGAAAGTCCCCTGATTGGCCGCTCCGTCACCGCCAACGGCAACTGCTACGTAGTCCTCGCCCTTCAGTTTGGCAGCGATGCCAACTCCAACGGCCTGGGGAAAGCTCGCACCGACTATACCACTGCAGCTGAAGTTTTTGGCGGCATCAAATAGGTGCATGTGTCCGCCCTTGCCTCCGGAGAGACCGGTAGCCTTGCCGAATATCTCAGCAGTCATTCTCTTCAGGTCAACACCCTTGGCTATTGCAAAGTGGTGGGCCCTGTGGGTTCCTATAACAGCGTCCTCATCCTTCAGGTGTATGCAGACACCAACCGCAGCGGACTCCTGTCCCGAGGAGAGGTGAAGCTCTCCCGGAATCGGGCCGGCAGAGATGTCGAAGCGCGGACTCTTTCCCTCATAGTACCACTTGGCCAGGGTCTCCTCGTACGTTCTAATCTTATGCATCGTCCCGTATATCTCCAGTAGGGTTTCCTTCGGTATTTCCTCAACTTCCATTCTCCCACCTGCCTTTTCCGTTTATTTGACTGGAGTGATTCAATCAGCGTCAAACGTCAAAAAAGAAAGTCTCACTCCTTCAGCACTATCCGCAGGGGAGTTGCGTTTTTCAGGTTGTCAGTGACCGGACAGCGCTCCTCCACTTCTCTCAAAAGTTCCTCGATTTTCTCCTTAGGGGCATCAGCCTCCAGATAAACCGAGACCGTCACCTCGGTGAAGCCCGCACGTCCCTCTTTTGAGATGCCCTGAAACTTCGCGGGATCCAGCTTTCCGGTGATGGCCAGATCAAGGGCCTTCACGGGTATCCCCTTCTCCCCCGCGACCCCCCTGATGGTGACGTTCAGACAGCCAGCCAATGCCACGAGGAGGTACTCAACAGGATTCGGGCCCTCATCCGTTCCACCTATCTCTGCCGGCTCATCAACGATGACATCGAACTCCCTGACCTTCGCGAGCAGCTTCGTGTCAGATAGGGACTTCCCGGTTACGTAGAACGTCCACTCATCCAAGGCCATCACCCAAAAATACCGTCTCCGCTCTTTCCCTCCAGACCGGGATGGATGTCGAACCGCACGGCTCCAACGGGAACCTTTCCTCCAACGGCCTCAACGACCCTGGCCACACCGAGGTGACCAAAGCCTCCGCACAGCTCTATCGCAGCAATCCCATCTTCCACGAGCTTTTTCGCGACCTCGCAGGCCTCATCGTAGTTTTTGACACCGACAACGTGAAGCTCCACCATTGGAGTCCGGATAACGGCTTTGTGCTCCCCCGGATTCGCTTCAGGTGCGACGAACATGAAGGCGGCCTTGAGCATGTTTTCACCTCCAAAAATGAGAGGTCAGAGAACCTCCCTGACTGCGTTCTCTATTCTCTCCGTGCATGGTATCCACTCGTTTTCAAGGGCCGGGCTGAAGGGCACAGGGGTTGCTGGGGGCGTTATTATCTTAATCGGAGCTTTTAGGTGCTCAAAGGCCCTGCTGGCGGCGAGTGCAGCTACGTCGGTGGCAAAGCCCGCCCTCGGATAGCCCTCGTCAACGACTACCAGCCTTCCGGTCTTCTTTATGGAGTTCAGGATCGTCTCAGTGTCCAAGGGTACGAGCGACCTCGGATCAACGACCTCGACGCTTATACCCTCTTCCGCGAGCTTCTCCGCCACTTCCAGGGCCCTGTGAACCATAGCTGCCGTTGCAACTATTGTCGCGTCCTTTCCTTCCCTCTTCACGTCTGCCTCTCCAAGTGGTATGGAATAAGGCTCCTCCGGAACAGGACCCTTAACCGCGTAAAGTCCCTTGTGCTCTATGAAAACAACCGGGTCGTCATCCTCTATCGCCGAGATCAGCAGTCCTTTGGCGTCATAGGGGGTGGAGGGCATGACAACTTTAAGACCCGGCACGTGGATGAAGAGTGCATGAAGCGACTGGGAGTGCTGTGCGGCGGCCGAAAAGCCGGCTCCACAAGTTGTTCTGAGAACCAGTGGTATCCTCGCTTTCCCGCCGAACATGTACCTCATCTTTGCGGCCTGGTTGTATATCTGGTCGTAGGCGACTCCAAGGAAGTCTATGAACATAAGCTCCACAACGGGTCTCAGCAGTCCAGTAGCCGCAGCCCCAACCGCAGTACCTATGAAGCCACTCTCCGCTATCGGTGTATCCCTGACCCTCTCCGGCCCGTACTTCTCGTAAAGTCCAGCGGTAACCCCGTATATCCCTCCATAGAGTCCGACGTCTTCGCCCATTACGACGACCTTTTCATTCTTCCCCATTTCGTAGTCCAGCGCCTCGTTGAGTGCCTGAGCGAAGGTTATCTCCCTCACCACTGCCATACGAGCACCCCCTTGGTGGGCGTGGAGAAGACATCCTCAAGGAGTTCCTCCCCCGACGGCCATGGGCTTTCCTCTGCAAACTTTACAGCCTCCTCAATCTCCTTCCGGGCCTTCTCCCAGATTGCATCGAGCTCTTCCCTTGTGGTTATCCCCTTGGCCAGGAGTTTTTCCTCGAAGAGCTTTATCGGGTCTTTGTTCTCCTTCCACCATTCGATTTCCTCCTTTGACCTGTAGACCTGTGGGTCGCCCTCAAAATGTCCCCTGAACCTGTAGGTCTTGGCCTCTATCAGAGTTGGCCCCTCACCCCTTCTGGCGCGTTCAATGGCTTCCTTGGCCACCTCATAGACTGCCAGAACATCCTGCCCGTCAACACTCACACCGGGAATTCCATAGGCTTTGGCCCTCTCGGCCACGCTCTTTATCGTCTGCTGTTTCTCGTAGGAGAGGGATATCTGGTACTGGTTGTTCTCACAGACGAATACAACGGGCAGCTTCCAGATGGCCGCGAGATTTATCCCCTCATGGAAGTTCTGCTGGTTCGAGGCACCGTCACCGAAGAAGGCAACGGCGACGTTATCGAGGCCGTTGAGCTTTATGCCCAGGCCCGCACCGACCGCGTGGGGAATGCCACCCCCAACTATGCCGTTGGCTCCCAGCTCACCGACGTCAAGGTCGGCTATGTGCATTGAACCGCCCTTTCCCTTTCCGCTTCCGGTCTTCTTTCCGAATAGCTCGGCCATAGAGGCCTTTATATCCCCTCCCTTGGCTATGTAGTGGCCGTGTCCCCTGTGGGTGCTCGTTATGAAGTCCTCCCTCCGGAGGTTGGCCATCACACCAACGGCGACGGCCTCTTCCCCGACGTATAGATGTACGAAGCCGGGTATCTTGCCCTGGGCAAAGAGCTCTGCAACTCTTTCTTCATGCACTCTAATCCTCACCATAGTTTCATACATCCACAACAAAGTTTCTTTTGGGATTTCCTTTACGGGCATAGTATTTCCTCCTTCTAAATATAGATTTCATCTTTTTATTTTTTCAAAAATAGATTTAACTAAGTGGTAATTTGTAAAACTGATATATACATATTTCGCAAGCGTTATATATGTTAATTCAGCTATTAACGCTTAGAAGGTTAATTTTGGGGGAGAAAATATGAGTATGAGAAGGGTAAATATTATCATGCCGAAGTTGGGAATGACCATGAAGAAAGGAGAAATCGTTGAATGGAAGAAAAAAGCAGGTGAACCTGTGAAAAAGGGGGAAGTTATAGCTATTGTAGAGTCTGAAAAATTGACAGGAAACATTGAATCCCCTGCCACAGGAGTTCTTGTGGAGATACTGCATGATATAGGAGATGAGGTTCCAGTTGGAGAAACAATTGGAATAGTTGAAACAGAAGAGTGATCGCATGGTAAGCGAAGAGGTAAAAATGATAGCTGAGCAGTATGATGTGGATCTTTCAAAGCTTAAAGGTTCGGGGCCAGATGGAGAGGTTACCCTTGAGGATTTAGAGGCATACATAAAGGAGCATTTTTACCCTAAAGTGAAGGAGGAGGTCAGGATTTTTGGGATTAGAAAGGTTATAGCGGGTAGACTCTCTAAGAGTTACAGGGAAGCTGTTCATGTAACATTGAATATGGACGTGGAAATGGATAATCTCATGAAACTAAGAATGGAATTTGCTGAAAAACTTGGCAAAAAACCTTCATACACCGTGATAATGCTGAAGTGTATAGCTCAGGCTATTAGAGATTTTATTGAGATTAATGCCACTATGGAGGGAGAGAAGATTATAATATATGACAATGTTAACATAAACGTTGCAGTTGATAGCCCTGTGGGTTTGATAACCCCTGTTATCAGGGATGTTGATAGGAAATGCTTGGAAGAGCTTCTCAGGGATTATCAAGACCTTATGGAAAGAGCAAAAAAAGGTCTTCTCAAGGAAAAAGACTTTGTTGGGGGCACATTCACTCTAACAAATCTTGGAATGTTTGGTGTTGACTCGTTTACCCCAATAATAAACCCACCTCAGATAGCTATACTCGGGATAAACAGGATTGTTCAGAGGCCTGTTGTGAGAAATGGTAATATTGGGACTGCCCACATAATGACACTATCCTTAAGTTTTGACCACAGGGCTATAGATGGCGCACCAGCGGCTAGGTTCCTCCAGAGAGTCAAATACTATTTGGAAAATCCCAGGGAGGTGTTCAAGAATGGATGAATGGAAGCGTTACGTTATTGAAATTGGAATGGGGATAGACCAGCATGGACAGGACTCTACAAGAGCAGCTGTGAAGGCTGTCAAGGATGCTATAACAAGGGTTTGCACCGTAGGTCTTCTGGAGCTCTTTGAGCTTGATTTGGAAGAGGATGTTAAAGCGGAGATTATAATTGGAATTCCTTATCCGGAAAGTGTAAATGCTAATGAAGTTAAAAAAGCGATTCCGATACCATGTGAAAAAATTGTTAGAACTGTCAAAGGAGGCTTAAAAGGCCCCGGTGTAGCTCTTGAGGAATTTGGAGATAGGACAAATGAGATGATTGTCGCCATAGCATTTATAACGCTCTATGTTAGGGGAGGGAAGAAATGAAAAAGACAACAGTCGGCATAATAGCAAATCCCGAATCCGGCAGGGACATAAGGCGGCTGATTGCCCATGCAAGCGTCTTTGACAACATGGAGAAGGTTAACATAGTCGAAAGGCTCCTTCTTATACTCCAGGATCTTGGGATTGAGAAAATAATTGCAATGCCAGAGACATTTGGTATAGTTCCGGGTGCTGTAAATGCTATCGAGGATCACCTGACAATGGAAGTTGAAATCCTTCCTATGAGGATATTTGGGGACTGGAGGGATACATACAATGCTACTAAGGCAATGAGGGGTAAAGTAAGTGCTTTAGTTGTTATCGGGGGAGATGGAACCAATAGAATCGTTGCTAAAGCCTGTGGTAGTACTCCTATAATGCCAATATCTACCGGTACCAATAACGTTTTCCCATATATGATAGAGGCTACTATAGCAGGTGAGGCAACTGCTGCAATAGCAAGGGGAGTGGTAAAGCCCGAAGAGGGTACATATCAAGCCAAGAGGATTGAACTTTTTGAAGACGGCGTTTTGAAGGATATAGCTCTCATTGACGCCGTGGCAACTATCCATTCTTTTGTGGGTTCAAAGGCTGTCTGGAAGCCTGAATATTTGAAGGAAATCGTTGTTAGCAGGTGTTCTCCTTTCAACATTGGACTGAGTGCTATAGCAGGAATTCTGAGGGAAATTGGAGGGGATGAAGATTTGGGTTTATACATCGAGCTTGGTGAAGGTAGGGTTATAAAGGCTCCAATAGCCCCGGGTATTTTCAAGAAGGTGAGAATAAAAGGTTTTAAGGAACTGAAGCTTGGGGAGGAAATTGAGATAAAAACTTCCCCATCCCTTTTTGCCTTAGATGGTGAGAGAGAAGTTGAAATGAGTGGTGAGATAACAGCAAAGGTTACGAGAAATGGACCACGGGTAATAGACTATCAAAAAACTCTAAAGCTGGCATCTAAGAGGGGATTCTTTGAGGATTAGCTGAGGATCTTATCTATTTTCTCTTCGAGCTCTCTTTTATTAATTTTTGGCGGTCTTTTCATATTCCACTCCTCTCTCGAATATTTTTCTTTTTGAAGCAATCTGGCAACTTTAATCTCTTTCTCTGTGGGCTTCTCAAAATGATATGTCAACGACAGAATTTCCGAATACCCATGAATTAATGCAGAAATGATATCACTATATTCAACATCAATGAATTCTGTCAGATTTGCCACTCTGTACTTAACGGGATCTATTGAGGGCTTAATATTCTCTGGTATTCTGAGCAGGGATTTGAGCTCTTTTAAGTTGGCATTTACGAGAATTGACCCATGAAGGAAGAGCACTCCCCATTTTATACTCCCTGCAGTTCCGGAAATCTTTCTTCCTTTAAAGACAACATCGCTGGTGTTCCTGAGCTCTGCTCTTATCCCCAGCCTTTCCAGAGCGTTTAGAGTTCCTTTTAGTAGAGTACCGTAAAGATAGGAGATAGGGAATTTCACACCCCTTTTCAGTACAATTGAGTAGTTTATGCAGCCTTTATCATGGTAAACAGTTCCCCCGCCTGTAAAACGCCTTATTATTGGGAATCCATCTTTTTCAGCCCTTAACAGGTTAACATCTATCTCCGGATCTCTGAAATATCCCAGGACAATTGCTCTTTGATTGCTCCATATTCTCAGGGTATCCGGAATTAAGTCTTTTGCTCTTGCTCTTGCTAAGCTCTCTTCAAATGCGAGATTCATGTAAGGGTTAGGGTCTTGAAATGTTAAAACTCTCAAATGCATAATTGGAGATATCAGCCTATTGGCTATAAATCTTAGTGTGGATGAAAGATTCTTATACTTCAGGGAACAATCTTTATCCAGCCGCGATGATGAGAAAGCACCTCCACTGAAAGATGAAGAGACGCCCACGGGCGGAGCGGCTACTTCATATCCTCTACATGGAGAAACAGGCATTTTAAGTATTCTGTGTCCTTGGATGCCATGAGTATTGGATGGTCTGGTGCCTGAACGCGATATGGCTCTACCAATCTTAGGAACTTCTTTGTTTTGGCCGCCGCTGCAATAACCATGTCCTTAAACGTCTGCATATCCACATGCTGGGAACATGAACATGTTACCAAGAGCCCTCCCTCTCTGACGAGCTTCATGCCGGCCTGGTTGACGTTAAAATAGGCTCTCAAACCCCGCTTTAGGTCTTTTTCATGTTGAACAAAAGCTGGCGGGTCAAGGATAACAACATCAAACTTCTCTCCGTTCTTTGTCATCTCCTCCATGACGGGAAAAGCTGAGCCCACTATGAACTCCATTCTATCCTCAACATCATTGAGCTTGGCATTTTCCTTTGCCATTTCGATGGCCTGTGGGGATTTATCAACGGCTATAATCCGCTCAGCTCCGGCAACTGCAGCATGGATTGCAAAGCCACCAGTATAGGTGAATACATCCAGAACCCTGTAGCCGGGTTTGATATATTTTTCTAAAGCAATGCGGTTTTCGCGTTGGTCGAGGAAAAAACCTGTCTTCTGCCCTCGCATATCCACAATAAATTTTGCTTTTCCCTCCTCGATTATTGTTCTGTATTTTTCCTTCCCGAGGAGAACACGCTCAATTTCTGGTAGACCTTCCCTTCTTCTTGAACGTCCTGTGTTTTTCTCAAAAACAGTCTCGATTTCAGGCTCTGCTTCCATTATTGCCTCTGCAACGGTGAGTTTGAATCTCTCCATGCCGACACTTGAAATCTGGAGTGAGGCTATCTCGTTGAATCTATCAACGATTAGACCTGGCAGATAATCCGCTTCACCATAGATCATCCTGTATGCTCTTTTATATCCTAAAAATTTCTTTCTGTAATCATTTGCCTTCTTTATTCTCTCTCTGAAGAGTCCTTTGCTTATTTCTGTCTCTCTATCCTTTGTTAGCAGACGTACCATTATGTTTGAGTTGGGGTTGACAAATCCTTTTCCCAGAAATTTCTTTCCCCGGGAATACACCTCCACTATATCTCCCGGTTTGATCTCGCCTTCAGTTCTTATCACACCTTTTTTGAAGATTATCATGGCCCCTTTTTCAATGGCTCTCACTGCCTGTGCATCTACATAAACCCTCGCCATCCTCTCACCCTTCTCAGATTTGGCCGATAGGTATTTAACTCTTGGCATCCTAATATTTAAGGGTGAGTTCTATGAACTTGGACGTCATAAAAGAGTTTCTGGAAGATATTGGTGCAGACTATACTGAGATTGAAGGGGAAATGCACCTTTCTCCGGAGGTTTTCTATGAAGTCTGGAAGTATATAGGGCAGCCTGAATTGAAGACCTACATAATTGAAGATGAGGTTGTAGAACCGGAGTCATATGACCCTCCCCAGATGAAATATACCTCTACACGAAAGGTTAAAATAAAGAAGATTTATTTTGAGACCCTTGAGAATGTAAAGGTTGTTACGGATTATTCTCAGTTCCAAAGGCTTCTCCGTGAAAGATCTTAATTTCATGTTTTTAACATTATTTTTAGCATTAAAACTCCCATACAGTTTGTTCTTTTGACGCCAAGTCTTATGGTGAGATAACCTATCACCCCGGCAGTTAGAAGAAATATAAGTCCAAAAAAGCCGTCGAAACAGTATGAGGCAAGAATGATAAAAAGCATTATTCCAATGTTCAGTTTCCTGTAATCTGCCCGATGGAGCAGTTTTCCGATAATTCTGGTAAGCCTCACACCATAGAGCATTATTAGTAGGGAGGCCGCAAGGCTTGTGAGGAGAAGAAGATTTAGCTGTGTATGGGTAAGGTGCACCTGCCTTTCTCTGAGAAGAACCATAACCCCATTTCTCGTTCTGCCCGTGAGGTAAAAATTGACAAGGGAAAAGAGAAAGTTGGAAGTATTTACAGAAAACACCACAGTTAGAAAAGAGCGTTCATCCTTTGAGAAAAAACCTCCGATGAGGGCGGCCTGTGATGATGTGAATGTTGGAAGGAGGGATGCGGCCATTCCTAATAGAGAGCCAAGAAATGAGAAGAAGAGAAACTTTGGGATTTTCATTTTTATCCCCTCATCATTATTGAACTCAAGTCTCTTCAAATTTGACCTGAAGGAGACAATCAAGGTTGGAAATGCAAAGAGCCCTACAAAAAGGTGAAAATAAGGCTCTCTCAGTAGAAATTTCCCTGCAACAATGCCAAGCCAACCAGATAGGAGGAATATGAACAGGCCATACAGCTTTTTTATTCCTCTTTCGGTTAAAATGAGGAATACTGCGAGCAGAATAACAAAAATCCTCCCGGCATTGGGGTTATACATTTCTGCCAGCAGTGGATATATCAGGAGCAGTGGAAGTGCAAAGATAATAGATAGAAAGCTTGCCATGATTGATATATTAACAACTTCTAAAGCCCTTCCCTTAAGAACAAGTCTGTGGGCCGGCAAAATACTCAATGCGGTACCTTCATCTGGAACCCCAAACATTGCTGAGGGTATTGAATCAAGAAATGTATGCGTGAGCCCCATGGTATATACAAGGAGCACGAATGAAAAGCGGCTAAAAGTATTCACATCATCCAGAAGGGATGCCAGAGTGTTCACATGCAGAGCTGGAGTTATTCCCGTAACCGTGCCAAGCAGAATTCCTAAGAGCATTTCTCTGAACATATATCCTCCCTCGACTTCACGTGGAATGCGGGCATGTCGCGATAGGTTGTGAATGTTCCAAATGCAGTTATGCTCTGATTTTCTTTTAGTGAAATTTTCAAAGATTTTGGAAGCTTCAGTAGTATCCAACAGGAGTTTTCTGTTATGTTAGCCAGTCTAAAGCCATTTTTGTAGAGTTTAATCCACTTAACTCTCCCCTCTATCTTTCCAAATTTGCCGGGGTTTGGTGTGCAGATATCATTACTTAGTGTGTTTCTGGATGCAACTACCATACATTTCAGGCAGTAGAGGGAATTTCTCCTTCGAATGGCTTCAAATTTCACGAGATCACCTATTTTAGCAGAGAAGCCGTACAATTTGAGAGTGGTGCAGTTCAAGGAGAGACCTCTGCCTCTGTTAAGCACCATGCATGTTCCTTCTGCAATATTTCCGATGGTTGCATTATCCACTGGAACCTTTTGGGCTTCTCCAATTATTTTAATATCCTCCGGGGCTTCAACAACTATTGTGAGCATGGAATAGAATTTCGCAATGCCAAGAACCTTCACCCTATTTCCGAGCTTCAGATGGATGTGATAGGGAAGATAAAGGCGGATTTCTTCACTGCCATTCCATATCACGGTGTTTGGGGAGTTGTATATAACAATACCCTCAACCGGAAATGGCATGTCCTCTTCAGGCTTTTCCACATATCCCCTGGATGAGAAGTGTAGGGGATAGAAAAGAGAACCGTAGGATATGCCTTCTACATCGAGAACCGTGCCTTTGGTTGCATTAATGCACCATCCAAGTTTTATTCTGGAGGGTGTCAGCAGGTAGCACTCTTTATCCTTCCAGAGTGCTCCTCTAATGCTTTTCAGCTTTAGTGTGTTGGCACTGACTCTGGATATTTTTACAGGTTTCAACTTACTATACGTGCTGTTAAACATAATGCCTGAGACCTTATAGATTGTGCCAGTGTTCAGTGTTTTCAAAATAGCAATCTTTCTCTCCCCATCGGTTAGCACAGAAAAATCTGGTGAGGAATATATGCAAAGCCCTGTGAAGTTTATGAGCCTAACCTTTTGTGAGTTTATATGCCCCTCTCGATGTGTTGTGGGAGAATAAAGGTTCATGCCTGTCAGCACTATTAATACTCCTATTATAATGACAATATCAAAGCGTCTGTCTTTCACCATGATTATTAGTAAGCAGAGAAACTTAAAAATTTTTTGCTAATTAAATGGACATAGAGGTCAAAAATATCAGTACATCTCTCCGCTTGGATAAACTACAATTCCCTTATTCGTTATTTCAAAGGGATACTTACGCATGGAGTGTTTTGTCTCACGCATTTTTCTTATTATAAGATATCTTTTGAGCTCAACATCCCGCTCTCTAAAGTCTAAAAGTATGAGTCCTCTTGAGATGTATTCTTCAATCCCATATCTACTTATTTTCCCTGCCTTTGGATCGGGAGCTTCTGTTGTCAGAATTGAGGTCACACCCATTTCAAGAAGTATTGTATTCAATTTAAGCAAAACCTCTCTAATTTGTGCTTCCTCCTTAAGCCTGAAAGCTATGGATGGGACAGAATCTATAACAAGTCTCTTTGCATTAATTGCCTTGACAACACGGTAGATGTATCTGAGGAAGTTCTCCACATTTAATCTATCCTCAAGAACGAACTTCTCTTCAGATGGTAGGCCTACCGTTGAGCTAACACCATCGATTATAGCGATTAACCCATCTTCCTCATATTTTTTGAAATCCCAACCAAATGTTCTGGTTTCCCGTCTGAGATCCTGAGCCCTTTCTTCAAGGGTAACAAATACGCCCGGTTCACCGTATTCTGAAGCACCTTTATAGATAAACTGGGCGCCGAATGTGGTTTTTCCGGTACCAGTAGAACCTGTCACCAGAATTGTAGTGTTCTTTGGAAAACCACCATCAACAAGCTCATCTAAGCCAGGAATACCACTTTTAACCCTCTCAATCTTATATTCACCATCCATGGAAATCACCCGAGTATCTTGACACTGTTAAGTTTAACTCTCTGGCCATTTATAGGTTTTAGTTTTCCTATGATATAAGTCTTTTGGATTGGCAACAACAAATTCAGGAATGAGAGACCTAAAAATCACAAGAGTTTTATTTTCATTGGTGGATATCTGATAAGGTGAAGTCATGTTAGATCCATTTGGACCAATAGCAAAAGAGCTGGTTAGAGAGATAGGAGGCATAAATGAGCTACTGATGCTGATTCCGAGTTATGTGAGCATAGATGAAGCTATGGAGAGGGTTGTCTGGCTTAAAAATGGGCAATTACCTCTGGAGCTTCTGAAGCTGGCTGATCTGGAGGATCTCATGGGATTCTATGCCCTTCTGGGAGCTCTGACGTTCTCTCCCTATGGTCTTGAAATGGAAGTGGTTAAGGAGGCAAATGAGAGGATATATTCTAAGAGAATATCTAAATATGGAATTGATAATCACGGAATCAGCCTTCCCCTGCTCAGCTTTGATGATGAGGAGATACTGGAGAAAGATCGTATCATCTTAGAAAAAAGACTTCATGATGAAATATCACCTGAAGAAAGGGAAAAACTCAGGCTGAAATACAAGATGCATATTGGAGATGTCCTCCTGCTGTGGGAGGATAGTTTGAAGGATATTTACATAAGGAACGGATATGCTTATCTAACCGAGGAACAAATGCTGGCACTTTGGAGGAGATCGTTTGAGAGGAACGTTGAGAGAGCTGTAGAAATTCTCTATGGGATACGGGATGAGCTACCCCAGTACTATCTTATGCTGTATGAGAAGATTAACGAGTTTGCTAGGGATTACTTTAAGGAAAGGCTTGAGAGATTCGGAAGTGCAGAAGCTCAGCCTTTGCGCTTTGATCTTTTCCCTCCGTGCATAAAAATAGCTATAGAGGGAGTTCCTTCTGGTCTGAGGAACTACGCCATCACGGTACTCCTAACTTCCTTCCTGAGCTATGCTCGTATATGTCCCAATCCACCAAGAAAGGACATCAGAGTGAAGGATTGCATCAAAGATTTAAGTGTGATAGAAAATGAGATTCTACCCGTAATAATAGAAGCCGGGAACAGATGCACGCCGCCTTTGTTTGAGGATCAACCAAATGAGGTCAAGAATATCTGGTATCATCTTGGTTTTGGTTTCACAGATAAGCCTAACATCGAAGACAGTGGAAACACACCATGGTATTTCCCTCCGAACTGTGACAAAATAAAAGCAAACGCCCCCCAACTGTGTAAGCCTGACAGAGATTGTAGGAATATAAAAAACCCGCTCACATATTATCTGAGGAAGCTTTATTTTGAAAATAGGCGGACAGGTGAAAAGAATGAGTGAGCTTTTCAGAGAGGTTACAAAGAAGGAGAGACTCTTTTATTACAGAAATGAATGGAATGTTAACAAAATCCCAGATTTTTTGGTGGAAACCTTAGAAAACAGGGAATTTGGATTTGATCATACTGGTGAGGGACCAAATGACAGGAAAAATGTCTTTCAGGACATCAGGGATTTAGAAGACTATGTAAAAGCTACCGCCCCTTATGCGATGTTCTCAAGTGTTGCTCTTTATGAGGAGCCGCGGGAAATGGCAGGATGGATGGGAGCTGAACTTGTATTCGATATAGATGCTAAAGACCTACCGTTGAGGAGATGTAGTCATGAACACGGCATGGTATGCCCTGTATGTCTGGAGGATGCAAAGGAGCTTGCCAAGGATACGCTTGTGGTTCTCAAAGAGGACTTTGGTTTTGAAGAAGTCCATACAGTTTATTCTGGGAGAGGCTATCATATCAGGGTTCTTGATGAATGGGCTCTGCAACTCGATGGAAAGGCAAGGGAAAAGATTTTAGCATATATCTCCTCCGCTGAGGAGATAACATTTGAAGATTTACGGAGCAGAAAAGTTATGCTCTCATCGGGATATTTTCGGGTTTTTCGTCTGCGTTTTGGTTATTTTATCAGGAGGATTAACGAAAATCACCTTTTAAATATCGGCCTCAACCGGGGTCAGATAAGAAAAATTCTGGAAAGTAAGGATCAAATTTATGATGGCTTTGTCAGAAAAGCTCTCTTGACGTCATTTCCAAAGGGCATAGGATACAGAACACTGCTGAAGCTATTTGTACTCTCATCAACCTTTTCAAAGGCATATTTTGATGGTCGTGTTACCGTTGATGTTAAAAGAATCTTGAGGGTACCTTCAAGTCTTCACTCAAAGGCTGGTTTTGTGACAACCTATATTGGAACTTCTGAAAGAAACCTTGAAAAATTTAATCCCTTTAAAGATGCTGTCCCGGAATTCAGGAGAAAAGAAGTTAAAGAAGCATACAAAATATGGCATGAGGAGCAAGAACAATGACATCAGGAAAAGCTAAAATCATGGTCGCAATGCTGATCTGGGGGAGTGTGGGGATATTCAGCAGATTTACACATCTAACAGGCCTTGGGGTGGCTTTTTTCCGTGTTTTCTTTGGAGCTCTCTTGTTTCTCGGAGTTTTTACTTTCAAGGAACGTAGATGGCTGAAGAAGGTTATGGAGGAACTCAGAGGGAATGGGAGATGGATTCTTTTGCTTGGTATTGCTTTAGCTTTGAATTGGGTTTTTCTTTTTACAGCATTTTTCTACACAACGATAGCGAAGGCTGTTTTGGTTTATTACACTGCACCCATTATAGCTGTTATCATCTCAGCAAAATTTCTTGGAGAACAAATCAGTAAGATGAGGGCTGTTTTGATAGTTTTAGCATTTCTTGGAGTGATCACAATAATGAGTGGCGAGACTATAAGTGCGACTGATAGAGGGTTTCTTGGAGTAGTTCTGGCGTTGCTCGCCGCATTTTTCTATGCTCTCATCCCAAATCTTGGTAGACTTCTCAGAGATATGAGCTCTGAAGTTTTGACTTTCTTACAGCTTTTTGTGGCGAGTGCAGTTTTGATACCTTTTGTTTTTATCGCTGGAATTTCGTCTGGGGAAATCTACTGGCCTGCGGTGGGAATTCTGGTTGTAGTCCACACTGTTTTTGCACTGCTTCTTTACATGGCTGGACTCAGGGATGTTGAGGTCAACGAGGCTGCTCTACTCAGTTATTTGGATCCGCTCAGTGCAGTTGTTTATGCATTTTTGATTTTTGGTGAAGCTCCTACTATCAGAACGGTTATCGGTGGTTTCTTGATACTCTCTGCTTCTCTATTAGACATTTTGAAAAACAGGTGAGGGGGCTATAGCCCGCCTTCTGTACCGAGGGGCATTCGACTGAGCGGCCTACCACGGGGCTCCCACCGGGAACTCATCGCCCCTTCCTCGGCCTTGCACCCCGCGGGACGGCCGTTTCACCGGTCCCCGACGGGTCGTCTGCGGGTTATCTCGGGCGCCGTCGCCGGGCCCTTCGCCGCTTTCATCCCCATATCCGCCGGGACGTGTCGTTTCTGCGCCGTTGCCCTCCCTCTCGGGAGGTGCCTTGCGGCACCGCGGCCCCGGTGCGGTGGGCGGAACTTCCTCGGGCTTAAGCCCGACAGCCCCAGCCCCCTCACCAGAAGGAGTAAAGAAGTGAAAGATAAAAATATTTGCATGTGGATTATATTATCAATGGTTGAATCATGTTCCCAAATAGAGATAAACCTTTTTTAACTTAGTCAAAATCCGTATCACGGTCATTCTTATGGTGGGGGCATTACTTCTTGGGGAGTTTCTTGTTTTCCCTGAATTTGGGGATCTTCGGTCGTTTAAATCTCCCTAATGGGGATTTTTTCTTTGGTTTTGGCCTGGTTCTTTTTGGTTTATTTTTCAGGTTCTCATAATATCCTGTAACTATGATCCCAGCTATTACTATGAAAATTAAGACATAGAGTTTTTTATTATCTTGATTTGGGGTTGTGGATATTGAGGTGCTATTTGAACTCTGCGTTATAGTTTGTGATACGGACGAAGAGGTGGAGGGAGATGAAAAAGTATTAGTGTAGGGTTTAGGCAGTGTTATACTCCCTTCTCTTACAATGTTTTTATTGAGAGCGTTGAGCAGGAATCTGTAATATATTTTCTCGCCGGGGGGTATTTTAAAATCAAGTTTTAATGTCATGGTTCCGGGATAAAGGGTTATATTTAGTGATCTTTTGTACAAAATCTTATCTGCAGTGTATAATTCATAGGTTAAGAATCCATGGACTGATTCATCATTTTTGTTTATTATTTTTAGAGCAAATTCAATTGTGTCTTTACTAATTTTTCTGTACGTTACATCAGATAGGGTGGGATATGAAATAACATGATATTTGGTGGAGAAATTTCGAAGTAGTTTTTTTGCATAATAAATTTGGATATTTGCATTTATATCCCCAGATATATTTGTTGGTAGTTCAATTTGAATGACATGGCTTCCTTTAGAGATTTCAATCACTCTTTCTTTCCTTAAAATCACACCTCCTTTGCTGGATATCTCTGTTAGGACTCTCAGGGAAATATCTCTATCCGCTATCAGGGTTATATACGCTGTGTTGGATTCATTTAGAAAAACTTTCGAGGATTTTACAGACATATTTATTATATTAACCCCAATTCCGATATGGATTAATTTTTTAAACTGCTTTTCTCCTTCAGAGTATTTAATTTTGTATATTAACATATATGTGCCCTCTGGGAAATCAGAGGGTATATGTATTTCGAATCTGACAATATTATCTCCGGGAACTAAGATTATATGTTTGGATGCAGACAAATAGTGTCTATTGTTTTTTTCTAAATATGTAGTGGCTTCGGCTGAAATATTGAAATGCCCAATATTTCTGACATGAGAATAGACAACTAAGATATCTCCATTAAATACCTGTTTGGTTTCTGGCCGTTCTTTATTATAAAACGATAAAATTCCAAACTGCAGGGGACTCCTGAGAACTTTTATTGGTATTTTCACTTTTAAAAGATATAACCTGCCTCCTCCTGATGTGAGTGCTCTGAACCTCAATATCAGAGAATATTCTCCTGAATGTACTTTTTTATCTGCAGCGATCTTATAATTAAGGATATAACTCTTACCAACTTTCCATCCGATGAAATTTGTTCTATCAAATGAGAGGTCGAAACCTGATACCTCATATCCGTTTTCATCTATTACTTTAAAATCTTGCAATGTTACCAAATCATATGCTAAGTTACCGGCGTTTGTTAGAACAATGGAACCAGAGGAGTAGTCTCCTGAAACAACTGTAATACTCCCATTCGCAATGATACTTGCATTCTGGGCAAATATGGGATCACTGAACAGCATGAATATTAACATCATGACAATAGTGATGTTCTTCCTCATCTTGTCCTCCCCTTGATATTTTTCGTCTTTTGGTAATATAAAGTTATGTTCATTAAAGAGAGAATACAAACAAAACAAATCCGGCAAATAAGATTCCTAAAAAGAAAATAATGCTAACTTTGTATAGAGCTAACTTTGAGAATTGGGATCTAACTGTTAAGCCTATGATGATAAGCAGAGAACCATAAACCATTGAAAATATTCCAAGGGCTCGCTTTATATCTACTCTGAGTATAATGAGGATTCCTAAAAGAGCACCGGCTAAGATTGTTATATGAGGGATCGTGAATGCATAGTAGTTCATGAGAATCTTCTCTTCTTTCATTTTTATCACTCTATGACGAATGCATAGGTTGTAGCTGTTGGTAGGGTTTTTCTTATTTTTGGAAGAAGATATCTGGGGAGTATAACCTCCGTTTTTTCTTCCAGTATGTCATATTGATTGAGGATTTTTTCAATGACCTTAACCTCAATCTTACCCCTGACCTTGAAATAACCGTGCCATGTTCTTGTAATCTCCAGTATTATTGGAAGACGAAGAACTTCAGCTTCTTTCTGTTCAATCAGCGTAGAGATTAGTCTAAGCTCACTTTTTCTGAAATAATGATAACTACCATCCCTAAGCTGTATTCTTGGCTCAGTTTCTTCCAATAGTTGGGCGAGACTTTTTCTGACCCTTGGTAGATGGAGATTGATCCTGCCTATCTCTTTGTGTATAATTTCGTCGAGATTTGACATGATAGCAGATACTCAGCATTGCTAAAACATTTTCGGAATTTTTATATACATAAAAATGTAAAAATTAGTAAAAACTAAACAAAAAATTAACATTTTTATGGTGTTCAAATTTAGCCCTTGTCATTATGTTAAATGATTAATAGAAAACTTTATATTTAAACATTCGTTCAGTATTAGCTGTGTTATTATGAAAAAATAGACAAGAAGGTGAAGCAAAAATGAGCGAAGCCATGACGCATGAAATGGCTGCTGAGAAGAAAATTCGTTTTCTCCAGCTTGTATTTGTTGATATCAATGGTGTTCCCAAGGGAATGGAGATTCCGATAGCGAGATATGAAGAGGCTGTTGAGGATGGGATAGCCTTTGATGGATCATCTATACCGGGATTTCAGGGAATAGAAGACAGTGATCTTATATTCAAGGCAGACCCCGCGACTTTCAGTGAAGTTCCGTGGGAAGGCATTGCGAGGGTTTACGGCTACATCTACAGAGACAAAAAGCCGTACTGGGCTGATTCGAGAAATATACTTAAGAATACCATCGAAGAACTTAATGAAAAGGGGATAAATGCATATATTGGACCAGAGCCAGAGTTCTATTTCTTTAAGAAAAATGGTAGTTGGGAGCTTCATCTTCCCGATGCAGGAGGATATTTTGACATAATAAACTTAGATAAGGCAAGGGACATTAAGAGAGAAATAGCATTATACATGCCATATTTTGGTCTTACCCCTGAAGTCCTTCATCATGAAGTTGGAAGGGCTCAGCATGAGATCGATTTTCGCTTTGATGAAGCGCTTAAAACTGCGGATAATATAATCAGCTTCAAGTATATTGTAAAGGCTGTAGGCGAGATGCATGGTCTCTACGCTACGTTTATGCCAAAGCCGGTCTATGGAATGCCTGGGAACGGTATGCATTTACATATAAGCCTCTGGAAGGGTGATAAAAATCTTTTTATGGGTAAAGAGGGGATAAGTGAAACTGCCCTTCATTTTATAGGAGGTATACTGAAACATGCAAGAGCTCTAACAGCGCTGACAAATCCAACAGTTAATAGTTATAAGCGACTCGTTCCGGGATATGAGGCTCCAGTTTATATCTCGTGGGGCTACAAAAACAGGAGTGCTCTCATAAGAGTTCCTGCATTTTGGGGTAATGGAGCAAGGATTGAATATCGCTGTCCTGATCCGAGTGCAAATCCATACTTGGCGTTCGCGGCAATACTAAAAGCTGGATTGGATGGAATAGAAAGGGGAATCGAACCATCAGCATATGTTGAGGAGAATGTCTATGAAATGAGTGAGATAACCAGAAAGGAGCTTGGAATAGGTACTCTTCCTGAAAGTTTGGAAGAAGCTTTAGACGAACTTAAAAAGGATAAAATTGTTAAAGCGGCACTTGGAGATGCATACCGGAACTTCATCTCGTACAAAGAAAAAGAATGGGAGGAATACTTGGAATACGTGAAAAGCAAGGGCATTCCTGAGGACACCAAGGAGGTAACTGAGTGGGAACTTGAGAGATATTTTTATGTTTAGTGTATTTCCTCAAGTATCTCAATTTCTTTTGGTTCCTCCCTTTCTGTGGCATGAATTATGAAAGAGCCTCCTATTATTAATGAGGCTCCCAAAAGTTGTCTTGGTGTTAAAGTTTCTCCAAATATGAGGAATGCAAGGATGAGAGCAACGACAGGTTCTACTGTGGCCACTATGGATGCTCGACTGACCTCAATCTCTTTAAGTGCATTGTTGTAGAAGATGTACCCCAGAAATGTGGGGAAAAATGCTAAGGCAAAGAGATATGGAAGAGATTCCGGAGGAACTTTAAAGTCTGTGAATGGTATGAGAAAGAGCATTCCAAATATCAAAGTGTAGAACAGTGCTTCTTCAGGCCTTTCATTTCTCACAGCAAATTTAGCGAGTATTCCATAGAGGGCATAGGTTACCCCAGTAAGCAAGCCCAAAACAACCGCTATGGGTGTTACTCTGCTCCCACTCAGGTCAACCACTAATACAACTCCAACTATAACCATTCCGAGTGCAGTTGCTTTCTTTGATGTTATGGGCTCTTTGAAAAGGTAATAACCCATCAGTGTGGAGTAGATAGGAGCTGTGTATAGGAGGAGCACGGCGAGAGAGACTGAAGAAATTTTAACGGTATAGAAATATAGAGTGTAGAAAAGGAATATACTGAAGAATCCATAAACTGCGTAGAACTTCAGCCTGTCTCGACTTATCGTGAATCCTCCTCTGAAAAAATTATAGGGAAGCAGCAGTATGAGAGCAAAGAAAACACGATAAAATACTATTGTAAAAGAATTGAGGCTAAAACTATAGAGCAGCTTGGCAAAGATACCGAGGCTACCCCACATCGAAGCGGCGAGGAATACCAAGATGTATCCTTTTTTCAAAGTCCCACCTCAGGACCCACTGGAAGTCTTCGTTTATGTGTGCTTTTCTGCATGAGGTTTTTGACGTATTGTACTATGTCAGGTGAAATCTCAAGTTCCTTGGCTATTTTCTCCTCTGACATTTTCAAGTCTACAAGACGGTAAAGGATTTCATCAAGAAGACGGTAGCTTATTCCGAGTTCATCCTCATCTGTTTGACCTTCCCACAGGCCAGCACTTGGTTTCTTTTCTATGATCCTATCAGGAACTCCGAGGCGTCTGGCAATTTCCCATACTTCTGTTTTGTACAGGTTTATCAGAGGGGCATAATCGCTTGCACCATCCCCCCATTTTGTAAAGTACCCTGTGAGAAGCTCACTTCTGTTGCTCGTTCCAAGAACTAAGAGGTTTCTGGCGTTTGCATGGGCATATAGGAGTATCATCCTTGTGCGTGCCATTATATTGCCCCTGCTCTTCTCATCGAGATTAATAGAGAGGGTATTTTCAAAGGAATTCACAACAGGTTTGATGTTTATAACCCTGTATTCTATGCCGAGCTCATCACAAACCAGCTTTGCATCCTTAACATCCTGTGTTTCATAGTATGGCATTATGAGACCGAGAACTCTATCTTTACCGAGAGCTTTAACCGCAAGGTATGCTGTAGTTGCGCTATCTATTCCTCCACTTATTCCTATAACAACGCCTTTCACCTTAGCCTCATCGACCTTTTGGGCTATAAATGACACCAGCTTTTCAATTACGGAGTCGTAATCAAGTTCTCTCATTCTTACCACCCCTTATCTCCCCCATGAACCTTATATATCCCATCATTGCAAAAGCACTCCCCACAATCATCAGGATGAAGGCGGGGATTGATAGCATTGAGTAGGGGTATCTAATTCCACTCATGTTGTAGGTATAATTAACTTTTCCGTATTCTACCGTTATGTGAGGGGTTGAATAGAGTTTAAGAATGAGGGTATCGTTAGAGAATACATGACTCGTCAAATTTCCCCCATGGTATATTATCACACTGGCATTCCCAGAATTCATGATGAGAGTGCGGTTTTCAACATAATACTTCTTATCGAAGGTGGTGTTCAAAACATAGCTTCCGGGATTTAAGATTCCTTTAGTGCTGTAGCTACCGGGGTAGGATATCATCGCTATCAGTGACAGTATAAGTGCAAGAACGAGCATTACAAGCCCAGCTTTGATAAATGTGTTCTTCAAAGCTTCTCTAAAGCTCACCATGTTTTTCACCTAAGAAATAAAATAAGAAAGGGTCAGATTTTGCCAACCAGATGGCATTCCGCAAAATGGCCATGTTCATACTCAATAAGCTGCGGATGTTTGCTGTCGCAAAGCCCCATTTGAGCGTAAATACATCTTGGGTGGAATCTGCACCCAGGGGGTATGTTAACAGCATTTGGAACTTCACCTTTAATTGGGAGCTCCTTGATGATATTTCTCCTTTCTGGTTTCGGCTCAGGAACTGCTGCAAGCAGAGCTCTCGTGTAAGGGTGCAGTGGATTATCTATGACTCTCTTTGCAGGTCCCATTTCAACTATCCTTCCGAGATACATGACTGCAATGTAATCAGCAAAGTACCTCGCTGTTGAGAGGTCGTGGGTGATATAGAGGTAGGTAACTCCCATCTTTTCCTTGAGTTCCTTCATCAATTCGAGAATCTCTGCCCTTATTGATACGTCGAGCATTGAAACAGGCTCATCGGCAACGATGAAGGTTGGGTTCAATATGAGAGCTCGGGCTATAGCGACACGTTGCCTCTGGCCTCCTGAGATCATATGGGGAAATCTGCTTACGTAGTCTTCAGGAGGGGTTATTTTAACCATCTCAAGTGCTTTGAATATCAGCTCTTCTCTCTCTGCCTTTGTTTCACCTATGCCATGAATTAACAGAGGTTCCTCCAGAACATCAAAAATTCTAAATCTTGGGTTTATAGACGAGAATGGATCCTGAAAGATTATCTGTACCTTTCTTCTGTATGCCTTTATTTCCTCCGTGGTTTTGAGCTCAGTGACATTTTGTCCCTCAAGATATATGTTGCCCTCAGTAGGTTCGAGCAACTTAACTACCAGTTTGCCTGTTGTTGTTTTACCACATCCGCTCTCTCCAACGAGAGCAAAAACCTCTTGTTTTCCAACTTCAAAGCTTATGTCATCCACTGCCCTAACGAATCTTTGTGGCTCGCCTTTCAGGGCACCAATGAGACCTCTCTTGATCGGAAAGTACTTCTTAAGATTTTCAACTTTGAGTATAGGTTCCGCCATTTTTCATCCCTCACAGTAGCCAGCATGCAGCATAGTGGTCTTTATCAACTTCTACAAGCTCGGGTTCCTGTTCCTTACAAATCTGCATTGCGTATGGGCATCTTGGGTGGAATCTGCAGCCTTTTGGAGGTGTAATGAGGTTTGGTGGCTGTCCGGGGATAAATTCAAGCTTCTCAACATCTTCATGCAGTCTTGGTATTGATGCGAGCAGTTTCTGTGTGTAAGGATGGGCGGGTTCATAGTATATCTTTTCACTGTCCCCTATTTCTATGATTTTACCTGCATACATGATCGCTACTTTGTCGCTGATTTCTGCAAGGATGCTAAGATCGTGAGTGATGAATATCATAGAAAGTCCAAGTTCTTTTTTAAGTTTCTTCATCAGATTAATTATCTGGGCCTGAACAACAACATCAAGAGCTGTTGTTGGCTCATCTGCTATAACGACCTCAGGCTCAAGCAGTAATGCAGTTGCGATGATAACACGCTGTTTCATACCACCTGAAAGTTCATGGGGATAGCGGTAGACGATATCCGGGGAAAGACCCACAAGCTCCAGATATTTCTGAGCTCTGTCTAATGCTTCCTCTCGTTCCATGCCTTTATGATATATTAGAGGCTCAATCATCTGGTATCCCACAGTATATACGGGGTTAAGAGCATTCATTGCACCTTGAAATATCATTGAGATTTTCTGCCATCTAACTTCCTTTCTGAGGACATCTTCTGGGAGTCCAACTATCTCTCTCCCATCTATTTTAACACTTCCACTGACGATTTTTCCCGGCGGTGTAGGCATTCCCATTAAAGTAAAACCGAGGGAGGACTTGCCACATCCGCTTTCCCCGGCAAGTCCCATAACTTCTCCCTTTTTCAAAGTGAAACTTAGGTCGTCCACTGCTCTAACGACACCTTTGTTTGTAAAGTAGTACATTTTGAGATTGTTAACCTCAAGGACATTCTTGACCATCTTCACAACCTCCTGAGTCTTGGGTTGAGTACTCTATCCATAGCAATACCAATAAGCACAAAGGTTAGGGCTACTAATGATATGGCTACTCCTGGTGGAATGACCCACCACCAGTATCCGTTTAATGTGGCACTGTTGGTCTGGGCATCATAGAGTATCTGCCCCCATGTAACCTTTGTTGGATCGCCGAGACCGAGGAAGCTTAGCGATGCTTCTGTAAGAACGGCACCTGGAACGCTAAGCGCCATTGATGCAAAGGCATATGGCATGATTTGTGGCATTATGTGCTTGAAGATGATTCTACCTGTCCCTGCACCGAGGGCTCTAGCTGCCTCCACATAGGTTTCCTCTTTAATCTGCAGTGCCATACTCCTCGCTACTTTTGCTATCCCTGTCCAACCGAACATCACCAACAGAAAGACTATTGTCCACAGAGTAACGTGACCCTTGAAAGCTGCTGCAAGGAGAATAAGTATTGGTAAAGTTGGTATTGACGCAACGAACTCGTTAACTCTCTGCATAAATTCATCTTTCCATCCACCGAGATATGCACTCGTAACTCCAAAGGCAATTCCTATCAAAACACTGAGGACTGCAACTGAAACACCAATGACTAATGAGACCCTCGTTCCCCAAACGAGACCTGCCCATATATCTCTGCCCATGTAATCAGTTCCCATTAAACCATAGGTTCTTCCAGTAAAGATAATCTGCATATTGCTAAAGTCAACCTTATCCCCGGGGTTGAAGGTGAATATCTGAACTTCAAACTTATACTTCCCCTTAAGGGGTTCTGGATTCACGAGTATCCCCTTTTGAGCTTTAGCAAAGAGAACGCTCATGACATCCATTGTGCTTATTATCGTTTCACGGTTTGATGCGACAACTTGAGGATCTTCAAACTGAGATGCCCACAGGAAAATAGCCTGTCTTACACTTCCCATCTTGGCAAGTTGGAATGTTTCACCGCTCGTAAAGTCAGTATCGAGGAGCTGAACAGTTTTGCCATCTGGTCTGGTAACTTTAATTACTATGTGGGCAGGATTTTCTAAGTTTGTCAGGTTAACCTTTATATTTCTTATGAGGATGTTCTTCGGTGGCACATCATATCTATTGTCATAGGTAAATGTGAATTCGTAATATTTCATCCCTGAACCTAAACTTTGACCTTTAGCTCCGAATTTTACGTCATTGACCCCCCAAACTTCATGAGGAGCAAGTTTCTTGCTTGTAAAGTAGTTATACCATGTTGGGGGAACTGTTGTGGGATTTCCTTCCCAGTAACTGTGCCATTTTTTGGGTATGTCTGGAGATGTTATGTAAGGGGCTGCGAGGGCTGTGAAAATCAGCATAAACAGGAGGAATAAACCAAGTAATCCTCCCTTCTGCCTTCTGAATTCAGACCAGAAATCCAAGATACTCGCTTTTAGGTCTACCCATCTCATATTCCATCACCTCATGTCTTCTGAGATGCACCAACTTTAACTCTCGGGTCAAGGTATCCATAGAGTAAATCGGCAAGTATCATTGCAAAGAGGTAGAGCAGTGTAGTTACGAAGGTGATCCCCATGACAAGTCTAACGTCGTTCTGCTGAAGTGCTGTCCAATAAAGCCTCCCCATACCTGGCCAGTTGAAAACACTCTCTGTGATGATTGCACCACCGATTGAACCAAGCAAAGCGAAGATTGTCATTGTAATGATTGGTGGGGCGGCAGCTCTAAGGGCATGACCATAAATTACTTTCCTCTCAGGAACACCTTTAGCTCTGGCAGCCATTATGAAGTCCTCTTGCATGGTTCCAATCATTATGTTTCTTGTTGTCCATGCCCATCCTCCAAAGAGAACGAAGACTATTGTACCTACCGGGAGAACCATGTGGTAGAGGACATCAAGATAATATGCAAAACCTGTTTTTGGTGGAATTGAAGTCATGCCAGAACCGGGGAACCAGCCGAGTTTGAATGAGAAGATGAGAATTGCAAGCATTCCAAACCACCACATTGGTATACTGCTGGTAACCATGGCAACTATCGAGATAGCTCTGTCGAACGCACTCCCTGCAATCTGGGCCGCTTTAACACCGAGTAGAATCCCAAGGAATATGACTATTATTTGTGCTGTGGTGAAAAGCAGAATTGTCCTTGGGACTGCTGCCATGATAATCTTAGCAATATTTGTTTCTCCGAATATTGGGTTTCTTGTCTGACCGAAATTCAATGTTAGAGTATCTTTGGTTCTTTCCAAAACACGAACCCAAAAAGGCTTATCCAACCCATACATCTTCAACCTACGATTATATTCACGCTCATACCACTCATGATATTTTTGCGGATCCTTACTAAGTGCTTGGGCAAGCTGGGGATTACTCCTTAAATATAAACCAATTTCTTCGTTGATACTTGATTTAATATCCTGCTCTGCGACTTTTGTAAAAAGCACCGAAACTAGTAGAGTTACTAACATAAGTACCAGTATAGCATTTAAGATTCTGAATGCAAGGTAGCGTCCGTATCCCAAACCTCACACCTCCTGTGTATAGATATGTTCATTTGAGGATTTTTTGAACCATCAACATTTTCAGTCATGTAAAACTTTTATATATTTTTCTATTCCTTGGGAGCTTATGAGTAGAAACTTTGGAAGGACATTAGAAATTACACTTCAAATCTTAAATAACATAGATATAGAAAGATATAGAAAGAGAAGGGAAAAAGGAAAACTTCACTTTCTTCTTCTGAGGAGGAGTGGGATTAGTGCGAGTCCTATCAGTGCTGCCGGACCACAAGTCTTGCCACCACTCGTCGTTGAGGAAGTTGATGAAGAGCCTGTTGCTGAAGATGTTGATGACGTTGTTGTCGCAGAAGATGAGGATGTGGTAGTTGTTTGGGTTGGTGTTGGTTTGATGACGATTATTGTCTTCTTCTGTGTGAATGAGACTACACCTTTCATAAGGCCGCCTTTAACATAAACTATATACTTTCCACCTTCGAGCTTCTTTGTCTCTGAAGCTGGGATTGTGAACTCAAAGACACCGTTCTGGGTGAGTTTGGCCTCTCCACTGTAGAGCAGGTCACCAGCTTCGTTTCTAAGTTCAACTGTTACAAATCCTTTGTTGGCGGGCTGAGTACCCTCAACAGGATACTGGACAACCATATCTGCCTTGACTATGACCTTAAGGTCATTTCCAGCAGTGACAGTTGTTGGAACTTCAAGACCAGCAAGCTGGAGCTTGGCAAGGAGAAGCTTGTTCTTCCAGTAGTCAAGAGTGAATGGATAGGTTGGATCTCTAAATGCTTTGAGTTCGATGAACATTTTGTCTGGGTCGTATTTGTCGATGTAGAATGGTCCGTTGCTTACGACAAGGTTACCGTGCTCATTTGCCCAGTTGATTAATGCGGCGTAACCTGCTGTTGGATCTTTAACATCGTTCTGGATAGCCTTTGGAACGGCCTTCTCGGCCTCAAGCTTTTCGATAACCTTCTTCAAATCAGCAACGTGGTCCTTGACGAGGAGATCAAGCTGGGCAATGTTCTCACTCGACTGACTGAAGGAATACTGCTGTGAAACACCGTACTCCTTCCCGTGAGCAACAAGCTCACCCATAGCATACTCAAGCTGCCATGGTAAGGATGGGAACCAGACGTTGTTGGCTGCAGTAACATCATCTGCAATTGGGTGTGTATTGTCTGTATAAACAACGTAGGTATCCTCATCAACGAAGACAAATCCTTTAACGAGCTTGAGTGTCTCACCAATGGCACCAGCAACCTTGTCATCATAGTATGGATCGTTTGGTCCATCTCTGTAAGCCCACATGTAGCTGAAAGCTATGTCATACTTGAGATCTGCCATACTCATTGGTGTGCCGTCGTGCCAGTTGCTCCACTTGCATGTGTATGTGATTTTGGCCTTTGCGGTTTCACCAGCGTGAGCAGCAATCCAACCCTGAGTCTGGTTGTAGATAACGGCATCTTTTGGAACTGTGAAGTTGCCTCTCTCAACCTTGTAATCACATCTAACTGGAATATACGTACCAGTTGAAAGGTCAGTGTACATGCCCGGATCCGAGACCACCCTCCAGATTGCATTTGAATAGACATCATCAAGCCCACCTATTGGGTTAAATGCACTCATGAAGAGCGAACCGGCCGAAGAATATTCAGCAACTCTAAGCTTCTTATCCGGTGTTTCAGCAGTTATGAGAGCCCACCTGGTCCAAAGACCGCTTGAAACATCCCTCGCTATGGCTTTAACTCTCTCTTTGTTGACTGGGAAGTATTCCCATTGTTCTGCTATGAAGACTCTGACTGAGTCCATGATGGCGAGTCCCATGCTTATCTTTTGGAGGTCCCAGTAGTGGGCGAGATCTCCTTCCTTAAGCTCGTAAGTCTTGTTGTTAACAGTGACCTTGTTGAGAACGACAAGTTTGGTGACTTCTTCAATTGTCCAGTTGTAAATCTCTTTGAGCTTGTCTGGGGTGTTGTAGTACTGGAGGTTGAGTTTTTGAATTGCGGCTTCTGGGCCGCCGATGTAGTCAACAAATTCTTTAACTGTAGTTATCTTAGTTCCCTCTGGATAAGTGTTGGTGTTTCCGTTGAATGGAATCCATCCATAGTACCAAGCAGCGTTAAAGAATGCGACGTAATCATCAGGCCACTTAACGTTAGCAGTGCTTACCCAACCACCAGTGTATAAGTTCCACTCATAATTCTTAGGATCAGTACCCCAAACAAGACCTCCTGCCTTTCTTCTATCGAGGATCATCCTATCAACTTTGAATCCCGCATACTTCTCAAGGAGGTGCGCAATGTAAAGACCTTCCTCTTTTCTCTCATCTTCAGTTCTTATGATGAATTTAACTGTAATTGGTTTGCCATTAAAGTACCAGTATTCATTACCATCTTCAGCCTTCTTCTTTTCAAGTTTGTATCCCTCTTTGGAGAGATATTCAGCGGCTTTCTTCATGGCATCATCGATCATTTTCTGGGCTTTTTGAATATCTGCAGCACCGGTCATTCCAAGGGCTTTATAAACTGGCTCAAAATACTGGTCGGCGCCGGTACTCGGTCTTATTGGGCCAAACATTGGAGCACCTGAACCTTGAAGGATATTTTGAACAATGTATTGTCTGCTTATAAGCCAGTTGAGAGCAAATCTTATTTCCTTAATAGCAAATGGGTTAAAGTATTTTTCATTTCCGACTGTAACGAGATATGGGTTTCCGGGGTCGTGGTAGATGTTTATGGTGATTTCCCAGTAACCGCTTGCGGTTTTTATGAGTTTGAGGTTCTTCTTAACGTCTGCTGGGAGATCCTTGAATGCAGCCCCACCTACGGCGTGGAGGAAGATATCAAGATTTCCTTTTGCAACATCTGTAATTGCTGATTCCTGATTAGTCCTTGTACTGATGTAGACAACGTCTGCTGCAGGTCCTGGTTCAGCAGCTGCCGCAAGTGGCGACAGCAACATTACAAAAACAAACAATAAAGCCAAAATTTCGGCCTTTCTCATCCTTTAGCCTCCTTCAAGTTTTCATATCTCATACAATACTGCATTGCATAGTGTATAATGGCATAAACTTATACATCTAAAGCCCTTTTAAGAGTTACGTTGTTGTAAAAGTAACAGAAGAAAATAGCAGTAAAATACTACAAATTGGCTAAGCGGGAGATACATGACAAGATTTTACCCAATGCGATGTACATACATAGTTAATTCTTCATTAAAAGATCCGCAATGTTATATAAACCATCAAAACCTCATCCAATAATGGAGAAATCTGAAAAAATCATCTCCACACAGATTTGAGTTTAGAGGCATGATTTCATACTATCAAAAACCTTAAAACAGACTGTTTTATAAGGTTCATGCGGGTACTCATGGAAGATCTCGTTATACAGGGCAGGTTTATACTGGATGGTGAAGTAGTAACCGGTTATATCGGTATATCTGGTGGGAAAATAAATAGGTTTTCAAAAGCTCCACTCCCTGGGAGGAATATAATAAAGCTCAGATGTCATGAAATCCTCCTTCCGGGAATGATAGATGTACACGTGCATCTCAGGGACTTCAATCAGAAGAAAAAGGAGACGGTTGAAAGCGGAACGAAGGCAGCCCTCCATGGAGGCATAACAACTGTTTTTGATATGCCAAATACAAATCCTCCTGTTATGGACAGAGAGATCTTCAAAAAAAGAGCGGAACTCTTCAAGAAAAAATCATATGCAGACTATGCACTTGGATTTCTGATTGCCGGGAACTGTGAAGAAGCCCAGAGGGTGGAAGCTGATTTTTACAAAAGCTTTATGGGGGCTTCGACGGGAGGGGTATACTCCGAAAACTTCACAGGAGATTATTCCTGTGCAAAGAGAAGGTTGAGTGTCCATGCAGAAGATTCCACGCTGATCCAGAAATTCCCTGAGAGGCCTAATATTGTTGAGGATATGGCAATAAAAAAAGCACTTCATGCCGCAAAAATCATTAAAAAACCCCTAAACATCTGCCATGTCTCAACGAGTGGTGGTCTTCGGAGCATACTCGATATGGCACTGCCATGGGTTAGCTTTGAGGTAACACCGCATCATCTGTTCTTAACAAAGGAGGATTATAGGAAAAACAGACTCCTCAAGGTTTATCCTCCCTTAAGAAGCAGAGAGGATGTTAGTTTCTTGTGGAAAAATCTGGGCAAAGTCCCTTTAATAGCCAGTGATCATGCACCACACACGCTGGAAGACAAAGAAAACGGTGCCGCTGGAATCCCTGGATTAGAAACAGAGCTGTCATTGCTGTTGGATGCATGGAATAGAGGAATGATAGATCTGGTTGATATAGTGAAGAAAACCTCTATAAATCCGGCGGAAATCTTTGGGATAGAGAATAAGGGATTTGGCATCGGAAAGGATGCCGATCTGATCGTTGTGGATTTAAAGGAAGAATGGAAGGTCAAACCTGAAGAATTTTATACCAAAGCAAAATGGAGCCCGTGGGAGGGTAGAAAGCTGAAAGGAAAAGTTAGGATGACCCTGCTGAGAGGAGAGGTGGTTATGGAGGATGATGAAATCATAGGAAAGCCAAAGGGGGTTCGTATAAATGCTTCGCAGGATTAGAGTAAAAAACACTAAACCTGTTGCAGATGGAGTAAAAGTCTTTCACTTTGAAGAGAGACTGGAATTCACACCGGGGCAGTTCATAATGGTGTGGTTGCCCGGAATTGGGGAGAAGCCATTTAGCTTAGCTGGAGAGGACATGATTATGGTGAAAAAAGTTGGTCCATTCACCTCAAACCTCTTTGATATCAAGGCAGGGGATTACGTGTGGATAAGGGGACCTTACGGGAAAGGATTTAAGCCGAAAGGGAAGAAAATAGCCCTTATAGCTGGAGGTATAGGGATTCCACCGCTGTATGCTCTGGTTAAGCTGTGGGGGGATAGGTTCGGCGAAGTTACCCTGATATATGGTGCTCGCAGTGAAAGAGAGCTTGCTCTCATAGATGTGGAGAGATATGTCGACGAAATCATAATCACGACGGATGACGGTTCAGCCGGAAGAAAGGGTTTTCCAACAGATGTGCTGGCGGATATGAAGGAGGAATTTGATCAGGTCTATGCTTGTGGTCCGGAGGCAATGCTTAAATCTATTCTGAAAGTTATGGAATATAAAAATGTTCAGATTTCAGCCGAGAGATATATGAGATGTGGTATTGGAGTCTGCGGGAGCTGTGCCCTTGGGAAGTATTTAGTGTGTCGCGATGGACCGGTGTTTGATGGTAAAGAGCTTAAAGGAGTTTTGTAATGTCCGTGGGGTGAAAGTAATGAAATACTCGTGGGAGGAGCTTGCGAAAAAAATGGGCATTGAAGTCAAGAGACTCGAAAATAAGGAGGCCAGAGCACTGAAAAAGTTTGTCGATGATCTTGCGATACCAACGCATTGCCGTTTTTGTCAAGGAATTGATCTGGGCATTGAAAATCCGGTTCATCATCCGAGCTATGAGTTAACTCCTGCCTGCAACCACGATTGCATCTTCTGTTATTCAAACGTGGCTGTGAAACTTGGAAAAGCTCCTAAACCTGGTTATTATGGATGGAAGAATCCAAAAGCTATAACAGTTTCTCAGTATGGTGAGCCTCTGATTTCTCCTAAGATAGTTGAAGTTAACAGAATGCTCCGCAAGCACTTTCCAGAGGCCCGACTCGATCTGCAGACAAACGGTTCTCTTCTGACCAGAGAACTCTGGCAGAAGCTTGATTTTGATCTTGTTATGATAAGTCTTGATGCAGCAAGCAGGGAAATTCATCGCAGGATAACTAATGCTAACACATTTGAAAGGGTTGTAGAGGCTCTCAGGATAGTAGGTGCTGATAAGTCCGTTCGTTCAATTGTGAGAACAATTTTCATGCCGGGTATAAATGAGGATGAAATTCCAAAAATTGCAGAGCTTGCTTCGTCACTTGGGATAGATGAAATGATGCTCCAGCCGCTGACTGTTCATGAACTTAATGCGGAAAGACTTAGAAGAGCTGGTTTAGATTTTGAACGGGCTGAGAGCGTTAAAGATTTGCTTAAAACTGCGATGAAGGTCAAAAAATATATAGACGTGCGCGTAAGTGGATGTCTACTTGTCCAGCTTAAGAAAATGGATGCTCTGACACTTTACAATGTTTACAGGGTGTCCCGTGATGTTGTCCCGCTGGTTAAGAGGAAAAGGTTCAATGGGGGGTTGCCTCGTGATACGGGAGATACTTAGTTTCTTACTGCTCACTTTGTTTTTGTTAATAAATATCATTTTAACTTTAAACCAGATGGGGATGAAAATTTTCGGGAAGGCTGCAAGAAAAACGCTCAGGATTGAACTTCCTGAAAATGAAAAAAAGGCATATGAGAAGTTTTTTACATTAATCTGGATTATTATTGGTGTTTGGGCATTTTGGCAGGTTAAAGAGATTACTCTTCTTGGAGCAGTGCTGGCGTTTTTAGCTTTTAGGAGTGGGGGGAATATAAGTAAAGCTCTGATTTATAGAATACATGACGTGAGAATTGTTAAGGAACACACATCGGATAGCCGGATTCTTGAAGCTATTGGAAAGGTTACCCAGCTTTCTCTTTTACTGGAAGGCCTCTTGATATTCTCCTTTGCGTTGTTATATAAGGTCATTTCCACCATGCTGAATGGAGGACATGTTAACCATTTGATAATACTCCTGTGGTTTGGTGGGCTCATAGCAGGGGCTGTCTTCGGACTGTTTATAGCCAAGAATAACAGGGGCGTGCTAACAAAAGATGGCATCATTGTAGTTCTCTTTTTCATGGGGAAGAAAAGTAGGGACACGATGATTACAGTGGCAGGAAAAACAAAACAAAAATTCAAACGTGCATGACTTTTCTCTTTTTCAAGCTTCGTCGTTCGGGGGAGTTTTCGATGGAAGAATTTCTCATGATTTGTTTGAGTGTCATAGGTGGGGGTGTTATCATAAATGCCGCTTTGGTTGGAGCCTTTAACATCTTGAAGAAGGTTGTAAAAACCATAATCCAAGCCTGCCGGGTTTAACGGCAAGTCGGCCAGGGGATCCTCGTGAAACCTCTCAAACCAAAAGAGGGAGGTCAGAACACACCTTAATACTTTTATTTTTCTGTGTTAAATTAAGCTTGGTGAAGAACATGATACTCAAATTTGATGATGATCTTTATCTCCTTGATCTCCCTCAGAAGATAGAGGGGTTTAGGAGTTTTATAGGTTCGTGGATTTTAAAGGAGGGTGACAGTGCTTTACTGGTGGATGTAGGGCCAGCAGGTACTGTTCGGATTTTGGATAGGACACTTAAAAGCTTAGGCATCAGGGAGGTGAGGTATGTTCTCCTCACTCATATACATCTCGACCATGCAGGGGGGATAGGACATTTAATTGAGCTGCATCCTGAGGCAAAAGTTGTTGTCCATGAGAGAGGAGCGGAGCATTTGATAAATCCTGCAAGGCTGTGGGAAGCGAGCAGGAAGGTTCTTGGAGGGTTGGCATTTGTTTATGGCAAAATCAAACCTGTTCCACATAGAAACATCTATAGGGGAAAAATTAAATTCGGGGACTTCAATGTGGAAATTCTGCCAACTCCGGGGCATGCTCCTCATCATCAGAGCTATCTTATAGGAGACTATCTTTTTACCGGGGATTCGGCGGGGGTGTTTATTAAAGGGGAGAAGCTCTATCTGAGGCCATCGACACCTCCGAAATTTGTAAAGGAGCTCTATGTGGAGTCTCTTGAGAAAATGCTTCAACTTGGTAGAAAAAAGCTTTGCTTTGCCCATTTTGGCATGTATGAGAATAGCTTGGATATTCTCAGCAGACACATGAGACAGATTGAACTTTGGGTTAAGGTGATGGAAAATGGCCTTAAAGCCGCTAAGAGCATGGAAGAGGCAGTTAATACTGCATGGAAGGAACTTTTGGAAATTGATGAGTTGCTTTCGGGATATCCTGCCTTAGAGGACGATGTGAAAAAGAGAGAGATGAAAAATGCAAAAACTTCCCTGATTGGAATATACCACTATCTTAGGGAAGCCTTATAAACTGCCGTTATTTTTCTTTAACCATGCTAACGTGTTCCCTGTGCATTCACAATGAAAAAACAGCGAAGATTGATATCATAGACGGAGAGCCTCTGTGCAGAGAGTGTCAGGTTTATTTAAAGCATAAACCTAATAGGGAAAAGATATGGAAAGAGCTTAATGGCCTAATGAAAAAAGCTGATAAGGCTGTGGTGGCATTTTCAGGGGGTAAGGACAGTACGGTTGCCCTCTATTTAGCTGTGGAAAGATATCACCTCGATGTTGAGGCTGTGATGGTTGATCACGGCTTCATGGCGGAGGAGGCAGTTGAGAACGCCGAAAGGATAGCGGAACATCTTAATATCCCCTTCAGAATTCTTCACCACGATTACTCTGATATATTTAGGAAAGCTCTCTTGAGGGGTCAATCTCCCTGTAGGGCATGCTCTCGAAGAACCATGGAGAAGCTCAGGAAGTATGCCGTGAAAAACGGCTATAGGTACTTAATAACAGGCCATGAGCTGCCGTTTGGGCATCATCCGTACCGTCTGATGTCCGGTGGAGTTCTTCAGGTCAGGCTTCTTAGTCTGATGAGTGAGAAGGAGAGGTTTGAAATTCTGAAAAAACTGCCTTTTGAGTTCCCTGAACTGCCGGGATACACCACCAATTGTCTTATCCTTGGCCCTGCCCTCGAAAAATACTGGGAGAAGCACGGTTACAGCTTTGAGCATCGTAGAATCGCCGCCCTTGTGAGATATGGTTTGATGGACAGGGAGAAAGCACTGAAGAAGATAAAGAAGCCGGAAGTTCCGGATAGGATTAAGCTGGAGGTTTATAAAAAACTTAGAATAAAAGATTAACGGTTTAAGGCCTGAAAATGCAAGGACAGGCACAGTTTTTATGCTGTTGATATTTGCCATAGCCTTCTCCTGTTTTGACAACATGCCATTTTCCATCCTCTCCATAGACCATGAAACTTGATTGCTATCCATTCATAACTAACATCAATAAAGAATCCTGCCAGAGTTGCGGCGTGAGCGGCAGCTTCTGTGATCTCTCCTGTCGCTTCTAAATAGCAGATGAATCCGGGGGCATCAAGCCTCGAGACGGTGTAGGTGTGAGATGGAGCTCTGTGAGAGAAAGAATGTTCCTGCATTTCAGCTATCTATGGGGTTGTCTAAGCTTATAGTTTTCGCCATCGAGAGAATCTGATTAAAGCTTTTATTCTTCATAAAAGGTTTGTCCGTCAATGCTCCCCATGTCTGTTTTAAATCTCCAGGTCAATGTGAATCTCCTTTCCTTAATGTCTGTTCTTTAAGCCCTTCTGGATAGAGGACTTTAACAAATACATGAGCACCTGTGGAGTTCTGGAGCTCTATGAGTACGGTTGGTTCCGGCTGTAGAAAACTGGCTTTTA
>Ga0256914_1000371_pt1 | contig 44205 bp, 34 predicted proteins | sample HulkmetaG_FD_191571 | JGI IMG/M metagenome (GOLD analysis project Ga0256914, IMG submission 191571) | Hydrothermal chimney microbial communities from Main Endeavour vent field at the Juan de Fuca Ridge, Pacific Ocean - Hulk | ecosystem: Environmental > Aquatic > Marine > Hydrothermal vents ...
GCTGCAAATTGCGGGCCGCAGGCCGCAACCGGTGGAAGGCGCGGAGAAGGCGGAGCAGGTTCTTGCGGGGATGGAGGGTGCCGACGTAGAGGAGATAAGGGCCGGTCAGGCCGTAACGTCGGCGGACGGCGGCCAGGGCCGCCGGGTCGGTGACGGGGGCCAGGCTCTCGTCGCGGCCCGGATAGACGACGGTGATTTTCTCCGGCGGGGTGCGGTAGTGGCGCACCAGATCGCGGCGGGTGGCCTCCGAATCGGCCAGGATGTGGGCGGCGGCGCGGGCGTTGTGGCGGGTGGACCAACGCAGGTAAAGGTTCTGGCCGCGGGTGTGGGCCTCCGGATGGGAAAGAAAGCCCAGGTCGTGGATGGTGACGACGCTGCGCCGGGGATGGACCAGGGGGAGGACATGGGCCGGGACGAACAGGAGATCGGGCGGGCGGCGGAGCATCTCCCACGAAAGGCGCAGGTGGGTCCACAGCCGGGGGAAGGGAATGACGCACAGGTCGGCCCCTTTGAACAGGTCGGGGGGCGGCGGTCGGCGAAAATAGAGGCGGAAGGAATGCTCCGCGCCCAGGGCCAGCAGCTCGCGGATGAGGTACAGCGAGTAGGTTTCGGTGCCGGTGCGCCGGGCGGTCACGGCCCGGCTGGCATCAATACCGATGAGCATGGAGGGATTATAACACGCAACCGCCGCAGCGTCAATCAATACGCCCAGCCCGACGGGGCAGGCGAAAGGGCAACGATGGGGCCTTTTGCGTTGTTGGACAGAGCAAGCGTTTCGGGGTATAATGCCCTCGTCCTGCGGCGGCAAGGGCGCAGCGCGCGCTGCGCCCCCACCATTCGCGCGTTTGCGCCTGATTCGGGGACGGCCCACAAAAACCTCCCGCAGGTTGCCGGGCCTCCGGCCCGGTTGAACCTGCGGGAGGTTGGAAGCGGCGACTCAAGTCGCGCCTCTTGGGCCTGGGGCCGGGCGTCCGCCTGCGCGAACGCGCCCCACCCGTTGCGCAAGTTTGGAAACTTGCGCAACACAATCCGGCGCGGCGGCGCGGGTTGAGATCTTTCGGGTTTTGGAAACCCGAAAGGTCTGGACTGCCTCGTAGCGCAAGCCTCTGGCTTGCTGCTTTGCGCAAGTCTGGAGACTTGCGCCACCGGGCCGGGCGCATTCGTGTATTCGTGCCCCATTCGCGGACGGCCCATTCGGGGACGGCCCACGCCGGGCGGTCGGCCAGCGGCCCGCAAGGTGCGGTTTCAACCGTCGTTTTCTTCGCAAGTTTGGAAACCTGCGCCACCGGACCGGGTGTATTCGTGTATTCTGCCCGGCTGACGAGGGCATGGCGTTTGACGAAACCGGAACCCTGGGGTATAATGAAGCGAATTTATGGAAAGCGAGCGGCGGCAAGACAATGCCCGACCGACGGACGGTAGATGAGCTCACAATCGAGGAGTTGGAGCAGATCTTGATCATCAAACGGCGGGAGGCCCGGGCCGAGCGGATGCGCCGTCTGCAGGAGATCGGTCGCCTGCCGCCCGATGCAGGGTTGCCCCACGAAGACCTGGCGGCGTTGAGTATGGAGATTCCGCCGGTGGAGCCGCACGAGCCGACGACCGGTCGCCGCCGGGCTTACGACGTGGAACCGTTGGGGCGCGGAAGGAGACGGCGTCCACCACAGACCCGGTGGAGCCGCCTGCGGGATCGGGTGCTCCTGACCCTGGAGGTCGGCGCGTTGATCGGCCTGGTTGCCGTGGTCATCATCTCCTTGCTCAACATCCGCTCCTTGAATGCCGACTATGCACAGGCGGGGCTGCCCGCGCCCACTGCCACGCCCACCCCTTTGGCCGGAGGCATCCTGCCCAGCGGCCACCGACCTCCCGATGAAGAAGGTAGCGTGCCCATCCACCTGCGGGATCTGGTGGAAGGCTCATCGCCGCCGCCGGTGACGATCCCCACACCGGGGCCGGAGGCCCCCACCCGTATCGTCATTCCGGCCATTGGCGTAGATGCCCTGGTGGTAGAAGGCGATTCGTGGGAGCAACTCAAGCAAGGAGTCGGGCATCACCTAAATACCGCCAACCCCGGCGAACGGGGCAATATGGTCCTTTCGGCCCACAACGACATCTACGGCGAAATCTTCCGCCATCTGGACAAACTGGAACTGGGGGATGAGATCATCGTCTACGCCGGGGACCTGCCCTACCGTTACATCGTCACCGCCAAGCAGATTGTGGAACCCACCGATGTAAGCGTCCTGGCCCCCACAACCAAGCCGGTAGTGACCCTCATCTCCTGTTATCCATACATGGTGGACACCCATCGCATCGTCGTCGTCGGGGAGCTACAATGAGGATCGTAGAAAACCGGGGGGCCACCGGGATCAACATAGTGTAGAGCACAATAGCATGGACTGGATCATCATCTTACAAGCAGGCGTCGCTTCCGGCACGGTGTTGCTCTTTGCCACCATCGGCGAAATCTTTGCCGAGCGGTCGGGAGTACTCAACCTGGGCGTAGAGGGCATGATGCTTATGGGGGCCATGACCGCCTTTAGCCTGGCCGTGCACACCGGCAACCCCTGGCTGGGGTTGGTGGCGGCCATGGTGGTCGGCGGGCTGCTCAGCCTCCTCCACGGCCTGGTGTCCATTCATTTTCAGGCCGATCAGGTGGTCAGCGGCCTGACCCTCACCTTCCTGGGCACGGGGCTGAGCCTGGTCCTGGGCGAAGGGTTGAGCAAGGCCGGGGCCATCTCCTTGCTGCCGGTGTTCAGCATCCCTTTGCTGGACAAAATCCCCATCCTGGGGCCGATCCTGTTCACCGACCAGAGCATCTTGGTCTATGCGGGCTATCTCTTTTTCCCGGCGGCCTGGTTTTACATCAACCGCACCCGTCCCGGTCTGCACTTGCGGGCCGTGGGCGAATACCCCGCCGCCGCCGACGCCCTGGGCATCAACGTCTACCGCCTGCGCTACCTCTACGTCTTTGTGGGCGGGGTGCTGGCCGGGCTGGCCGGGGCGACCATAAGTCTGGCCGTCTCGCCCGGCTGGTTCAGTGAGCTAACCACCTCCGGCCAGGGCTGGATCGCCATCGGGCTGGTCATCTTTGCCCAGTGGGACCCCTTGCGGGCGGCGGCAGGGGCCTACGCCTTTGGCGCCTTGCGCCGCCTCATCCTGGACCTGCAAGGGCCGACGACGCTGATGGGCTTTCCCAACCCCTTCTATTACAACCCTTACTTGGGCTTTTTCCTGCAGATGCTGCCCTACGCCTTCACCATTGTCGTCCTGGTCATCGGCTCGCGGGAGGCGATGCGCAAGCGGTTGGGCGCACCGGCGGCTTTGGGCGTGCCTTTCATCCGCTCGGAGAAGGAATGAGCCGGGACACCCCACCGCGCATCTGCGATTACGAAGGAAGTTCCTACCGCACCGACTTTTGGGAAGGCCAAGGCCGCGAATATGAGGACCTGGCCGAACGGATCGCCCTGCGCCGTCTTTTGCCCCCGCGGGGCCGTCGCCTGATAGACATCGGCGGCGGGTTCGGGCGGCTGTCCGAATTCTACGGGGGCTATGAACAGGTCGTCCTCCTGGATTACTCCCGTTCCCTGCTGCGCCAAGCCCAGGAGCGGTTGGGCCGCGAGGGGCGCGTTACCTACGTCGCCGCCAGCTTCTACGCCCTGCCCTTTGCCCCCCACACCTTTGACGCAGCCATGATGGTCCGCGCCATCCACCACGCCGAGGATGTACCCACCCTGCTGGGCCAGGTGGCACAGGTACTGGCCGATGGAGGGACCTTTGTCCTGGAATTTGCCAGCAAGCGACACCTGAAATCTATCCTCCGCTACGCCCTGGGCCGCCAGGCGTGGAACCCCTTTGACCCGGCCCCTTACGAATTCGTGCCCCTCAACTTTGACTTTCACCCTACCTGGATGCGGGCGCAGCTGACCGCCGCCGGGTTTCACGTGAAACATATCCGCACCGTCTCCCACTTTCGGTTGCCCTTGCTCAAAAAACTGTTTCCGGCGGCGGCCCTGGCCCGGCTGGACGGCCTCTGCCAGCCGACGGGGGCCTGGTGGCAGCTGACCCCCAGCGTTTTCGTCCAATGCGCTGCACCGGGGGGCGGCCCCCTCACGGAACGACTCACCTTCCGCTGTCCGGTCTGCGGCCATGCCCCTTTGCCCGTCGCGGAGGATGCCGTGCCCTGCGCCGGGTGTGGACGTCGCTGGCCCCTTGAGGACGGCATCTACAACTTTAAAACCGCCCCCTAGGGCAAAGACGCAGAGTGCACCGAAAAACGGTTGACCGCACACGGTTTCCCTCTGCGGTAAAACCGGCGGTGAAGACGATAAATGCACCCGCCCCGACCGACCCCTAACGCCGTTTGTGATTCCCGTCTTTTTGTAGTATACTATCACCACCTTGCCCCCGGATATTGTGGTCAGGGGCGCGGAAACCCCAACGACTTGCGCTGGTGAAGGAGGTTGCCATGAAGATCAGTTGCCTGCAGGAGAACCTGGCCAAGGGCTTGGCGACCGTGGGCCGGGCCGTCGCCACCCGCTCCACCTTGCCCGTCCTCTCCAACATCCTGCTGGAAAGCGACGAAGGTCGTTTGCGGCTGGCCGCCACCAACCTGGAGATCGGCATCAATTGTTGGATCGGCGCCCGCATTGAAGAAGAAGGCCGCATCACCGTCCCGGCCCGGCTGCTCACCGAATTCGTCAACTCCCTGCCGCCCGGTCAGATTGACATGGAATTGATCGAACGAACCCAAACCCTCAACCTCAAATGCGCCCGCTACGAAGCCAACATCAAGGGCCTGGATGCTGCCGAATTCCCCGAAGTGCCCACCGCCGAAACCATCGGTGGGCAAAACAACCTCCACATTGAAGCCGACACCTTCCGCCGGATGATCTCCCAAGTGGTCTTTGCCGCCGCCACCGATGAAAGCCGTCCCATCCTCACCGGCGTCCTCACCCAATTCCACCAGGGAACCCTGACCCTGGCCGCCGCCGACGGCTTCCGCCTCTCCGTTACATCCGCCGATGTGGGGGTGGACCTGGACGAAACCGCCAGCGTCATCATCCCCGCCCGCGCCCTGTCCGAACTGAGCCGCATCAGCGCAGCCCAGGAAGACCCTATAGAACTGATCATCACCCCCCAGCGCAACCAGATCCTCTTCCACCTGGACGATACCGACCTGGTCTCCCAACTCATTGAGGGCAATTTCCCCGACTACCGCCAGATCGTCCCCCAAAGCTACAACACCCGCGCCGTCCTCAGCACCCAGGAATTGCTCAAAGCGGTCAAAGTAGCCTTCCTTTTCGCCCGCGATGCGGCCAATGTCGTGCGATTCAAAATGATCCCCGGCAGCGAATTGACCCCCGGCCAGATGATCGTCACCGGCACCTCGGCAGAATTCGGCGACAACGTCAGCGAAATCGACGCCACCATTGAGGGCGAAGAAATAGAGATCGCCTTCAACGCCCGCTACATGATCGACGCCCTCTCCGTGGTCGGCACACCGGAGGTCGCCCTGGAGACCAGCTCCCCCAGCAGCCCAGGAGTGGTCAAGCCGGTGGGCGGCAGCGACTTTTTGTGCGTCATTATGCCCATGCACCTCGGTCGCTGACCTGCCGAGACACACGGAGGATCATGCAACGACTGATCGAAGGAGCCAGGTCCCTTTGCCTGCCCCTGGGCGACCGACAGATCGCCGCCTTCCGAGTCTACTACGAGGAGCTGATCCGCTGGAACCGGCGTTTCAACCTGACGGCCATCACCGGTTACGAACAGGTGCAGATCCGCCACTTTCTCGATTCCCTCTCCTGTCTGCTCGCCGAAGAGGTACGCCGTGCCCTATCCCGACCGGCAGCACGGGTCATTGACGTAGGAAGCGGTGCGGGCTTTCCCGGCATCCCCCTCAAATTGATCTGCCCGACCATCCACCTAACACTGGTAGAGGCAACGGGGAAAAAGGTCGCCTTTTTGGAACACCTCATCGGGCAATTGGAGCTGGAGCACACCACGGCCATCCACGCCCGCGCCGAGGACCTGGCCCGCGATCCGCTCCACCGCGAACGGTACGACCTGGCCCTGGCGCGGGCAGTGGCCGCCTTACCCGTCGTCGTTGAGTATACCCTGCCCTTCTGTCGGCTAGGGGGCTGGGTGGCAGCCCAAAAAGGCGAAGCCGGGGCCGCCGAAGCCTGGTCGGCGGAGACGGCCATCGGCCTGCTGGGCGGAGAACTGCACCGCGTCGTCCCCGTGGAGCTCCCCGGTCTGCCCGAAGACCGTTCCCTGATCCTCATTGAAAAGGTCAGCCCTACGCCGGAAAAATACCCCCGCCGACCGGGAATACCGGCCAAACGCCCCCTGGGCCGCTGACGCCGGAGGCGCGACGGTGCACCCCACCGCCCGCTTTTGCCTTCTGGTGTCATTTGTGCTACACTTGCCCTATCAGAGACGGGAGAAGAAAACTTGTTACCGCGTCACCATCGCCTGGCAACCTATCATTTCACAAACCTGGCCGTGCCCGGCCTGGTCCACGCCATCTTTACCCGCCTGGGGGGCGTGAGCCGGGAACCGTTCGCCACCCTCAACGTCAGCGAAAACGTCGCCGACACCCCCGCCGCCGTGGCCGAAAACCGCGCCCGCATCTACGCCCACCTGGGCATTGAGGCCGCCCAGGTCGTCACCGCCGGGCAGGTCCACGGCAACCGCATAGCCCTCGTCACCGCCGCCGATGCAGGCCAAACCCTTCCCCGGACCGACGGCCTGATCACCGCCACACCGGGGGTCGCCTTGATGCTCCGCTTTGCCGATTGCCAACCCATCATCCTCTACGACCCGGAACACCACGCCCTGGCCCTTGTCCACGCCGGGTGGCGCGGTGCAGCCCAGGGGATCCCACGCCGCGCCGTTGAAGCGATGCAGCGTGCCTTCGGCAGCCGCCCGGCAGCCCTCATCGCCGGGCTGGGACCGGCCATCGGCCCTTGCTGCTATACCGTCGGCCAGGACGTAGCAGCCGCTATGGGCTACGCGCTGCCCGACTGGCAAAAAGTCCTGGAACCGCAAGGGGAAAACCGGTGGAAATTTGACCTACCTGCGGCCAACGCCCAACTCCTGGCCGATGCGGGTGTGCAGAACATAGAACAAACCGCCATCTGCACCGCGTGCCACACCGAAATCTTTTTCTCCCACCGGGGCGATGGCGGGCAAACGGGCCGTTTCGCCGTCGTGGCCTTTCTGCGGGAGCGGAATACCACCGCCCGCCCTCCTCGGCGCGCCGAAACGACCGATGCCCCTCCTCCGCCCGCACCGGCCATGCCCACCTCCCTCCAACCGCCGGGGATGCCGACCCTGGGTGGACCCTGAAGCGAGGAACGAATGATGGAGCCATTGGAAGCCAACCTACGCTCTGTCCAACGCCGCATTGCCGCAGCGGCCCGTCGCGCCGGGCGCGATCCGGCCCAGATCACCCTTGTCGCCGTCACCAAGACCCAGCCGCCGGAGGTGATCCGCCGCGCTTATGAATTAGGCTTACGCTGCTTTGGCGAAAACCGCGTCGAAGAAGCAGAAGATAAAGTAGAACACCTGCCTTCCGACATCGCCTGGCACATGATCGGGCACATTCAAAGCCGAAAAGCCAAACGGGTGGCCGCCCTCTTTCAATTTGTCCATTCGTTGGACAGCGTCAAACTGGCCCGCCGCCTGGACCGGGCCTGCAGCGGACGCCCCGACCCTCTGCCCGTCCTCTTGGAGTGCAACGTCTCCGGCGAGGAGAGCAAGTACGGCTTTGCCGCCGACCGCTGGCAATCGGATGCCGACCAACTAAAAGCCCTCCTGGCAGCGGTGGAGGAGATCATCGCCTTGCCCCATCTCCGGGTTCAGGGGTTGATGACGATGGCCCCCATCGTCGCCGATCCGGAAGAGGCCCGTCCCGTCTTTATCCGTCTCCGCACCCTGCGCGACGAACTGGCCGCCATCTTTCCCGATGTAGAGTGGCAACACCTTTCAATGGGCATGACCGACGACTTTGAAGTTGCCGTTGAGGAAGGAGCAACCCTGGTCCGCATCGGGCGGGCCATTTTTGCTCCCGATCTGCCCGCCTGGCGCAAGGGGTAACGATGCCGTCTCTCGCAAACGTTCTTTCGTTCTTCATCCGACTCTACTCTGTTTTGATCCTCATCCGCGTCATCCTCTCATGGGTGGCCCTGACCGGCCCACAGCCCTGGATGGGACACCCCGTCGTCCACCGGTTGTATCGGCTCACCGACCCCATCCTCCGCCCGTTCCGGCGGCTGATCCCACCCGTGAGTGGGCTGGACATCAGCCCGGTCGCCGCACTCCTCGTGCTGGAGGTAGTGCGACAGGTGCTGGTTGCCCTGTTGGGATGAAAGGCGGAGGGAACCGGATGACGGCCTCTGTCGTCCTTAGATCATCAAACAAACAGAGGTGAGAACGATGAAGAAACCGAGGTTAGCATGGAGCATCTTGATCATCACAATCGTATTGGGAGCAACGGCCTGTGGCCCCGCCCCCACGAACACACCGCCGCCCGCGACACAACCGCCGACGGCCATCTCGCCGCTTCCTACCCCCGGCGGCGCGGGGGAAGACACGATGCCGGCGGTGGACCTCAGAACCGCCCCCCTGGTCCAAAAAGCCGTCGAGGATCTGAGCCAACGCTTGGGCTTGGATCCGCAACAGATCCGCTTGCTGTCGGTGGAAGACGTCCAGTGGAGGGATAGCAGCCTGGGATGCCCCAAACCGGGCATGAACTATCTGATGGTCATCACGCCGGGCCACCTCATCCGCCTGGAAGCGGAAGGGCAGGTCTACGAATACCACACCGACGAGAAGCGGGTGATCTACTGCGAAAACCCACAACCGCCACTGCAATAACGGGCCTGCCGCGCTCAGAGCTTGAGCCAGCGCACGGCGTAGGGCAGCAAGGTCAGCGTCCCGCCGGATGACGCGCCGGCCTGCCCATCCAGCAGGTCGCGCCGGTCACCGGAAAGGCGCAAAGAGAGAGTCACGGCGCGATCCGAAACGTTGTGCAAACAGAGTACCCGGCTGCTCCCATCGGGCGCGGTGCGGAGCAAGGCAAAGACGCGCTCGTCAAGGTCCAAGACCCGCTGCTCCCCCAAAGGGTGAAAGGCTGCGTCTCCGGTCCGGGCGCGCAGCAGAAGGCGATACGCAGAAAACACCCGGCTGCGCAGCGAGCGCGGATCGGCCAGATCGCGTTCCACCTCCGCCCGGCGGAGCTTCTGGCGGTTGATGGAGCGGTTCTGGCCGGTCAGCGCGATCCCCTCCTGCCAACTCCGCGAGCCGAGCAGGCTGTGCACATAGATACCCGGCACACCGGCCAGGGCCAGCATGATCGCTTGGCTGACCATGAAACGCTGTACCTGCACCTCCAACGGCTCCCCCCCTGCCGGGTCCGAAAGGGCATCAAAGTAGGAAATGTTCAGTTCATAGACGCTGCGGCTGCCGTCGGAGTTGGTTTTGTAGGAGACACGCCCTCCGTGGGCCAGGGTCGTATCCACCAGGTTTTGGATTTCATCGGCGGTCAGCAGGCCACGGGCAGGCATAACGCCGATCCCATCGTGGGAGGCGGTGAAATTGAAGAAAGTAGCCCCCGGTGGCGTATGCAACCCGGCAGCCCAGCGGGAAAGGGCTTGGGCGCTCCCGGTGAGGAGGCTGTGCATCACCAGGGGAGGCAAGGGGAACTGATACACCAATTGCGCCTCGTCGGTGCGCCCTTCCTGGGGCAAAACCTGCCCAAAGTAGCTGATGTTTTCCTCGTGGGGCACGTTGGTCTCGGTGATGAGGATGACACCCGGCGCCACGGCATCGAGCACGCACCGCATCAGCTTGACGACGCGGTGGGTCTCTTCCAGGTGGATGCAGGGTGTGCCGATCTTTTTCCACAGGTAGGCGATGGCATCCAGGCGGATGATCCGCGCCCCCTTTTCCACGTAGAAGAGCAAGATCTCTAAAATCTTGAGGAGGACCGGTGGGTGGGCATAGTTGAGGTCAATCTGATCCTCGCTGAAGGTTGTCCACACCAATCTTTTCCCATACGAGGTCTGAACCGGGGTGAGCAGCGGCCAGGGGCGAGGCCGCACCACAGTAGGGACCCAATCCAGCGGCGCATCCGGCTTAAAGGAGATGAACCAGCGGGCATACTCCTCATCACCCGCCAGGAAACGGCGGAACCATTCGCTCTGCCGGGAGACATGGTTGATCACGGCATCAAACATCAGGCAAAAGTCATCCCGCAACCGCCCGATGTCGGCCCAGGTTCCCAGATCGGGATTCACGCGGGTATAGTCCACAACCGAAAAGCCGTCATCGGAAGAGTAGGGGAAAAAGGGCAAGATGTGCACACAAGGGACTACCCGCTCCAGCGTTTCGGTGAGGACGCGGTGCAGGGTGCGCAGGGGCGGCTCACCCGGCTCGCGGAACTGGTCGCCGTAGGTGATGAGGACCGCCTCCCGCTCGGTCAGGGGGCTAAAAGGGACGGAGGCCAAGTCCGGGTTGCGCCGGTGGAAATCGTGCAGGATCGCCGCCAACCGCCGCCAGACGGCAGCAGCTTGCTCGGCCCCATAGAGAAAGGTCAAATGGTCCAGAATGCGGTTTTGAAGCGATGTCGGAATGGGCATCATGGCTCTCTAGCGTATTGGACCGTCCCCAACAGAACGGCCCTGTCGGGCATGTCCCTCCCGGCGGCATCCCGGACCGGCAGCCGCTCCATCGTCGCCAACAGATAGAGGCCCACTTCCAGGCGGTATTCGCCCGAAGGTGCATCGTCGGGTAGGGTCAAAGGATGCACGTCCAAAACGGTCTGGCCCGGCTGCCAGGCGGTGGTCGGAAAGTGGCCGCCGTTTGGTTGACCGTCGTGTCCGGCCCACAAAGGGCCTGCCGTTGCCGGGTTGTGCTCCCCCAGCAGATGGCTAAAGACGGTGTAATCGGCCTCTACCGGGGCCAGCGATTGCCAATAAAGGGTCAAGTCCCAGCTCCGCTCCGAGGTCGGGAACAGGTCATAGCCCAGGAGGAGGATACGACCGTCAAAGGTGAAATGCACCGAACGTTCCGGCGGAGGAGCAGGGTCCTCACGGGCAGGCAGGTGATAAGCAACGGCATAGGGGCGACCGAAGCCGTCGGCCAACGACCAGACGATATTGCCGTCGGGACGGGCCTGCTGCAACGCAGGCAGCGTCACCCGGTCCTCATGGAGGATCACGATCACCGTGGCCGCCCGGCCCGGCGGTGGGAAGAGCCGACCATGCCGCCCGTCAAAGCTGCTAAAGGGACGGCGGACTAGGAAGCGGAGGGTGTAGTGTTCCCCAGACGTCGGCGTCAGGTACACGTCCTCATCCAGGGGTAAGGTGGAGATGTAATCGGCGATCTGAACCAAGCCCACGTCATAAGCGTAGAACAGGTCCGGGCTGGTGGCCCAATCGCCGAAATAGGCCCGTACCGAGGAGGCGGTGGAAAACACCACCCCCCCGCCCAAGAAGGCCAGGGCGAGGGCGGCGGAGAAGAGGGGCCGAAGCCCCGCCTTCCGCAGCAGGCCACCCAGCCACAGGCCCACGCCCCGACCTCCGTCGGCGCAAAGCAAGGCCACCGCCGGGATCGCACCGATGGCCCGGCGGTAGTGGGGCGCGTACTCGGTGAGGAGCGTGGGCAAGACCATCACCACCAGCCAAAGTAGGGGTAGGCCCCGGCGCGGCCGGCGAAAACCGACCGCCGCCCGCCCCAAACCGATCACAAAGAGCACCCCCAGAAAAGGGTCCAGGGCCGGGCGACCGGGCAGGTTGCTGCGGGGGTTGGCATCGCCGCGCACAAAGAACATGCCCAGCACGGCAGGCAGGTTGCCCACGACCGTCTGGCCGGGTGGGGCAGCAGCCCTTTCCGCCGCCGTCAGGGTCACACTGGCCGGGCGGTGCAGGAAGCTATCGGGATGGGTGGCAAAGTAGAAGGCCAAAGGTGCGACGACCAACCCGGCAACGCAAGCCGCCAGCAACAAACCCCGCCCATGACGCCGCCAGAACCCCCGCTCCACGAGGATGGCATAAACCACGAACAGCACGGCCAACAAGGGGGTGAAATAGCCCGCTTTGTAGGTGTACAGGCTGCCCCCCAGGGCCAAGCCGCCCAGGGCGAAGAAAGCATAGCGGCGTCTACCGCGCCCTCCGTCCATCCCTCGTAGCAACGCGGCAAAGGCCAGCACGGCGAAAAAAGGGGTCAGAACCGGCTCAATACCGACCCGGCTCATGGTGACGTGCCAGGGCAGGATCGCCAGGATCAAAGCGGCCAGAAGGCCCAACACCCGCTTCCCCTTGCCGCCCAGCTCCCGGCCCAACCACCAGAGCAGGGGAACCGTCAGCGTGCCCACAACAGCCGAGGGCAAACGAATGACCCACGGTTCCTGCCCCAGCAATCCCAGGGCCGCCGCCACCAAGTAGATGGCCAGGGGTTCTTCGCCCATGTTGCCCTCAAAAAAGATGCGGAGCGGTGCGCCGGTCAACAGGTCGCGGGCCATGACACCCTTGAACCCCTCGTCATAATGTAGGCCAGGGGGGATCTCCTTCAGCCGGTAGAAACGAAAAGCTGCGGCGAGCAAGGTGATGAGCAGAAGGGCCACCAGCTCCCCGCGTATTCCCATTTCCCACGTCCGACGCCGTTCCTCCGTCACGCTCCCCCCCTCATCTCATGGCAAAAAAGAATCGGATCAAGCGGATAATCTGCGCGACTTCGGGATCGCTCAATTGGGGGAAAAGGGGAAGAGAGAGGATCTCGGTGACGACCGCTTCGGCGTTGGGACAGGAACCCGGCTCGTAGCCCAGGTGGGCATAGGCATCCTGCCGGTGGACCCCTTGGGGATAGTGGATGGCCGTTTTCACCCCCGCCCCCATCAGGTACTCGCGCAGCGCATCCCGCAAGGGGGTGCGCACCACGTACAGGTGATAGACATGCTCGACTCCGTCGGGAACAAAGGGCAGGATCAGGCCCTCAATATCGCCCAACCCGGCGTTGTAGCGGGCGGCCAATTCCCGCCGCCGGGCGTTCCAAGCGTCCAGGTAGGGGAGTTTGGCCCGCAAGATGGCCGCCTGGATCTCATCCAAGCGGCTGTTGACCCCCAGCATCTCGTGGTGATAGGTCTGCCGCTGACCGCCATGACGCAACATGCGGACCTTGGCGGCCAGGTCCGCATCGTCGCTGACGACGGCCCCTGCGTCGCCATACGCCCCCAGGTTTTTGCTGGGGTAGAAGCTAAAAGCCGCCGCATCGCCCAGCCCGCCGACGCGCTTGCCCTTGTAGCGCGCGCCGTGGGCCTGGGCTGCATCCTCCACCACCAACAGGCCATGTCGCCGGGCAACGGCAACGATGGAGTCCATCTCCGCCGGACAACCGTAAAGGTGCACCGGGATCACCGCTGCCGTGCGGGGGGTGATGGCCGCCTCAAAGGCCGCGGGGTCAAGGGTATAACGCCGCGGATCCACATCGGCGAAAACGGGTGTTGCCCCGGCCAGGGAAACGGCCAAGGCGGTAAAGGCCGCCGTCAACGCGGGCACAATCACTTCATCGCCGGGACCGATACCCGCCGCCCGTAAGGCCAGGTGCAGGGCATCCGTCCCGTTGCCCACGCCGACGGCATAAGCCACGCCACAATAGGCGGCCCATTCCGTCTCAAAAGCCCGCCCCTCTTCCCCCAGGATGAACCATCCTCGGCGCAACACCCGCCCCACGGCTTCGTCAATCTCGGAGCGGAGGGCGGCGTATTCCCGTTTCAGATCGCCCAACGGTATCGTAGGCGACATCAATTTTGCTCCCAGTAGTGGCGTTTATGTTCTTCGTAAAAAGCCAACGTCCGTCGCAGCCCTTCCTCCAGGGGAACGCGGGGCCGCCAGCCCAGCTTGCTGCGGATCTTGCGGTAGTCGCCGTAATAGTCGCCGATGTCAATGCGCTTGCGGTCAGGCGGCCAGGGGACCAGACGGTAGCTACCCTTGCCTGCCAACTCAATGAGCAGTTGGGCCAGGTGCAACAGGTTGATAGGATCGTCACCCCCTAGGTTGTAAACCTGCCCGTTGGCCTGTTCATCGGCGGCAACCCGTAGCAGCGCATCCACCACATCATCCACATAGTTGAAATCGCGCACCTGACGACCGTCGCCATAAATGGTCAACTCTCGCCCCTCGACGATGAGGCGCAGCCAGAAGCCCAAAAAGGTTTGCCGCGCATCACGAACGCGCATCCGGGGACCATAGGTGTTGGTCAGCCGCAACGAGGTGGCCCGCAGGCCATACACATTGTTGTAGACGATGTGGTACCATTCCCCGGCCATTTTGTTGATGCCGTTGACATCGGTGGGATGGACCAGGTGTCGCTCGTCCACCGGCAAATAGTCCGGCGCGCCGTAGATCTGGCGCGTGCTGGCAAAGATGATCTTGATGTCGGGGTTGTTGTAACGGCATGCTTCCAGGATGGAAAGCTGGCTGCGGCAATTGATCTCCAGATCGGTGAAAGGGTCCTTCATACTATCCAAATGGCTTACCTGCCCGGCCAGATTGAAGAGATAATCCTGCCCCTGGACCAAATAGTCCATGCTGGAGCGGTCGCGTACATCGGCGATGTTGATGCGCACCCGATCTTCAATGCCTGCGACGTTGAACAAGTTGCCGCCGTACTGGGGAATGAGCGAATCCACGATGAGAACCTCGGCCCCCAACTCTACCAGCCGCCGGGCCAGGTTGGACCCGATAAACCCCAAGCCGCCGGTGATGAGCACGCGTTTTTCCCGAAAGTGGTCCCGATAGGGTAGGTCGGGAAGCCATCTTGTTGGTGTCTTTGTGGCCGCGGGCCGAGACGTTGCCATGCAAACAACCCCTTTTAGGATTTGCGACCGATGAGCTGGGGCCAGCGCAGCTCCCACCACAGGGCCAACAACTGTTTGCCTGTGCGCCACAGGCGACGAAAGTTGAAAAACTGGCTCTTGCCGTAGGCCCGGTGATAGTGGTGGACCGGTACTTCGGCAATGCGGAACCCGGCATCCTGCACTTTTTTCATCAGCTCAACACAGATGACGCCCGAATCGGATTTCAGCTGGACGGTATCAAAGATGCTGCGCCGCATCAGCCGAAAATCGCAGTCCACATCGCGCAGGCGCAAGCCAAAGGCCAGCTTGACGATCCAATGGTACAGGCGGCCAATGATGATACGGTGCAGCGGATCGGAGCGGCTGATCTTGTAGCCGTTGACCAAGTCCACATCGTCCCCCCACGCTTCGTACAGGCGGGTCAACTCGCGCGGATCGTACTGGGCATCTCCATCGGTGTAAAAGATCAACTCTTTGGTTGCGCTGGCAAAGCCGGTCCGCAACGCGCCACCGTAGCCCCGGTTCTGTTCGTGGTGGATAACGCGCAGTTCCGGATAGCGGGCAGCCAGTTCTTCCAATACCTCGGCGGTGTAATCCGCACTGCCGTCGTTGACGACGATGACTTCATAGTCATCGGTCAACTTGCGCAAAGTCATCAGGGCGGTCAGGACCATGCTGGGAATGGTCCCACCGTCGTTGTAGGCCGGAAAAAAGACCGAAATGCCGGGCGGGGAGGAATCGGCCCCTCCCCCTGGATGCTTGCTTTCTTTTCGGGGCCTGGGTTCGCCCATACCACGCCTGACTCCTTGTGTCTGGTGCGCGGGGGATTATAGCATCGTTCGCACCGAGCGTCAAGCAAACGGAATGGAACCTCTAGCTCCCCACCGCCGCGATCAGGGGCGTCAGGTAGCCCCGCAGCGATTGTAGCGAATAGTGTTGCTGCGCCAGGCGGTAGTTGTGCTCAACCACCCGTTGGCGTAGTTCTGCATCGGTGAGCAAGGCAACCGCCTGATCGGCAGCGGCTTCAATGATTTGGGGAGCAACCTGCACCAGCCCCTCCCGGTCCCGCCCCTGGATCTCGGCCCCCAACGAGATGACTTGAAACCCTTTGTTCCCGATGTCGGCCCGGTAAACCGGATATTCAAAGAGGAGGATCGGCAGCCGGGCGCGCAACGCCTCCAGGAACTGATTGCCCCATCCTTCCCACAAACTGGGGTAGGTGACGAGGTCGGCAATGACGTAGGCATCCCACAGGGAATAGATTTTACGCCCCCGGCGTTCCTGCCGTTCTGCGCCGATCAGGTCCTCAATGAACAAAGCATCCACGCCGCAAGATTCTATTTTGGCCTTGAGGCGGTCGACATAGAGGCCCGCCACATCGTCGCGGGCATACCCCGCCAAAACCAAGACGATCCGCCCATCCCGGCCAAAGGCGCGTCCGTCATAAAGGCCCCGTTGCCGCAATTGCGCCCGCCGCGCCGGGCTGTTCAACGCCTGCACAAAGTCTACCGCCAGCTCTATCCCTTTGCGCCGGATGATACGGGTAGCCTGTAGGATGACGATGTCCTCTTCCTGCAAGCCGATCCGTTTCCGCAAGTCGTCGTTGTAGTCGTCGCGCTGCCAGGGCGGGGCGTCAAAGTCAAAGACGTTGGGCACTACCGTAGAGGGAATGCCCCGCCGCCGCTGCAACGACCGTCGGGCCAGGCTATTGATGACCACATGGTGGGCCAACGGATCGCGGGGCGGCAGGTACAGGTCGGCCAGTTCAATGGCCGTGGCACAGGTCAAGGCTACACCGGTAGTCCGCTCCCAAAAGAAATCGTGGTTGTGGGCCAAAGCAGGCAGGCGTAGGTCGTGCATTACCCGCGCCAGGGCAATGCCCACCGATGGATGGGCGGCCACCGACCAGACGTTTTGGGGGATGAGCAGGTCTATGCCTTTGGCGGCGATGAAATCGCGGACCTGCGCCTCAATGACATCGGCCTGGCCGTACAGTTCGGCGCGGTAGGCCGCTTCATCGGCATAGTCGCATAGGTCGCAGAAGGTGTTGCGATAGAGGCGTTGGGCTTCTTCGCGGTGATGATACATCTCGGCGATAAGGGTCCCCTCCGCCGCGCCCAGGTCCCCGGCGCAAAGGTGCACGGTGTGGCCCATTTCCTCCAGCACACGCTTCCATTTGGCGATCTCCAAAGATACGCCGTCGGTGCGACCTACCTGGTAGTGAAAAATGCCGATGGTTCTCATCCCAACCTTTCTCCTCCGGCAACCGCCGAGGGCGAGATGCCGCGCAGCTTCCACCGTAAAACAGGCACCCTGCACGTAAGCAAGCCCCTGGTCCTGAAGGGCCAGGGGCAAGCTGCGGAAAGCCGGTGTGATGGACAACCGGACCGGCTCATCGTGCGCTTTCCGAAACGTTTTGGAAAAGCGGGGTCATTATACTCCCAAACGTTTTGAATGTCAAGGAGCGAACGGGCCGTTAGGGCAGAGCAGAGAGCGCGCATTTATCGTTTCCACCACCGGCTTTTGCAGAGGCGCGGTGCCATTGCCTCCGGGGGTGAATCTCGGCCCAGCCTGATGCCGTTTTCCCATTGGACAAAAACACCCGCCTCTGGTATCATATCCCTGCCTATGAGCGAAACCGTTGATCTGCGCTTGACCACAATGGCCCACGGCGGTGCGGCCCTGGGGCGGGCCGAAGGGCGTGTTGTCTTTGTTCCCTACGCCATCCCCGGCGAAAGGGTCCGTGTGGAGATCGTCGAAGCGCACCGCCGCTGGGCCAAAGGGCGGTTGGTAGAGGTGCTGGAGCCTTCTCCCCACCGCGTCGAGCCGCCTTGCCCTTATTTTGGCCCCGGCGGCTGCGGCGGTTGTCATCTCCAGCACATCGCCTATGAAGCACAAGTTTCTTTCAAAGAAGAGGTCGTCGCCGATCAGATGGTGCGTCTCGGCGGGTTGTCTGCGGCGGTCGTGCAGGGGATCGTTGCCGCTGCCGAACCGTGGGGTTACCGCAATCACATTCAGCTCCATCCCACGGAGGGGGGGCGACTGGGTTTCCTCCGTGCCGAAAGCCACCGCGTTGTGCCGGTGGAAGAGTGTCTGCTCACCGAGCCGTTGCTGGACGATCTGTGGGCCGCTCTGGACATGGAATGGCCCCAATTGGCCCGTCTGAGCTTGCGTTGTGGCGTCGCTACCGGCGATCTGATGGCCATCTTTGAACTGGATCACTATGAGGATTTTGACATCCGGGTAGATTTTGCCGTTTCCTGTGTCCTGTTGCTGGCCGATGGGGAAACGGTGGTGCTCATGGGGCTGCCTTATCTCAGGGAGCGGGTGGCCGGGCGCAGCTACCGCATCTCGGCGGGAAGTTTCTTCCAGGTCAACACCGGCGGCGCGGAAGCTCTGGTCGCCCTGGTGGACGAGTTTCTGGCTCCAACGGGCGATGAGACTCTGCTGGACCTCTATTGCGGCGTAGGGCTGTTCGGCTTGGCCCTGGCCCCGAAGGTAGGGCGTGTCATCGGCGTTGAGGCTTCCCCCGGTGCGTGCGCCGATTTCCGCGACAATGCCCAGGGGCTGTCCCATGTTGAGGTGCGGGAAGGGCAAGTCCAAGCCGTGCTCCCGGATGTGCAGGAAAGGGTAGACCTGTTGATCCTGGATCCGCCCCGGTCGGGAGCCGGAGCGGGGGTCGTCGCCGAGATCGCCCGTTTGGCCCCTCGCCGGATCGCCTATGTCTCTTGCGATCCGGCGACGCTGGCCCGCGACGCCCGTGCTCTGGTAGACGCCGGATTCCGGCTGGAACGGGTTCAGCCGGTGGACCTATTCCCCCAGACTTACCACATTGAATCTGTGGCCCTTTTCACCCGCGCGTAACGCGGCCACGGCGGGGCACAAAAAAGGGGGAGAATTTGCATTCTCCCCCTTTTCTCGTCCGGCAGATTAGGATTTTTTCAGCTCATCCACTTTCTTGGTCAAGGCGGTGATCTTGGCACTGAGGGCTTCGATGTCGCTCTTGGTGGGGACGTTCAGGCGGGCCAAGATCTCCTCAATCCGCCGGTCCATCTCGTCCTCCGCTTTTTTGGCCTCTTTTTTGCGCTTGTCCATCACCTCGCGGAGGAGCTTCTTGCCGTCCTGCTCGGCGATCTCGCCGCGTTCGACCAGGCGATTGATGAGCTTCTCAACCTCTTCCTGAGTCAGCACAATGGCGCCAACCCCGGCCAAAAGGACTTTGCGGGCAAAGCCCAGGATAAAGTTACCTTCTTCCTCTTCCATCGGTTCTTCAACGACGACATCCACCTGCTGCTTTCCCATCGTTACACCTCCCATTCTGATTTGTGATGACGCACCGCATCATGGCCCAATGATAACACAGTGCGTCATAAATGTCAAATCGGATGCAGCCTGTGGCGCACAAAAAAAGGGGTGGGCACCAGGCCCACCCCTGCCGTTGCAACGGGGTTCAGCGTGTCACCCGCTGGAAGGTCAGCAGGAAGTTGGTGTGGATGGTAAAGTCAGGGGCGTCCGGTGTCCCTAACCCCAGCCCGACGATGGTATCGCTGGGCAGGCCGGGAACGCTGACCGAGTAGGAACCCAGGGTGTTGTACATGGGAAAGTTGGCCGGGTATTCGTTGGGCGGTTTGTTTTCGGTCTTGACGACCAGGCTGCCGCCTTCCCAGCGGATCTCAATGGGATGGCCGATGATGCGGCTGCCGTTCTCGTCCAGCAATTCTATGTAGATGGTGTGGTCGTTGCCCGATTCGTTCTTATCCTGCCAACGGACCTTGACCAACCGCCAATATTGCTGCCCCGGTCGGACGCCTGCAGGCTGGATCACGACGCCCAACGCTCCCAGACGGGGGTCCAGGTCGCGGGCGGGCTGGGGTCGCCCCGCCGGTGTCGCCGTGGGCACGGGTTTGGCCGCCGAAGCGACGCTCTTGCCCGCCGGTTTGGGGGTTTTGGTCGGCGGAACGGGTGTGGGGGTCGGCGGGATGGGCGTAGGAGTCGGCGGAGGGGGAGTGTTGGTGATGACGATGATCCAGGGGGTAGGCGTCGCCGTCGGTTCCTGAGGGGCGCTCGCCGCTCCTTCTGCTCCTCGGTTCGCTTCCCCGGTATCGGCCGGGCCGCCGGCAACTTCCCGGCTGCCCGTCACATCCTGCGAGGTCACCGAATCCTCCGTGGGAGGAGGGGTGGCGGTATCGGTGGGGAACGATGTCGCTTCCCCTTCGGTCGAGAAGGAGGGAGGGTGAGCCTGGGTTGTCTCCGCGCCGCCTGCAGAGGAGACGACCGGCAACGGTGTTGTCGTCGGTGGTGCAGGGGCAGCGGTGGGCGTCGGTTCCACAACTTGGGCGAAGGCTATGGCCCCTTGTAGGTTGGTCACATTATCGGCGGCCAGGACCTGGATGACTACGTAGGGCATGACGATACCCAGGAACCAGATCAGCAGCATGGTGATGGCCACCAAACGGAATTTGGCCCAGCCGCTCAGCCCGCCGAACCAGGTGACAACCCCCCCCAGGGCCGTGCCCAGCCCGCTTTGCCGTTTCTTGCGAGGCGCGCGTGGAGCAGGACGGGGCCGAGGTGCAGGTTTGGGCTTGCGACGGGGCGGTGGGGGGGGCACACGGGTTGGCCGGGGAGCGGGCTTGGGTTGCGGCTGAGGCCGAACCGGCGCGGTGACGGTAGCGGTGGCCGCCGTGGTCGCCGGTGCAGGTGCTTCCGGTTTCAGGAAGCGTTCGTCCACATTGCGCAGCCGCTCGCTCAGCAGGCGGCTCAGGGAAAGGGCCAGGTTGGGATACGCCGTCACCAGGTCTTCAAAGTCGGCTTGGGGCAGTACCCACAGGTTCAGGTCGCTGAGAGCGGTCACCGTAGCCGAGCGGGGGCCGTGGGTGAGCAAGGCCATCTCGCCGAACAGGTCCCCCGCTCCCATTTCATCAAGGATGATCGCCTGGGGGCCGCTACCGCGCACAACCTGCACCCGGCCCGATTCAATAAAGTACATTTCGTCGCCGGGGTCACCTTCCCGGATGATCACTTCGCCCTGGCGGTAGCGGACCGGCTTCAAACGGCGGCTGATCTCCTCCAACTGGCTTGGCGAAAGCCCCGCCAGCAGTTTGAGGCCGCGCAGATGGGTTTCGGTAAACCGCCGGTCCATTTCGGCCAGCCGCCGGCTGAGCGTTTTGCTCAGGGCCAGGCTGACGGAAGGGTAGCGGGCTACCAAGTCGTCAAAGTCGGAACGGTAAAGAACCCACAGGTTGGTGTGTGTCGCCGCCCTGGCCGATGTGGAACGGGGTTTGCCCGTCAGCAATGCCATCTCGCCGAAAAAGTCATCGCTGCCCAAGCGGGCCAAGACTTCGGGGACCCCCTGGTCGTGGGATGTAATCTCCACCTGTCCACTGTCGATCAGGTACAAGGCATCACCGGGTGCGCCTTCAACAAAGATCCATTCCCCGGCCGGCACATGGTGCAGCAGGAGCCGTTCGCTGACGGACCAGCGGACCTCTTCCGACAATCCGTCAAAGAGGGGCATCGTTGCCAGCCTCTGAACGGCCCGTTCTCGGTCTTGAGGAAGCAGCGGCCCCCGCAGGGCCTGGGCCAGCGATTTGCGGATCTCCGGGTATTCCTGGGTCAGGGCATCAAATTCGGCAGCGGGCAAAGCCCACAGGATGGCATCGGTCGCGGCCTGGGCGGACCGGGTATGGGGTTTGCCGGTGAGCACGGCCATTTCCCCAAAGGTCTCGCCTGCGACCAGTTCCGCAAAGTCTCCCCCTTCTTCCGTGCTGTGCAGATGCAATTGGCCCGTCTCTATGATGAACAGGGCCTCCGGCGGTTGACCGCTTTCGACGACCAGTTCCCCCCGTTTCTTTTCTACGGGGACCAGCCGCCGCGCCACGGCCAGCAAGGCATCCTCCCCCAAACCGGATAGGAAGGGGAGGGATTTGAGCCTCTGCTCGATCAGGTAGCGGTCCAAAAGGGCCAGTCGCGAACCGAAGGCAAGGGAAAGTTTGAGTCCGATTTGGGGGGATTCGGCGATGAGGTCGATCAGGTCTTCCCGCCCCAGGACCCATAGTTCCACATCGGTTGCGGTGATGGCCCCTAGGGACCGGGGTTGATCCTGGAAAAGGTCGGCCTCGCCGACCAGGCTGCCGGGCCCTTGACTGGCGAGGGCCGTCCCACCATCGGCCAAAAGCCGCACCCACCCCGATTTGATCAGGTAGAGGGCATTGCTCGGATCGCCTTTGTGGAACAGGGCCTCGCCGCTGCGGCGCAGTTCCAGGTGCATCCGCTCGGAAACGCGTTCTTGTTCTTCTTCCGATAAGGCGGAAAAGAAGGGGGCGTCTCCTACGTAACGCATCTTCACTTTATCCAATCACCTCCTCACGGGCGTCGCCCATTATACCAGACCCCCCAAGGGTGTCAAGTCGTGTGCACTCTCTTTCCTCAGGCTCAGGCCAGGTAATCGCGCAGTTTGCGGCTGCGCAGGGGATGGCGCAATTTGCGCAGGGCTTTGGCTTCAATTTGGCGGATCCGTTCGCGGGTGACGCCAAAGGCTTGCCCTACCTCTTCTAGTGTGTGCCCCCGCCCATCTTTGAGACCAAAGCGCATCTCCAACACTTGGCGTTCCCGGTGGTTCAGGGAATCCAGAATCGCCCGCATCTGTTCCCGGAGTAGTTGCTGAGAAGCAGCCGCGTCCGGCTCAAGCATGGTCTCATCCCTGATAAAGTCCCCCAGGTAGCTATCCTCATCGGAGCCGACGGGTGTTTCCAGGGACATCGGCTCTTGGGCGATGCGCAGGATCTGTTCCACCCGGCCCGCTGCCCGTCGCAGTTTGCGCGAAAGGGCAGGAGGCAACCGTTCATCCCGGTTCAGGGCGGCGAGGATCGCTTCCCGGTCCTTTTCCTCCAGGCCGACGGCATTGCTCATTTCCGGGTCTAGGGCAATGTCTTCCGGCGTGGGATCCCGGCCCAGTTCCTGTTGGAGCCGCCGCTGGGTGTGGATCAGGCGGCTGATGGTTTCGACCATATGGACCGGGATGCGGATGGTCCGCGCTTGGTCGGCAATGGCCCGGCTGATGGCTTGGCGGATCCACCAGGTGGCGTAGGTGGAGAATTTGTAGCCCATGGTGTAGTCAAATTTGTCCACTGCTCTGAGCAGGCCGATGTTGCCCTCCTGGATCAGGTCCAAGAAGGACATGCCCCGGCCTATGTAGCGTTTGGCGACGCTGACGACCAAGCGCAGGTTCGCCTCGGCCAGGTGGCGGCGGGCCTGATCGCCCTCGGCAATCTGCTGTCGCAGGGCAGCCTTTTCTTCCTCCGATAAGGAGCCGTTCCGATTCAACCGCTCTGCGGCCTCGTTGCCACGGGCGATGGCCTTGGCCAAACGAACCTCCTCTTCGGCGGTGAGCAAGGGAACGCGTCCGATCTCGCGCAGGTACATGCGGACCGGATCGTCCCCCACATCAAGGTCGTCCAAGTCGTCAAGGGGGTCCGTTTCAACCTCGGCCATCTCCTTTTCCAGTTCGCTTAGGTCCCGCAGCCCCGGCTCGGCGTCTTCGCCATCGGCAGGGCCGATGTCCAGGGTGGTGAACAGGTCCCGCAAGGGGGCATCTTCGCCCCCGGCAAAGCCTTCACTTTCATCCAAGTCGGCGGCGGTTGCGAACGGTTCTGTTTTTTCCGGCAGCAGATCCTCACTCATGGGCAACCGTTTGTGCTCCAACACAAGGAATTTGAAACCGCACCCGGCAGGCGGTCGCCCGGCCACGGGTTCAAAAGGAGCGACCTCGGTCGCTCACACGGCCACGGCCCGCGCCCCGCCGGACCGCGGTCCGGCGCAGGCAGCCGGGATTTTCCCCCCGGCGGCAAGCCGGGATCATGTCGGTTCTGAAGGTCACACGCTACGCTACTCGGCGACGGTGGGCGGAACCCGCAACGGGACATCCTCTTGACGACGGCGCCCCGAAAGGGAACGGGCGTTCATAGCCTGTTGCAGGCGGCGGATCCGCACCGTCGCTTGGGTGATCAAAGGGCCGTAGGTGGCCGCAGCGTGCCGATCTCCATCTTCCAACAGGAATTTCATTTCGGCCACCTGGCGGCGCAGGTTCTGCAAACGCAAACGGGTGACGGCGTCGGCCAGGTCATCGCGCAGTTGTGATTCTGTGGCGGGAGGCTGGGCTTCCTGTGCCGCCACCAGGCGGTCCACCCGCTTTTGCAGGCTTTCTTCCAAAACGTCGTAGAAGGCCCCCCGTGCTTGAGGAACGCCGCCGCCGTCAAGCCAAGCCCGCCACGCTTCAAAGATAACCCGATCTTGGGTTCGTGTCAAATCTCCGGCCTCAAAGGGCGGGTCGGCGGCGGCACGGAGGGTTTCATCGGCTACGGGCAGTAGTTCGGGGTGACAAAGGAGCAGGGCCAAGCAATGTTCCTCAAGGGTCAACGGTGTCTGTTCCCGCTCCGTTGGGGCGGATGCCGCCCGACGGCGGGCCGGTTTGCGGCCCGGCCCGCGGCGGATCTGTTGCCACAGTTGCCGTTCGTCCACCTGGACCATGCGGGCCAGCTGCTGCAAATAGTGGGTCCGCTGTACCCGGTCGCCCATTTCGGCAATGAGGGGACCGAGGCGGCGCACCGCTTCCGCCTTGCCTTTAGCCGTGGTCAGGTCCAGATCGGAGGTCAGAACGTCAAAATAGTAATCCATCACCGGCTTTGCCTGGGCGATCAACGCTTCCCAGCGGGCCGGATCCTCGCGGATCACTTCGTCGGGGTCCATGCCCTCCGGCAAGGTGGCAATGCGGATGTCGGCGTCCAACCGCTCTTCAAAGCGGATGAGGCCGCGGGGGGTGGGAACCGGCACGACTTCACGGTCCAAGACCTGACGGGCCACATCCAGGCCACGCAAGGTAGCCCGGTTTCCCGCGGCGTCCGAATCCAGGGCCAGGACAAAGCGGTGGGTGAGCCGCTTGAGGGTGTTGAGCTGGGCTTCGGTCAGGGCCGTGCCCATCTGGGCTACCACGTTGTTGATGCCGTGCTGGTGGGCCATCAGCACGTCCATATAGCCTTCGACGATGACCGCTTCCCCCCTGGTGCGGATGCCCGCTTTGGCTTGATCTAATCCAAAGAGGACGCGGCTTTTGTCAAAGAGGGGGGTCTGTGGCGAATTGAGGTATTTGGGTTGGCCCTCGCCCAGGATGCGTCCGCCAAAACCGATGATCCGTCCCCGCCCGTCACGGATGGGGACGATCACCCGTCCTCGGAAGCGGTCGTAGTAGCCGCCCCCTTCCCGCTCCACAACCAGCCCCACCTCCAGTAGTTCTTCCTGGGTATACCCTTTGGGGATCAGGTAGCGGAGCAGGCCATCCCAGCGGTTCAAGGCATAGCCTACCTGGAAGCGGTCTAGGGTCTCGCGGGTCAGCCCCCGTTTCTCCAGGTAGGCACGGGCGCGGGCGGCCTCGTCGCTGTGGAAAAGCAGGTGGTGAAAATAGGTAGCTGCCGCCCGATTGATCTCGCGCAAGCGGTCTAGGCGTTTCGCTTCTTCGGCGGCCTGGGGAGTGGGCGGCTTCAGCTCAACACCGGCCCGTTGGGCCAGCATCCGCAACGCTTCGCCAAAGCCGACGTTTTCCCGCTTCATGATGAAGGTAAATACGTCGCCGCCTTCGCCGCACGCGCCAAAGCAATGCCAGGTCCCCGTTTCGGGAAAGACGACGAAGGAAGGCGTCTTTTCCGAATGGAAAGGACACAAGCCCTTGTAATTGCGCCCCGCCTTTTTCAGGGGCACATAAGACTGGATAACTTCAACGATGTCCAGTCGCTCTTTGATCTCTTCGGCGATGTTCATACCGACTTGCGTTTTGTGGGGAGGCTCTGCGCCTGGGCCTCGTCCAGCTCTTTTTGGGCCTCGTGGGGCGAGATGGGCCTCATGTCGGCCAGGACCTTTTCAATTTCGGCGGTCAGTTTCTGAAAGACGTGACGGATGCTTTGGGTGGCGTCAATGTGACAGAAGCTGTATTCTTCGGCAATGGCATCAAACTGGGCCAGAAGGCGGGTTTGGTATTCCACAAAGGCATCGTAGTAATCGCGGTAAGGCAAGAAATCCATACCCGATTCCCAATAGTCAAAGCCACGGGCGTTCAGGACGCGGGGGATCAGGTGGGGCAGGTCGGCATGGAGGTAAAAGACGGCGTCCGGGATCAAAGCAAAGCCAAAGATGTCGCGGATCCAGGTGGGATCCACGCCGCGCACCAGGGCACGGGCGATGATGGAGTAGATGTAGCGGTCGGTGAGGACGACGAATCCGGCCCGCAGGGCGGGGATGATGACCTTTTCCAGGCGGTCCACCATGTCGGTAGCGTAAAACAGGTTGGCCGTCAGAAGGCCCAGGGTGTGGCCCCGCATGGCTTCTTTGATGCCCCGCCCGGCCAGTTCGGAGCGTTTGAGGCCGGTGGAGCGAACGGCATAGCCTTTGCTTTCGATCCATTCCCGCAGGAGGGCGATCTGGGTGGAGCGACCCACGCCGTCGGTCCCTTCCAGGACGATGAAACGCCCCGGCAGCGGTTCGGTGCGGGTGAACCCGGCCAACCCTTCGCCGTAGAAACGGATCTCGGTCATGGCTCGCTCCTTTCCGGCAAGACCTCATCCAAATAGCGACCGTAGACGCTTTCGGCGGCCAGCACCTCACGCCAGGCACTCGGTTCCGCACGCAACGCGCCGCCCAGCAAGGGGGTGATGATCTCGCGGACGATCTCCTGCTGTTTGACCAGGGGCAAGGTGGCATCAACGACGGTTAGGCCGAATTCGTCCACCATTTTGTCGTACTCCTCCAAGATGCGGCTCTGGAAGAGGCTGAAGCTCTCGTAAGGATCGTCGCTCAGGCCGATGTCCATCCCGGCTTCATAATATTTGAGCTTGGGGCGTCCGCTCAGGATGCGTCTGAGGGATTCTTCCAGGGGGACGCGAAAGTAGAAAGCTACGGTCGGCTTGACGGCAAAGGCATAGACCTTGCGCACCCAGGTCGGCGAAACGCCGCGGGCCACGTCACGGCCAAAGGCGGTGTAGATGTAACGGTCGGCCAGGACGATGGCCCCCGCCTTGAGGGCCGGCAGGATCTGCCGTTCCAACCGGTCGGCAAAGTCGGCGGCGTGGATCAGGCTGAAGGAGGTAGGCGTCAGCAGTCGTTTCTTCTTGCCCCGTTTGGTCGTCGCTTTGACCAGGGGTGAAGAGTTCCATTCGCTAAAGGCTACACAGTAGCCTTGCCCTATCAGCCATTTGCGCAATAGGTCTAGCTGGGTACTCTTGCCGGAGCCGTCAATGCCTTCAACGATGAACAGTTTGCCCGGCAATGCCCGTCCGTCAGGTAGTTGGGCCATCGCGTCCACCCCCAGGTTGCGTAGATCACGCTACGCCGCTCCTTCGGCGTCCTCGCGGTAAAGCCGACGCCGATGATTTGCGCCGCCCCCGTGCCCGTCATTTTGCCGGTAGGGGCAAGTATCCCTTTGCCACGCGGGCAGGTTCCCATTCCCGGTGACAGGCCGAAGGTCTCAATTTGCAGCAGGGGCCTCTCTCCGGGCATTATATCACAAATCGGGCAGAAGGACAATCGCTTTGCGCCGTTTTGGCAGGGCAGGTGCATTTGCGGATTTCGCATCTAGAGGTGGGGTTCGCCGAAAAACGCTCGGTTTCACACGCTTTCTGCGGATTCGGCGTTGCGGCAGTGGGGCCGGTGTGGAACGATCCATGCATTCGCGCCGGGGGCACCGCCCGCCCGATGGGGTATCTACAATCCTACTACCGGCTCGGCCATGTCCGCCGTGCGGTAGGCATAGGCCAAATGCGGGGTGTTGTGATGCCAGCCCGGTCGCCCATCGGGCGAAAGGAGGATGACACCGCCCACGCCGTTCACTTTGTCGGCCAGGACGCGGATGGCGGCGCGGGCCGCTGCCTGGGGATCGCCCAGCTCGGCCAAATGGTGCAAGCTCAGACGGGCCAGGATCACTTTGGCGATGGCTTCCCCCCAACCGGTAGACGACGCACCGCCGTATTCGTCATCGGCGTAAAAGCCGCAGCCGACCATAGGCACGTCACCGACACGACCGGGCATTTTGTTAGGGGTCCCCCCGGTGGAGGTCCCGGCTGCTACATGTCCTGCCATGTCCAGGGCCACACAACCCACCGTATCCGCCCGGACAAAGGCCCGGCGTCCCGAATAGGTGCGGTCGTACAGCAGTTTTTGCCAGCGTTCAAATTCGCGGGGCACGGCCAGGTCGGTCAGTTCGCAAAGGGGAAAGCCCATCTTGTGGGCAAACCGCTGCGCACCTTCGGCAATGAGGAGGACGTGCTCGCTCTTTTCCATCACCGCACGCGCCAAACGGATGGGGTTGCGGATGAACTGCACTCCGGCCACTGCACCCACTTGTAGGTCCGCGCCGTCCATGAATCCGGCATCCAGCTCCACTTGGCCGTCGGCGTTGAGGAAGGACCCCCGTCCGGCGTCAAAGGTTTCGTCATCCTCCATGACGACGATGGCCGCCTCGACGGCATCCCGCGCCGTACCGCCCTTTTCCAACACTTCCCAACCGGCTTCCGCCGCCCGCCGAACACCGATGCGACATGCCTCTTGCAGATCGGTCGGGATGTCCCACGCACCACCGTGGACAATGATCGCCGGTCGTGGCATTGCTCCCCTCCCCCGATTTTTCACCGCGCAGCTTCCATTTCGGCAGCTTCCTCTTGCCCTTCCTCCACCGGTCGGAAGGTTTCCATGCTGGTCAGACGGTCGGTGTAGAGAATGCCGTCCAGGTGATCAATTTCATGCTGAAAGACGCGGGCGATATAGCCTTCTAAGCGGTAGCGCACCACTTTACCTCGTTCATCTAGCCCTTTGACGACCACCTTTTCGGCGCGGGCCACCTCCCCGATGTAGCCGGGGATCGAAAGGCAGCCTTCGTATCCCACATCCTCGCCCCGCTTTTTGACGATCTCCGGATTGAAGACGATGTAGGTCTCGGCAGGACGGTTGTTTTCCTCATCGGCGGGCAGTTCCGCCACAAAGAAGCGTTGAAGGACCCCCACTTGGGGCGCGGCCAGGCCGACGCCGTTAGCCCGACGCATCGTTTCCAGCATCCGGTGGGCCAGGGCTACCAAAGAGGGAGTCACAGCCCGGACCTTGCGCGATTTGCTGCGCAGGATTTTCAGTTGCTCCGGATCGTGAACGGTCAAAATCTCCAAGTCTGCCATAGGTGTATTGTATCACCGGGACATCACCCTGTCAAAGGATCGCCTTTTCAAAACGGGAGGGCGTCGGCGACGACTTCGGCGATGTCTCGCAAGGCGAAGGGGGTTCCCATTTCCCGCCCGGTCACACATTCTTCCAGCATGATGAGGCAGAAGGGGCAGGCTACGGCGGCCAGGGAAGGGCCGAGGGTTTGGATTTCATCGGCCCGCAAATCGTTGATCCTCCGGCCCGGCGGATGCTCCATCCAGAGGGCGCCGCCGCCCCCACCACAGCAAAAGCCCTGTTCCCGCGACCGGGGCAGCTCGGCCAGTTGCAGGCCGGGCAGGGCGGCTAAAACGCGGCGGGGAGCGTCATAGATGCCGTTGTAACGGCCCAGGTAGCAGCTATCATGGAAAGTTGCCAGTTCCCAGCCCCGGTGCGCATTCAGGGCAAGGCGGCCCGCGGCCAGTAGCTCCGCGATAAATTGACTGTGATGGACGATCTCCCACCGCCCGCCGAATTGGGGGTATTCGTGCCGCAGGGTGTTGAAACAATGGGGGCAAGCGGTCACGATACGCGCAAAACGGTATCGGCGAAGTGTTTTGATGTTCTCCTCTGCCCGGAGTTGAAAGAGATATTCTTCTCCTGCTCGGCGTGCCCATTCGGCGTTGCAGCTTTCCTCCTCCCCCAAAACGGCAAACTCCACACCCGCAGCCCGGAAGATGCGCACCATCGCCCGGCTGACCCGTTGGTTGCGCGGATCGTAGCTCCCGGCGCAACCCACCCAAAAGAGAACCTCCGTCTGCCCTACATCGGCCATCAAGGGCACGTCCAGGTCGGCGGCCCAGGCAGCCCGCCGGTGACGCGGTTGGCCCCACGGGTTGCCCTGCCGTTCGGTATTGCGCAGCGCCTGGGCCAACGTATCGGGCAAGCGACCTTCTTCCAGGGCCAGGTAGCGACGCATTTCCAGGATGGCGGCCATCGGTTCGACGAAAACGGGGCATTCCTGTTCGCAGGCGCGGCAGGTGGTGCAGGCCCACAGTGTGGCCTCGCCGATGGAATCTTCTCCCTCGCCGATCAGGGGTGTCACCGGAGGCACATCGTTCCCCAGGGCCAAGCGGCGTAGGAACGGCAGCCGTGCGACAATCGGTTCCTGCCATTTCCATAGCGCACCCGGATACCGACTCATCCGGTCGCGCACATCCAAGACCAGGTGTTTTGGGGAAAGGGGCTGCCCGGCAGCATAGGCCGGGCAGACCGCTTGGCAGCGACCGCATTCGGTGCAAGCATCGCCGTCCAGAAGCCGTTTCCAGGTGAACTGTTCAACAGAGCCTGCCCCCAGCGGTTCTTCCGTTTCTTCAATGTCCTCAATTTTGGGCAGAGCACCGGGCGGCCCGCTCTGCCGGAACAGGATGCTCAAGGGGGAGGTTACGATGTGGATGAAACGGGTGTAGGGTAGGGAAACGATAAGGACAAAGACGGAGAGCTGATGCACCCACCAGAGGTAGGGATAGACAGGGGGTGGCTGCGTCGGCGGCGGCCCGAACAATCCGGCGATGGCGTTGCCCAGCCATGACCATTGCGCCCAAGGGGGAGCTTGACTCCGCAGGCGCATCACCTCCAAAGCCAAGCCGGTCAGGGCAATAAAAGCCAAAGTGCCGAGGATGTACCCCCAGCGGGGAGGCAGGGCATCGTGGCGGTGGCCGTTCAATCGGTCGGGACGCCGGAGGTAGCGGCGCCAAGCGGCCAGCCCCAGGCCGACGAGGAATAGGAGCGTCGCCGCGTTGACCACCATCTCAAAGATGAGGTAAAAGGTTCCCCGCAGGATGGGCAACCCGGCATCCATCTGGATACCGATCAGAGAAGTGGCGATGTAAAAGATGACAAAGCTGTAAAAGATCAGCCCGTGCATCAAACCGGGGTAGCCCTGGGAAAAGACGCGCCATTGGCCCAGGGCATAAAGGGCCAACCCGCCGAGCCGCCACCCCATTCGGTCGGTGCGGTGAATGGGACGGCCCATGCGCCACAGGCGAATCCGCCGCCACAGCCCGTAGGCCACCAGCAGGCCGCACAGGATGACCAATGTCCAATGGATGGGATAGAACCATTCCGGCAGATTCCAAAGGTCCTCGCGCGCAGGCATCTTTCCTCTTTACGATTGCATCCTGCTACCCAAAGGCGGGAAGCGCGGTCCGGCTCCCGGTCGCCCTAGGGTCTCAGGTCTTTGTCCACGATGCGGCTGATGGTCTGCCCCAGGCGCACGCTATAGTTGACGCCTCGGTCTTCGGGGTAGATCTGCAGGGTGTTGGCCAGGTAGAGGCCCTGTAGCGGGGTGCGGTGATCGGGGATGCGTTCCGAGTAGCCGCAGGTGATGACCGGCTGGCCTGCTTCGGCGCGAAAGAGGAGTTTCTTTTCGATCCAATCTGCTCCGAATCGGGGGTTGATGCGTTTCAGGTGCGGCAGGTAGAGGTCAAAGAGTTCTCCTGCCGTCATGCGGAAGCGGGGGTCGTCCCGTTCCAAATAGTTGGAGACGTAGATCAGCCGCCGCCCCCGGTATTCATCGGGGGGCACGTAATTGGTATGCTCAATGACGCCCACATAGGGCATCGTCCGGTCGGCAATGTTCAACCAGTAAATGCGGCTGAGGCTGTGCTTGCTGACCAAAAGCAGCACCAACGCCGCTTGGTAGCGCACGGAGCGTAGTTGATCGGCATAGGGGCCTTCCAGGGTGGGCGGGGCGATCTCCAACAGGTTGTAGCCCGGTACGGTGGCGATGACGGCATCAAAGGGGATCGTTTCTCTTTTGGTAACGACGCCCGTCACACGGCGGGGGTTGTCGGGCGCGGTTGTCAGGCCGATGACCTCATGGTTCAGGCGCAGGTCCGCGCCGCCGGACCGCAGCCGCTCTACCAACGCCTGGGTGATGATTTCGAAGCTACCCCGGGGGTAGGCCAGCTTCTCTTTGGCCGACGCCCCCTGCCGGGACGTGCCGCGCACTTTGATCTTGCCCCATAGCCAGGTCATGCTCACCTGATCGGCCATTTCGCCGAATTTGCCCCGCAGGAGCGGCCCCCAGAATTTGTCATAGATCTCGCGACCCAGGTAGCGCAGGATCCATTCGCGGGCGGTGATCCGTTCCAGGCTGCGCCAGTCGTTCACGCGGGGCAGGTACAGGTACATCAGCCCCAATTTGATGCGGTTGATAAAGCGCAAGGGTTTGAAGCGGAGCAGATCCAAGGGGGTGACCAGGTCATAGATCCGGCCTTCGTCATACCAGCCGACTTTGGATTCAATCCAGCGCAGCCGGTCGCCCAGACCCAACTCATCCATCAAGTCCAGGACGTGGGTATCGCTGCCAAAGAGGTGATGGTAAAAGTATTCAACGCGCGTGCCCAGGAGAGGGACGGTGGCCGCCTGGCCACCCCACGTTCCGTACTTTTCCAAGACGGTAACGGCATAGCCCCGCTTTTGCAATTCATAGGCTGCCGTCAGCCCGGCGTAGCCACCGCCGATGATGCCGATGCGTGGGGATGTCATGCTCATTCCATCAGCTCGTCAAGGTCCGGTTCCGGGACCGAGGTGGGCAGGTCTGCCACCAGGTCGGTTTTCCCCTCGGCATATTGTTCCAGGTCGCGCTTGGCCCAGGTAAAGAGTTTGATCAGATCCTCATCGCTCCCCTGGTAACGGGCGATTGTCTGTTGGGAACAGACTTCGCAGCCGCGCATAAAGCGGTAGCTGCCGGAGACGCAGCCCAAGCAGGCGTTGAGCCGGATCATCATCAGGCAAAAGGCCAGCTTATCCGGATGGGTTTCCGGCAAAGGGATGAGGTGTTCTATCAGCTTACGCCATTCTTCCCCGCGCAGGTTTTTGAGATCGGGGATGAGACGCGGCGGGAACAACAGTTCGGTTCTGGAATGAAAAGTCATGTGACTACCTGAGCATTCAATTTTTGCTTACAAATGCCGTTGGAGCAAGCCCTGCCATACGGCCCACGGCACGACAACGCTGCCCAAGCCGTTGTGTGCTCCATCACCGTGGAAATCGCTCCCTCCCGTGGGCAACAGACGGAAGCGGACGGCCCAATCCAGCAGCCGACGGATGGCCCGGCGCGGATAGTTGGGATAATAGACCTCAATGCCGGCCAATCCGGCCCGGCGCAGACGCGGCAACCAATGTTGCAGGTCCAGGCTGCTGCGCTTTTCCCCGTGGGGGCTATAGGTGAAGGGATGGGCCAGAACGGGCAAGCCGCCGCTGCGGAGTACCAGTTCAATGGCCTCTTCGGGTGAGAGTTTATAGCGTTCTACGTAGGCCGGGCAACCCCGCCCGATCCACAGATCAAAGGCTTCATCCCAGCTGCCGACATATCCGGCTTCCAGCAAGGCCGAGGCCACATGGGGCCGCCCGATGGAGCTGGCATCCCCGGCCAGGGCCAATACCCGCTCCCATGCAACGGGCAACCCCAGTTTGCCCAGGCGGTCCACCATCTTTTTGGCCCGCTCGCGCCGCGCCCGGCGGCTGCGGGCCAACGCTTCCTGCAAATCGGCGTTCTCCGGGTCTATAAAATAGCCCAATAGGTGCAGTTCTTCGCGCCCGGCCAGGGTGCTGATCTCCACGCCGGGGACAACCGTGATTTGCCACCGCGTGGCGGCAGCCAGGGCAGCGGCCACGCCGTCGGTCGTATCGTGGTCGGTGATACCTAAAACCCGGATGCCCAGGCTCGCAGCCTTTGCGACCAGTTCATCCGGCGTCAGGCTACCGTCGGAGGCGGTGGTATGGGTATGTAGGTCAACGAGCGTCGCATTCGTCGTCTCGAAACCGTCCACTCCTCAAAAAATCCCTTGCGGGTCACCGGTCGGCCGGGCGAAAGCATTTATCGTTCTCTGCCCCGGCCCATTCCAGAGACACCGAGCACGCAGAGAGAAACCGCACAAAATTCGCCGCTTTCTCTCTGCAGTGCAAAATCCCGTCGGTGCGCTTGCTTTGCGCCGGAGACCCTAGGGAGGCAAATGGTATCGCGGCTACTCTCTGCCGCCTTTGAGCCGCTCCTGCCACTTTGCCAGGGCGTCCCATTGGCCTTTGGCCGCCAGTTTGGCCTGCCGGGGCCAGGTGGTAGGATCGGTGATGCGGGCCAGGCGCGGATCCGCTTCCCGCAGAATCTGGGTGATGCGCTCCACGCCGGTTTCGGCCAGTTGGGCAAAGGTCGTGATCCCGGCGGCGGCCAGCAGCCCGGCGATCTTGGGGCCGATGCCTTCGATGCGCGTCAGGTCGTCCGGCTTGGCCGGAGCGGCCTGGGCTTCCGCCTTTTTCTTGGCAGCGGCGGCCTTTTTTGCCTCGGCAGCGGCCTTTTTCTCCGCCGCAGCCCGGCAGGCGGCTTCCTCTTTGGCCCGGCGGGCTTCCTCTTCGCGGGCATAATCGGTCGGGTGGAGTTGGGCATAGTATTCGGCAGAGACCAACAGCCGGTCCATGTCGTAGAACATGTCCTGATCGCGGTCGGTGGTGGCGAGTTTGACCTCTTGGTTCATCTTGATCGCGTCGAAGGGGCAAAATTCGGCGCAAAAGCCGCAGGACATGCAGATCGTGAAATCAATCCAGAACCCGGCGGGCCGGGCCTGGGGTCGTCCCCGGTTGTCGGTGGCCCGCCGAATCCAAATGCATTGGGGCGGGCAGACGCGGGCGCAGATGCCGCAGGCCACGCAGCGGGGCTTATCGGGTGATTCGTCATAGACCAACATGGGCAAGAAGCGAAAGTTTTCCGTGATCTTGCGTTGCTGTTCCGGGTACTGGATGGTAAACAGGCCCTTGCCCTCGATGGCCTGCCGCTTTTCCAGCCATTCCTGGTCGTAGCGGCCCTTGAGGGAAAACCACTTGAGCGGGCTGCGGTCATAGGTGTAGGATTCGATAAAGTGACGCATGGTCACCCGCAGGCCCTTGAGCAATCCAAGTCCGTACATTAGCGGTCTACCTCCCCCATTGTGGTATCCAGGCTGCCCAAGATGACGATGGCATCGGCCAGGAGATGCCCCACCGACATGGCTTCCAGCGCGCCCAGGTTGACGAAACAGGGCGAGCGGACGTGGTAGCGGTAGGGATTGGTCCCTCCGTCGCTGACCAGGTAAAAGCCCAGTTCTCCTTTGGGGTGCTCCACCCGCACGTATGCTTCACCGGCGGGGACGGTGGGGTTCCACGCTTTTTTGCCCGCTTGGATGGAGCCTTTGGGAATGCGGTCTAGGGCTTGGTGCAGGATTTTGAGGCTCTGCCGCGCTTCGGCGATGCGCTGGCGGTAGCGGTCGTATAGGTCGCCGGTCTCGTGGGTTGGGATTTCAAAATCAAAGGAATCGTAGATGGAGTACGGCTCTACCTTGCGGATGTCGTAGGCCAGCCCCGCCGAGCGGAGCACCGGCCCGCTGACGCCGTAGCCGATCATTTCTTGCCAGGTCATGGCCGCCACGCCCCGCGTGCGGGCGATAAAGATTTCGTTGTCGGTCAGCATGTATTCAAATTCGTCGATCTTGCGCTCCAAACGATCCACCACTTTGCGGCAGCGTTTGAGCCAGTCATCGCTCACGTCGCGGGCCACACCGCCAAAGCGGTAATAGTTGACCATCATCCGCGCCCCGGAAGCCTCCTCGAACAGGTCCAGGACGTGCTCGCGCTCGGTAAAGGCGTAGAGCATGGGCGTCATCATTGCTCCCAGCTCGTTGAAGAGAAAACCGACGGCCAGGATGTGGTTGATGGCGCGGGTCAGCTCCCCCATGATGATGCGCAGGTACTCGGCCCGTTCGGCTACCTCGCGGCCCATCATCTTTTCCACGGCGACGACATAGCCGAAATTGTTGTACATGGGGCTGATGTAATCCAACCGCTCTGTGTAGGGGATGTTGCCGGTCCACAGGTTGCGCTCGCCGATCTTTTCGTGATTGCGGTGCAGGTGGCCCACCACGGGGTAGACGCTGGTGATCGTCTCCCCCTGCAGGCCGACGACCATACGGAACACGCCGTGGGTGCTGGGATGCTGGGGACCGATGTTGAGCAGGATGCGGTCGGTTTTTAGGCCGTTGATGTCTATTTTGTCGGCCTGGTCGATTTCAATTTCGGGGATCGGTTCCCAATTCTCCGGATCAAAGTCGGGCGGGTATCGGACGTTGCGCCGCCAGCGGACCCGCTCTTCGGCGGAGCGAGGCCGCGGGTTGTCGGGGCGGGGCCAGCGACTCTTGAAGGGTTTGTGCTCCTGTTCGTAATAGGGTTCGTGCCAATCCTTGCGCAAGGGATGCCCCTCAAACCCTTCCCACAGCAGGATGCGCTTGAGGTTGGGATGCCCGTCAAAGCGAATGCCGAACATATCCCACACCTCTCGCTCCTGGAAATTGGCACCGGGCCAGATGTCGGTCACGGTCGGCAGGTGGGGGTTTTCTTTATCGGCCAGGCGGACTTTGAAGGGGATGCCCGGCCCTTGCAGGTCCGGTCGGGTGGAGTAGAGGTTGTAGACCACTTCCAGCCGGTCGGGGTAGTCGGTAGCGGACAGGTGGGTGAGGTAGTCAAACCCCATTTCATCTCGCAGGTAGGTGGCCACTTCTTTCAGCCGCGCTTTGTCCACGACCAGCCACTCGCCGTCGCGGTCCACCACGGCCCCCGGAAAGGCGGTATTTACTTGGGCCTCGATGGCTGCTAGATCAATTGCCATGCTTCTCTCCCTTGAGTCGGACTAGTCGTTCTCCCGCAGGCGCGAAGACCGCCGCCTTGTGCCCGGTCGGCCCGCGGAAGAGCCGCCGGATACGGGCAACGGTCAGCTTCGGTCCGCCGTCGCCTCCCGCGCCGCCGCGCTAATCTCCGGGATCATGCGCGGGTCTACCAGGTCCGGCCCGCCCAGCATGGGAACGGGGATGGCCGGGATGGGGTCCTTGCGATACCAGCGGACCTCGTTGATCTTTTCATTTTGGATCTTTTCATGGACGGCCATATAGCCCTCAATGAGGGCCTCCGGGGTCGGCGGGCAGCCGGGCACATAGACATCCACCGGTAGGAACTGGTCAATGCCGGACACGACGTTGTAGCCCTCTTTGAACGGCCCGCCGCCACAGGCGCACGCACCCATGGCGATCACATACTTGGGTTCGGCCATCTGGTTGTAGAGGGTCACGATCTTGGGGACCATCTTTTTCGTGACCGTCCCGGAAACGATGAGGAGATCGGCCTGGCGGGGTGAGGCGCGGGCCAGGTCCATCCCCCAGCGACCGGTATCGAACCGGGCGGCGGCGGCGGCCATAAATTCAATGGCGCAACAGGCCACACCGAAGAACATGGGCCACAGAGAATATTTGCGCCCCCAGCCGTAGACCTGGCTCAATTTGGTGATAAAGACATTGCCCTTGAGTTCCTCGGGCACCTGGACCTCGTCAGTCATGCGACCACTCTCCTTTGAGCGAAAATCTACAAAGCGGCCTCCATTATAGCCGTTTGTGCTTTTTTTGTCAATTGTTTTCCCACCGGGCGCAGGGATGCTCACGAGAAGGCGGATTCCCCCCTTGCCCAACCCCCGTACCGATGGTATAATTCCAACGGCGGGACCTGATACCGTCCACATCCCAACGGCTTTCATCGTCGTTCGTTGAAGAAAGCAGTGCCCCAAATCGGACACTCATGGCAGAAAGGGGAAAACGATGGGAAGAACAAAATACCGATCCTTTGCGCTGATCCTGGGGTTGCTCGGCCTGTTGCTCCGGCAACCGGTCCGCGCCCAAAGCTCCGGTCCGCCCCCCCAACCGGCGGACCTCATTTACAACGAAATGCGCACCGTGTACCTGGGCAACCTGGCCCGCCGGGATAACGGTGTACCGCCCATGCGCTGGAACGCCGAAATGACCGAAGCAGCCCGCTGGTTTTCCTGGGATTCGGTGGAAAACCAGCCGCCCGGCTTTTGCGGACACCTGGATTCGCTGGGGCGTTGGCCTTCGGAACGCGTGCCCTCCTTTGGCTACCTGGGCAATTCCTGGGCGGAAAACGCCTTTTGCGGCTACGTGACCCCGGAACAGGCCATCGAGGGTTGGATGAACAGCACCTACCACCGGGAAAACCTACTCAACCTCGACTCGTGGGAAGTGGGGCTGGGCTACTATCTCCGCGCCGAGGACGGGCGGGGGTATGTCACCCAAGATTTCGGCATGGATCCACTCTACCCTCCCCTGATCATTGAAAACGAGGCGATCTCCACCGATTCGCCGGAAGTCAACCTCTACCTTTACGGCAACGCGGATACGGCTTTCGGCGGCGTGGGGCCGACGGTGGAGATGATGTTGGCCAACGAGCCTTGCTTCGCAGGAGCATCCTGGGAACCGTACAGGGCGGAGTCCTCCTGGACCCTGGAACCCGGCCTCGGCTGGCGGACGGTGTACGCCAAAGTACGGGATGCGGTGGGACGCACGACAGTGGTCAGCGACACCATCTACCTGGGCGACGATGTCCCGTTGGACGAACTGGGGTTGCATTTGGCCTCCGCCACACACCGCCAAGTCACGGTGTACGAACTAGACGGAAACGACCTGCCCTATTTTCAGCTCAGCCAGAATTGGTTCGCCGATGACACGTTGTTGCAGGGCAACGGCGAACGGGTCAACGATCCCGATGCGTTGGGGGGAACGGCCTATCGCTTGTTCCCCGGCGACGGCGAATCCCGCGCCAGGGTTTGGACGACGGACTTTGGCAAAGATACCCCCTTTGTGGCCTATTTCCGCCTCAAGGTGAACGACAACACCTCCGACGAGGAAGTGGCCCGTATCTCCGTCAAAAGCGGGGGCATCGAGTACGGCCCCTTCAGCCTCAAAGGGACCGATTTTGACGCCGCCAACGTCTACCAGGAATTCCCCATCCCCTTCACATTCCACGATAACCCCGAAGACGGCTCTCTGTTCTTCAACTTTTGGCACAGCGGGCAGGCCGATGTTTATGTAGACGGGGTGTACATCTTTACCGAACCGTATCCCGTCCAATCTTCCTTCACCTGGGACGTGCCCGGCGGTCACTACCGGGGCGGAGGAATCTGGCTGCGCTACACCGACAACGCCGGTTCGTTCTCCCCCGTTGAGGACGCCGTCCTCATCCCCCGGCGCATCTCCGCCTTGCCGATGTCCATCTCGGTCATGGCGGAGGTGAGCGCGACCACTCCCACCACCCGCACGCTGACGATTGAGCGCAAAGGGTGCGAGCCGTTCGGCTGGGATGTAGGCGGGAACGCTCCCTGGCTGACGGTACAACCAGAAGAGGAGACGGTCCGGGTTGTTGTGGATCCGCGCGAAATGGCCCCCGGCGAATACCGGGCAAGCATCACCATCCAGGCGGAAAGCGGCGTCATCGGCAGCCCCATTCAGGTCCCGGTGACGCTGCTCGTGGTCGAACAGATCCACCGGCAGTACCTGCCGGCGATCCTCCGGGCCTACTGAAGGACCGGTCCTGCTAAGGGGCGCGTCCACCTTTCGCCGCCTGACGCACCGCCTCATAAACGGGGCGGGGGTTGAATTCCGGGTCCACCATTGCGAAATAGTAGGCCGCCCGGTCGGGGGGCACGTCTCCCACCTGCCGGAAGTACCAGATGTTGACCACACCCAGCCAGGGCCAATGCTCCCGCCCCCAGGCGATACCCCGCACCGTGAACTCGGCCTGTTCCTCCTCCGTTACCCGCTCCCAGGTGAGCAACTCATCGGGGAAGGAGGCCGGAGCGGCGTTCCAACCATATTCGTTGAGCCAAACGGCCTTCCTGTCGTCACCGTACCGCTCCATGATGGGCCGGTAAAGCTCCACGCGGCGGAAATTGAGCACCTGGGGGTCCGGCGGGTCTTCCGGAGGACGGTCCAGGCCAAAGGCATTGGCCGAAAGGATGTCAAAATAGTCTCCTGCCCCGGCCTGATACATCTGTTCCAAAAAGATCAGGTCGTTGTGATTGCCCCGCATGGAAGCGTCCTCCAGCGTCATGGCCAGCGGCGCGCTCAGGACAACGACGTCGGGATCGGCCTCTTTGGCCCGGCGGTAGGCCGTCTCCAGCAGACGGGTGTATGCCACGGCGTCCACCCGCCGAAAGCCCCACTCGGCGGTCAGGTTGGGTTCGTTCCAGATCTGAACGTAATGCACCCGGCCCCGGTAGCGGCGCACGAATTCATAGACGAAATCGCCGTAATCGTCCAGCCGGTCGGGAGGAGCGGCGGGAAGGGGGTTCCCCTGCCGCGCCCAGGCAGGAGGGCGATCTAGCCGGGCGATGATCTGCATCCCGTACCGTTCGGCCAGGTCTACGATGCGGTCATACTTGGCCCAGGCAAATTCCCCTTTGCGCCGGGGTTCGATCTCCTCCCAGGAAAACTGTTGTTTGATCCAACCGATGCCCGCTTCCCGCGCCATTGCCAGGGTCTTTTCCTGCTTCCAACCTTCCACCTCCCGATCCAGGAAAAAGTTGGCCCCATAGGGATTGACGTCGGTGTAAGGGATGGACCGAGGATGGGTACGGAGCCAAGCCCAAAGGCCCACGGCGGCAAGCAGGGCAAGGCCACAGGCGAACAAGAAACGACGGCCCGTCATGGGTTCTGCTCCGTGAGCGGCAACAAACGCAACTTTGCTTCCATTTCCCGCTCCACATCCTCGCGGGCATAAAGAAGGGGATGATACCCCCCTTCAAACCAGGCCCGGATCTGGTCGTCGTAGTGCTTGCTGCCCGGCTGACCAGACTGACCGGGAGCCAGCAATCCCAGCGCGTGGTCCAGGTCGCCCAGATCGGCGATAAAGCGATAAGGCGGGCCGATGATACGCTCGCAGCTGAGGTCATGGCGGGCCGCGCCGGTCGCCCAAACGGTGGTATCGTCACCGCCCAGGGGATACGGCCCTCGGTTGAAAAGCAGGTCCAGGGGGCGGAGACGGCCCAGGGTATGGGCATAGGTCAATGTGTGCAGCTTGCCCCAAGCCCAATCCTTTGGTTCCGGCCCCAGTTCCTGCTCCAAGAACGCGACCGTCTGTTGCAAGGCCAAAATCATTGCCTCGTCGCGGCCTTCGCCGTTGCCCAGGTCAAACCAAGGGGAGTCGGGTTCCTCCAGCAGTTTGTGCAACCACTGCCTGGCCCGCACGCCAAAGATGCTGCGGTCGGCCAGCTGAGGCGTCGGCCCCAACCCGGCGTAACGGACGGTCAGGTCTTCACCCAACCTGTCCACCAGCAGCAGGCGGATCATGCGCCGCAGGAAGACCTGATAGACCGCCGCTTCGGGGCTATCGGCGGTCAGAGCACCATCCCAACGGCCCATCATCTCCACCACGGCGGCCAGGCGAGGATCTTGTACGCGCAGATTGCCCAAATGACGGGCCACGTCGCGGGCCGTGGGCGAAACCAGGTCAAAATGCATTTTCCGCACATAAGCGACATCCACCCGCTTCCGCCCCTCAATCAGTTCGGTGATGCGCCGCGCCCGGTCGTCGCTGGCGTATTCGCGCCCCAAAAAGTAAGGGTACTCTTTGCCGACGATGCGGTTATTGGCGGTGACGATGTAGCCCTGGGGCGGGTTGTAGAGATGGGGCATCTCCTCAAAGGGGATGTAACCGGTCCATTCATACTCGCCCGTCCAGCCGGGCACGGGTGTCAGCCCTTCTCCTTTGGCGCGGATGGGAACCCGCCCGGCCAGGCTGTACGCGATATTGCCTTCCCTATCGGCATAGACCACATTCTGCACGGGCGAAGTCCAACGGCGCAACGCTTGGCGAAATTCCAGGCAGGTACGCGCCTCCATCATCTCCAAAACGGCGTGGATCACCGTATCCGGTTCCCACGACGTCCAGCGCAGGGCCAACGGCTCCTCCCCGGCCAAATCGGCGGCCAATGCGTTGATGATGGGGCCGTGGCGGGTGAGGATGACCTCCTCAACGACCGTCTCGGCTCCCTTGACCTCAATCTCCTCCCGGATGATCTCCGCCCTGTGCCACTCACCTCGGTACTCGTACCACACCCGACCCGCTTCGTCGCGGCGCAGTCGCTCCCGATACAGATCCTGGACATCGGGAAAGCCGTTGGTGAACCCCCAAGCTACGTGACCGTTGTGCCCGGCAACTACACCCGGCACGCCGGGAAAGGTGATGCCGATGACGTTCAGGCCGCCGCCGACCAGATGGTTTTCGTACCAGATGGAGGGTTGGTACATAGGCAGGTGCATATCGTTGGCCAAAATGGGCGTGCCGCCGACGGTACGCTGCCCTGCCAGAACCCAGCTATTGCTGCCCACCCCTGCTTGGGGAGGAGGACCGAGGAAGGGCCGGGCCGCTGCCGCCCGATCCAGCGCACTCAGGCCGCCGGGGGGCACAATGGACAACTCGTCCAACTCCGGTTCCAGTTCGGCGGCCCGCTCCGGCCCCAGACGGGCGATCAGTTGGGCACGGAGCAGCTCACTTTCCCAATTGATGGACAACCCCCAGGACATGGCCTTGTTCCAGGCCAGGGTATCGGCGGCGGTCCAGGGTTCGGGCCGGTAACGCAATAGCCCAAACTCCACCGGCAACCGCCCCAAGGCGATGCGGGCATTCACCCCGGCGGCATAGGCTTCCAGCACGGTGCGGACCGGCTCGGTCAGGAGCGATACCTGCTGCTCCGCCAGCCGCCTCATCCCCAGGATACGCAGCCAGCGGTCCACCGCGACCGTTTGCGGCCCCAACACCTCGGAAAGCCGCCCGGCGACCATCCGCCGCTGGAAATCCATCTGCCACAGACGATCCTGGGCGTGGACAAAGCCCTGGGCAAAAAAGAGATCGTGGCGGTCGGCAGCGTAGATGTGGGGCACACCCCAGCGGTCGCGCAGGATTTCAACGGGGCGGTGCAGACCGGGCAAGCGCAACGTGCCCCGCGTGCGGGCCAGGGGCCGCCGCAACAGGTAATGGTACGCTCCCCCGATCAAGGCCGCCGCGCCCAATGCAGTTCCCGCCATGAGCCAACGTTTGTCCATGTCCCGCTCCGAAAATACCCCCTCACCCTCCCCCACCCGGACCGCGCCTGCGGCGGCCCACGGGGAGAAGGGTGAGGGCAAACTCCAAATTCCATCCTCGGCGGTGCGCCGGGGATCGGTCCACTTTCTCAGAAAACCGCGGGCCGTCCACGAATCGGGCACGAATACGCGAATGCACGAATGCGCCCGGCCCGGCAAGTCTCCGAACTTGCGCAGAGCGGCTAAACCGCACTTTGCAGGCCGTTGGCCGACCGCGTAGGCGGTCGGCCGGCCGCAGGCCCAAAAGGGGCGACTTGAGTCGCTCCCACCCCCGTCGGCACGTGGGCCGTCCACGAATCGGGCACGAATACGCGAATGCACGAATGCGCCCGGCCCGGACCAGACCTGACAGGTCTTGGAGACCTGTCAGGTCTGAGCACGCAGCCGCGCCACCCGCTGCGCATCCGCCCGCAGGTTTGGAACCTGCGGGAGGATGTTAGAGGATGTTATGCCCGCACCTGCCCCACCCCCTGCGCCGCCGCCCGAATGTCCTGCAACCGCCCCTCAACATCGGCGACGGCCAACGCATCCAGCAGGCGCAGCACCCGCCCCACCACACCGGCGGCTGCACAGGCAACCCGCGCCGCCCGGAACGCTTCCACCGCCTGGGAGACCAGAGCCTCGGCCTCCGCCGTATCCGAGGCCAACAGCGCCAAACCGGCCAGGGCCAACCCTTTGGCGTCGAGCAGATCGTACAGGTCCGGCGTGCGGGCGAGCAACGCCTCGGCGTGCTCCAGCGCCGATGCGAACGCTTCCCGCGCCGGGGCCGGATTCCCCTGCCGCAGCGCAACGACCCCTGCCAGAGCCTGAACCTGGGCGTTGAACAAGGGGACATCATACTGCCGGGCTGCATTGGCGGCCTGCCCGGCGGCGGTCAGTTCGCCGCTGTACAAACGAGCCAGAGCGAGCCGACCATAGCCCCATTGACAGATCTCGGGGTCTTGGATCTGCTCCCCAATCCCGGCACAGTTCTGAGCGTGTTGTATGGCGGCCTCGTATTGCCCCTGATCAATCAGGGCTTGGGCCAGGTTGCCCAGGCGGTATCCCTCCCCGCTCCGGTCGCCGATCTCCCGCGCGATCTCCAACGCCTGCTCATAGTACGCGATGGCCCGCCGGACCTCCCCCAGGTCCGCGTAGGCGTTCCCCAGGTTGTCCAGGTCATTCCCC
>Ga0256914_1000372_pt1 | contig 44058 bp, 33 predicted proteins | sample HulkmetaG_FD_191571 | JGI IMG/M metagenome (GOLD analysis project Ga0256914, IMG submission 191571) | Hydrothermal chimney microbial communities from Main Endeavour vent field at the Juan de Fuca Ridge, Pacific Ocean - Hulk | ecosystem: Environmental > Aquatic > Marine > Hydrothermal vents ...
CGGCCCTGGCCGGGATCGTCCGGGCCTTGAAGGCCGACCCGGGTCTCATGGCCGTGCCCCAGGGGGAGGAGGGCAAGGCCTTCCGGGCGGTCTTCGACCTCCTTCTCCGCTGGGCCCGGAAGGGGGAGGCTCTCTCGGAGGATTTGCTCCTGGGGGCCCTTTCCCACCTCTCCGACCTTCCTCCGGCGGAGAAGGACCTGAGGGTCCGGGCCCTGGCCTGCCTCAAGGAGAGGGCCGTGGCAGGTCCCGTGAAGACCCGCCTGGCCGCCTTGCCTCTCCTGGCGGCCTTCTCCGGCAAGGAGGCCGACCAGGTTCTCCTGGACCTGCTCTCGAAGGACAGCAAAGAGCCGGAGATCCTCTACAAGGTGATCTCCCTCCTGAAGGACCGGGAGCTGACCCCCGACAAGGGGCTCCCGGCGAACCTGGGGCGGGCCCAGGAGCGGCTGGAGCAACTCCTGGTCCGGGGGAATCTTCCCAGGCGGGTCCGGACGGACGCCATCCTCTTCTTTACACGCTGGCCCTATTCCCTGGCCCTGTCTTTCCTGGAGAAGGTCCTCCTCGGGAAGGAGAACCTGGGCGCCAAGCTGGAGGACCGGCTCGCCGCGGCCGACGCCCTCCAGGACATCCTCCAGCGCTTCCGCCAGAAGGGCGACGTCGTCGGCAAGGTCCAGAAGATCCTCGTGGCGGGCCTCACTGCCAGGGATCCCAAGAAACCCGAGCTGGCCCGGTTGAGGGCGGCCTGCGCGGAGAAGCTGGGGAGCGATTTCTTTCTCGACCGGTCCAATCGAAAAGACCTGGCGGAGGACCTGAAGAAAGCCCTCCTGGCGGAGTCCAGTCCCGCCGTAGTGGAGAGCCTGGTCACCACCCTCCTCAAGCTGGGCCTCAAAGCGGCCAAGGTCTCGGACGACAAGGCTCTCGACTCGGTCAGGTCCGGCCTGGTCGAACGTCTCTCCAAGACCCCTTCCGATCCCAAGGAGCGGGACTGGATCTTCAACGCCCTCCTGGAGCTCTCCGACGCCGATCCGGTGGCCAAGATGAAGGCCGGGTATGCCTTCGGCCGGATCCAGGACCGGGCCCACGCTCTTCCTTTCTTCGCCGAGATCACGGCAAAGCTCCCCTTGGACAAGAGACTCCTGGGGACCGACAAGGGCGGGGCGGGAAAGAAGCAGGCCTCCATCCTGATGGACCATTTCTGTCTTCTCGTCACGGGAAGGCTCTACAAGGACGCCTTGAAAGGGGCGGCCCTCTTGAAGGATCTCTCCCTTTCCGACCTGGAGCAGGCGGGAGGGCTCCTGGAGGCCCTGGACCGGGAGAGGTCCAAGGGCAACCTGCCCGGCTGGGGCACCAGGGAGTTCCAGTGGGAGGCGGATGTCCTGTGGCGGCTGGCCACGGCCAAGAGGGAGGCCCATGAGGCGGCGGCTCCCTTCTTCCGGCGGGCCGCATCGGCCATCCAGGTTCTCCTGGCCCAGGCCAAGCTGGGCCCCAAGGAACGGGGCCGCCTCTCCTTGAGGAGGGCCGAAGCCCTCCTGGAAGGGGGGGAACTGAAGAATGCCCTGGTCCAGCTACGGTCCCTGGCGAAGAATCCCGACTTGGAGAAGAATGCCCGCCCCCTCCTTGCGAAGGCCTTGGAGGCGGCCAAGGCCTGGGCCGAGGCGGGCGCCCAGTGGGCCCAGGTGGCGGCGTCCCTCGCCAAGGGATCTCCCGACTGGTGGCTCGCCTCGTTGAAACAGGTGGAGTGTCTCGCCAGGGCGGGGAAGATCGGCGAGGGGCGGAAGGCCCTTTCGGTCCTCCTTGGAAGCGCCCGTCCCGGAAATGGTCCGGACTGGAAGAGAGTGATCGAGAAGATCGCCGGGGTGAAGACCCTCCTTTCCTCCAAGACCCCCCCCTCGGGAAAGGGAAAGAAGAAAACCCTGTAATTTTCCGGCTGGGGTCTTGCATTGGCCGGAGGAAGACGTAAAAAGGTCGCCTCTGGAACGCGGGGTGGAGCAGCTGGCAGCTCGTCGGGCTCATAACCCGGAGGTCGCAGGTTCGAATCCTGCCCCCGCTACCACCGGAAGAAGGCCGGAAGGTCCCCAAGGATCTTCCGGCCTTCTTCTTTTTCCGGGCTCCATGGGGAGCCGGCCGAAAGCCTCGACAACGGCCCGGGCCTGCAGGAGTTTGGCGGGCCACCTCGGGCCCCTTCCCTCGAGAAGGTTCACTCCCCTTTCCCAAAGATCAGGAAGCTCCCCGCCCTTGCCGGAGGCTTTCGGGCATGGGCCGAGAGGAAGGGCCTCCATGCGGGAAGGGCTCCTGGTTCCAGGAGGAAGGCTCCCACGAAGGGTCCGGTCTTCTTCCAGGGGCCGAAGATCTTTTCCAGGAGGGCGGGGGTCTTCATACCCCAGACGATCTGCCTGTCGCTGTAGAAATTGACCGCCACGGCGGGAAGGGCCGAGGAGACCACGAAGCGGTCGGGGGGAGAGATCTCCCTCAGGATCCTTCCTGCCGAGCGGGCTTCCATGAGGGCGGGTCTCTGTCCCTCCCAGCGTTTCTCGGCCCTCAGGTGCCCCAGGACCAGGACCAGGCATCCCAGGAGGAGCAGGAGGGGCCCTGCCCATGGCCGGAGCCCCGATCCCGGGGCGGCTGTCCGTCCCAGGAGCCAGGCCGCAGGAAGGGCAAGGCCCGGTGCCAGGTAGATCTGCCAGTAGTCGTGGGAGTAGGCCCCCTGGAGGAAGAGGAACACCTGGGCCAGTCCCACCAGGAGGGGTATCCAGAGGAGCCTCGAGGCGGGGGGGGCTTTGGGGGAATTCCTGAGTGCCACAAGGACTCCCAGGATCCCCAGGAAGCTGACGGGCAGAAAGAACCGGGCGGCATGGTGCCTCCAGATTCCTTCCAGGCAGGTGGAGAGGGCCAGGGGCCTGCCCTTGGCGTCTCTCAGGCCTCCCAGGATGCTCCGGTGCTTCAAGGCCGCCCAGAGGCCTCCTCCCTGGGAGGGAGCCTCTCCCTGGAGAGATAGGATCCACGCCAGGAGGAGAATCCCCGCCGCTCCGGCCAGGAGCCAGAAGGAGATCCTCTGGAGCAGGGGGCGGCCCGGGAAGGCACGGAGCGCCCAGAACCCCAGGAATCCGGCCAGGAGGAAGGCGGGCCAGTCGTAGAAGAGGCCGAAGGTGAGGAAGGCCAGGGAAAGAAGGAGGTCCCCCCTCTTCCCCAGGCGGGCCCACCTGGCGGCGGCCCAGAGGGATCCTGCCATGGAGAAGAGCACTCCCGATCCCTGGGGGTCGAGCATGTTCCCGTAATAGGCGGCCAGGGGGGTTCCCAGGTAGAGGGCCGTTCCCAGGAAGGCCGTGGAAAGGGAGGATAGGGGCAATTCCCGAAGGAAGAGAAAGAAGAGGCCCGCCGAGAGGGCGGAGAGGAGGAGGGCGATCCCACGGGCCTGGACCTCTCCTTCTCCGAAGAGGGCGAAGCTCCCGGCGCAGAGCAGGGCCGTCAAAGGCGGATGGTCCGTGTAGAAGACGGGCTTGGGACTCGGGAAGCCGCAATCCAGGACCATCCCGAAGCGGAGTTCCACAAGGCCCCGGCGGAGGAGATTCCTGGCGGCGATGCCGTACCAGGCAGGGTTCCATCCTTGGAAGGACCGGTCGAAAGGGGCCCCCGTCCCGGGAGAGAGATGGAGCCCCGCTCCCAGGACCAGGGCGAGGAAGAGGAGGACGGCCCCGATCCTTTTCTTGGGAAGCACGGGCCTAGGATCCTTTCTTTGGGGCCTTTCCGGTCCTTTCGTAGAGGATGAGCTGGGATTCCACTTGGTGGGAGGCCTGGAGACGTTCTCCCGGCGGGATGTGGTAAGGGAGGGGGAAATACCGGACTTCCAGGGTCCGTCCTTCCTCCAGGAAGGGGGTGAGGTCGAAATCCCAGGGCGTGACGAGCCAGCCCGGACCCCAGCCGGCACGGTCGAACTTCCATGTCCCCCCCTGCGGCCTGCAAGGGTTGAGATAGACGTCGGTCTTCCAGAGGCGATGGAAGAAGGTCTTCCCCTTCACCTGGAGTTTCCGGTCCAGGGGGGTGAATTCGCCTGTCTGGCCGTGGCCGGTGACGGTGAACCGGAGCTTGGCCTCCTCCGCCCAGGAAGGAATCCGGAGGGTCTTCCCCGGGAAGGCGGCAAGGATCTTCTCCATGGTGTTGCCGAAATGGTATTCCAGATTCCAGAGGTTCCTCACCTCCCGGGCGACTCTGTCGGGTTTCCCTGGGAAGTAGTCCAGGTCCACGCTCACCAGGAAGCCCTTGGGCCTGCCTTTCTCGTCCTTTCCTCCCACCCAGGAACCGATGGTCACTCCCATCTCGGTCTCCCCCCGCAGGAGAGACTGGTAGTCCGTCACGTCGGCCTTCCAAGTCCAGGTGCGGGAGAAGGGGGTGATGAAACGGAGAATCTCGAAGCGCTCCTTCTCCTTTCGGCCCGGCCTATTCCGGAAGACGTAGATCGAAGCCGACCGGTCCCAGGGGTCCCAACCGCCCGGTCCGGGCTCCAGGGTGAGGGTGAGGAGGATCCTCCTGGCGGGGATGGCGGCCGGGGGAAGGCGGAAGGTCTTCCTCACGAAGCGCCTTTGCATGCGGACCAGGGTCTTGTGAAAGGTGGAGACCCGGAGGGGACGGGGGCGGATCTCCCGGAGGGGGGCCGGGTCGAGCCAACGAACCCGCACGTCGTCCAAGCTCATGTCCGTGGTGGTCTCCCCCGTCCTTGCGCCGAAGGCGGCCCTGGATTCGAAGGGCCGGATCCCGGGAACGAAGCGGTGGGAGAGGAGGGGAACCTCGTCGAGGAAGAGGTCCAGGTAGGCTCCGCCGGCGTCGTATTGGACCAGGAACCGGATGTGGTGGGGCCTCTCGTCGCGGAACTCCACGGGAGAGAGGAGGTTCAGGAGTTCCTTTCCATCGAAGTGGATGGAGATCTCCCTCTGGGGTCGGCCGTAGACGTTCCCCCTTTCGTCGAACCAGTGGCTCGTCGGGGGATCCCATGTGTCCAGGGCCAGGGCCAGGGTGCCCGGGAGGTTGGGTTCCTCCCACTTGGTGAAGACCGGGGGGGGGCCCTTCTTTCCGTATTTCCCCGTGTCCAGGAGAAGGAAGGATCCGCCGTGGGCTCCCTTCCGGAGGGTGAAGGTGAAGGATGCCTCCACCCGGCGGTAGGTTCCGGGGGCGGTGAGGGGAAAGGCCACGGCATTGGCCAAGGGGCCGCCCTTGGTCCTCCATCCCCTGAGGAGGACCAGCCTTCCGTTCCGCACGGCCGGACCGGGTTTGCCGCCGAAGGTGGAGAGGACGTAGGGAGTGCCCTTTCCGGGACCGGAAAAATCCTGGAAGGTCAATGCCGCCAGGAGGACCAGAGGAATCGTAAACATACCGCTTCTCCGGGAAAGACCTGGGGAACCTCGGACCGAGCGAACCCTTCCCGGAGGAGTTTTATAGGATCGGGGGGCGGCGGAAAAGGGCGGGAGGGGAAGGGCTTGTCAGAAGGAGAGACTCAACCTGGCGAAGAAGGTCCTTCCCGGGGTCTCGAAGGCCAGGACGTTTCCCCACCCGTAGACCTTGGGGGCCTCCTTCTCGAGGAGATCCATGACGCCCACCTGGAAGAGGGCCCTCCCTCCGAAGAGTTCCTTCCCAAGAGCGGCGTCCAGGTGGTGGACCATGGGGAGGCTGTGCATGCCGGGAGTCTGGACGGCGTCGGCATACCTGTAAAAACAGGAAAACCGGAAACCATGGGATAGATCCACCAGGGCCTTGGCGCCGGCGTTGTGGTCGGTGGGCCTGAAGGAGCGGAAACTCTCGTCCTGGTGGGAGTGGAGTCCGTTGTATCCGTACCAGACTCCCAGCCGGGCCGGTCCGGTGGTCCACTCGAGGGTGAGCTCCCCTCCGTAGGCCCGGGCCCGCCCGGAGTTCTCGAACCTGTAGATTCCGGGGGAGACCTGGACTGCGTCGATCAGGTCGTTCAGGAACTGGAAATACGTGTCGGCCCGGAGGACCAGGTTGTCCGCCGGGCGGGCGGAGAAGCCCGCTTCGAGGGAGTGGATCTCCTCGTTCCTCAAGTCCTTGTCGGCCTCCAGGTGGTAGGCGTAGCCCCCTCCCGCCAGGGGGAAACGGTCCATCTCCATCCGGCGGAAGACCGAGAGGGGGGCCCGGAAGGAACGGGCCAGGCTCAGGCGGAGAACCTCCCCTCCCCTCCCGGGAAGCTCCTCCAGCCAGGAAACCCGCCCGGACCAGTCCATCCCGGTCCCCGAATATTGGTCCCCCCTGAACTGGAATTCCAGGGTCCTTCCCTTCACCGGGGTCCACTGGTCGGAAAGAAAGAGGCCCGCCCAGTATTCATGGATGGGATCCTCCAGGAAACGCATCTCCTGGGGATCCCTGGGGTCCTTGGGGTCCACCAAGGTGAACCGGAAATTCCCCCCCAGGGTGGTCTTGTGGCCTTCGATCCAGGAGCGCGTCAGTTGTCCTTCCAGGTCGTATTCGGTGGAGGATGCTCTTCCTTCCGAGGGAAAATCGTCGCTTTCACGGTTGCAGAAAGCCTGGACATAGGCCGATCCTCCGCCGGGCGTCTCGAACTCCCTCTTGGCGAAGAGCCGGAGGTTGCGGATCATGCCCTTCTTCCTCGGCCAGAATCCCATGTGGGGAAAGTCACCGGTCCGGTTCCGGCCGAAGGCGGCGCCGAAGGAGAGGGTGTCCCCCTTTTCGATCTTCCACTCCCCTCTCGCGTCGAGGAGGGTCCTCCGGAAGGAGTCGTTGGAATCGAAATCCTCGCCTGTGAGGGCGTCCGAGGAGGTCTCCATCCTTTCGTAGGAGGAGGAGACCCGCCAGAAGAAGTCCTTCCAGCGGGAGCCCCACCGCAGGAATCCCCGGTAGTCCCCGAACTCGTCGATCCGCCCCGAAAGGGTGGTACCCTGGGTCTCTTCGGGTCTCTTGGTGATGAAGTTCACCGCGCCGTTGAAGGCATTGGCTCCCCAGGCCGCCCCGATGGGGCCCCGGACCACCTCCACCCTTTCCAGGTCCTCCACCATGAGAGGAAGGAAGTTGTATTGGGTCCCCCCCCAGGCCGGGTGGGTGGCGTTCCTCCCGTCTATGAGGCAGAGGGTGCGGTCCGCAACGAAGCTGTGGAGCCCCCTGACGCCTCCGGCGTAACGGATCCGGTCCAGGCGGGCCAGGTCCATTCCCGGGAGGAAGAGGAGGAGTTCAGGGATGCAGGTCAGGCCCGTCCACTCGATCTCCTCGCCGGAGAGGATGCTGACGGGCGCCGGCGACAGGGAGGGCTTCACTCCGTCCCTGGCCGTGGTGACGACGAGAGGGATCTCCTGGAAGAGCAGGAGCTCCCCCGAGTCCAGGGAGGCCTCCTGAACGGGGGACTTTCCGGGGAGGGGCTTTTCCTGGGCGGAAACCCCGGGATTTCCCGCCGGGAGGAGAAAAAGGAGGAGGAAGTGTCCCATGAGGGCGGAGAACCCCTTTTTCCGGTTCTTTCCGGTCCTTTCTCCCGAAGGGGGTTGCATCTTCTCTCCAGGGGGCATGGAGTCTCCTAAGGACGAATCTGGATCATTCTGTCTATTTTTCTAAGATCCGTTTACACTCGGTTCTCTTCGTTTCCTGCAAAGCCCGGGCTTGAGAACTTCTAACCGGGAGAGAGGCTCTCCTTCCTCGTCTCCGCCGCACTCCCCTCCTCCTCCAGGGGGAGGAAGACCTTGAAGACCGTCCTCTCTCCCTCTCCGGACTCCAAGGAGATCTTGCCTCCATGGGCCTCCACGACGGCCTTGCTCAAGGCCAGGCTCAGGCCGAGATACCTGGAATGGTGATCCAGGTCCGGGATCTCCAGGACTTCGAAAGGATCGGTCCAGGGAATGGACTTGGACCAGTTCCCGCGGTCTTCGAAGCAAAGGGTGATCCCTTCCCGGTTCCTTTCCAGGGTGAGGCGGATCTCGTCTCCCTCCCCTGCTGTATCCAGGAGGTTTTCCAGGATGGAGGCCGGCACGAGGCGGAAGTACTTCTCCGAGATGGGATAGTGGATGTTTCCACGGACGTCGGCCTCGAGACGGACCCCTTCCCGGGAGGCCTTTTCCTTTTCCTCCTCAATGATTTTGGCCAAGTGGGCCCCGAGATCCCGGCGGTCTCTATCGATTCGGATCTCTCCCTCCTTGAAGCGGCAGAGAAGCCTGGCCTTGGTGAGGAAGTCGTGGAGCCTCCAGGCGTTGTCCAGGATGGCCCGTGAGAGCTCCTTCCGGGATGCTTCGTCCACCTCCTGGTCCCCTGCCAGGACCTCGGCGTTGAAGATGATCGACGTCAGGGGGGTGTTGGTCTCGTGGGCCAGGAGTCCGAGGATCCTGGTCTTCAAGGAGTCCACTTCCTCCAGGGTCTTCATCCTCAGGAAGACCCGGATCTTGGCCTTGAATTCCTCGTGGTCGAAGGGCTTGGTGATGTAGTCGTCGGCCCCGGCCTGGTACCCCTCGAGCCTTTCCTGGACCATGGCCTTGGCCGAGACGAGGATGACCTTGACCCCACTCAGGGAGGGATCCTCCTTGATCCTCCTGCAGGCCTCGATCCCGGACATGCCGGGCATCATGATGTCCAGGAGGACCAGGTCGGGATGGTGTTCCTTGGCCTTTTCCAGGGCCTCTTTCCCGTCCTCCGCGGCGAGGAGGTCGTAATCCTCCTCCAGGAGCTCTCTCACGATCTCCACGTTCAAGGGATCGTCGTCGACTACGAGGATTCTTTTACGCACGGTCATGACTCTTCTCCTCCCGCCGGTGCGGCCTCAAGGACCTCTCCTCTTCCCGGGATTTCTGAGAGGGGAATCTCGAAATGGAAGACCGCCCCCTTGCCGGGACGGTTCTCCGCCCAGATCCTTCCTCCGTGGGCCTGGACGATTTCCCTGCTGATGGCGAGACCGAGGCCCGTTCCGCCGGCGCCGGTCTTGGTCCTGGAGGACTGGACGAACTTCTCGAAGATCGCCTCCAGTTCCTCCGGGGCGATTCCCATGCCTTCGTCGGCCACGCTCACCCGGGCCTTTCCGCCCCGGGTTTCCAGGGATACCTGGATGGTGGACCCTTCCGGCGAGAATTTGACGGCGTTCCCAAGGAGGTTCCTAATGACCTGCATGATCCTCTGGGGATCCGCTTTCACGAGAACCGGTTCGGAAGCCTGAAGTTCCAGTCGGGTGCCTTTCTCGTGGAGGAGAGAAGAAAACTCGTCCACCACGTTCCTGACCAGAGGAAGAAGATCCGCTTCCTTGAACTCGAAGACCATTCTCCCCGCTTCCATCTTGGAGAGGTCCAGGAGTGAATTGAGAAGGGCCAGGAGCCTCTCCCCGGCCGTCTTGATTTTCTCGAAGTAGGAGGGGACCTTTCCGCCGGCATCTTTGGATTTCTTCAGGCCGAACTCGGCGAAACTCAGGATGGCGTGCATGGGGGTCCTGAGCTCGTGGGACATGTTGGCCAGGAATTCCGACTTGGCCCGGTTCGCCGCCTCGGCCTTCTCCTTGGCCTCCTCCAGGTCCCTGGTCCTCTCCCGGACCTTTCGCTTGAGGGTGGCGTTGAAGTCCTTCATGGCCCGGTCTCTCTGGGAAACGGCCTTCCGCATCTCGTCGAAGGCCTCGGTGAGCCGGCCCACCTCGTCGTCCTTGCCGAGCTCCAGGGGCTCGTCCATGCGGCCCATGGCGACTCCCTCCGCGGCGAGGACGAGCCTTTCCAGCCTGGCCGTCCAGGGGCGGACGGCCAGGTATATGAGGACGCCCGCAAGGAGGAGGCTCGCCAGGAAGAGACTCACCGCTTCCCGGGTCTGGGCGGCGGTGATCCTTTTCCTGGGCCTGGAGGAGAGGGCCACCAGGACCTTCCCGATCCTCTCCTCCCGGTGGAGCCTTTTTTTCCCGGGGCTGCCGAGGAGTCCCAGGGTGGGGAAGTCCTCCTCCTCCTCGGAGAACCGCACCGCCGCCTGGCCGAGGATGAAGTCGTCCCTGGGCGCCTTGCCCGAGAGGAAGGCCTTCCAGGCCTTCTGGTCCCTCGCGGCACTTGCCGCAAGGTTGTTCTCCTTGTCGTAGACCGCGAGGAACAGGACCTGCTTCTCTCCGAGGAACTTCTTCGTGATCCTTTTTAGCTCCACTTCGTCCTTCACGGCGAGGGGGAGTTCCACGGCCCATGCGAGGCCCTGGGCCAGGGAACGGGCCGACCGGGACTCCCCCTGGGCGATGAGGAGGTTCATCCGCTTCAGTTGCACCCAGGCGGGGAGGGCCAGGCTGAGAAGGGCCACGCCCGCGAAGAGAAGGAAGGCCTTCCATTTCAGAGAGAACCGGGGCTTCACGGCGATCCTCCCTTCTTCCTGCCGCCGTAGACGATCTTCGCCCCTTTCAGGAATTTCTCGGGGAACGTGATGTCCAGGCGCAAGGCCACGTTCAGGTTGACGGCGTAGAGATTGCGGGGGAAAAGGAGCTTCCTCTCCTCTTTCCCCGGTGAGGAGTCCTTCTTCTTTTCTTCTTCCCCCGGGGCCTTTCTGCTCCGCCGGAGGAGACGGGCGGAGAGTTCCGCCCCCAGGAGGCGGGCTTGGGCGCTGGGATCCAGGTAGGTCCCAAGGAGGGCTCCGCTCCTGACCAGGGGGGCCGAGAATCCGAAGACGGGGATCTTCTTGCGAAGCGCCCCCAGGAGGACGGCCTTCAAGGTGGGGAGGTCGATCACCGCAGGGTCGGGAAAGGTCCAGATGAGGTCCGGTTTCAGGGAGAGGAGGGCCTCGATGGCCTTCGCCTTGGTGGAGAACTTCTCCACCTTCACTGCATCCAGGCTCCACCCTTCGGGAAGGGCCTCTTCGATTTGGAAGCGTAGAGCCTTGCTCGCGGGATCGGTTTCGGAATACAGCAACCCCAGTCTTCGGACCCATGGGAGGGCTTCCCCGACGAGGGCCACCTGGGCTGAAAGGGAGGGTTCTGCGGCGATTCCAAGGCAAGACCTCCCCCGGAGGAGTCCCATCGCCCTGGGATGGGAAACCAGGCAGAAGGAGAAGAGGACCTGGGCGGGAAGGACCTTGCGGAGTCGTAGGGCGGCCTTGGTGCCGACGGCCACGCAGGCCGCCGGGAGGCCCGCGGCCTTCCTTGCCTCCAGCTCACGGCCCACATACTCCAGGGGGATCTGCCTGGCATCGATCCCTCTTTTCTTCAACTCGAGGAGGAGAGCGTCGGAGGCGACCTGGTAGAGGGCCGCCTTCCCGGAGGGAACGATCCAGACCCGGGGGGAAGGGGCGGACCTGGGGTTCTGGAAGGGACCCAGGAGGAATCCCGCCAGGATCCAGGAGCCCAGGGGCCTTCTTTTTCTTTCCTTTCCAGGCATGGACTCAGAAATGGAGGGTGAATCTGGCGAAGAAGGTCCTTCCCGGGGTTTTGTAGGCGACCAGGTTTCCCAGGCCGTAGACCTTGGGATCGGTCCGGTTGAAGAGATCGGCCGCCCCCAACTGGAGAGAGGCCCTTCCTTCCAGGAAGGTCTTTCCCAGGGTGAGGTCCACCGTGTGGAGAACCGGCAGGTGGTGGGTCGTTGGGGTTCTGACGGCGTCGGAGTATCGGTAGAAACAGGCAAGGTGGAAACCGCGGGAGAGATCCACCAGGGCCTTGGCTCCCGCCGTGTGGTCGGGCGGCCTGTTGGACCGGTAGCATTCCTTCTGGGCGGCGTGGAACCCGTGGTAACCGTACCAGGCTCCCAGGCGGGCGGGGCCGGTGGTCCATTCCGCCTCCACTTCACCGCCGTAGGCCTTGGCCCTTCCGGAGTTGTGGAAGACGTAGATCGTGGGGGCTTCCACGTCGGCGTTGATCAGGTCGTCCAGGAACTGGTAGTACGTATCGATCTTGATGGTCAGGTTCTCCCGGGGACGGGCGGTGTAGCCCGCCTCGATGGAGTAGATCTCCTCGTTGTCCAGGTCCGGGTTGGCCTGGAGATGGTAGGCGTAGATCCCGCCCCCCAGGGGAAGCCGGGTCATACTCATCTGGCGGAAGACCGAAAGGGGGGCCCGGAAGGACCGGGCCAGGCTGAACCGGAGAACCTGCTTGTCCTCTTTCTCGATGGCCTGGATCCATGATGCCCGGGCGGACCAGTCCAAACCGGTCTCTGAGTACTGGTCTCCCCTGAGCTGGAGGTCCAGCCGCCGGGCCTCGTCCAGGGTCCAGGTGTCGGAGCAGAAAAGACCGGCCCAGTACTCCTTGATGTAATCCCTGCGGAAGGTCATTTCCTGGGGATTCCTGGGGTCCCTGGGGTTCAAGGTGATGAAGCGGAGATTCCCGCCGGCGGTGAACTTGTGTCCCCGGATCCACTCCCCCGAGGCCTGTCCCTCCACATCGTATTCGGCCGAGGAAAAACGACCGCCAGAGGGAAACTCATCGTAGTTCTTGTGAAAGAAGGCCTGAACGTAGGCCTTGGTCTTTTCTCCCAGGCGGAACTCCCGCTTGAGGAAGACCCTGGTGTTGTTGGCCCACCCCTTCTTCCGGGGCCAGTACCCGAGCTGGGGGAAATCGCCCGTCCGGTTTCGAGCCCCCTCCACTCCGAAAGAGAAGGTATCTCCCTCCTCCATCCTCCACTCCCCCCTCCCGGAGAAGCTGATCTTCCGGTTGGAATCGTTCGTTTCCAGGCTCTCCCCGGTCATGGCGTCCGATGAGGGTTCCGTCCAGGAGTAGGCCCCCGAGACCCGCCAGAAGAGATCCCCCGAGCTGCTCCCCCAGCGCAGGTAGGTCCTGTTGTCGCCGTACTCGTCCACGGTCTCGGTCAGGGCCAACCCTTGGGTCTGGTGGGGTTTCTTGGTGATGATGTTCACCAAGCCGTTGAAGGCGTTGGCCCCCCAGGCCGCCCCGATGGGGCCCCGGACGACTTCGATTCTTTCGATCTCCTCGACCATCACGGGAAGGAAATCGTAGAGGGTTCCTCCCCAGGCGGGGTGGGTGGCGTTCCTCCCGTCGATCAGGGCAAGGGTCCGGTCCGCGGCGAAGCTGTGGAGCCCCCTCACCCCCACGGCGTAGCGGAGGCGGTCGATCCGGGTCACGTCCAGGCCGGGAAGGAAGCGGAGGATTTCGGGGAGCCGGGTGAGCCCGGACCACTCGATCTCCTCGCCGGTGAGGACGCTCACCGGGGCCGGAGAGAGGGCCGGGGCCACGGCCTCCCTTCCCGCCGAGACAACGAGGGGGATGTCCTGGAAGAGCAGGAGTTCTCCTCCCTCTTCGAGGGAAGGACCCTTCACCTCGGCGGCCTTTCCCTGGACTTTGGCGGATCTCCGGCCCTGGGGATGAGGCTTCTGGGCCCTGGGTGCTCCGGAGAAGAGGACGAGGAGGGCCAGGGAGAGAATGGGTGCGGTGGAGGTCTGCTGGGGCCGGAACCAGAGAGGGCCGGGTCCTCGATACATAAGGCACCTACATGGATTTTTTTTGTAGAAAAAAACCTTCCAGGGGGAATGTTCTTTCATGAGCCACTATCGGAAGGCCTTCGCCAGGTCCTTGAAGGAAGAAGGGCAGGAAGGCCGGAGGACCGGGGGCCGGCACCTCCAGGAGCCGGAGCGATCTTTTCACCTCACCGCCGGCCTGGTAGGAAAGGCGGCACTATGAAGGTCCTCTTCCTCCTCTTCTCGGCCCTGTTCTTCTTCCTCCCTTCCCCGGGGGCGGCTCCTCCCTCTGTGGGAATCGGGCTGGACCTCGCCCGGCGCCGTGCCCGGTCGGTCTCCCGGGTCCGATACAGGCTTTCCTTCTCCCTCGCACCAGGAATGAAAGAAGTGGAGGGGAAGGTGGAGATCACTTTCGAACTCTCCGGATCCCTGCCTTCCCTGGCCCTGGACTTCCGGGGAAAGGACCTCCGGAAGGTCTCCCTCCAGGGGCGGCCCTTGGAGAGGATCCCCGCCGCGGGAGGACACCTGGTCCTTCCGGGGAAACTCCTTCGACCCGGGAGAAACACCTTCTCGGCCTCCTTCTCTTCCCCCGTGGCTCCCTCGGGAACACCACTTACGGTCTACCGGGACCGATCCGATTCCCGGGAATACTACTACACCCTTCTCGTCCCGGCCGATGCGCACCGGCTGTTTCCCTGTTTCGATCAGCCCGACCTGAAAGGCCGCTTCCTGCTGGAGCTTCGTGCGCCGGAAGGCTGGACGTGCGTTGCGAATTCCGCCGAGGCCGGTCCGCCTTCGCCCCAGAAGGGCGGTTTCCTCCTCCACAGGTTCCGGGAGACCCCTCCCTTGAGCACCTACCTCTTCGCCTTCGCCGCAGGGCCCTTCGCCTCCCGCTCGGGTCCCCCTGCCGGCCCGGGCCTTCCTCCCATGCGGGTCTTCTTCCGTCCTTCCCTGGAGGCGCGCTTGGAGGCTCCCCTCCTCTTCCGCCTCCACCGGGAGTGCCTGGAACTCTACGGGAAGCTCTTCAGGATCCCCTATCCCTTCGAAAAGCTCGATTTCGTCCTGGTCCCCGGTTTTCCCTACGGCGGAATGGAACACGCAGGGGCCGTCTTCTACAGGGAAAAAGCCCTGTGGTTCGACCACCCCCCGACGGCCCGGGAGCGGACCAGGAGGAAGACCGTCGTCTACCACGAGGTGAGCCACCAGTGGTTCGGAGACCTGGTGACCATGCGTTGGTTCGACGATCTCTGGCTCAAGGAGGGCTTCGCGAACCTGATGAGCTACTTCGCCATGGCGGAGCTGGGAGAGGGGAGGAAAGCCTGGACTCTCTTTCACCGGGACCTGACCGTTCGGGCCCTCCGCGCCGACAAGAGCCGCGGGACCACACCCGTGTACCAGCCCCTCCGGAACCTGGACGATGCGAAGTCCAACTACGGGCCGATCGTCTACGACAAGGCCCCGGCCGTCTTGAAGAGCCTTCTCTCGGGATGCGGCGAGGAGACTTTCTTCAAGGGGATCCACCGCTTCCTCTCCCGCTTCGCCTGGAGGAATGCGGGATACCGGGACCTGCTGGGCTGCCTGGAGGAGGCCGGGGCCGGGAACCTGGAGAGGTGGGCGGCCTGGTGGCTTTCCACGCCCGGGGTTCCCAGGGTGCGGCCCAGGCTCCGGCTGAACGGTGGGGGGAGGATCCTTGCCCTGGATCTCCTCCAGGAGAGCCCCCAGGGGTGGTGGGAAGGGGGATGGCCCTCCAGTCCGAAGGTCCTCCTGGCATACCCCGGGGGAAGGAAGATCCTGCTCCAGGGCACATTGGAGGGGCCCGTCGGCGCCTTTCCGGGGGCGGAGGGCCTCCCCGCCCCCAGGTGGATCCTCCCTTGCCCGGGCGACGAGACCTACGGCCTTTTCCTCCCGGACCTTTCCGGGGCGGCACGCCTCATGGAGGACCTTCCCTCGGAGAAAGATCCTCTTCTTCGGTCCCGGGGATTCTACGCCCTGAAAGACCTGCTCGAGGAGGGAGAGATCTCCCCGGGGAACTTCCTGGAGTTCTCCCTTCGAATGCTAAAGCGCGAAACCGATCCATCTGCCTTCGCGGGGGTCCTTTCCTCCCTCTCGGAGGTCCTCGAAGGCTTCCTCCCGCCTCGGGATAGGGGAGGGTGGAGAGAACGGTGCGCCGCGGAAGCCCGGTTTCTCCTGGTGGATCGCCGGCGCAGGGCAGTGGCTCTTCCCTTGGTCCGTTTCCTCCTGAGGTCGGGCCGGGACCTGGAACTCGCCGGGATGCTCACGGCGCGGGAGATTCCTCTTCCCTGGTTGCAGCCTGGAAGGAAGGACCTCTTCCTTGCGGCGGCGGCGCTGGGGGCGGCAGGGAAATGGAAAGAGGCCGACCTGGAGAGATTCGCCGCCTCTTTCCGCAAGGAGGACGTGGCGAAATACCTCTTCATGGCCCGGGCGGCCCTTCCTTCGGCCCGGGTGAAGGAGAGGTATTTCCGGAGCTACCTGGCCCCCGAGGGGCCGCCCGAACAGTGGGTCTCCGACAGCCTGGCCTGGTTCCACTGGCCCGGCCAGGAGGTTCTCACCCTTCCCTTCCTTGAGAGGGCCCTGGCGAAGCTGGAATGGGTGAAGGCCCACAGGAAGATCTTCTTCCTTCCCCGCTGGATCGACGCCTTCGTGAACGGCCACTCCTCCAGGGCAGCCCTCGAGGAGGTCAGGGCTTTCCTGGGGAGGAGGAGGCTTCCGGAGGATGTCCGCCTCAAGCTACTCCTGTCCCTGGACAGGCTGGAGCGGGCCGTGGAGATCCAGGGAAGGTGGGGCGGAGAGACTCAGAACCCGTAGCCCAGGTCCTTCCAGTCCACGACGGCCAGGGCTTCTTTGTAGCCTTCCAGCAGGATTCCCAGGTTCTCCAGGTAGGAGGAAAGGCCCGAGAGGCCTCCATTGGAAAGGGCCTCCTGGAGGGAGCAGGTCTCCTCCAGGAAGGCCATGGCACCCACGCTGGCGGCTCTCTCCTCCAGTTCGCGGAGGTTCCTTGCGGCCCGGAGGGTGTCGCCCGATTCGATGGCTTCCTGGACTTCATTCAGGAGGGCCGGGGCCAGGCGGAGGAAGACGCCCGCCATTTCTTCCAGGAGGGAAGCTTCTCCCTCCACGACTTCCAGGGCTTCGGCTAGGGCGAAGGGCGGGATCTTCCCCGGGCCCTCCGGGTTGGGTGATCCACTGGACCGCTTCGTTTCCTGTTCCGCCATCGATCCGGCCACGGGCACTCCCCTTTTTCCCTGGGCCGGGAAGGAAAGCAGGTCTCTTCCCGGCCGGACGAATTCGTCTCCCTCCCCCCCTGGTTTCTATCGTCCATCGGGGGTGGAGACCTGACGCCCCCCTCGGGCCAGGAAGGAAAAGGGTGTGACCCCTTGAGACGTCCGGGGGTACTTGTTCTTTTTGGGGCAAAGGACACCCCCTGCGACCGGCGCCTTTTCCCGGAGGAGGGTTGTGGAGATGGCCGGGAAGCCCTCTCCCCTCCCGTTCCGGTTCGAGGCGCTGGAAGAGTATGGAACGAGAAAAAAAGGGCGGCTCCATGGTGAGAAACGGAAGGGATGGACGGGTCTCCCCCCGGGGGAGAGGTGGGGGGGATCTCCTGGATCGCCGGTCCCTCCTCCGGGCGGGGGGGGCGGGAGCGATCGGGTTGGCCCTCTCGGCCTGTTCCAGCGTTCCGGTGCGGAAGAAGGCCGGCGCCGGGGGGGGGAAGGTCGTCCTTCCCGTTCCCAACCCGGCCCAGTCGGCCTGGCAGGACGCCGAGGTGGGCCTGGTTTTCCACTACGATCTGCACGTCTTCGACGGGAAGCGCTACAAGCAGTGGGTCAACAGGAAGACCCCCATCCCGAATATCCAGATCTTCGATCCCCCGGAGCTCGACACCGACCAGTGGGTGGCGGCCGCAAAGGCGGCGGGAGCCGGATTCGCCCTGCTCACGGCGTGCCACGAGACGGGGTTCCGGCTCTGGCAGTCCGACGTGAATCCCTACTGCATGAAGGCCCTCGAGTGGCGGAACGGAAAGGGGGACCTGGTCCGGGACTTCGTGGAATCCTGCAGAAAGGCCGGAATCGAGCCCGGGATCTACTTCGGGGCCCGGTGGAATTCCCACTTGAAGGTTCTGAACTTCCGGGTCCGGCCGGGTTCGCCCCTCACCCAGGAGCAATACAACCATCTCATCGAAAAAGAGGTGGAAGAGATCTGCTCGCGGTACGGAGATCTCTTCGAGCTCTGGTTCGACGGGGGGATCCTCTCGCCGGCCCAGGGGGGACCCGACGTGTTGCCGATCGTCGAGAGACTCCAGCCCCGATGCCTCTTCTACCACAGCCCCCAGCGGGCCGACGCCCGTTGGGGAGGGTGCGAGAGAGGGGTGGTGGGATACCCCTGTTGGGCCAGGCTTCCTTTCAAGTCCCCCACGGGAAGGAGGGTGAAGCGGTCTCTCCTCGCCCACGGGGACGAGAACGGGAAATACTGGTGTCCCGCCATGGCGGACGCGCCCTTACGGAATCACGAGTGGTTCTGGGAGCCTGGGGACGAAAGGAAGGTCTATTCCTTGGATGCCCTGGTGAACATGTACGAGAAATCCGTGGGACGGAACGCCACCTTGATCCTGGGCGTCGCTCCCGACCCGAGGGGGCTCGTTCCCGGGCCCGACTTCAAGCGCCTGGAGGAGTTCGGGAAGGTGATCAGGAAGAGGTTCGCCGAGCCCCTGGCCGAAGGAAAGGGGAGGGGCTCCGTGACGGTGGTGAATCCGGCCGGGCCGGCCAGGGTGGGCCAGGCCGTGTTCATGGAGGAGATCTCCCGGGGGGAGCGGATCAGGGCCTACGTCCTCGAAGGAAAGACCGGGGGGGACGAATGGACTCTCCTGGCCGAAGGGAGCTCGGTGGGCCACAAGCGGATCGAGGTCTTCCCCCCCAGGGAGGTCTCGGCGGTGAGACTCAGGGTGACCAGGAGCGTGGCCGAGCCTTTGATTCGGAAATTGGCCGTCTACGGCCCGGTATAGCAGGGCGGAGGGAGCGGACCCGGGCTGAGGAGGTTCGGCTCGAAGGGCCTCAACCTTTCCGCCCTGGCCGGACCCGCATTCTCGCCCCCCCCCCGGCCGGCGTGATCCGCCTTGACCTTCCGGGAGGGATGGACGCAGAATTCGTGGAAAGGGGTCGAGGGACGGCTCCCCTTGCGGTCCGCCATGTGGAAGAGGTCCTTCCTTTCCGCCGTTCTTTCCCGGGTCCGGAGGTCCTCCGCCGGATGCGGCCTCCTTCTCTTCCCTCTTCTCCTGTCCCCCTCCTCCTCCGGGGCGATCCTCGTTCTGAAGAACGGCAGGACTTTCCGGGGGGACGTCACACGCCACGACCCCAAGAATTTCCTCCTTCCCGGGGGGAAGGTCTTCGTGCCGGCCGAGGATGCGGCGTGGTTCTCCAAGTCGACAGACGTGGACCAGGTCATCCGCGAGTGGAGCGAAGACATCCGGGGAAGGCCCGACTACGAGGACGCTCTCCTTCCCCTCGCCCGTTTTTGCCTCCAGGAGGGGCGGCTCGAGCGGGGGACGGCCTTCGCCCGGGAGTGGGCCCGTTTCCGCCGTTGGAAGGCCTATCTTTCCAGGGAGTTCCTCATCCTCACGGCGATGAAGGAGGGAAAGGCCAAAAAGATCGGTGCCAGGATGGATGCCGCCCTGGCCCTCCTGAGAAAGGAGTTCCCCGGCTCGGAGAAGGGGCGTTACACCTGCGTGGTCCGGCTCTTCCGGGACCTCGACGAGTTCCAGCGGGCCGCCCAGTCCCTGCCCTACAAGCCGGAGACATCCTATTACTATCCCAAGGAACGGACCGTCTACCTGGTCAGTTCCAAGGCGGATTCCCCCCAGTGGACCTACTGGGACGCCTACCGGGTCCTTTGCTACCATTTTCTCATCGATAGGTATCTTGGATTCAATCCCAAGTACACGTGGATCCTCGTCGGGACGGCGGCGTGTTTCGAAAACGCCCGATACAGGAGCGGGAAACTCCACGGGGCTTGGAGGAAGCACAGGGAGAACGCCGACCGTATCCGTGCCGCCCTGCGGGGAAAGACCTACGTTCCCCTCGAGAAGTTCCTCCGGATGAAGGCCGACGACTTCGCCATGGGAGACCCTTACGGAATCCACGTGGCCCAGGCCTGGTCGCTGGTCTACTTCTTCCACAAGTCCCGCAAGCGCCGCTACAAGGATGCCTTCTTCCGTTATCTGGAGGTCCTGAAGAAGACCGGGGACGACGAAAGGGCCTTGGAGAAGGTCCTCCTCCCTTTGGGTTTGAAGAAGCTGGAGCGGGACTGGATGGCCTTCTACGGCCTGCGTTGAACCTTCTTCCCTTCCGGCGGGAGATCCCCTCCGGATGCGGCCCTTGACCAAGCGTCCCGCCGGGGGGAGGATCGCCGGGCAAGATTTCCCCCGGTCCCCTTCCCCCAGGAGCATCCATGAGACCCGCCCTCCTCCTTGCCGCCGTCCTTCTATTTCTTCTTCCTCCCTCGCCGGCCCAGGTCCCTTCCGGGACGGCGGCCAGGTTGGAGGCCCTCGAGAAAGCCTTCCGGGCCGGGATCCTGACCAAGGCCGAATACCGGGCCAAGAAGGCCGAGATCCTGGCTTCCCTCCAGGGGGCGGACGAGAAGACGAAGAAGAAGCTCCGGGCCCTGGAAGCGGCCAGGGCGGCGGGGATCCTTTCCCGGGAGGAGTACGAGGCCAAGAAGGCCGAGATCCTGGCCGAGGGAGGGAAGGCGCCGGTCCGGGCGGAAAAAGGCGGAACCGCCCTCTACACCGATCCGGCCGGAAGGTTTCATTTCCGCTATCCCGGAGATTGGGCCCCCCAGCCGTTCCCGAACGGAAGAGGGGTGAACGTGAAATCCGGGGACTGGGCCTTCAGTGTCCTCGTCTTCCCCGGAACGGCCTCGCCGGGGAAGGTCCTGGGGGCGGTCTTCTCCCAAGTGAAAGCCCAGTGGAAGGAGTTCGAGGAGCTTCGCCGGGGAACGGACGAGGTGGCGGGCCGGCAGGCGGCGGTCGTGGAATTCCGTGGAATGAATCCCAAGAAGAGGCGGTCCCTTTCCAGGCTCGCCGCCTTTGCGGTAGGAGGAGACACCTATCTCCTCATCTTTTCCGCACCCCTGGGGAAGAGGGCCGAACCTCCAGGGGTCTGGAAAGCCCTGACCGATGGATTTCGGCTCGGAGGAAAAGAACCGGAGCCGAGGGGAGGGAGAGGGACGGGAAGGAGGGGCCGGGTCTTCAAGCATCCCATCGGGTTCACCTTCTGGTATCCCCGGGGCTGGCGTGTCCTGGAGAACCGGGATGGCGGGCTGAGGTTGATTCCCCCCGGAGACCGGCCCGACGATCCCAACCCGGGACGGTTCGTCTTCATCCTCGGTGACTCCGTGGCCGGGCAGGGGATCCGGGAGGCTTCCGACCCCAGGGTGGGGGCCTTCCTGGATCGGGCCGTGGGCTCCATGCTCCCTTTGAGGAGGACCGGAGCGGTCAAGGCCGCCGGGGCCGCCAGGAAGGGGGGGGCCGAATACAATTGGTCCGGAAAGAATCTCCAGGGAAGGACCGTCCTCGCCCGGGCCTTCGCCTCCATCATCGGGGACTTCGGCGTGGCCCTGGTGCTGGTCGGGTTCGAGGAGAAGGTGAAGGCCCTGGATGGTGAGGCCCGGCGGATCTTCGCCTCCTTCGGCTTCGGCGGGGGAACCAGGGATCCCCGGCTCGCAGGGACCTGGAGGCTCGTCTCAACGGCGGACCTATGGAACGGGAATCCCCTGGTGAAGGGGTCTGAGCGGGCCCGGGGCTACCACAAGAGCGAGAGTGTCCTGGAACTCGGGTCCGATGGGACCTGGACCCGTACAACCGTAACGGAGACTCTCGTCATGGGGGCGGGGACCTCCCTTTCCAGCGGCCCCAGGAAGAGCGTGGAGCGGGGAAAGTGGAGGGCCGGGGGGGGCGTGCTCTACCTGATGGGGGAGGACCAGACCTGGGAGGATTACCGGTACACCCTGGAAAAGGGGAAAGGGGGCGGCCTTCTGGTCCTCAGGGGGGAGAAGACCAAGGAGATCTGGCGGCGAAGGTGAGATGGCGGGCAACTTCCCCCTGAAACTCTTCTCCAGGCCCAGGAAGGGACGCTTCCTGGCCAGGCGGGGACGGTTCCTCGTGGAGGTCCGCCTGGGGAAGGATGTGGTCCGGGCCTACCTCCCCAACCCTGGCCGGCTGAGGGAACTCCTCCTTCCCGGGGCGGAGATCTTCCTGGTCCGCCAGGGAAGGGAGGGGAGGAAGACGGAATGGACGGCCGTCGCCGTGGAGGGAAGGGAGGGGCCGGTGATCCTTCACACGGGGAGGACCAACGACATCGCCCAGGCCCTCCTCCTGGAGAACCTGGTGCCGGGACTGGAAGGGGCGAGGATCGTGAAGAGGGAGGCTCCCCTGGGGCGGTCCCGTTTCGATTTCCTCTTGGAGCAGGATGGGGATCCCTTCTGGCTGGAAGTGAAGTCCTGCACCCTCCTGGCCGGGAGGGCGGCCCTCTTCCCCGACGCCGTGACGGATAGGGGAAGGCGCCACCTGGAGGAACTCGATCGGCTGGCGCGGCGGGGAATCCGGGCGGGCGTCCTCTTCGTGGTCCACCATCCAGGGGCCCGGTGGTTCCTTCCCGATTGGCACACCGATCCCGCCTTCGCCGACGCCTTCCTGGCGGCGGGATCGGCCCTGCGGATTTGGCCGATTCCCGTGCGGACCGGTCCGGACCTTGCCGTGGAGCCCGCAGGAGACCCCCTCCCGGTGCCGCGGGAGGTCCTGGCCCGGGAGAAGGGGGACAGGGGCTCCTACCTGGTGATCCTGGAAGTGGAGGAGCCGAAGGTCCTCACCGTGGGGGCCTTGGGGGAGGTGTCCTTCCCTGCCGGGTTCTACGTCTACGCCGGCTCCGCCTCGAAGGGACTGAAGGCCAGGCTCGCCCGCCACAGGAGGACCAGGAAGAAGAAGCACTGGCACATCGACTATCTCAGGGAGGAAGCCCGCTTCGTCGATGGCCTGGCCGTCCGATCGTCCCGGAGGGACGAATGTGCGATGGCCGGAGCCCTGGCGGGGCTGGGGGAGCCCTACCCGGCGGGATTCGGAGCGGGCGATTGTTCCTGCCCGAGCCACCTCTTCCGTTTCCGGGAGGATCCCCGGAGTCTCAGGCCCTTCCAGGACCTCCTGGGCTATTTCCGCAGTCTCGCCCTGGAGGGGGCGGCCCTTGAAAGGTCCGGCGACTCGGCTTAACATCTCCCTTAATTCTTTCCTTCCCTGAAACGCACCGTTCTTCCTTTCTCTCTCAACCCCCTGCACTTTTCCTGGAACCGTCACCCGGTGTCCAGGGAGGAGGAATCATGAAAACACGGACCATCCTTCACCTCTTCGCGCTGAGTCTCTTCCTCGGCGGGGCCCTGGCGGCCCAGACCCACTACACCTACTGGTGCGACGCCAAGAACGGGAGCGACAAGAACGGCGGCACCACGCCGAAGACGGCCTTCAAGTCCATCACCATGGGCGTGAGCATGCTCCGGAAGGGGGATACCCTGTATATCCTCCCTGGCGTCTACAGTGTTTCCAAGACGAACGAACAGCTCCCGATCTTCATCGGTTCCGGCCCGCAAAACCAGGACGACATCAAGATCATCGCCCCCTACGGTCCGGAGGTCACCATCCTGGACCTGGAGAACGGGACCTATTTTCCGGCGATCCGTTTCCGGAGCCTGGCGATGAACGCCAAGATCTCCGGGCTCCAGATCCGGAACGCCAACACGACCAACCCGGGATACTGGGACTGCGCCTTCCGGCTGGGTTCCACCTCGGGCGGTCAATGGGCCGCGATCAACGTGGAGATCTTCAATTGTAAATTCGTGAATCTCTATCTGGGCATCACGGTCTGGTCCCACGGCGGCGGCGGCTGCAGGATCCACGACAATCTGTTCGTGAATTGCGCGAACTACGGGATCCATTACTTCGGGGTGTCCGGAAACAAGGGCGTCTACATCTACAACAACACCTTCGTGAACATGCAGGCTCCGGCCGTCTACATCTACCCCTCCACCTCCGACAAGGCGGTGATCGTGAACAACATCTGCTACAAGGGGACCAAGGCGGGGTTCAAGAGCGGGATCACCAACGCGGCAAACCAGAAACTCATCACCTTCGAGTGCAACGATTCCTTCGGGAACAACCCGAACTACCTGTTCGCCGTGGGCAAGCCCTCGGCCTCCAACCTCTCGGTGGACCCCCTCTTCGTGGACCCCAAGAAGGGGGACTGGAGACTGAGACCCAACTCCCCCCTGGTCGAAAAGGGGTGGATCCGGGATTACTCCCTCTACGGAACTCCCGACTATTTCGGCAACGCTTCGCTGGTGGACTACGACGGTGACGGCCTCGCCCGGCCCGATATCGGTTGCCACGAGTTGAGCGACGTCCTCACGACCCTCTCGGGCACCTGGGGGGTGGGACGCACGGTCACCCTCAACCACAAAGGCCCGGCCGGCTACATGGCCATCGACTTCATGAGCCGGTCCTACCCGGGAATCGGCCTTCCCGTGATCGGCTCCTTCATCTGCGATCCCATGGGGCTTCTGCCCTTCTTCATCGTCGGCGGGAGCACGGCCCCCCAGAAGATCTCCATCCCCAACGATCCCTACCTCGTGGGAACGCCCATCTACATCCAGACCCTCTACCCCCGGGTGGATCTCAAGGTGGCCAAGGCGGGGAACCTGCTCTTCCAGGTCTTCTGAATCCGGGAAGGGCCGGAATGGAGAGGGGCCGGGGCCTTCCCCGGCCTCTTTCCTTTTCCCCGGGGCTTTCGGGCGGTAGAAAAGGGGAAGGACGGCTCCGCCCGGGACATCTCCCCCTTCGAGGGGCGGGGCCGTTCCGGGACCATGCCCTGGAGGTTGCGATGGTGAAATGGCGACCGAGGAACGTATGGATCTTCCTTTCCTCCGCCCTGGCCCTGGCCTTCCTGTCTGCGGGGGGGTGCTCGGCCTTGGAGGGGAAAGGAGGAAAGAAAGGATGGGTCACCGTGGAAAAGGCGCCTTTCGGTGAGGTGGGGGGAAAGAAGGTCTCCCTGTATACCCTGAAGAACGCCCACGGTATGACGGTGAAGATCACCGACTACGGAGGGATCGTGACCTCCCTGGTGGTGCCCGACCGGGAGGGGAAACCGGCCGACGTGGTCCTGGGATACGACCACCTCGATGGATACCTTGAGAAATCCCCCTATTTCGGCGCCCTGATCGGCAGGTACGCGAACCGGATCGCCGGAGGGAAATTCGAACTGGACGGAAGGGAGTATCGGCTCGCCTGCAACAACGGCCCCAACCATCTACACGGGGGGGTTCGGGGCTTCGACAAGAGGGTTTGGGACTCCGAGGCCTACCGGGCCGCCGGCGAGGCCGGTGTGATCCTGCGCTACCTGAGCCCCGACGGGGAGGAGGGATACCCGGGGAATCTCGAGGTCCAGGTCACCTACGCCCTGACCGAGGAGAACGAGCTGGTCATCCGGTACCAGGCCGTGACGGACAAGGCCACTCCCGTGAACTTGACCCACCACGGGTATTTCAACCTCAAGGGGGCGGGGAACGGGGACGTTCTGGGGCACCTGGTGACCATCGACGCCGACCGGTACACCGTCGTGAACGAGCAGTTGATCCCCACAGGAGAGCTCAGGCCCGTGAAGGGGACTCCCTTCGACTTCACCTCCTCTCATTCCATCGGGGAGCGGATCGGGCGGGTGAAGGGCGGATACGACCACAATTTCGTCCTGAATCCCCCAAGGAACGCCGACGAGCCCACCCTGGCCGCCTACGTCCGGGAGCCCGGGACGGGAAGGGTGATGATGGTCTACACCACCGAGCCGGGGCTCCAGTTCTACACGGGGAACTTCCTGGACGGTACCATCGAGGGGAAGGGCGGGAAGGTCTACGGCAAGCATTACGGATTCTGCATGGAGGCCCAGCACTTCCCGGATTCCCCCAACCACCCGGAATTCCCCGACGTGATCCTCCGGCCCGGGAAGATGTATCGCCAGATTACGATCTACCGGTTCACCACGGACAAGTGACGGAAAGACCGGGGGCCCGGGACGCCGGTCCCGGTGCCCTTCCCTTTCCTCCCGGGCGGTCAATACTTCACGACGACCTCGAAGGGAACGGTCCGGAAGGGACCGGCCTGGAAAGTGCAGGCCACCTTGTAGCTCTTTCCTCTCATGGGGCCACGCCACGTGGCCCTGCAGGTGAAGCCTCAGCCGTAGTGGAAGGATCCCTTGGCCGCCGGCGAGAGGGAAGGAAGCTCCCGGATCTCGTAGGAGGGCTCCAAGGGGCGGTAGCGGTTCTTCCGGGAGCGGGGAATCTTGCTCTTCTTGTAGGTCATGGACCTCAGGTCCGTGACCCGTTCCCCCCCCGCCCCGACGAGGGTGAAGGCGAGGCGGGCCGTCACGGACTTCTTCTTCGCCACCCTGGGAAATCGGGCGACCACCCGGATCTTGGGGGTGTAGGGTTCACCGAAGCGAAGGACCGCCCCCTTCCTCCCGGGCTTCACCTCCACGAGGGGGGTGTTCTTCGAGGCCTTCGCCTGGAGGACCCACTCGTTGCCCCCGTCGTCCTTCCGGGTGGCCTGGTAGGATCCCAGGCGGTAGGTCCCCGGTGGGAGGGCGATCTCTTCGGGAGGATCGAACCAGAGGATTCCCTTCCCTCCCTTCCCGGGAAGGAGGACCAGCTTGGATACGGCCATGGTCAGGCGCAAGCGGGCCGGGCTTTCCGAAAGGGGTGTGAAGAGGAGCCTGGCCCGGGCCTGGTCGAAGGAGATCCGGAAGATGCCGGCACCGATCCCCAGGGTGCCCTGGGCGGTCATTCCGTCCCTGTAGGAGAGGGGTTTCCCTTCGGCCAGGTAGATCAGGTCCTGGGCCTTCCTTCCTCTGCCCACGGGGACTTCATCCGGGGAGCCGAAGATTCCGTCCACGTTGGAATCGGCCAGGAGGACCCGGTAGGTCTTTCCGTTCAACCGGAATTCCCCCCTGTAGGCGCAGGCCGTCCTTGCGTAGAGGATCACCTTCCGGAGTTCCTGGAGCGGCTCCCCCTTCGTTCCGGTCCTCCTGAAAGTGACTGTCTTGTAGGCCATGACCTGGAAGCAATAGGGCGCTTTGCCCCCGGGAATTTCCATCTCCACATCGATGGGGGGAAAGTTGGAGAAGGGAGTACGGGAACGGGGGCTGGTCCTTGCGTCCGTCGGGGTCTCGTCGGTGAGATCCCCGTCTCCATCGGCGTCGAAGTAGAGCCTGTCGTAGAAGGCGCTCCGGGGAGCCTTGGTGTCCAGGACCAGGAGGTGCTTCTTTCCCGCCAGGGTGAGGAAAGAGTAGACCGGCCTGGCGGTGTGGAACTTCGGGAGCCGCCACTCTCCCTGGGGCTTCTCGAAGCTCTTGGAAAGGAACCGGACCCCCGAGGGAAGAAAGACCCTCCGGCGGGGGCTTTTCCCTGTGCCGGCCTTCAGGAATTTCAAAGGAATCTCCAAGGTCCTCCCGGGTTCAGCCTGGGCGGAGAGAGGGAGAGGGAAGAGGGTGAGAAGGAGAAGGAAGGGTTTCCTCATAACCAGAAATCCAGGACCGGCAAGGGGTTTGGAGGGGCCCCTTGAAGCTATGGGAAGGGGGGCGGGCCGTCAAGGGCGGATTTCCCTGCCGGGTCTCCCTCCCGAATGGCAGGCCCCGGCCGGGAGGAAGGGCGATGAAAACTGCCTCTTTCTGTCAGAATTTCACCACCTTGGGCCGGAGGAGGGTCCGGAAGGGGCCCACCTGGAAGGAGCAGAGGATCTTGTAGGAACGGCCTTTCCTGGGCCCGCGCCACGGCGCGAGACATGTGAAGCCTCAGCCGTATTCGAATTCCCCCTGGGCCGCCGTCTTCCCCCCGGGGAGCTCCAGGATGGTGAAGCGTGGTTCCAGGGGGAGCCGGGGAAGCTTGACGGACCGGGCGATCTCGGAGGGGTGGTCGGTCGACGCGGACAGATGGAAGACCTCCTCTCCCCCGGCGCCCAGGACCTGGAACTCCAGGTTGGCCGTCACGACTCTCCTCCTGAGGCGCCGGGGGAACCTGGCCCGGACGTGGACGACGGGGGTGTAAGGCTCACCGAAGACCATCTTTTCCGGTGGAGAGGAACCGGCCCGGACGGGCGGTGCCCCGGGGGGAGCCTTGGCCTTGAGGATCCAGGTGTTGCCCCCGCCGTCCTTTTTGGCGAGGACGTAACATCCCAGGCGGTAGAGACCGGGGGGAACTGGTTCTTCCAGGCCCGCCCCGAGGAAGAGGATGTCCTTGGCTCCCTCGAGGCCGAAGATCTTGAGCCTCTCCGTCTTCACCGGGAAGGCCAGGCGGGCTCCGGGAGCAGGAATGGGCTCCAAGGTGAGCCTCCCCTCGGCTTGATCGAAGAGGACCTTGTGGAGAACCCCTCCCATGGAGAGGAGCCCCGAGGTGCGGAGGTCCTCCATGAGGGAGAGGTCCGGGCCCGCCCCCAGGTAGAGCCGGTCTTCCCGGTGGGAGGGTTCCTGCGCCCCCTGGGGCCTGGAACTTCCGGCCGGGGCGTCGCCGAAGATGCCGTCACCGTTGGCGTCGGTAAGAGCCAGGTGGAAGGTCTTCCCTCCCCACCGGAGGGTTCCCCGGTATTGGCAGGAGGTCACCATGAAGAGAGCCACGTCCTCCACGGAGGCCGATCGCCCTCCCCGTCCCCGGAAGCCCTGGAACGAGGCCCGTTTGTGTGCACGGATCTCCAGGCGGTAGGGGACCTTGGCCCCCGAGATGGGCAGGGCCAATTCGAGGGGGGGAAAGATGGAGTAATAGAAGCCCATACCCCGGGAGAAAGCCTTTCCCTCCAGGGGGGGAGAATCGGTCAGGTCGCCGTCGCCGTCGGTGTCGAAATAGAGGCGGTCGTAGAAGGGATGGGTGGACTTCTTCTTGTCCAGGACCAGCAGGTAGGGCCTTCCCGCAAGGTAGACCATTGAGAAGACCGGGGTCCTGGCCTGGAAGGAAGGAAGCCTCCAGCGGCCCGGGGGAGGGGTCTTCCAGCGGGCCAGGCGGTGGGCCTCCTCCCCGACGGCGGCACGGCCCGAGGTCGGGGTGGCCTGGAAGGAGAGGGGCACATCGATACACCCTCCCCTTCCTCCCGGAAGGAGGACTGCCAGGGCCCCTAGGGCCGGTGTCAGGAATCGAAGACGTTTGGCCATGGCGGTCGGAGGAAGGTCCCTATTAGGGCCGTCCTCCCACCTTTCTCAACCCCCGGGGGGAGGGGGGGCTTTCCCGCAAGGGTGAGGTTTCTCGGAGGCCGGGGCCGGCCGGCGGGGATTCGGGAAGAGTTTCCTCCCCCCTTCCGGGGGGCCGGGATGGGGGGGCAAGGCCAAAAAAAAGAAAAAGATTTTTCTTTTCTCCCCTTTACGCCGATCCAAAAGGGTGTAGGATTCTTTTTTCTCGTGGCCTTCCGCAAGGAAGGCAGGGGTGGAGGCTGTTCGGCCCGAGCGGCGGTTTCTGCCTCGATCTTTTCTTTTCGGGCCGGAAATTGGTTGGAAGAATGTTGAAGCTGTATGTCGGAAATCTGCCCTACAACATGGGTGACGAGGAGTTGCGTGTGCTCTTCGACGCTCACGGTCAGGTCGAGTCGGCCCGTGTGATCACGGACCGGGACACGGGACGCTCCAGGGGCTTCGGCTTCGTGGAGATGCCCAACGACGGCGAGGCCAGGAAGGCCATCGAGGCCCTGGCCGAGACCGAGGTCGGGGGCAGGCGGTTGGTGGTCAACGAGGCCAGGCCTCGGGAAGACCGCGGCGGAAGGCGCGGCGGCGGCGGCGGAGGAGGCCGCGGCGGCTACGGCGACCGGCGCAACCGCTGGTAGGAGAAACGAAGAACTCCAAAATTCGGGGCCCCGGATCCCAGGATCCGGGGCCCCGAATTTTGTACCCGGGGCTCCTTCAGAGCCGCCAGTTGTAGAGGGACCATAGTTCGTCCCCCAGCTCCCAGTACCTGTGGGTCATGGCCCTGCAGAAGTTCACGGAGTAACGGGTGAGGAAGGCCCTGCAGGCCGCCGGGTCCTTCTTGTAGAGTTCCAGGGCCTTCTTCTCCACGAGGGGGAGTTCGGCCAGGGCCTGGTCCTCGAAGGACCGGATCTCCTTGGCCATCCGTTTTTTCGTCCTTCCCCACTGGAAAGCCGCGAGCCGGGCGGCCCTTCGGAAGGCCCAGGCCGCCGAGTCCCGGCGGAAACCTTTCTGGGCGTCCACTTTGAAGTCCCCGGGAAGATCCGTTACCCCGCAAAAGATGGGGGCCGCAGGGGTTTCGGCGGGGTTGTCGAAACCGAGCCAGCAGATCCCTCCGATAGGGTCCGGGTAGCCGCTCCTGCACTGGAGAATCACGTGGTAGGCGTTGAATGCCACTGCGATGGGGCGGTGGAACTTCACCGTCCCGGGCTTGAGCTCGTTGAACAACCTCTGGAGGTCCCGGGGGAGCCAGGGGCTCACGTGGATGGGCTTGGTCCGTTTCCCCGTCCTCTTGTCCGGGATGGTCAGGTTTCCCGTGAGGTCGTAGGGGGAGCCTTCGTAAGTGGCCTTGAAGAGGTCGAAGACGTCCCGGATGGTGACCTTCTTCTCGGGTTTCACCGAGAAGGGGAGTTCCTCGGCGTGTTCGAAGTCGAGCTTCAGGTGGGGGGCGAGCTGGTGGAAGACCCACCATTCCCGGATGCCGAAGGGTTTCCTCCCGCTGTAGGCCTTCCAGAACTTGAATGGGCCGTCCTTTCCGGGTTTCCACCAGCCCATCTCTTTCGCCAGGGAAAAGACGTTCTTGGAGGCCATGAAGAAGTCGGGCCGGCCGCGTTGGATCTCCCCGATGCGGCAAATGTTGGCCGCCACGCCCACGTGGTCGTCGGGGATGCGCCGGGCCGCCCATACGGCCCCCTTCCGCCCTTTTCCGGGGCCGAGGATCTCCATGTGCCAGACTTCCCTGGGATCGGCCAGGGTGAGGGCCTCCCCGGCGTCGATGTAACCGTACTCCTCGGCCAGGCGTCCGATCAGGCGGATCGCCTCCCTGGCAGTGCGGCACCTTTCCAGGGCGATCCGCTCCAGTTCCTCGATCAGGAAGATCCCCTTCCTGCTCCGGAGTTCCTTCCTTCCTCCGAAGGTGGATTCCCCGATGGCGAGCTGGTGCTCGTTCATGCAGGGGTAGGCCGTGTTCAGGAAGGCATAGGTCTTCTCCACCTGGGGAATCCGGCCGGCAAGTTCCAGGCCCCGCTGGTCCGAGGGGAAGGCCGTATGGAGCCTCCCCTTCCAGATCTTCGCCATGCTCCCTTTCTTGTGGGTCCCCGCGGGTTCCACCGTGACCCATGTGCGGTAGTTGGCGTCGCAGGTATGGGAGGTGATCACCGAGCCGTCGGCCGTGGCCAGGCGTCCCACCATGATGGATGTGCATGCCTCGGGCTCGGCGGGCCCGGGTGCCGTTCCGCCGGTGCGGGAGGAGGAGGAATGCCGGGTGGGAGGGGCTTCGCCGGCCCTTGCGACAGGGGCCGGAAGGAGGACGAGGAGGAGGAACGTGGGAAAAGGGGTCTTCATGGCGGGATTTCCTTTTCAGGCCCAGGGGAGGGGCAATTGTGCCCCGCCGGGAAGGGAAGGGCCAGAATGGAAGGAGGGGCCTTCCCCCGGCGGGGAAGACCCCTCCTCGGCATTCCGCCGGGAGAAGGACCTAGAAGGTCACTTTGAATCCCTTGGTGAATTCCAGGCAGAACTGGGGCCTGAGGGTGGAGGAGTGGACCGTCCCGAGGATCCACTGGCCCGAGATCTTCAGCCCGCAGAAGGAGGGGGTGCAGGGCGTGGGGAAGGGCACTTCCACCTTGCCCTGGCACTGGAGGCTCCCCGTGGGAGTGAAGGCACCTGTCGCCACGAAGGCCGAGTCGATCTTGGGATAGACCACCACGGTGTTGCACCCCAGGCCCAGGGCGGTGGGATTCCAGTGGCCCTGGAGGTTCAGGAGGAGGATGGCGAAGGCCGTGTAGGCCGGGGGAGAAGGATGGTTCACCGGGGTCCCGACGACGGCCAGCTTGAAGTTGGTGTTCCCCGCGGCGGGAGGGCCGTTGACGTAGCCCGGCGTGGCGCCGGAGCAGAAGGGACACTTGTAGTGGCAGTTGGGGGCCGTCGTGAAGGTGGCCTTGCCCTCAAGGGTGAATCTGCCGCCGCCGCAGAAGGGGCTGGCGATACCGTGATATCTCACGGGCGATGCCTTGCAGCAGCCGCCGTTCTTGAAGGCGCAGTTCCCGGGCATGCCGTTCCAGAAGTAGTTCTGGGAGACATTCCCGTCGGTCAGGGTCAGGACCTTCCTGCAGGAAGCATATGCGGCACCAAGGATCGGGCCGCCGAAGCAGGTCTTGGGGACTTCCCACTTGCAGGTGGGTCTGCAGGGTTTGTCCCAGGGGGCCATGTAGAGCATGTTGCCCCCGAAGTTCTGGAAGTTGGTAAGGGTGTAGAAGAGGGTCTTGGAGACGGGATCGATGGTGAGGCCTCCGTGGGCGTAGGCCGTGTTGCTGGTCAGCTTGCAGGTCATGTCGACCTTGATCTTGCAGAGGCTGTAGATCCTGGCCCGGACCAGGTAGGGACCGGCCGAGGGGTGCCATGTGGCCAAGTAGAGGAAGGTCTCCCTTCCCCCGTTGTCCAGGTAGGTCAACCCGGTGATGTAGCCCAGTTTCTCCCCGTAGGTTTTGAACCAGGGGAACTTGCAGATGATGCGGCAGGGGCAGTCGCAGTTGGCGGTGCAATTGGGCCTGGGTTTCCCCACGTAGAGGTCCAGGCCTTCGCTGTACCAGGCCACCTCGTTCCGGCTGTCCCAGGCAGTGGCACCCGCCGAGGGGATGCTCGTCCACTTGGGATCGATTCCCTTGGTGTAGCACCAATGCGGCCTCTGGCAGATGACCTGGGTGATGACCCCTGTCTTGTTCGTCGGGCAGGGGATGTCTCCGAAGCCCACCAGGGTCGTCTGGGCGAAGGCGGCCGGAGCGAGAAAGAGTCCTAGGGCAAGGGTGGAAAGTGATCGCATGACGATTCCTTTCTTGTGTGGTAGATGGGAAACAAGGTGTGACCTTTCCAGACTAGATGTTCGGTTTCTGTTTGGAAAGGGGGAAGTGCTGTTTGGACGGGCCAGGTTGAGGCAAGGTTCCGGAGAAAAGGGAATTTCAGGGCTGTTCCCCCTCTCCCAGGGCCCGTTCCACTTCCAGGAGGCGGCCCAGGATCTCCGGATCTCCGGGAGCGGCAGCCCTGGCACGGCGGAGCATGGCCAGGGCCTCCCGCAGGTCTCCCCGTCTCTCCCAGACCCGGGCTAGTCCCAGGTAGGCCGCCCTCTTCTCCTTCCCCCGGGTGAGAAGGAGGCGGAAGGCCCGCTCCGCACCCTCCAGGTCCCCCCGGGCCAGGGCGGTCCGGCCGAGCCAGAGTCTGGCCTCCAGGGATTCGGGATCACCCTCCAAGGCCTTCCGGAACGCTCCGGCGGCCCCCTCGAGGTCGTTTTCAGCCAACCGTAAACGACCGATCTCGACCCACCAGGATGGAGGGGTGCGGGGTCCCAGGGAGAGGAAGAGGGCCCGGGCCTTCCCGAGCTCCCCGGCGGCCCAGAGGGCCAGGGCCTCCCTGTGGATCTGCTCCTTTCCCTCGAGTCCTCCCGCCCGGGCGGCCCGGTAGAAGACCAGGGCCCTCCGGGGCAGGCCCAGGCGCAACTCCAGGTCACCCAGGGCGGCCAGGTCCCTGGGTGAGGCCTTTCCCGTCCGGGCCAGGAATTCCAGGTCGTCCGCCGCCTCCTCCTCCCCGCCGGTCTCCAGGAGGGCCGCCGCCAGGGTGCGGATCAGGGCCGGCGCAGGTCCGAGGGCGGCGATCCCTTCCCGGGCCGTGTTCGCCGCCTCGCCGGGCCGCCCGGCTTCGAGGAGGGCCCTGGCCAGGAAGGCCCTGGCCTCCACGCCTGCAGGGCGGACCATCAGGGCTCTTCGAAACCAGGGGATGCTCTCCCCGGGCCTTCCGAGCTCCAGGGCGGCCCTTCCGCCTGCCAGGAGGAGGGAGTACCCCCTCCTTCCGCCTTCCAGGGCGGAAGCGGCCCCTTCCAGGGCCTCGGCGGGTCTCCCCGCCTCCAGGGCCGCCAGGGCGAGACCTTCCCGTGCGGCGGGACCGGCCCCGGCGGATGCCGCCGCACGGAAGGCGGCTGCACTCTCTTCGTATCTCTTCAACCGGAAGAGAAGGCTTCCGCGGAGAAGGAGGAGCTTCCCGGCCTTGGGGTGTTGGGCCAGTCCCCTGTCCACCATCTCGAGGGCCCGGCCGATCTTCCCTTCCTTCCGGAGCTCCAGGGCCCGGGCCAGGAAACCCGTCCCTTCCTGGGCCGCCGGACGGCCCTGGAGGGAGAGGAGAAGGAGCGGCAGGAGGGAGGCGGTCCTCACCACGAGGTCGTCTCCGGGGGAACGAAACGGATGGGCTGGAGGAAGACTCCCGGCCTGGAGCCCCTCCACCGGCGAACCATGCGGATGGCCGCATTCTCGAAGACCCCGGCCGGGGCGGCCGAGACGACCCGGGCGGAGTGGACCCTGAGATCCCCGCCCACCGTCACCTCCAGGACCACCTTTCCCCCCAGGCCTCTCAGGAGGGCGCGCTTGGGCCAGGCCCTCTGCATGGCTTCCCGGTCCTCCAGTTCGGGAGCGTAGATCCAGTGGAAGGGTTCCTCCTTTCGGAAGGAGGCTTCCTGGACCTCGCCCTTTCCTCCTCCTCCGCCGCCAGCAGGCGGGCCAGCCTCGCAGGCCCGGAACTCGGGGAGGGGGAGAGCCGGTGCGCCCGGCGAGGGAGGAGCCCATTCCAGGCGCGGGAGGGAGGGCAGGGGTGGCGAGGGGGTCTTCGCCGGCGGGGAGGTGGGAGCTCTCTCCGGGGCCTTCCGGGCGGGAAGGGTCCGCCGCCTGGGTCGGATCTTTCTCTCGGGTGGCGGCTCTTCCTCCCGGGGCGCCTGGGCCAGGGTGAGAGGGATGGGTGCGGAGGGGCTTGGAGCCTGGGTGGGGGGAGAGGGGAGGAGGAGGAGGACGGCCTTGGCGAAGACCCAGGCCGTGGCCAGGCCGGCCGCCCCCGAGGCCGGCCAGAGGAGCCACTTTCCCGTTCCTGCCATCTTCCGAACCACCTACCTTTCCTGTCCGGGCCGCCGGGCGGCCAGGAGGACTTCACCTCCCGCCTTCCGGCAGGTGTCCATCACCCGGACCACCAGTCCCGCCCGGGCAGCTTCGTCGGTCACCACCAGGATCCTACGATCCCGGGCGGAGGCCAAGGCCTCACGCAAGTTCTGTTCCAGCTCGGCCAGCCCCACCCGTCGGCCTTCCATATGCACCGTGCCTGCCGCTGTTACCGTCACCGCCAGGGGGGGGCGGGCCAGGGCGGCGGCGGTGGAGGCTTGGGGCCTCTTCACAGGGAGGGCCCTCTCTTTCTCCAAGGTGGAGGAGAGGAGAAAGAAGATGAGCAACAAAAAGACCAGGTCCACCAGGGGGGCGATCCCGATCTCGGGCCCCTTCCTCTTGCCCCGGCGTCTTTCCAGGATGGTGCTCACCGGTTTCCCTCCCGGGCCGCCCGGCCCTGGAAGTCTTGGGCCATCTCCTTCCCCAAAAGGGCCAGGAGTTTCTCCTGGGCCTGGGCCAGGGACTCCAGGCCCGAATGGACCAGGAGGCCCGGAACGGCCACGACCAGGCCGGCCAGGGTGGTGACCAGGGCCCGGGAGATCCCTTCCCCCAGGAGGGCCGGGTCGGCTCCTCCCCCGGAGAGGGCCAGGGCCAGGAAGGCCCGGGTCATGCCGTCCACTGTGCCGAGGAGGCCCAGCAAGGGGGCCGCCGAGACCAGGGCGCCCAGGAAGGAGAGACCCGACCGGAGCCGGCGGCCTTCGGCCTGGAGGGTCCGGTCCAAGGCACCTGGGCCGCCCCTCTCCAGGGCTTCCCGGAGGCGCCGGGCCGGCTCCCAAGATGTGTGGCCCTCGAGGGCCCCGCCCTTTCCCGCCGCCCTCAGGACCCGCCAGGAGGAAAGGATCCTGTAGAAGGCGAAGGCCCCGAAAAGCCCCGCCAGGACCAGCAAGGCCCCCAGGACGGGCCCTCCCACTTCGAGAATCTCCAGGACCGAATCCATCTACCCTTCTCCCCTCTCTCTCCCCGAAGGGACGGCCTTCTTGGTGGAAAGGGCCACCCTGGCGCCGGCTTCCTCCAGGTCGGCCTGGACCCGCTCTGCCCGCCCGGAAAGGACGCTGTGGAACAAGACCAGGGGAATGGCCACGACCAGGCCGAACTCGGTGGTGATCAGGGCCTCGGCGATCCCCCCGGCCAGGAGGGTGGAACCCCCTCCCCCCGCGGCGGCCGTGAGGGCCGAGAAGGTCCGGATCATGCCCGTCACCGTTCCCAGGAGGCCGAGGAAGGGGGCCAGGGTCCCGAGAACGGCAAGGGTTCCGAGAAAACGCTCCAGCGAAAGAGCTCCCTGGAGGAGGGCCTGGTCCAGGACCCTGCCGGCTTCGTTTTCTTCCAGGCCCGCCGCCTGCAGGCAGGCTTCCAGGGCCTTGCCGGCCGCTCCCCCCTCCTTGCGGCAGAGCCGGGCCGCCTCTTCCAGGTCCCCCGCCTCGAGAAGGGGGGGCAAGGCGAGGGAGAGCCGGTCCAGGCGGCGTCTCTCCCGGTGGATTCCTATGCCCCGCAAGAAGGTGATGAGCAGGCCCATGATTCCGGCCAGGAGGATGAAATACATCACCGGGCCGCCCTCCCGGAAGAGGGTGGAGAGGCTCTTCTCCGCCTCCAGGCCGGCCAGGGCGAGGCCTCCCGTCACGTCCAGGGGGAAGGCGAGGGGAGGGAAGGCCCGCCGGGGCTCCAGGCGGTCCAGGGCCTTCTGGATCCTGTTTCCCGGAAACCACCCTCCCGGCCGGACGAGACGGAAGGTCTCGTCTTTGGGGACGAGGATGCCTGCGGGACCGGCGGCCCCGAGGAGGCCCGCCCTGAGGAGGGGCGTTTCGACGGCCGGGCCCCGGGGTCCCGGGAAGACGCCCCTGGTCCAACACAGGCGGGCCCCTTCCCGCACCTCCGAAAGGGCCAGTTCCAGGGCGGGTTCCAGGAGAGAGAGGGCCCCACCCTCCTCCCCCCTGTTGGAGGAACGGACCTTCCATGCCTCTTCCAGGGTCTTCCTGGCCCGGAGGAAGGAAGGGGAACCCAGGGCGGCGAGGCTGTTTCGGGTTCTGGAGAGGATGGCCGGCGCGGCCTGGTCCAGGAGGGACTCCAGGGAGGCCCGGGCCGAAGCGAGGGCCGAGGCCCGGGCCGATGCCTCCTCCCCGGCCCGACGGGCCGCCCGGGCCTCCAGGCGGGCCTTCTCCACCTCCTTGGCCAGGAGGCGCTCCTCTTTCTCCAAACCAAGGAGGGTTTCCAGGAGCCTCTCCCGCAATTCCTCCCTGGCCTGGGCCTCCTTCTTCTCCCGGGCCTCCAGGCCGGCCAGCTCCCGGCGGGCCTCTTCCAGGAGGCGGTCCAGGTCCTTCCCTTCCTTTTGTGCTTCCAACCGGGAGGGCACAAGGAAGGAGAAAAGAAGAAGGAATAGGAGGACTGGGGGCCTCACCGTTTCTTCTCCTTCACCTCGGGGGGAACCTGGGGAAACGGAAGGAGGCAGAGTTCGGGAGGGGCCTTCCTGTCCAGGATCTCCAGGGCCTTCCCGATCTCCCTGGAGAAGAAGGGGGCCTGGGCCGGGGGGAAGGGCCGGCGCTCTCCCGTGGTCCGGTCCACCCAGCCGGCCTTCCGGCCGTCCAAGGTCCGCCAGAGGAGGGCCACCCGGCCCAGGCGGAGCAGGTCCAGGTAGAAGACCCGGCCCCCTTCCTCGAGGCGGATCCGCCGGGCCTCCACAGACCGGGCCTTACCGGCCTCCACCTCGAGGCGGAGGAAGAATTTGCGGAACCAGGGGGCCAGGTCCTCCGGCCGGGCAGGGGGCGGGGAGAGGGGAGTCCCCTTCCCGTCCCGCCCGGAGAGGAGGGTCTCCAGGGCGTCCCGGGCCTTCTTCCCCGCCAGGGAGGCCTTCCGGAGCTCGATTTCCCGGGCCTTGGCCCGCTCCTCGGCCTCTTGGGCCCTCTGCCGGGCCTGGAGCCTTTCCTTCTCCAGGCGGGCCTTCTCGGCCCGCTCCTTCCGGATCCTGGAACGGAGGGCCTGGATCTCCTCTTCCAGGGCCTTTTTCTCCTCCCGGAAGGCCCCGGCCTTCTTCCGGATTCTCTGGCGGGCCTCCCGGATCTTTCCCAGGAGGACCAGGAGCTCCCGGGCTTTCGAGCGGGCCTTCCGGGAGGGAAGGGGGGAACGGGCCTTGGGCGGGGCGGGCAGGGGTACCTCTTCCTGGGCCTTTCCCCCGGGGAGTGCCCCGAAGAGGACCAGGGCGGCCAGGATCGTCCCGGAGAGGGCCGAGCCCCCCCGGGGACGGGCCGGGCGTCCTGGACAGGAGATCGTGTTGGGTCCCATGGGTCTCGTTTTCTCGTCCTTCGCCCGGTTCCGCCTCTGCCGGGGCCGGATTCCAAGCAAGAAGGGGGCCGAAGGATCCTAAACAACGGGCCTTCCCCCCTCCAGGTTCCAAGTGTCCCGGGAAGAAGGGTTGTTTCCCCGGGGCCGGGAGGCGAATCTTCTTCCTCCCGGGACGAAGAAAGGGGGTCGTCTCCGAAAGCCTCCGGAAAGGAAGGACCATGCCCAGGAAGATCATCACCTTGGAAGACGGAAGGAAGGTGACCCTCAGCGTCTCCTGGACGGTGATCTTCACCGTCCTCGGCGTGATCGCCCTCCTCCTCGTGGTCGACTCCTGTTATTATACGGTTGAAGCGAATGAGGAGGGGGTGGTTCTGAGGTTCGGGAAGTACGTGGAGCGGGTCCCTCCGGGGCTCCACTTCAAGCTTCCCCTGGGCATCGACAGGGTGAGAAAGGTCAAGACGGCCTTCACCTTCAAGGAAGAGTTCGGTTTCCGCACGCGCAAGGCGGGACGCCGGACCGAGTACGAGCCCATCGGGGAGGAGATGCTGAAGGAGGCCCTCATGGTGACGGGGGATCTCAACATGGCCCAGGTGGAGTGGATCGTCCAGTACCGCATCGAGGACCCCTTCAAGTATCTCTTCCGGATGCGCGGCCCGGAAGGGACCCTCCGGGACGTCTCCGAGTCCATAATGCGTGAGGTCGTGGGGGACATGACGGTGACCGAGGTCCTCACGGAGAAGAGGGCCGAGATCAACGCCCTGGTCAAGAAAGGGCTCCAGGAGGCCCTGAATACCTACGACGCCGGGATCCGCATCACCCAGGTCATCCTCCAGGACGTGAATCCCCCGGGACCGGTGAAACCCGCCTTCGACGACGTGAACAAGGCCCAGCAGGAACGGGAGAAGACCATCAACGAGGCCAGGCAGGCCTACAATCGGGCCGTTCCCCTCGCAAAGGGGGACGCCCTCAAGATGATCCAGGAGGCCCAGGGATATGCGATAGACAGGGTCAATCGGGCATTGGGGGACGTGGCCAGGTTCAATTCCCTCCTTGCGGAGTACAAGAAGGCCCCGGACGTGACGGCCTACAGGATCTACATGGAGGCCATGGAGAAGGTCCTGGCCGGCCTGGAGAAACGGGTGATCCTCGACGAGGACGCCGGGAACGTTCTTCCCCTCCTCAACCTGGGGGGGAAAGGAGGGCGGAAATGAGGCGTGCCGGCAAGGTCAAGCTGATCCTTCTCTCCGTCGGGGCCCTGGCGGCCCTCGTGGTCCTGAAGGAGAGCCTCTACACGGTCCAGGAGGGGGAACAGGTGGTGCTCACACAGTTCGGCGAGCCCGTTGGGGAGCCCGTCACCGATGCGGGTCTCCATTTCAAGGCCCCCTTCGTCCAGGAAGTGAACCGGATGGAGAAGCGCATCCTGGAGTGGGACGGGGACCCCAACCTGATCCCCACCAGGGACAAGACCTACATCTACGTGGACGTCACGGCCAGGTGGAGGATTACGGATCCCCTGAAGTTCTTCAAGTCCGTCGTCACCGAGACGGCCGCCCAGGGGCGGCTGGACGACATCCTGGACGGCGCCACGAGGGACGCCATCTCCGGCCACGACCTGATCGAAGCCATCCGCCTCAGCAACCGTCCCCTCCCCAAGGAGAAGGACGTGGAGGCCCGGGGGGACATCGCCGAGCAGCCCAAGATCACCATGGGCCGCAGGAAGATCCAGGAGTGGATCTTGAAGGAGGCATCCTCCAAGGTGAAGGACTTCGGCATCACCCTGGTGGACGTGCGGATCAAGAGGATCAATTACAGTCCCGACGTCCAGAGGAAGGTCTACGACCGGATGATCTCCGAGAGGAGGCGGATCGCCGAGAAGTTCCGCTCCGAGGGCCAGGGCAAGAAGGCCGAGATCGACGGGCAGAGGGAGAAGGAGCTCAAGAGAATCCAGTCCGAAGCATACAAGCAGGCCCAGGAGATCCAGGGGAAGGCCGACGCCCGGGCGGCGGCCATCTACGCCGAGGCCTACGGGAAGGATCCGGAGTTCTACAAGTTCCTCCGTTCCCTCGAGGCCCTCCAGAGTTCCCTGGCCCGGGGCACGGAGTTCATCGGCACGACGAAGAGCGAGATCTTCAAGCTCTTCAAGGTGGTGGGGGCGGGCACCAAGGGCTCGGGGAAGCCGAAGTGAGGGCCTTTGCCCGGCCCGGACCGCCGGGTCAGTCGCGGAAGTGGTCGTAGCCCCGGCGGGACCATTCCTCCCAGCGATCTCCTTCCCCGACGAGGACCTTCCTCCCTCCGGTGAGGTAACCCACAGGATGGAGTTCGATCCCAAGCTCCCGGCGGGCCGCTTTCCGGGCCCTTGCCTGGTCCTTGGGGTCCAGAGTGAAGAGGAGGCAGTAGTCCTCGCCTCCCGTCAGGGCCGGCTCCAGGGGGTCTTTTCCGGAGGCGGCGGCGAAGCGGAGGAGGCTGGGGGTGATGGGGATCTTTCGAGCCTCCACCCTGGCTCCCAGGCCGGATTCTTCGCAGATGTGGCCCAGATCCTGGAGAAGGCCGTCGCTCACGTCGATCATCGCCGTGGCCAGGCCCTCCCGGGAGAGAAGGAGACCCAGCTCCACCTGGGGCTCGGGCCGGTTGTGGGCCGCCAGGAGGACCTGCCGGTCTTCCCGGGAGAGGGGCGGGCCGGGGGGATGGAGGAGGAGGGTCAGGCCGGCGGCGCTCTCCCCCGTGGGCCTTCCCAGGAAGACCAGGTCCCCTTCCTTTGCGCCGGACCGGTAGATCTCCCTGCCTTCCGGGACTCTCCCCAGGACGGTCAGGCAGAGGACCACGCCCTTTTCGGAGGAAGTGGTGTCCCCTCCCAGGAGAGGGCATTCATACCTGGAGGAGCATTCGAGTAGACCCTCGCGGAACTCCTCCAGCCAGGAGAGGGGGAGGTCCCCGGGAAGTCCCACGGCGAGGAAGGCCCCCCAGGGGAGCCCGCCCATGGCGGCGATGTCCGAGAGGTTGGAGGCCAGGGCCTTCCAGCCCAGGTCCCGGGGACCCGTTCCCTCCCGGAGGAAGTGGACTCCTTCCAGGAGCATGTCCGTCGTGACCAGGAGCCTGGAGCCGGGAGGGCCTTCCAGGACGGCGCAGTCGTCGCCGATTCCTTTCAGGATTCCTTCCCCGGGGGCGGCGGCCTCCCGGAAGAGGCGGATCACCCCGAATTCGCCCAGTTCCTCCAGGCCGTCAGCCACGGCGCCCCTCCTTGGCTTCCAGGACGGCCCGGAGGATCCTCCGGGCCGCCTCCCGGGGGTCGGGGGCGGAGAAGACCGCCGAGACGACGGCCACTCCGTCCGCGCCGGCCCGGATCACTTCGGGTGCGTTCCTTTCGTCGATTCCGCCGATGGCCACCAGGGGAAGGTCCACGGCCTTCCTCAGAGCCCGGACCCCTTCCAGGCCCAGGGGGCCCTCCAGGTCGGTCTTGGTGGAGGTGGGAAAGACCAGGTTGGCGGCGATGTAGTCCGCCCCTTCCTCCCGGGCCCGGCGGGCCTCGGCGGGGGTACGGACGGAGGCGCCGACGATCTTTTCCGGGCCCAGAATCCGCCGGGCCTGGGAGACGGGCAGGTCCTCCCGGCCCAGGTGGACGCCGTGGGCCCCGGAGGCCAAGGCCACGTCCACCCTGTCGTTCACCAGGAAGAGGGCTCCTCGCCTGCGGCAGAGATCCAGGAGGAGCCGGGCCTGGTCCAGGAGGGTGCGTGTCGAGGCCTTCTTGTCCCGGAGCTGGAGGATCCCTGCCCCTCCCTCCAGAGCGGCGTCGCAGACCTCCTCCAAGGGCCGGTCTCCTTTGAGGACCGGGTCGGTCACCACGTAGAGGGAGAGGTCCAATTCCATCTTCACCGGGAGACTTCGATCCGGGCTTCTCTTTTCAGGGTCATTCCATCCAGGGAGGCCAGGGCGTCCAGGAGGGCCGGGACGAAGGTGCCCGGCCCCCGGCTCGAGGCGGCGGCCTTCTCTCCGGCCAGGCCGAAGGCGGCCAGGGCCGAAGCGGCCCCTTCCAGGGGCATATCCGGGGAAGCGGCAAGGAAGCAGGCCACGGCCGTGGTGGAGGCGCAACCCGTTCCGGTGACCCGGGCCATCACGGGGTGGCCGTTGCGGACACGGATGTCCACCGTGCCGTCTGTGAGGAAGTCCACCTTTCCCGTGACGGCCAGGACAGTGTGGCTCTTTTCGGCGAAGGCCCTGAGGGCCTCCTCCCTTTCGCCGAGTTCCTCCATGGAGTCCACTCCCCGGACGAGGCCCCCTTCCCCGGCCAGGGTGAGGATCTCCCCGGCGTTTCCCCGGATCACCGCCGGCCGGACCTCTTCGAGAATGGTGAGGGCCGCCTCGGTCCTGAGCTTGGTGGCGCCGGCTCCGACTGGGTCCAGCACCACGGGGATCCCGAGACGTTTCGCTTCCTTCCCGGCCTCCACCATGGCTTCCACCAGGGGGGGGTCGAGGGTACCGATGTTGAGAAGGAGGGCTCCGGCCATGGCCACCATCTCCTTCACTTCGTCGATGCAGGGAGCCATCACCGGCTGGGCTCCCAGGGCGAGGGTGACGTTGGCGGTGAAGTTCATCACCACCATGTTGGTGAGGTGGTGGACCATGGGCCCCCTGTCTCTGAGGGTGTCCAGGAGGGAGCCCGCATAGCCCTGCAGATTTTCGGTCATCTCCGGTTTCTCCTGGGGTTATCCTGGAATCCCATGCGTTTTGCTCCATCCTGGCCCGGAAAGGAAGGGATCGAAAGGATGAAAAAAAAGTCCCGCCGGGAATTCCTGAAAGCCCTGGGTGCGGGGGCGGCCGGCCTGGCCGTGGGGTCCTGCGCCGCCCCCCGCGGGAGGAGCGGCCGGGGAGCCGGGAGAGAAACCTCCGGAAAGGTCCCGCCCCACTTGGAGGACTACGCCGCTCTCTACAGGAAGGATCCCCGGGCGGCCGCCCGGGCCTGGTTCCGGGAGGCCCGTTTCGGGCTCTTCATGCACTACGGCCTCTACGCCCTCCTCGGCCGGGGAGAGTGGGTCATGCTCCAGGAACGGATCCCCGTGGCGGAATACGAAAAGTTGAAAGGCCGCTTTCGGGCGGAGCGATTCGACGCCGATTTCATCACCGACCTGGCCCTCCAGGCTGGCATGAAATACGTGAACCTGACATCCAAGCACCACGACGGGTTCTGCCTCTTCGAGACGGCTTGCCACGACTACCACGTCGTGGCCTCCCCGGCGAAGCGGGATCTCGTGGGGGAACTCGCCGAGGCGTGCAGGAAGAAGGGTTTGGGGCTCTTCCTCTACTACTCCTACGCCGCGGACTGGCACCATCCCTGGTTCTATTCCCGGAAGGCCGGCTGGCGGAACGCCAGGCCGGCCTATCCGTTCGAAGAGCCCAGGTACAAGTGGAGGAAGGATTCGGATTTCCGGAAGTACGTCGACTACGTCCACATCCAGCTCAGGGAACTCCTGACCCGCTACGGCCCATTGGCGGGGATATGGTTCGATCCGATCATGGGATATTACGCAAGGCCGGATCTATTTCCCGTCGAGGAGACATACGACCTGGTCCGGTCCCTCCAGCCTCACGCCTTGATTTCCTTCAAGCAGGGGGCCACGGGAACCGAGGATTTCGCCGCGCCGGAACGTTCCGGTCATTCCATGGCGGACAGGGTCAGGAGAAGTTTCCCCGGTCGGCCCGAGAGCGCCGAGATCGCCCGGAAGGCCTGGGAGGCCAACAGGAAGAAGAAGATGGAGATCTGCGACACCTTCCAGAGGGGAGGGTGGGGTTACGTCGAGAAGGCCGAGGGAAAGCACAAGAGGCTCCCCCAGGTGGAAAAGATGCTTCACCGGGCCTGGGGGATGGGAGCCAACCTCCTTCTCAACACCGGGCCCAGGCCGGACGGCTCCATCCCTCCCGAGGACGCTGCCGTCCTGAAGGCCCTGGGAAAACGGATCCGGCGGAGCTGAGGTCTTTTTGGAGCGGCGCTTTCGAAGGTATCGCCACTCCCCGGACGTCTCGGGTTTCTATTTCATCGTTAGCCCCTGCCGGCGGGGATGTGCGGCCCGAAGGGCCGCAACATTCCCGACGTCAGGGGAAGCAGGAGTCGTCGCTTTTCTGGGCCATTGGGACCATAGCCCTTTTCAAGGTTTTCTTCGTGGGATAGGCACTTGTTCGTGTGGGAGAGAAGGAAGTTGGAGTGGCGCTTTCGAAGGTGTGGCCACTCCCCGGACGTC
>Ga0256914_1000373_pt1 | contig 44004 bp, 39 predicted proteins | sample HulkmetaG_FD_191571 | JGI IMG/M metagenome (GOLD analysis project Ga0256914, IMG submission 191571) | Hydrothermal chimney microbial communities from Main Endeavour vent field at the Juan de Fuca Ridge, Pacific Ocean - Hulk | ecosystem: Environmental > Aquatic > Marine > Hydrothermal vents ...
ACATGCTGGACGCGGGCATCATCGACCCCGCCAAGGTGACCCGCAGTGCGGTGGAGAATGCGGCCAGCATCGCGGCCATGATCCTCACCACCGAAGCGCTCATCACCGACATCCCCGAGAAAGAGCCTGCCATGCCCGCTGGCGCTGGCGATATGGGCATGGGCGGCATGGGCGGCTTCTAAGCCTCACCCGCTCTCACAACCCTTTTCGCACACAAAACGCCGTCAGGAGTTCCTGGCGGCGTTTTTTATGCCCAATAGCCCGCCCGGGCCCTGCCACCGTCCCGACTGTTTTTAGCGTCAGGAGGCGAGGAAATCCGCTTATAACATGCAGGACAGTGGCGGTTTTGGGTTTAACCACAGATTCGCACAGATTTTCACAGAAGATGTAGAAAGCCATCAAGCAAATCTGTGCCATCTGTGTCATCTGTGGTTGCAATAGCGGCAACTCTATTTTCGCCGTTCGCCGAGAGCCCAGCGCTTTTCTCAAGTTTCAAAGGCGCATCTACTTAAGATGGCGTATTTTGGCGACGCATCCATTTTCGCCAGACTCCCGTAACATGTTTTGGGGCGGAAAGCGCCAGGGAGGGGGGAGGCAAGGTGCAGCGCGTTTGCAAAGAAACGCCAGACATTTTACAATGGTTATAACGTGGTGCGTCATTTTTGCGCCATCCTTCCTCCTTTCGTCTTTGTGCAAAACAGGAAGATCATTGGTTCATCCACTCGCGACGCAATCTGATTGCGCAACATCAGTGAGTCATTTCAACGTCCGTTCATTTCCGCGACTTCGTCTCTCAAAAATGAGCAAAATCCTATGGCCAAACCTGTGATTCTCCATCCTCCGCGCAACAACCCGCCTCCCATCACCCTGATCACCGATTTTGGGGTGTCCGATGGTTACGTCGGAGCCATGAAAGGCGTCATCGTCGATGTTTTGCCCTGGGTGCAGGTGGTGGACATCACTCATGACATCGAGCCTCAGAATATCCGGCAGGCCGCGTTCGTCCTCCACACAGCGGCGCCGCACTTTCCTGAATGCACCGTGCATCTGGTGGTGGTGGATCCGGGCGTGGGCACAGATCGCCGCCCCATCGCTGTTTACACCGACGCCGCGGTGTTCGTTGGGCCGGATAATGGCGTGTTCAGTTGGATATACAAAACGCAGACCGTGCGCGAAATCCGAGAGCTGACGAATCCTTACTACAAGCGAGCCCGGGTGAGCCCGACTTTTCATGGGCGAGACCTGTTTGCTCCCTTTGCCGCGCATATCGCCGCGGGCGTGCCTGCTGGCAGCATCGGGCCCGTGGTGGGAGCGCCTGTCACTTTCGAGATACCTGATCCCAAAGTGCAGTACGATGGCAGCGTCAGGGGGGATGTGATCCACATCGATTCCTTTGGCAATATCATCACCAACATCACCGAGGAGATGCTGCCAGCAGGCGGCAATTGGACTGTGGAGATTGCAGGACTGGAAGTGCGTTCGTTCCGCCGGACATATGCTTACGCCCGAGATGGACAGATTTTCTTCCTTTTTGGCAGCCAGGGATTTTTGGAAGTCGCCATCCGGAATGGCAGTGCGGCCCAACGCCTGGGCGTCAGCCGATGTGATCCGGTTGTTGTCCACGCATCATCATAAAAGCATTCGTCCGTCATCAAACGAGATCGATGAAGGCGTGATAAACTGAGGGCGTGAGGGCGTTTTTTCACCCGAACAAAGGCGTTCATCTCGGTCATGCCAAGCAAAATTGTAACCACTAAGGTATCTGCCATGTACGCTGCCACGGGAGCGCCATCTTTTGCAGGATGTCGTCAAACGTTATGAGTCAAATGTCACAAAACACGTCATGTCTGACGCATTGGCATCCAGAAACACTCATTTCAAGGCAAGAGTTACGTGCAAGCATGCCATCTTAGTCGTTACGCAAAATTTCTCCCCTCGAAGCGTGATGTGCATTGCTGGCGCGATCCTGTTGGATTGCTGGCCTGTGCGTCACGTTTTGATTGTACACCGGAAGATTTATGAGCGATTTTTTCATTATTCAGGGCCAGCGTCCCTTGCAAGGCGAGGTGCGGGTGACTGGCAATAAGAATGCGGCGCTGCCCATGCTGGCTGCCGTCCTGCTGACTGATGAGCCGGTCACATTGCATAATGTTCCCCGTATTGGCGATGTGGCCACCATGCTGGAAATCCTGCGATCATTGGGGGTGGAACAGTTGTCTAATGGCGGTTCGTCACTCACATTGCAGGCCCGCAATATCCATTCGCGCAAGTTGGATCGGGCGCTGGCCACGCACATCCGGGCGTCGATCCTGCTGGCCGGGCCCATGTTGGCCCGGGAGGGCGGCGTCATTCTGCCCCCCCCCGGCGGCGATGTCATTGGGCGGCGGCGCATCGATACGCATCTGCTGGCCTTCGAGGCCATGGGCGCGGTGGTGAATGTAGATTCCGCGCGGCACCTCATCGAGATCAACGCACCAGCCGGACTGCACGCCCAGGACATCTTTCTGGACGAGGCCAGCGTCACCGCCACCGAGAACGCGTTGATGGCAGCGGCCCTGACGCCAGGCGAGACTATCTTGCGCAACGCCGCGTCCGAGCCGCACATCCAAAATCTGTGTCGCATGCTGGAAGGCATGGGCGCACAGATCGACGGTTTGGGCGCCAACACCCTCATCATCCACGGTGCGGAGCATCTGCACGGCGGCGAGTTCACCATCGGCCCAGACTTGCTGGAAGTCGGTTCGTTCCTGGGGCTGGGCGCGGTGACGCCGGGCGAGCTGCGCATCAAGGACGTGCGCCCCGACGAGCTGCGCATGGTGCTGCACGTCTTCCGCAAACGTCTGGGCGTCAACTGCTGGCTCGACGGCTCGGATCTGGTGGTGGGGAGTGAGCAGGACCTGAAGGTGGAGATGGATGTTGGCGGCGCTGTGCCCAAAATCGATGACGGTCCCTGGCCGCATTTCCCCCCCGATCTGCTTTCCATCGCCTTGGTGGTGGCGACGCAGGCCGAAGGCACGGTGCTGGTGCACGAGAAGATGTTCGAAAGTCGTCTTTTCTTTGTCGATAAGCTCATCAATATGGGCGCTCGCATCATTTTGTGCGATCCTCACCGGGCGGTGGTGGTGGGCCCCTCCCAACTCTATGGCCAAAGCATGTCCAGCCCCGATATCCGAGCGGGCATGACGCTGGTCATCGCCGCGCTGGCCGCGCAGGGAGAGAGCGTCATCGCCAACGTGGCCCAGATCGATCGCGGCTACGAGGGGTTGGAACGCAAGCTCAAAGCCCTGGGCGCGGCCATCGAGCGCACCTCCACGCTGAAAAATGCGGCCGGCTGGTAGAAAAGATACGCTCAGATCAGCGCAGATGCTGCATCACCCGCTGACGCAGCGCGGGCGCGGGCAGCGCTCCTACGATCTGATCCGCCACACGCCCATTCTTGAATATAAGCAGCGTGGGAATGCTCATAATGCCGTAGCGGGCTGCGATACGCGGATTCTCATCTACATTCAGCTTGCCCACCAGAAGTTTGCCCGAGAATTCCCTGGCCAGCGCTTCTACTGTGGGCGCAATCATGTGGCAAGGTCCGCACCACTGAGCCCAGAAATCCACCAGCACGGGCGTCTGTGCGTGCAGAACCATCTGATCGAAGGTGGCGTCGGTGAGATGCACGGGGTGATCGTAGACCTGCGTTGAGGACGCTGACCGAGCGTCCGCAGGTCGCGAGCCGCCGTTGCGATGGGGAGGCCGCGGCGCGGTCGGCCGCGCAGGGTGCAGCGCGATGCTCGGGCCAGATGGCAGGGCGGGGCGCGCGCCGCCGCGGATCAGATAATCGGCCCAGCTTTGCAGATCGCGCCACGCAATTGCTCCGGCGGTCACGGCTTCGGCGCGCCCCTCTTTGATAAAGACGACGCCGGGCAACGCCGAGATGTTGAATCGTTTGAGTAACTCCTTCTCGCTGCCTGCATCCACTTTGGCGATCAGCAGCTTGCCCGCATATTCCCGAGCCAGCCGATCCAGATGGGGATTCAGTTGGTCGCAGGGCGGACACTGCTCTTTCCAGAAGATGAGAATGACGGGCAGTCCTGCGTTGAGAACGCGATCGATTGACTGTTGGTTGGTGTGGATGGGTGTATCAAATGGCATGGGAATGACCTCCTCGATGTTCGGTGTTCATCAATCAGCAAACCGCGTCAATCCTGCTCATCCGCCACCCGTTGTTTCAGATGAAAGAGACAGGCGAGCTCATTGAACCAGCGAGGAATCCCCTCTCGCACGCGTTGGCGATGGAAATAGGCCAGACCGATGAGCCAGAAAAGCAATGGCGTCAGGTAAAAAGGCGCGTGTTGGAGCACAATGGTCACCGCCATGATGTCGATGCCGCGCATGAAAAGCACCAATATGGCCTTGCGTCGAAACCAGAGGCTGAAGACCAGGGCGACGAGCGTGTATCCCAGCGCCAGGCCCAGAGGAATGAATCCGGCCAGGGCTGCATAGATGAACTCCGCCCAGGTGAGGGTCACATCCAGCGGATAGTCGAAAGGGCCCAGCCGGGTGCGGCATGGGCTGCGCCGGGCGATGGGACCGTCCAGACTGTCGCCCATCCATCCGGCCGACGCCAGCAACACCACTGCTGGCAGTACCGCGCGGCCAGCGGTCCAGCCCAGCCACAGGATGGCCAGCGCGACGAGCAAGCGGAAGACGCTGAGCCCATCTGCCAGCAGGGCGGTCCAGCAATAGCGGGATGGGGTGCGGGTGGCGTTCATCGTCATTGTGGAAGATGGTACAATCTTTTCAGCCAAAAAGAAAGGGCGGAGTTTGCCAGGCAAAGGCTCCGCCCCTTCCAGCATGATGGGATTGGATTCAATCGACCTTGCTGCTTTCGCCTTCGATCATCTTGTGGGTGCTAACCTCTATCTTGCGGGGCTTCATCGCTTCCGCTTTGGGGATGTGCAGGATCAGCACGCCGTTCTTATAAGTCGCTTCCACCTGATCCGCGTTCACAGCCGTGGGCAGGGTGATGGAGCGGCTAAAGAGGCCGTAACGACGCTCCCGCAGATGGTAGCGGGCATTCTCGATCTTCTCATCAGCCTTGACTTCGGCTTTGATGGTGAGCACATTGTCGGTCAGACTGATGTCGATGTCCTCGGGATTTACGCCGGGGAGCGAAGCCTTGACCCAAAATGCGTCCTCGCTTTCGCTGACATCCAGTGGCAGCATCCAGCTGCTGTCTTCGGAAGCAATGAGCGGGCGATTGCGAGTCTCATTCAGCAGACGATCCATGGTGGCGCGCAGTTCGGCCATTTCGCGGAAGGGATCCCAGCGACGAACCAGAGTCATAATTCACCTCCTGTGTCGGGGGTTGCGAGATGATGAGATGATAGCGTTGCTTGCTGTTTGACATTTTTACTATCCCCCACGTTCGTTAGCTTCATATCAGAACAACGTTAGCGATTCGTTAGAAGTTTGCTTCGGAGGTGAATCTCTCCCGCCGAAGAGCGTTTCGCCATCAAAAAACCTCTCAGATTGGATGGGCTGGCCCTTTTCATCCGGGGAAGGCGACAATTCTGTAAAAATCAGGCGGAATTTGGCATTGCGGGATTGTCAGTGATGAAATCGCCGATTTTATGATAACATGCTTTGCGAGAGAGCCATTTTTACTTTATCCCTTCATGGCGGCTGTGGACGTCGCGTCCTTCGCGGCTGAGCAGGGAACAAGGAAGAAAGCAATTGCCAAATGAAAAAGATACAATCCGATTCTCGAACGACATCCTCCCCCACCCGCATCCTCCTCACCGGCTTCAGGCCCTACGATGGCATGACCATCAATCCCACCGAGCAGCTCATGCGCCGCGCGCCCGCCATCCTAACCGGCATCTCTGGCATCACTCTGCGCGCTTTGGTGCTGGAGACCGACTATCGGCGCAGCGAGCAGCAATTTCTGGCCGCGCTTGATGATTTTCGTCCGGACGTGGCGCTCTCCTTTGGCCTCAGCCGACGCATCGACGAGATCAAGCTGGAGCGCGTGGGCATCAACGTGGATGACTCGCCCATTCCCGACAACAGCGGCCGACTGCGTCGCGGTCAAAAGATAGCGGAAGCTGGCCCCGTGGGCTATTGGGCCACGATTCCCATCGAAGCCATCCTTCAGGCCTTGCAAGATGCGGGTATCCCTGCGGGCGTCTCCAACCATGCTGGCGCGTACATCTGCAACCATCTCCTCTACTTCGGGCTGCACGTCATTGCCGCCCGCGGTCTACCCACCCGCATGGGGTTCGTTCATACGCCGCCGCTGCCCGAAATGGTGCAGGATGGGTCGGGCCGGTCGGGCATGCGTATGGAGATGTTGGTCGAGGCTGTCCGGATTATCGTTGCCGCAATCGCAGGTAGATTGTAGCAACTCAGGCTTGTAGCTCAGCTTCCAGGGCCCGAATTTCTTCTTGCACCCGGACGACCACGTCAGTCAGCGGAATGAGCGCGATATCCTTGTGCGCTCGGCGTTTCAGCTCCACGCCGCCCTTCTTCAGCGAACGTCCGCCCACGGTCAGACGCAGAGGCACGCCGATGAGGTCTGCGTCGTTGAATTTCTCGCCCGGACTGGGCTCGGTGCGATCATCATATAGCACTTCCACGCCCGCGTCTTGCAAGGCCTGATAGATCTGCTCCGCCGCGTCGAAGCCGCCGCGCAGGGCCACGATGTGCACCTGGTAGGGGGCGATGCTGATGGGCCAGATGATGCCGTACTTGTCGTTGTGCTCCTCCACCACGCTGGCCATGAGCCGCCCGACGCCAATGCCGTAGGAGCCCATGATCACAGGCTTGCGCGTGCCGTCCTTATCCTGGAAGTATGCGCCCATCGCCGAGCTGTACCGGATTCCCAGCTTGAAGATGTTGCCCACCTCGACCCCGCGCACCGTGCGCAGCGGCGCGGCGCAATTGGGACAGGCGTAGCCCTCGGCCGCGGCCACGATGTCGGCTACGATGTCGGCTTCATAATCCCGACCGTAATTCACATTCAGGAAGTGATAGCCCTCTTCATTGGCGCCCGCCACCAGATTGGGGGACTTGGCGACCAGATCATCCACCACCAGGATGACGTTGGTGCGGTCGATGCCGACGGGCGAGCCGTAACCTGGCTCCGCGCCGATGGCCTTGATCTCCTCTTCATGGGCCGGGCGCAGCTCCTTAGCCTTGACCGCGTTGGTCAACTTGGTCTCATTCAGGTCCATATCACCTCGCACCACCGCAAAGACGAATTTCTCCACATCCTCCTGGCCCTCGGTGATGGTGGCGACCATGAACACGGCCTTGGCTGTCTTGCTCTGGGGGATGTTCAGGAAGTTGGCCAGGTCTGCGATGGTCTTGGTGCCGGGCGTGGCCACTTTCTCCAACGGTTTCGCCTCCTCGGGCTCGGGCTCAGGCTTCTGGAAGGCGGCCACCTGGCGGTTGGATGTGTAGCCGCAAGCGTCGCACAACACCAGCGTATCCTCGCCGATGGGGGTGAGATACATGAACTCATGGGCCTGCTGGCCTCCCATCATCCCCACGTCCGATTCCACCGCGATGGTGGGCAGGCCACAGCGATTGAAGATATTGAAATAGGCGTGATAATGGGCCCAGTATTGCTTGTCCAGCCCTTCCCAATCCGCGTCCAGGCTGTAACTATCTTTCATGGTGAACTCGCGCACCCGAATCAGTCCCCCGCGAGATCGGGGCTCATCCCGCCATTTGGTCTGGATATGGTAGATGAGTGCGGGGAGTTGACGGTAGGAGTGGATGATGTCCCGCACCAGCGAGGCGACCACCTCTTCGTGAGTCATGGCCAGCACCATGTCCCGGCCTGTGCTATCCTTCATCCGGCCCATCTCTGAACCGATCTGGTACCATCGTCCCGTCTCCTGCCATATCTCCGCGGGATGCACCACGGGCATGGTCAACTCCTGCCCGCCGATGGCGTTTATCTCTTCCCGCATGATGTCTTCGATCTTATCCATCACCCGGCGGGCCAAAGGTAGATAGCTGAAAATGCCCGTGCCCAACTGACGGATATAGCCCGCGCGCACCAAAAGCTGATGACTGGTGAATTCCGCGTCGGCCGGCGCCTCGCGCAGGGTCTCGCCAAAAAGATGACTGAGTTTCATAGGATGACCTCAATGAAAAGTGGGGATAATGGATGATGTCGCGAAATGCTATTCTACCTCAGATCGCTGGAATTGGGGTAAGCGGTCTCATGCTCGGCCAGCAGCGTCTCGATCCTGCCGATGACCATCTCCATGGCCACATCATTGTGCCCGCCCTCAGGAATGATGATGTCGGCGTAGCTCTTGGTGGGCTCGACGAATTTCAGGTGCATCGGGCGCACCGTCGTTTGATATTGCTCCACCACCGATTGCACAGTGCGGCCTCGTTCGTTGATGTCGCGCAGCAGGCGGCGGATGAAACGAATGTCCGCGGCTGTGTCCACATAAAGCTTGATGTCCATCAAGTCTCGCAGACGCTCATCCACGAACACCAGGATGCCCTCCACCAGGATGACGGGGCTGGGAAACACGCGCCGGGTTTCATCGCTGCGGATGTGTTGGGAAAAATCGTAGATAGGCGCGTCCACAGGCTGTCCCTGCATCAGTCTGTGGATGTGTTCGATGAGCAGGTCGTTGTCCAGCGATTGAGGATGATCGTAGTTGAGATGGATGCGCTCCTCCCAGGGCAGATGGGAGGCGTCCTTGTAATAGGCGTCATGGGGAAGATAGGCGATGCGATCCCATCCCACCCGATCCAGGATGCGATGCACCACCGTGGTCTTGCCCGATCCACTGCCGCCGGCAACGCCCACCACGATGGGCTCCGGGACGAATGCTTGTTTCTGCGACATCTAGGAGGCCTCCTCGTCTGTCGATGGAGATGCTTGTGCGATCAGTTCGGCAAACAGCTTGCGGGTGGCGCTGGCGCCCTGCCAGCGCAAAGCAGCTTCCGATCCATTCATCCGCACGCCCGCCCGCCAGTAAGGACGCGCGGTGAGGCCGATCAGGATCAGCAGCAGCGCTGGCAGCAACAGCCAGGTCCACGGCCGTCCCCAGGCCCGAACGATGACGAATGCGGTCGGGCGCAGATACAATGTCAGATCATCGGCCACTGACAGCGCCGTTGCGTCATGGATTTCTTCGCTGAGCAACATCTGATTGGCCGCATCCAACGCCTGCACCCGAAAGCCGCCATTATCCAAGGCCACCAGCCGGAAGAAAAGATTGGCGTCGGGCGCGGCAATGGCCCGTTCGCTGTTGACTTCGGGAAAATGCACCACCAGATCGCTGGCCGTGTAATCGCCCTGTTCGATAGCCCGCAATTTCAGTGCCCCATCGCTTCCTTTCAGAGCGACATGCAAGGCGCTATCCCGATCTGTCACTTGCACCCGAACAAATCCCAGGCGTATGCCGCCGCGGGCGAGCGGCGCTTCTTTCTGTGGACAGCAGATGCCCAAAAGCGAGGCGTCCGCATTCAGCCCCACGGTGAATTCAGAGTAAGGCGCCAGGGCGACATGGCCGCCCGGAATCAGCGTCAGCCCGTCCGCCTGCCAACCGCTGAAGAGGTTGAGCAGCAACGCGGCCAGGGCCAGCAACAACCCGATCTCAGCCAGTAGCGAGAGCCATTGACCCCGCGCATGCCCATCGCAGAGGAGCTGCTTCGCGTCATCCTCGACGATCTGCCACGGCCCCACCCGCACCGAGGGTTGCAGCCGGGCGCAAATCCGAGACCACGCATCCTCGTCGAGCGGAGCGTCGAGGGTGGCGTCCCAGGCGCGAAGTCCGGGCAGCCAGACATCGGGCGGGGCGAGCTGGCGCGCCGCCAGTGTGCGCAATGCGCCGTTCATCAGATGAATGAGCAGCACCGCAGCCAGCAGGGGCAGGAGTAGTCGCAGCGCGGCATTGTGCGCCAGATCGAATGCTCCCAGCGCCCGCAAAACGCCTCCGCCGGGCGTCTGTGCAGCCGTCTTATCCAGCCATGCGCTGCTGGCCGTAGGGTCTGCCGTGAGTGCTGTGGGCAGCTGGGGCAGCCATAGATGCAGCGCCATCGCGCCAGCTGCGATGGTCAGCAACAACGCCAGCAAAACTGGATGGCTGAGCACGCGCCACACCTGCGCCAGAACAGAGAAGCGAGCCTCGGGCGCAGGGTGGATTTCGGGAAATGTAACCGCCGCCGCAGGCGGATAGTCTTCGTTCACGAATGGCCCTCACAAAAAATCCCAGCCGTATGACTGGGAGAAAGGAGCCACCCGTCGGATTCGAACCGACGACCGACGCATTACGAATGCGTTGCTCTGCCAGCTGAGCTAGGGTGGCGTGACAGGATTATTATATCGATCTGCGCCCCGGCTGACAAATCCGGCCAATGATGTTACAATCATTCGTTGATGAAGCCGGGCGGCGACGTTTTCTGTTGCGTTGTCCCGACCCAGCCATCTCGGATCGCCGGGTCGTCTTGGCCCGATGTCATCTGGCGACCGAGCGCAAAAATCTATCGCATCAAAGCCAAAAGATATCGAGGTAAGAATGAATCCCGAACAAGCTTATCAGGAATTGCTCGCCAGGGCGCGTGAACTCGCCCTTATCGGCTCGGTCAATGGCGTGCTGGGCTGGGATCAGGAAGTGAACATGCCGCGCAAAGGTGCAGCATGGCGCGCAGAGCAAAGCGCCTATCTTGCAGGGCTGGCTCATCGCAAGGCCACCACTCCCGAGATCAACGATCTGCTCAGCGCCATCGAAGAAAGCGATCTTGTCAGCGATCCGCTGAGCGATGTGGCGGTGAACGCGCGGGAATGGCGGCGCGAATACGACCGGGCCACCAAATTGCCCACCGAATTTGTGGAACGGTTCTCTCGCACCGCGTCGCTGGCTCAAAACATATGGGCTGAGGCCCGCGCCCGGGCTGACTTCAGTCTGTATGCGCCCAAGCTGGACGAGCTCATCGAGCTGACCAGGCAGAAGGCCGAGTACTATGGCTATGAGGACAAGCCCTACGACGCCCTGCTGGACGAGTTCGAGCCGGGCGAGAAGACCGAGAATGTGAAAAGACTATTCGCTGGTCTGCGAGAGGAGCTGGTCCCCTTCCTCCAGGAGATCGTCGATGCGCCCAAACAGCCCGATTTCGGCCTCGTCGAGGATCGGGAGTATCCGGTGGAGCGCCAGCGCATTTTGGGCGAGATGGCTTCGGCCGCGTTGGGCCTGGATTACGCGTCTGCGCGGCTGGATGTGAGCACCCATCCTTTCAGCACCAACTTCGGCCCGGGCGATCAGCGCATCACCACCCGCTTCGATCCTCGCAACTTCGGAGACTCCTTCTTCAGCATCTTGCACGAGACAGGGCATGCTCTTTATGAGCAGAATCTACCCGACGAATTCTTCGGCCTGCCCCGGGGCTCGGCCGTTTCGCTGGGCATTCACGAATCCCAATCCCGCACGTGGGAGAATCTGGTGGGACGCAGCCAGGCGTTCTGGCGTTATTTCTTCCCCCTCACCCGGCAGATATTCCCCAAGACCCTGTCCGATGTCAGGATGGAGGACTTCCACTTCGCGGTCAATGCGGTAAAGCCTGGCTATATTCGGGTGGATGCGGATGAGGTGACTTACAATCTGCACATTATGCTGCGTTTCGAGATCGAGCAGGCCATCATCAATGAAGGATTGCCTGTGGAGGAGATTCCCGCCGCCTGGAACGCGCTGTTCAAGGCGTATCTTGGCCTGGATGTGCCCGATGACAGCAAGGGCGTATTACAGGACATCCACTGGTCTTTCGGCGCTATGGGCTACTTTCCCACCTATGCGCTGGGCAATCTCTACGCCGCGCAGTTCTTCGCCCAGGCCCGCAACGACATCCCAGATATGGATGTCCTGTTCGCAGCCGGAAATTTCGAGCCTCTGCTGAACTGGTTGCGCCAGCGCGTCTACCAGCACGGCCAGCGCTATCGCGCCCACGAGCTGGTGCAAGTCGTCACTGGCAAGCCCCTGAGCTACAAACCGCTGATGTCTTATCTACGCGATAAATACAGCCAGCTTTATGGCATCGCATGACGCTTCCGCTGGCGGCCAGAAACACTGATTTCATGGCATAAATCACGGTCAAGCATGCCACCAGAGTAGTTACTTTTGATTTTACATTTTCAAAGCAGGAGTTACCATGCCGAAACTTTTTCTCATTCACTGGGATGACAGCGAGATCGAAGCCTATGCAGCCGAATTGCGCGAGCTGGGTTGGGAAGTGGAGTTCGAGGCCATGGACGGCTCGCTGGCCTATCGTCGCGTCAAGGAATGGCAGCCCGACGTGGTGGTCATCGATCTGCGTTATCTGCCCTCCCACGGGCGCATGACAGGCATGATTCTAAAAAAAGCGCCCGCCACCTGGGAGATCCCTCTGGTTTTCGTAGGGGGGGCGCCCGAAGCTGTGGTCAAAACCGAGGAGGCCGTCTTCGATGGTCGTTTTGTCAGCCCGGAAGAGCTGCCCCAGGCGCTAGAGGACTACAAACGTACAGGAGAGCAATAACTCCAGAACGCCATCACCTTCGAGCCAAGGAGCATATTGATGGATCGCGAGCAATTTGTCGAAAATCTGGGCTTGCTGGTGGAGGAGCTGACAGGTCTGACGCGTATGGCCGGGCGCATTTTGGGTTGGCTGATGACCAGCGAGGCCCCCGGCGTAACCATGCCCGATCTGACCGAGGCGTTGCACACCAGCAAAAGCGCCATCAGCATCTCGACGCGGCAATTGATCCAGGCAGGCCTCATCGAACGCAAAAGCGTGCCGGGCCAACGTCGGGACGTGTACTGCCTGCGTCCTCATGCCTGGCGGAAGTTATTGCTGCTGGAGATGGAGAAATACGCCCGATTTTCCGAGCTGGCGGAGCAAGCGCAGGCGGTCCTGGAGGACGCGTCGGTCGCGGGGCGCGATGCCTTGCAGGAGATGGCGGGGCTGAACAGCTATCTGGCTGAAGCCGTCCCGAGGCTCATCGAGCAGTGGCCAGGCGGCTCTCAGCCGGCGGGCAGCAAGCGCGGCGTCCGCACCCGCAAAGGTTCCAGTCCGCGGGCATGGGAGCTGTAACGGCCGGCGCTGTCTGGCGGACCTTCCTCCGCTTCCTCTCCGCGTCGAAAACAGGCCCGGGCGGAGAAATTGCTGCCTTCATCTTGAAACGCACCCTTTTCAAAAACGTGATTTGACATAGATACAGCTCTGTGCTATGCTCCACAGCGATCCAACTTCCTTTCCGATACACCATGTCCGATTTGCGTAGCAATCAATCACTTCTTGTCAACGCCCGTTTTGCGGCGGCGGGTGAGATTGTGCGCGGGTTCGACGCCTTTAGCGGGATCTTTTTCGGCTTTTATTTTAGCAGCTTTAGCCGGTCGCTCCCCGCTGGGCAGGACATCGTGTAAACGCACATTCTTTTCAGTCCTTTCCGAGCGTGGAGCGACAAGCCCACGCTCTTTTGTGTTTTCTGGCTCTTTTTTCCTTCCAAAGCAGCGTGGGCAAGCTCCCGACCACTGGCAGGAGGTTTCTCATGCTGCAAGTAGGACTCTGGTATTCCCAACCCATCACATCGCCCGCCTGGGCTCACGCATTTCCACCCAAGGAGCAGCCAACCATGGTCTGTCGAGGCGTACGCGGCGCCACCACCGTCACTGCCAACTCCCGCGAGGAGATTCTGCGGGAAACCCGTCGTCTGCTGGCTCTGATGATCCGCCTGAACGGTATCGACCCGGAGGATGTGGCCAGCGCCATCTTCACCACCACCCGCGACATCAACGCGGAATTTCCAGCGCTGGCCGCCCGTCAACTGGGCTGGTGGGATGCAGCCCTGTTATGCGGACACGAGATGGATGTGCCCAACAGCCTGCCTCGCTGCATCCGCATCCTGGTGCACTGGAACACAAACAAAAAGCCCGCGGACATCCAGCACGTGTATGTGGGCGACGCCGTGAAACTGCGTCCCGATAAGGCCATGCTGCCCATGGTGGACGAGGAGGATCTGGATGCCTGGATCGAGCAGCAGGTGTCGAATTGGGAGCGCATCAGTGGGAGGTCGCGATGAGCAAGCAAACCATTGTCGCATTCCAGGGCGAGCATGGCGCATTCAGCGAAGAGGCCATCCGTCAACATTTCGGGGCTCAGGCGCAGACGCTGCCCTTGCGCTCCTTCGAGGATATCTTCGCGGCCGTGGACGAAAGGCGGGCGACCTACGGAGCGGTTCCGGTGGAAAACTCGGTGGCCGGGTCCATCAACAAAGCCTACGATCTGCTTTTGGAGCATGATCTGAAAGTCTGGGGAGAGATTTTTCTGCGAGTAAGACACAATCTCATGGCTCTGCGGGGCAGCTCACTGACGGACATCACAGAAGTCCGTTCTCATCCCCAGGCTCTGGCCCAATGCGAGCGTTTTCTCAATCGGCATGGCTGGCAGGCCAAGCCCTGGTACGACACCGCGGGCAGCGCCAAAGACCTGGCCGCAAATCCCGAACCGGGCGTGGCTGTCATCGCCAGCAAGTTGGCCGCGGAGATTTACGATCTCGAGATATTGTCTCCGGGCATTGAGGATATGAGCTTCAACTACACCCGCTTCTTCGTCGTCGGACGGGGCGATCCGCCTTACACTACGAAGAGCAAAACCTCACTGGTTTTCGCCACAGCTCACAGCCCGGGCGCACTGGTGGCCTGCCTGAATGAATTCGCTTCGCGCGGCATCAACCTCACCAAACTGGAAAGCCGCCCGCGGCGCAATCGTCCCTGGCATTACGTCTTCTATCTTGATTTCGAGGGGCACTGGCAGGATGAAAAGCAGCGCGAAGCGCTGGTGGCGCTATTGGCCCGAGCCGCGTTCGTCAAACTGCTGGGCTCTTATCCCGCGGCCGAAATGCCCGACATCCGCAATGGCGGCCAGGCGGAGCTGTTGCAAATCTGATTTTCCCGTATCCGCAAGTCGCGATACGTCAGTTCTAATGAACGAGAGGCAATTGCCATGATAATCGTAATGAAACCCAATTCCACCGCGGCCGAGATCGGCGCAGTGATTGCCCAGGTGCAAAAAGCGGGTGCGACGCCTCATCCCATCTACGGCGAAGAACGCACCGTGGTGGCCGTGGTGGGCGAAACCCGGCGCATCAGCCCGGAATCCTTTATGAAGATGCCGGGCGTAGAGCGGCTTACCACCATCAGCGCACCCTTCAAGCTGGCCAGCCGCGAATCCCACCCCGATGACACCATTTTTCAGGTGGGCGGTTACCGCATCGGCGGACCCGAGATCATCATCATGGCCGGGCCTTGTTCGGTGGAGAGTCGCAGCCAGTTGCTGGAGACCGCGCATGCTGTAAAGGAGGCCGGCGCACATATTCTGCGCGGGGGCGCATTCAAACCCCGCTCATCCCCCTACTCCTTCCAGGGATTGGGCCTGAAGGGGCTGGAAATCCTGGCCGAGGCCCGAGATGTCTACAACATGCCCATCATTACCGAGGTGATGACGCCCGATGCGGTGGCCATGATCGCGGAATACGCAGATATTTTGCAGATCGGCGCTCGCAATATGCAGAATTTCGGGTTGCTCCACGCAGTGGGCCGGGTGCAGCGTCCTGTGCTTCTCAAACGGGGGATGATGAACAGCATGGAAGAGTTGCTGATGTCGGCGGAATACATCCTTTCGGGCGGCAACTATCAGGTGATGCTGTGCGAGCGGGGCATCCGCACCTTTGAGAAATACACCCGCAACACCTTCGACCTCAACGCGGTGCCGATTCTCAAACAGCTGAGCCACCTGCCGGTCATGGCCGATCCCAGTCACGCCACCGGGCGCTGGGACGCGGTGACGCCCATGGCCCGGGCCGCCATTGCTGCGGGCGCTGACGGCGTCATCGTGGAGGTGCATCCCCGGCCCGAGGAGGCTCTTTCGGACGGGCCTCAGAGCCTGAAGCCAGAGCGTTTTGCGGAACTTGTGAAGCAGGTGAAACGCATCGCCGAAGCCATGGATCGCATTGTGCCGGAGCCGGAGCCCGTACAGGCCATGGCGTGAGAGCAGTAGGCGCTGTCTTACTGCGGCGGAGCTTGTGAAACGTGATGATTGCGTCAGTTCACGGTTCACGGTTCACGGTTTGCCCTGTCGTGTGGAGCATAAACATACATCAAGACAGGTCAGGAAGTTGACTTGTCACCTGCGACTTGCCACCTGCAAACCTGCTTGCCTTTGCGTCTCTACGTGAGCTATTTTTGCCTTTTTCATTTTGAATTTGTAACTACTAACGTACCCGACTTCAATCACCACAAAGGCACAAAGACACTAAGAACACCAAGAATTTCAAAGCTTTTTCTTTTCTTCGCGCCTTTGTGGCTTCGTGTCTTCGTGGTTTCTAGCCGGGCTACCTTAGTAGTAACTTGAATTTTATATTTTCAAAGCAGGAGAAATCCTATGATTGTCGTAATGAAACCTTCGGCCACCGAGGAGGAGCTGCAACGCGTTTTAGAGCGCGTGGATGTGCTGGGCCTGGAAGCGCATCTGTCCCCCGGAGAATCCCACACCATCATTGGTCTGGTGGGCGAAACCGGGCGCATCAGCCCCAACGCGTTTGAGGTGATGCCGGGCGTGGAGCGCGTGGTGCGGGTGGCCGAACCCTTCAAGCTGGCCAACCGCGAATTTCATCCCCAGAATACGGTCATCCAGGTGGGGCATGTGACCATCGGTGGGGAGAAGATCGTGGTGATGGCCGGGCCTTGCTCGGTGGAGAGCCGCAGCCAACTGCTGGAAACCGCTCACGCCGTGAAGGAGGCGGGGGCGCACATCCTGCGCGGAGGCGCTTTCAAGCCCCGCTCATCGCCTTATTCCTTCCAGGGCCTGGGCGAAGAAGGTCTGAAATATCTGGCCGAGGCCCGAGAGATCTACGGCATGCCCGTCATCACCGAGGTTATGGCGCCTGAGGAGGTGGACCTGGTGGCCAGCTACGCCGACATCCTGCAGATCGGCGCTCGCAATATGCAGAATTACCGGTTGTTGCAGGCCGTGGGCAAGGTGGAACGTCCGGTGTTCCTGAAGCGCGGTCTCAGCGGAACCATCCAAGAGCTGCTCATGTCCGCCGAATATGTGATGGCCAACGGCAATCCCAATGTGATGTTGGTGGAGCGGGGCATCCGCACCTATGAGACTTACACGCGCAACACGTTTGACATCAACGCCATTCCTGCGTTAAAACAACTGAGTCACCTGCCTGTCATCGGCGATCCCAGTCATGGCACGGGCAAATGGCGGCTGGTGGGGCCTGTGGCCCGCGCCGCCATCGCCGCGGGGGCGGATGGCCTGATGATCGAGGTGCATCCCCGCCCGGCCGAGGCCTTTTCCGATGGTGCGCAATCTCTGAAGCCCAAGCGCTTCCAGGCGCTGATGGATGATTTGCGGGCGCTGGCCGCTGCTCTGGGCCGATCTTTGTAAAGGAAGTCTGATGCCACAGCCCAACGCCACCCTCGAAGACCTGGAAACCATCCTGCGCGAGCAGGAAGGATGTCCCATCTGTCATTATGGCAGGATGTCGGGCCGCAAGTATCTGGATGGCGTGATGTATGAGAGCGTCAACGATTTCGGGCTGCGGCAGAAGTTGGTCAGCAACATGGGGTTTTGCGCGTTTCACAGCCAGGAGATTTTGACCTTTCCCGGGGCGAAGCTGGGCGCGGCCATCATCGAGCAGGCCATGCTCAAAGAGGCGCTGCGTCGCATGGACGCGACCTCGCCCGGGCGCAACTCTTTCTTCTCCCGGGGCGGCAAGCGCGCCCCATCCTCCATCGTCCCCGATCGCAACACTTGTCCGGCCTGCCAGCATGAGCGGGCCAGCGAACAGCGGGCCATCGAGGACCTGATGGCTCATTGGGACGCGTCCTGGGAGGGGTTGTTGAAGAAATCGGGGGGAATGTGTTTTAATCATCTTGTGCAAGCGTTGAAGCTGGCCCCCAAGCCCGTGAGCAAGACGCTAAAACAGATGCACGAAAGTCTGTGGCAGGAGATCATCGCCCAACTGGATGAGTTCATCCGCAAACAGGATTATCGCTTCAGAGATGAAGTTATCGGCGAGGAGGAGGCTGTTGCGTCCCGGCGCACCATCGCCATCCTCACGGGCGAACCCCGACTTGTCATCTCAACCAAACTCTCGACCTGACCATCATGGCGAAATCCAAACGACCGGTTTATCTGGATGGGGAATACAAGATCGTTCCCTATCAAAAAGACCCTGACCTGGCGGCTTATCATTCTCTGGTGCGGATCGTGGTGGGAAGTATCCTGGTGGGCAGCGATGAGCTGCTGGCCCGGGCCCGGGCCTGGGAGGATGAGCATCCCATCAAGGACGCGTTGCAAGGCCCGCGCAAGCCCGAATCGGATATCGTGCTGCTGCGCCATCTCATCGTCGGCGCCCTGTTCCACGGTCCCGCGCTCATCAGTCGTCCCGTGCTTTCCATTGCCGACACCACCGACCGGGCGCTGAATTTCGCCAGCAGCCTGGTGGGGCCTTTCATGCGCATTCCCATCTTCCGGCCCGCTCAAAAACGCTGGAAATCCTACCGCAGCCGGGTGGAGGCGGTGGTGGCCTATTGGGTGGAGACCGGGCGGCAGGAGGAGCCATACAGCAAGACCATGGCCCAGGCATTGATCCCCGACATCATCGACGACGTCATCCTCTCTCTCAGCGAAAATCAGGCCATCCAGACCCTGATCCAGGTGCAGGTGGGGATGTATCTCAGCCACGTCATCGAAGATCCCACCGAGATGGATGAGCTGGTGCAGACGGTAGCGGATCGGTACATCGCATATCTGAACGCCGACAACAAGGATGCGGTGCAGGAGCTGGTGCAGACTCAGGTCAGCGAGTATCTGGCATACGCCAAGGAAAATCCGCAGGAGCTGGAGGAGCTGGTGGAGGTCATCGGCGACCGCTATCTGGCATACCTGCAGAAGGAGAATCCCGAAGCCATTGCGCAGATCGTGCAGGGGCAGAGCCTGGGCCTGGCGGGTGAGGTGGCCGACGAGATCCGGGCCCGCACCGTCACCTCCGACTCGATACTGGAGATGTTCATGCGCTCCCTGTTGCGGCGTCCGGCCCGGCAGGAGCTTCCCCTGCCCCCGCCCGCCGTGCTGGAGCAGGCCACCCTGTCCATCGAGGAAGTCATCCGCCGTCGCAATCTGGAGAAGAGAAATGAGTGAGTCCATCTATTCATTGCGCGGCCATTACGCCGGCTTTGTCAGCCGCCTCATCGCCTTCCTCATCGATCGAGGCATCATCCTGGGCATCGTCGCCGTTTTCACCGCTGTGGGCGGCTATCTCTTCCAACTGGTGGGACTCAACATCGCCGCCTGCGGCATCGAGCCCAACTTCCCCGGCATCGTGTGCGGCGCAACCAAATTATTCTTCGCCTTCTTCGCCCTGGCCTTCGCTCCCCTCTACACCATCATCTTCTGGACCCTGGCGGGACAGACGCCGGGCAAATATCTGCTGGGCTTGCGGGTCTTCCGCATGGATGGCGAGCCGCTGACCCTGGCCCGCAGCGCCCGTCGCTACGTTGGTTATATCCTCTCATTCCTGGCTTTCGGCCTGGGCTTCCTCTGGATCACCATCGATGATGAGCGCCAGGGCTTTCACGACATCTTCGCCGACACTTGCGTGGTCTATTCGTGGGATGCTTTCCAGAACCAACGGCTCATCAACCGCCTCAGCCTGAAGATCAACAAAAGCCGGTTCCTGCAAAATCCAGAGGCTTTTTACAATCGGGGCATGACAGAAGCTGACGCGGATTACTACACCCCGGACGAGGTCATCGCCCCGCACATGCAACATCACGAGAACCAGGAAGAAGCGGAGGGGAAAAGCTAGGGGCCGACATGTTTCGGGGTGGGAGATGGCAGAGTTTGTGAACCGTGAACTGTGAACCGTGACTCCAGTCAACTTTGTCGCCGAAATCTTTCGCAGGCCGCGCCCGAGCTATTTTTCAGGATAGCAGCCTGACGCCCACCGGACAGTGATCGCTGCCCATGACATCGCTGAAGATCATGGCGTCGGTCACCCGGTGCATGAGCTCCTGGGCCACGAAGAAATAATCGATGCGCCAGCCGACATTGCGTTCCCGGGCCCGGGTGGGCATCGACCACCAGGTGTACATCTCCGCCCGGTCGGGGTAGAAATGGCGGAAAGCGTCCACATACCCCGCGGCCACAACCTGGTCCAGCCACGCCCGCTCCTCGGGCAGAAACCCCGTGGTCTTCTCGTTGGCCCTGGGATGAGTGAGGTCGATGGGCTTGTGCGCGGTGTTCACATCCCCGCAGAAGATGATATTGCGCCCTTCAGCTCGCATCGCCTCCATCTTCGCCAGAAAAGCATCGTAGAAAGCCAGTTTGAAAGGCACGCGGCTATGATCCCGACTGCCGTTGGGGAAATAGCAATTCACCAGGGTGAAATCGGGGTAATGGGCGATGATGGTGCGGCCTTCCTGGTCGAATTCGGGAACGCCCAGACCGAAGATGACTTCGTCGGGTTTCTGGCGGGTGAGCAAGCCCGTGCCGCTGTATCCCTTCTTGCGGATGGAGTGATTCCAGTACGCGTGATACCCCGCGGGCTCTCGCAAGTCGGCCGGAATCTGATGGGCCTCGGCCCGGGTCTCCTGCAGGCAGAGGATATCGGGCTCAGCTTCGGCCAGCCAATCCATGAACCCCTTTTTGTAGATGGCCCGCACGCCGTTGACATTCCAGGAAATCAGTAGACGCTCGTTGCTGTCAGTCGTCGTCATTGTTGGCCACCATGATTGTAAAGCACGGAGCCAAGATAGAGGGTGTGTTTCGGCGGCGTCAGTTCTATCTGAAACAGCTTGGGCCACAGCTTGCCCGTGACAAAGAGCCGCCTGCCTGTTTCATCCCAGGCAATGCCATTGAGCACGTCTGCGCCCGATTGTTCCTCAGGCGACAGCAGCCCGCTGAGGTCGATCCAGGCCCGAACTCGTCCCGTTTCCGGGTCGATGCGGGCGATGCGGTCTGTCTGCCAGATGTTGGCGTACACTTCGCTGTCGATGTATTCCAACTCGTTCAGTCGCCAGATAGGTCCGGACTCATCCTGCACCGTCACCTCGCGCAGCAGTTTCAACGTTCGAGGATCAAGAAAGTAGAGATGGGGCGTGCCATCGCTCATGATCAGCTCCCGACCATTGTCGGTGAGTCCCCAGCCCTCGGTGGGATATTGGAAGGTTGCCAGGGGATTGAAGCTGGTCCGGTCATAGATGAAACCCACATGGGATTGCCAGGTGAGCTGATAAAGGCGATCCGCGAACAGGGCGAGGCCCTCGCCGAAATACTGCTTCTCCAGCGCGCGAAATTGCAGGACCTCGCCCGTTTCCAGATTCACCTTGCGCAAAGATGAGCGTCCTCGCAGCCCTGTGCTCTCGTAAAAATCCCCCTGATGGTAAACCAGTCCCTGGGTGAAGGCCTCTGCATCGTGGGGATAGACGGCCAGCACGCGATAGCCGTAAACCGGCGTTTTCGCGGCCATGTCCACGGGCGCTTCCACCATCGCCGGATGATGGCCGGCGATCAGGTTCCAGGGCTCCAGGGGCCTGGCTCGGACTACGGTAGCGAAGGTCGATAGCCACAGCAGCGATATCAGAAAGGAGAGCGTGCGTTTGGGCATGAACAGCACTGAGAATGATGCGTCATCCGCGGGGAGTCGGGAGATTCTCGACGCGAAAATCGTTACGATGCGATAGGATAATAAAACAGGCGCTATCGCCAGATGTCGGCGTAGGGATGTTCGCCGCGCAGCAATTTGCCTTCGGCAAAGCGACTGAATGAGAAGGGGCGGATGTCCACCGTCTGCGGTGCGCCATCCACCATCCATTCGGCCATGCACAGCCCCACAGCTGGTCCGATCTTGAATCCCGTGCCGCTGTGACCGCAGTCCAACCAGAAGCCCTCGGGGCCGGCCGGTCCCAGGATAGCGCGTTGGTCTTCACTGAGCCCGTCGTATCCCATGTGCTCGCTGTGCAACGAGCCCTCTTCCATCACGGGAATGCGGCGGCAGATATGATCCACGGCGCGTTCCACGTAGCCGGGATGCGCGTGGTCTGTGTCGTTGTCTGGGTCCTCGCCCAGAGGGTTGTCGCTTTCCAACCCCACCAGGGTGAGTCCGCCCTGTTCGGGTCGGAAATACATCTCGTTGATATCATCGATGACCGTGGGGTGGGTGGGGCCGACGGATTTGGGGCGGCGGATGAACATGACATCATGGCCCCAGGTGGTGATGGATAGATCCAGCCCCACCATTTGGGCAACGACATCAGCCCATGGGCCCGCCACGTTCACCACCGCGGGCGCATGGTACTCGGTCCCATCTGCTGCGCGCACGCCGATCACCTTGCTGCCATCCTCGCTGGTCATCACATCCACCACCTGCACGCCCGTCTTCAAGCGGGCGCCCATCTCCCGGGCTGCTGTCATCAGACTCATGGCCGTGGATGGCGGGTCTGCATAACCCGACTCCGGTTCATACGCGGCCACCGTAAAATCGTCAGTCGTCATGTAGGGGGCCAAACGTTTGATGTCGTCGGGAGTTACCAGCAGGGTGGGAATGCCGATCTCCTGCTGCATCTGCACATTGGCCCGCAGCGCCTCCTCATATTCGGGGCCTACCAGCCTGATGAAACCGGTGCGTACAAAGCCGCAATCGCCTCCCACCATCTCGTCCCAGTTGCGGAAATACTGAAACGATTGCCAAACGAGCTCTGATTCCAGCCGCAGATCATAGTGCATTCGCACCAGGCCGCTGGAACGTCCGGTTGCGCCCGCTGCGACGAACTTCTTTTCCAACACCAGCGGGTTGACGCCCCGTTGGGCCAGATGAAAGGCCAGACTGGCGCCATGCACGCCGCCTCCAATGATGATGACATCTGCTGTTTGAGCCATGAAAACCTCCGAAGTGAGCGTATACGGAAAAGATACGGGCGATTGCCCGCGGATATCGATGAACATGGCAGGGCGGCGTCGGCCTATCTCTATCGAATCTGCATGAGTCTGGCCAACCCGGGCGAGGGGCCAGGTTTGTGAATCGTGGGGCTTGAAATGTAATGCGTGGCGATCTCACGTATCATGTTTCAATCATCCCGGAGTTCGCAAACTCGGCCAAAGCTGGCCTTGCGTTCGGTCATCACCGCCGCTGGATTCTATTGTCAAAGCAACTCATGGAGCCAGGCGTCCAGCTCGGCGGCGCGCCGGGGCCAGGAAAGCGTTTGGGCCCGGCGCCAGATGACCTGTCCTTGCGCCGACCGTATCTCGGGCGAGCGCAGCAAGGCTGTGGCCCATGATACCAAATCTTGCTCCGTGGTGGCAACCATTCCCCCCGCCAGACTGGTCGCTGCACCGTACTCGCCCACATCCAGCGTCGCCACCGGCAGGCCCTGCGCCAGACAATCCAGCAGCCGAGCCGGACTCTTGGCCCGCATCAGGGGCGTAGCCGGCGGCAGGAAGATCGCCAGTGCGGCCTCGCTGATGGTTTGAAGATAAGCCGCTTTCTTCAGCCAGCCGAGATGCGCGGCCCGGGGCGGATGGGGCGCGGCTTCCCAGCCTCCGGCGATGATCAATTGCGCCTGGGGAACGCGGGCGAGAATAGCGGTCCAGACCCGGCTCAACGCGTTCCGATCCACATCATGTCCGCGTGTGAGCAGCAGAACATGCGGCGGGTTTTCCGCCACCGGAGCGGGAGCGTCTGCCGGAAGAAGACCGTTTGGGAGATGGAGGATGGTGGCGGGGGGACGCTCGCTGTTCTGCCGCCAAAACGTCGTCAGAAAACGTGAAGCAGCGATGACGCCTGTGGCTTCCTGCGCCAGACGGGATTCCTGACGGCTGAGGGACCAGCGCATCAGAGGATGACGTCTGGCGCCCCAGCCTTGGGCGCTTTCCAGATCGTCCACATCCAGCGCCGCGCGTCCGCCCTGGCTCAACCAGGCGCGCATGGCCCATCCCGCGTAGCCCAGTCCCTTGCTGACGATGAGTGAATCGGGGGCAAAGGATGTTGCAGCGTGCAGAATCTGGCGGCCCAGCAGCGGATAGACGCCTCTCGCGCCCGGGCCTGATGCCAGCACGCGCACGCGCACATCCCCGATTCGCTGCCCACGCCCGCCCTCTTGCGGACAGTCCCACGGCGGAATCAGCAGCTCGACGACATGGCCGCGGGCCGCCATCGCCCGGGCCAGAGGCAGCAGACGGCGTTGAACCGTCTGCTTTTTGCATCGTCCGAAGGAAGCGAGGAAGAGAAGTCGCACCGCTCCATCCTACTCCACAGTCACGCTTTTCGCCAGATTCCGGGGTTGATCCACATCGGAGCCGCGCCACACAGCGATGTGATAGGCGAAGAGCTGCAAGGGCGTCACGGTGAGAATGGGAAGCAGCCAGGGCGCAGCTTCGGGCACGACGATGAGGTCGTCCGCTTTGGCCGCGATCACCCGATCGCCAGGATTCACCACTGCGATGACCTTGCCCCGCCGGGCCTTGACCTGCTCCACCTGGCTCACCATCTTCTCGTACACGCCATCCCGGGGCGCGATGGCGACGGTGGGCATGGTCTCATCGATGAGCGCGATGGGGCCGTGCTTCATCTCTCCCGCGGGATAGCCCTCCGCGTGGATGTAGCTGATCTCCTTCAGTTTCAGTGCGCCTTCCAGGGCGATGGGATATTGCATGCCCCGGCCCAGATAGAGGAAATCCTCGTAGTTGGCGTAGGCGATGGCCAGCTTGCGGATGTCCTCATCCTGCGCCAGCACAGATCCCAGCTTCTGCGGCAAAAGGGCCAGCTCGTGGGCCATCTTCCGAGAGACTCCCCCGTCTATCGTCCCGCGCTGCTGAGCGAGATAAAGCGCCAGCAGAAATTGATCCACCACCGAGGAGGTGAACGCTTTGGTGCTGGCCACGCCGATCTCAGGCCCGGCCTGCATGGTGATAACGCCATCGGCCACGCGCGCGGCCTGAGAGCCCACCGCGTTGACGATGGAGAGCAGAAACGCGTCGTGGCGTCGGGCCTCCTCCATCGCGGCCAGGGTGTCCACAGTCTCGCCCGATTGGGTGATGGCAACGAACAGGGTGCGCTCGTCGAGGATGGGCTCTCGATAACGGTATTCGGAGCCGTAGTCCACTTCCACGGGCAAACGGGCCAGTCGCTCGATGAAGAATTTGCCTACCAGACCCGAATAGTAGGAGGTGCCGCAGGCCACGATGGTCACCCGATTGATGCGCTGAACCCGCTCGGGCGAGAGATGGGCTTCGGGCAGCGTCACCTGGCCCGAGACGAAATCTACCCGGCCGCGGATGGTGTCGGTGAGAGCGTTGGGTTGCTCGAAGATCTCCTTTTGCATGAAGTGTCGATACGGGCCTTTGGCCGCGGCCACCGGGTCCCAGGGAATGCTGAGAATGTCTTTTGGGGGCAGGAGTGCGCCTTCGAGATCGTTGAATGCAGCTCCGTCCCGGGTGATGACGGCCATCTCCCGATTTTCGAGAAAGCTCATGCGCCGGGTGTGTTCCAGGATGGCGGGGATGTCGGAGGCGAGGAACATCTCGCCATCGCCATAGCCCACCACCACCGCGCCGGCGTTGCCCAATCGGGCGGCGATGAGCCTGTCTGGCTCGTAGCGGCTGAGCACGACCACCGCGGAGGGGCCTTCCAGCCGCTTCAGCGCCCGCCGCACCGCTTCCTCCAGGTCTTCGGTCTCGGTGAATTCGCGATGGATGAGCTGGACGATGACTTCGGTGTCGGTATCGGAGGAGAATTCGTAGCCTTGCGCCGCCAGCTCCTCCCGCAGAGCCAGAAAGTTCTCCACGATGCCGTTCTGCACCACCACGATGTTGCCATCCCGGGCGCTGTGGGGATGGGCGTTGTAGGGGGTGGGCGGGCCGTGGGTGGCCCAGCGCGTGTGCCCGATGCCGATATGTCCATTGGCGGGCGCTTCCGCCACTCGTTGCTGTAAGTTCGCCAGCTTGCCAGCGTCGCGACGGATGGCGATTTCGCCATTTTCTTCGATGACGGCCAGGCCTGCGGAATCATAGCCGCGGTACTCCAGCCGTTTCAATCCTTCCAGAATGATGGGCGTGGCCGCCCGCGGGCCAACGTAACCAACAATGCCACACATGGGATTACTCCTGAATCACGATCAGAATGGGAGAGATGGGCGCGATTATCGCGTGACGCGCTTGTCGCTATTGGATATCTGGTATTGGATATTTGGCATGGAAGATCGCACGCGTCCACGGCGGACGCAAGCAGTCCCATCCAACCAACATCTCAATATCCAATAACTGCTGTTGCCACTGCCGCCGCCCTTGTCCCGCCGGTCGCCTGGCGATGTTTCGGGTGCGGCTTTCGTTGTTCCCCATGACGTCCGGTGGTGGCGCACCGGGAAGGCATCCGCCGATCTCTCGATTTTCCCGCCGGTTCGGGCCGGGGTTAGGTCGCCCTTGCGGACGACAACCTTCTCCTCGTCAACTGCGCCGCCCCTTGCGGGCGCAGTCCTGGCGCTGCGTCATGGTTGTGATGTTTGGGTCTCGTCTTTTCGGGCGTCAGGTCATGGGCTCTGCTCCTGAAGGAGAATGAAGGCGGGGATTGTGAGAATTATAGGGAGAAGCGGCGGCAATGGCAAGCGCGCGTTCCCTGGGGTGTTTCAAAATGGGGGCATCTGGTTATCCTCGGCAGTACGCCCGAGGCTGAAATCTCTCGGACTACCGCTGCGAAGCCCGCTGGGCTCAGGATCTCGGCCCGACAGGGCCTGGCACTGGCGCCTCAGGGGATCAATCGCTGGACGAAAATGGAAGGCGTTGATGGGCGCCCACGTCGGGTTTTATTTGACAGAGCGACGTCAATCTGCTATCCTGCTCTTTACAATTTCATAGTTGCGAAAAGCTGAGAACCGGAAGAGTACTCGTCGAAGCGGGATGCAGAGAGGCGGCGGTTGCTGGAAAGTCGCTATCAGCGCAGACGAGGAATGGGCCGGGGAGCTGATCACCGAACGCCCGCGGGCCAGTAGGCTGATCCGGGGACGCCGCCGTTATCAGGGCGCTGGATGTCGCCTTCGGGCTGCATCTGCAGAGTGAGATCGGTTAAGCCGGTCTACCGAGGGTGGCACCGCGGATTTTTACATTCGTCCCTCACGTCGTCATGGCGTGGGGGATTTTTTGATTTATCGTCCGAGATTCAAAGTCCCCCGTCCAATGTCTGACATATAGCCAACTTCAACTTTTTTTACCATTGCATCATACAGGAACAATCATTATGACTCCGCAGAAACGCATTCTCACAGGCGATCGCCCGACGGGGCGACTGCATCTGGGCCACTACGTGGGCTCCATCAAGGCCCGGGTGGCGCTGCAGGATCAATACGAGACCTTTCTGATCATCGCTGACTTGCACATGCTCACCACCAAAAACAGCAAGGAAGACATCGGCCGCATCGATGAAAACGCCCGCCAGATGGTTCTGGATTACCTGGCCTGCGGCATCGATCCAACCAAGGTCACCATCTACCTGCAATCCGCGGTGCACGAGACCTACGAGCTGAACACCCTGTTCCAGAATCTGGTGACCGTGCCACGGCTGGAGCGGCTGCCCAGTTTGAAGGACATGGCCCGGGCCGCACATAAGGAGGAGATGCCCTACGGACTGCTGGGCTATCCCGTGTTGCAGGCGGCCGATATTCTGCTGCCCCGGGCGCATCTGGTGCCGGTGGGCAAGGATAACCTGGCTCATGTGGAAATCACTCGCGAGATCGCCCGCCGTTTCAATCGCATGTATGGCGAGGTTTTCCCCATCCCCGAGGCGCTGGTGCCCGAGACCGGCACGCTGGTGGGCACCGATGGTCAGGCCAAAATGAGCAAGAGCCTGAACAACGCCATCATGCTCAGCGATGACGCCAAGACCGTGCGCAAAAAGGTGTTCAGCATGTACACCGATCCCAACCGCATCCGCGCAGATATTCCCGGCCGGGTGGAGGGCAATCCTGTCTTCATCTACCACGACGTCTTCAACCCCAACAAGGAGGAGGTTGCGGATTTGAAGGCCCGTTATCGCACTGGCAGCGTGGGGGATGTGGAGGTGAAGGAGAAGCTGACTGTGGCTATCAATGACTTCCTGGATCCCATCCGCGAGCGGCGGGCGGCCTACGAGGCGGACAGCGGCTTTGTGGATGAGGTCATCTATCAGGGCACCTTGCGCACTCGCGAGGAGGCCCGCGCGACCATCATCGCCGTAAAAAAGGCAATGGGGCTGACGGGCGTCTGGAATCGTATCAGCCGTCGGGCGGAGCGCCGCCGTAAGCGCATCGCCAAACGGGCATCATAGCGAGCAGCTCTGAAACGCGACTGGCGTGCAGGATTTTCTCCCGGGCGTTATTGGCTTTGTCGCGGCAGCCCCTCTCCCGGGGTGACGGGAAACCCTATTGCCGCATCAGACGTATTGATAATAGCTTGATCTCAGCTGTCTGACAAAACTGCGGCTCTTCTCTCCTCACGCTACCACTCCCATGACCACATCCTACAAAAAACTGGAACGGCAGAACGGCATCGTCTCGGGCGTGTGCGGCGGTCTGGGGGCGTTTTTCGGCGTCAGCCCCTGGTGGTTCCGCATCCTGTTCCTGTTTCTATTCATGCCCGGCGGCCTGCCCGGAGCGTTCATCTATTTCATCATGTGGCTCATTGTGCCCCGGAAGCGGAAGGCTGCATGAGCCTATCGGCGGAATGGGTCGCGTTCGCCAACTTTGGCTCCCAGGCGTCTCGTCTCATGTAGCTGGATGCTGGCGTTTTTGTTTTGACCACAGATTCTCACAGATATTCACAGAAAGGTGCAGCAATCCATCGCAACTACTAACGTCTCTGTCGTGTACGCTGCCACGGGAGCGTCATCTTTTGCCGAATGTCATCAACCGTCATAGGTGTTGTCCTCTCCACGGTTTCTCCTTATCAGGCGACATTGCGTCTTTTTTGCCAACAGGCGTCTCAATGCCGATCTGCCGTGTTAGATTTTAGGGAAATGACGTGCTATACTTGGGCGGAGCCGCGTGGGCTCCAATGAAAACATGATCGCTCAAAACTCAATGGAGAGCATGCGATGAGCATTGACAAAACCATGCGCGCCATCATCAAACCGGAAGATTCGCCAGGTTTAGTGATGCGTGAAGCGCCCGTTCCCCGGCCTGGCCCGCGGGAGGTTCTTATCAAGGTCAAGGCCACATCCATTTGCGGCACCGATCTTCACATCTTCCGGTGGGATCCCTGGGCCCGGAGTCGCATCAAGCCTCCCATCATCGTCGGGCATGAGTTTAGCGGGATCGTGGTGGAAAAGGGCCATATGGTGCACGAGGTGAAGGAAGGGGATTTCGTCTCGGCCGAGAGTCACATCATCTGTCATGTGTGCCAGGAATGTCGCACAGGCAAGGGGCATCTGTGCCAGAACACCCAGATTATCGGTGTGGATCGGGATGGGTGCTGGGCCGATTACATCGTCATGCCCGCGGAAAATATGTGGCTCAATCCGCCCGATATGTCCTATGAGGTGGCCAGCTTGCAGGAGAATTTCGGCAATGCGGTGCACACCGCCTTCGCCACAGACCTGACTGCCAAGCGGGTGTTGGTGACGGGCTGCGGGCCTGTGGGGTTGATGACTATCATGGTGGCCAATGCGGCGGGCGCTCACACCATCTACGCCACCGACATCTCCAATTATCGTCTGGAGATGGCCCACAAGCTGGGGGCCGATTTCGCCATCAACGTCACCCAGGAGAATGCGTTGCAGTTCATTATGGACGATTCGGAAGGAGAAGGCGTGGATGTGCTTCTGGAGATGTCGGGAGCCAAGCAGGCGGCAGATCTGGGGTTCAGCGCCCTAAAACCGGGCGGCGAAGCCGCGTTACTGGGCCTCTATCCCTCCGATATCCCCTTCGACATGAATAATGGCGTCATTTTCAAGGGAGCCACGGTGTACGGCATCATTGGCCGGAAAATCTGGGGCACCTGGTATCGCACCAAGGGGTTGCTCTCTCGCGGCCTGGTCGATCTCTCCCAGATTATCACCCATCGCTTCTCTCTGGATGATTTCGAGGAGGCGCTGCGGGTGATGCAAAGCGGCCAGAGCGGCAAAGTGGTCATGTTTCCTGAGGGGCTGCCCGTGGAAGGCGCGTAGCAATTCCCGATAACCCATCGGTTCACTCATTGCGAGGTAACATCATGTCCGACAAGCTCGATTTCATCACCGAGGAACTGGAACGGCTCAAAGCTGAGCACCTGTTCATCAACATTCGCGTCATGGAATCTCCTGCCGACGGTTGGATGATCGTGGATGGCAAGAAGGTGCTGAATTTCTGCACCAACAACTATCTGGGTCTGGCCAATCATCCTCGTCTGAAGGAGGCCGCCAAAAAAGCTGTAGATGACTGGGGCGTGGGCCCGGCTGCGGTGCGCACCATCGCCGGCACCACCCGGCTGCATCTGGAGCTGGAAAAGCGGTTGGCCGCGTTCAAGGGCGTGGAGGATGCGCTCTTCGTGCAGAGCGGCTTCAACGCGAATCAGGCCGCAATTCCGCCTTTGGTGGGCAAGGGGGATGTCATTTTCTCCGATCGTCTGAATCACGCCTCCATCATCGATGGCGCCCGGCTTTCCCGGGCCAAGATCATCGTCTACGAACATTGCGATCCGGCAGACCTGGAATCCAAGGTGCAGGAGCATTTGTCTCAATATCGCCGGGGACTGGTGGTCACCGATGGCGTGTTCAGCATGGATGGCGATGTGGCGCCGCTGGACAAGATCTACGAGGTGGCCGAGACGTATGGGCTGATGACCATGGTGGACGATGCGCACGGCGAGGGCGTGTTGGGCCGCGGCGGCCGCGGCATCGTGGATCATTTCGGTCTGCATGGCAAGTTCGATGTGGAGATCGGCACGCTATCCAAGGCCTTCGGGGTTGTTGGCGGCGTCATTGCCGGCAAGAGGCTTATCGTGGATTACATCCGCCAGAAGGCCCGTCCCTTCCTCTTCTCCAGCGCGCCTACGCCCGCTGACACGGCCGCGTGTCTGGCTGCGGTGGACATTTTGGAGGAGAGCGAGGAATTGGTGGAGCGCCTGTGGGAGAACGCCCGCTATCTGAAAGCCGGCATGGACGCGCTGGGCTTCGACACCGGCCACAGCCAGACCCCTATCTTGCCCATCATGCTGGGCGAAGCGGGTCTGGCCAAGACGTTTAGCCGCAAGCTATTCGAGCAGGGCGTCTTCGCCATGGGAATTGGCTTCCCCACCGTGCCCCGGGGGCTGGCCCGCATCCGCGTGATGAACACGGCGGCTCATACCAAAGATGATCTCGACTTCGGCTTGGAGGCTTTCGCCAAAGTCGGACGCGAGCTGGGCGTCATTTCCTGACTCAAATCACCCTTACTTCCAACAACAAGGAGCAATCTCCAGATGGCACGAATAGTTCCCGATCGCAATCTGGCATTCGAGCTGGCCCGGGTCACCGAGGCCGCGGCTTTGGCTGCCGGGCGCTGGGTGGGCCGCGGCGACAAAATCTCGGCGGATCAGGCCGCGGTGGACGCGATGCGCCTGGTGCTGAACAGCGTTGATATGGATGGCATCGTCGTCATTGGCGAGGGCGAAAAAGATGAAGCGCCCATGCTCTACAATGGCGAACAGTTAGGCACCGGCGAGCCGCCAGAAGTCGACATCGCGGTCGATCCTATCGACGGCACGACGTTGACGGCCAAAGGACTGCCTGGCGCTTTGGCCGTGGTGGCGCTGGCCGAGCGCGGCACCATGTACAACCCTTCGCACATCGTTTACATGAATAAAATCGCGGTGGGGCCTGAAGCCCGGGATATGATCGACATCAACTCCACGGTGGAGATGAACATCCGTCGCGTGGCCCGAGCGTTACACAAGCAGCCTCGCGACATCACCGTCATGGTGCTGGATCGCCCTCGGCACGCCGAACTCATCGCCGAGATCCGCGACACCGGCGCCCGCATCCTGCTCATCTCCGATGGCGACGTGGCGGGCAGCATTGCCACAGCGCAAGAGGATTCTGGCGTGGATATCCTCATGGGCATCGGCGGTTCGCCCGAGGCGGTCATTTCGGCTGCTGCGCTCAAGTGCATGGGCGGCGATATGCAATGCAAGCTGTGGCCGCGTAATGAAGATGAGCGTCAGCAGGCGCTGGATGAGGAGATGGACATCGATAAGGTTTTGACCATCGACGATCTGGTCAAGAGTGACAACGTCTTCTTTGCAGCTACGGGCATCACCTCAGGCGCATTGCTGCGGGGTGTGCGCTACTTTGGCGGTGGCGCCAGCACCCAGAGCCTGGTCATGCGCTCTCGCTCGGGCACCATCCGCAAGATCAACTCCACCCATCGCCTGGCAAAACTCAGCGCCTTCAGCGCCATCGACTACAGTTGAGATTGCCGGGGCGCGAAGGCTTTTGACGAAGGAGCGTTGCACTTCGCCAGGTGTGACGCTCCTCTCTCGAAAAGAGCGTGTTCGGCTCGTGAGCAATCCCCCCTTTTAAGTTGATGCGCATTTGAAACTTGAGAAAAGCGCTGGGCCTCTCGGCGAACGGCGAAAATAGAGTTGCCGCTATGGCAACCACAGATGACACAGATGGCACAGATTTTCTTGATGGATTTCTACATTTTCTGTGAAAATCTGTGCGAATCTGTGGTGAAACCATGGCAATCACAGATGGCAATGAACCATTACATTTCAACTTTCATAGCATCACTTACTTAAGTTGATGCGCATTTGAAACTTGAGAAAAGCGACGACGCATTTTGACGAACATGGACGATGGTCCGCTTCGTCCACCTTCGTCTTTTCGTCGTAGCTACTAAGGTGTCATGCCTGAACGTAACTTTTGCGGTGATGGCCCCATCTCGATGGAGGACAGCGCAGGCTGTCCTTCAGCCCGTGGGGCTCGATAGTGCGACTTCAGTCCGCGGTTTGGCGGCGCCATCGCTGAAAAGATGACGCTCTCGTGACAGCGTGCATGACAGTGATGTGAGTCGTTACGTCAAATAACTTTTCAGAGCTCACTTAGCCGGTTGGCGTCTCCATATCCTGCGTGTTATCATGGATGGCGGGCGACAGGCTCGTGAAACGCGAGCTGTGATGCGTGACCCCCTTCCCTTTTTGCCCTTTACATTTTCCAAGCAAGACGATAGACGATCATCCTCCATCCATATTCCATCGCCTTTATTTTCAGAGCAGACTGGCCTATGAGTAACGCAACACGATTCAAAAAAACCTCCATCATCGGGTTGATCATCGCGTTCATTCTGATCATCATTGGCATTATTGTGAATCTGTTGCCGTTGGATGACAATTCGATGTGGCGGGTGTTGTTCGGCGTCAGCACGCTGAACTTCACCTTACGGGCGACCATTCCCCTGGCGTTGGGGGCAATGGCGGGCATCTTGTGCGAACGCACCGGCATCATCAACATCGGCATCGAGGGGATGATGCTGGCCGGAGCTTTTGCCGGATTCGTGGCCAAAGTCGCAACCAATGATTGGCCGCTGATGATCAGTCTGCTGGTGGGCGTGGCCGCGGCCCTGGCCGCTGGTGCGTTGATGGGCTACATCCACGCGCTGTTTTCCATCAAATTCAAGATGGATCAGATTATCTCCGGCACCTTTCTCATTCTCCTGGCCGGCGGCCTGACCGCCTATCTGTTCAATCCCGATATGGTGGCCGAGGGCAAGTTCTCTCCTATTGCGATCCCGGTGCTGTCCAAGATCCCTGTCATCGGCGACATTTTCTTCAACAACCCGCCCATTACCTACACAGCTCTGATCTTGGTGGCCGTGTTGCACGTGGCTCTTTTTCACACCAAGTGGGGATTGCGCAGCCGAGCCGCGGGCGAACATCCTCGCGCGGCCGACACAGTGGGCATCAATGTCAATTTCTATCGTTATCTGAATACGACGCTGGGCGGCATGGTTGCGGGCCTGGCGGGCGGTTTTCTGGTGCTGGAGGCGGTGGGGCAGTTTCAGGAAGGCATGACCGCTGGCCGGGGATTTATCTCTCTGGCCGCCATGATTTTTGGCAATTGGATGCCTTTTGGCGCTTTGGGCGCGGCCACGCTATTCGGCTACACGCAGGGCGTGCAAAATGCGCTGTTGTTGGCGGGCGTGGTGAACATCCCCCGACATTTTATCAGCATGTTGCCCTATGTGGTGACAATCATCGCAGTGGCTGGATTCGTTGGCCGGGTGCGTCCGCCCGCGGCGGAAGGCAAGGTCTATGAGACCGAAGGCAGCTCTGAGTAGATCCGGCGACGCACATCCATCCCGTTTTATTCCAGGTAGGAGACCATGGCCGATTCGCAGATTCCTGTTTTGGAAGTCAAGCATATTACGAAACGATTCCCGGGCGTCATCGCCAATGACGATGTGAATCTAACCCTCTACAAGGGCGAAATTCTGGCTTTGCTGGGCGAAAATGGCGCGGGCAAATCCACTTTGATGAACATCATTTACGGGCTTTACAAACCCACCGAGGGCGAGATTTACGTCAATGGTCAGCCTGCGGTGATGCACAGTCCCAAGGATGCTATCGCCCTGGGCATCGGCATGGTGCATCAGCACTTCCAGCTGGTTCCGGTGATGACGGTGGCTGAGAATATCATGTTGGGAGCCGAGAGCGTCAAGAAAAATGGACTGCTGGATATCAAAAAAGTGGCCCGGGAGATCGCCGAGCTTTCTCATCGCTATCATCTCGATGTCGATCCCTACGCGACGGTGGAAGACCTGCCCGTGGGCGTGCAGCAGCGGGTGGAGATCATCAAGGCGTTATACCGTGAGGCCGAGATATTGATCCTGGATGAGCCTACTGCGGTGCTGACGCCCCAGGAGATCGAGGGGCTGTTCGAGATCATGAGACTTCTGCAGGCCCAGGGCAAATCCATTATTTTCATTTCCCACAAGCTGAAAGAGGTGCTGTACATCTCCGACAGAATCGTGGTGTTGCGGGATGGCAAGGTGGTGGGTGAGACCACGCCTGCCGAGGCTTCGCAGGAGACGCTGGCCGCGATGATGGTGGGACGTGAGGTTATCCTGACCGTGGAGAAGGCCCCTGCCAAACCGGGCGATGTGGTGCTGGAAGTGAAGGGTCTGAGGGCCAAGAGCGATCTGGGCGAGATGGCGTTGCGCGGGGTGAGCTTCCAGGTGCGGGCGGGAGAGATCTTAGGGGTGGCCGGAGTGCAGGGCAACGGCCAGACCGAGCTGGTGGAGGTGATCACCAGCTTGAAGAAGGCGGAAGGGGGGCAGGTTTTCATCAATGGCGAGGATATGACCAACGCATCACCCCGGGCCATCACCCAGAAGGGGCAAAGCAGCCATGTGCCCGAAGATCGTCATGCCTACGGCATGGTTTCCTCCTATTCCATCGCCGATAACCTGGTGCTGAACACGTACAATCTACCTCCCTTCGCCCGGGGCATTACTATCAACCGACCAGCCATTATGAAGCATGCCGAGGAGCTCATCGAGGAGTTCGATGTGCGCACGCCCAGTCCGATGACCCCGGCCGGAATGCTTTCGGGCGGCAATCAGCAGAAGATGGTGGTGGCTCGGGAATTCAGCCGTCCTATCAGGCTGCTCATTGCGGCCCAACCCACCCGTGGCATCGACGTGGGATCCATCGAATTCATCCACAACCAGATCGTCTCCAAGCGGGATGAGGGCGTGGCCGTGCTGCTGGTCAGCTCCGAGCTGGATGAGATTATGTCACTATCCGACCGCATAGCGGTGATGTACAAGGGCGAGATTATCGACATCGTGCCCCGGGATGAGGCCACCCGCGAGAACATCGGTCTGCTGATGGCGGGCGTGAAACGGGGCGAGAGGGTGTAGCCATGACTCAGCTTCCCCCTTTACCCGATGATCTGAAAAATCTCCTGGTGGCCGCGGGCGTGAGGGATGATGCCTCGTTGCATGCCGCGCTGGATGCTGATCCCGATCTACGAAGCGCGTATGAGGCGTGGTTGTTCGATAGCGTCATTCATGCCTTTGCCAACACCCAGAATCGGGAGGCTCTGCTGGACCTGAGCGAGCATGTTCCCATGATCGCCACCGATGATTTTATCGCCACGGTTCAGCGGGCTATCGACGCTGCGTTGGACATGGGGGATTATGAGACTGCGGAGGCGTTGCGCCAGCGGTTGGAGGCGCTGAAGGAAATCCGGGCGATGAAGGCGTATCAGCGGCAGGCTCCCTTGGCCCGGGCGGTCATCGCGTTCGTGCAGGCGGCCGATGACGAGGCTGCGCATCGGGCTTATGCAGCGCATCGCGATCAGTTGAATACCGACGAGGCCGAAAAAATGCTGGTCGAGGACTTCGAGGCCAATGACGACAAAGCCCGCGCACATCTGCGGCGCCGCGCGGCAATGCTCAGAGCATTACGGCGGGCTGATGCAGGGGCTGCATCCCCGGCAAACTCATAACTGCTGCTGAGAGATCACCCGCACGCCCGATTCGGCTGCGACGATCACGCCAGCAGTCATCCCCAAAAAGAGACCGTTTTCCATGACGCCAGGCCAGGCGTTGAGGGTTTGGGCCAGCTCAGCCGGATCTTCGATTCCTTTCTCGAACCGGCAAAGGGCCAGGTAGTGTCCGTTGTCCGTCACCCAGGGGCGCCCGTCATCTCTCAACCATAACGTCGCCTCGCAGCCAGGCAGATTATTGAGCCAGCGAATCGTCGCTTTGGCGGCAAAGGGAATGATCTCCACGGGCAGAGAAACGTGTTCGCCCAGGCGGTTCACCAGTTTGCTTTCGTCCACGATCACCCAAAAGGCGCGGGCGTGCATCTCCACCAGCTTTTCCCGCAGCAGCGCCTTGCCCAGTCCCTTGATCAAGTTCAAGTCAGGATCCACCTCATCCGCGCCATCCACCGCCAGGTGCAGAAAGGGGACGTCATCCAGCGCGACGATGGGAATGCCCAGGGCTCGCGCCCGCGTGGCCGTGTCTTCTGATGTGGGAACGCCGACGATATGCTTCAATCGGCCCTCGCGCAGCGCCTCGCCCAGAAATTGCACAAAAAAAGCTGTGGTGGAGCCCGTGCCAAGGCCCAGGATCATATCGTCTTCCACCAACGACAGGGCGTGGCGGGCTGCGGCTTTCTTCAATTGCGTCTGTTTATCGGACATGATAGGAATCGACGTATCGGGGAGTGTTGGACTTAACAGGTGAAAAAGGCGTATAATGCCGGGAGCGTATTTCTCATCTCCGACTCAGAAATAACCCTCTCCATCGCTGGCCTCTACGATTCTTTCCTGATAATCCTCGATGTATTGGAGCAGCTCACGTTTCATCGTCTGCCACTGCGTTGATGATAGGGCCTGCTGCAAATGGCTTTGATCCGAGACTTCCAGCACGACCATGATCTGAGGCACGCGGCCATAGGTCGTGTAATAGACGTCGTGGGGCGGCAGGCCGATTTCCACCAGTCCTGGCGCCAGACGATCATTGACGAACAGCGAGTATTCTTGCTCCCGGCCCGGACGGATATTCCAGGTGAGGATTAATCGTAACTTCGACGACATGAGCGAACATTCCTTCATCAAAAAATGGCAGTCTTATCAGAATAGCAGAAGGCGCATCTTGATGCAAGGATGGCGGGGCTCCCTGGCGCTGCTGATGTTGCTGATGATGCTGGCGGGAGCGAGCCGGACGGCGGCGCAAACCGACTATCCGGGCGGCTACACGCTGATGCCGCTATCGCCCGACAAGATCATTTTACTCTCTATGACTGCCGACGTCAGCTTCCATGACGACGGCGTCACGACCGTCGCCGAGGTGCAGCTGAGTTTCCGTTTGTACAACCGGGACAAGGGCAAATCTCAGACGCTACGGGTGGCGATCCCCGGCTACCCGGCGCCCAAACCGCCCCCCACCGAGGTGCGATTATTGCTGGGCGGCAAGGAAATCAACAAAAAGCCGGGAAATCAACAGTGGTGGATTGCCGACATCACCCTGGAGCCCAACCAGCGGGCCAATCTGGTGATGATTTATTCCGCCCCCCTGGGCGACGACGCCATCGTCCACTTTCGATACCCGCTGGATCTGACCGGGAAGATGTGGCCCGGCCGTATGGAGAGCGCCCGTTTCACCATTTCCTTCCCCGAGCCGCCCAATCCCCAATCCTGGATCAACCTCTCGCCCGAAGGCTATCTCCTGTCCGCCGAGGCGGTCACCTGGTCTTACGATGTCCAGGATCCCCAGGAGCCCATCGATTTTCTCTTCATCCGCCCCTCCCTGTGGCGACAGATCCAGGAGGCTCGTCGCCGGGCGGTGGCAGAACCATCGGCCGGCGCGTATAAGACGTTGGGCGCCATCTATGCGCAGCTGGCCACCGTCACCCAGAATCCCGACATCTTCGAGCGTTACTATCCTCTGGCCATCGCCTCCTACGCTCAGGCCCAGCAGCTGACCCCTGATGATCCCGACATCTACCTGGCGCTGGCGCAACTCTACCAGATACGCGCGGATCTAAGCGCGGTGGACGCCTCGGCCTACACCGGGTTGGCCATCAATGAATTGGTCAGCGCTCTGGACCATGGCGTCAACAGCCCGGAGATTCAGAAAAGGGTTGTCAACGGCTTTGCCTCGCTCATCGACGCAGCTCGCTTGCGCGGAGATTTCGACGCGGCCAACACCTATTTGCAGCGGCTGGAGGAGCTATCTCAGAGTCATCCGGGGCTGATCAACAGTGATGACATTCAGGCGGAGCGTCGGGCTCTGGCCATCGATTGGGCGGAGCATGTGCTCAAGAATCAGGGGCCCGCGCCGGCGCGGGCCGTCCTCGTCCAACTCTTCGGTCAGGAGGTCGTCCATCCGGCTGGCGCTCAGTTCGCCCGGGTCAACTCCCTCTATGTGCGGGTGAATACCGAGCCGCACTTGCGGACGCTGACAATCAACGCGGCGATGCGCAATGGCGATGTCCTCTTGGTCTCCGAACTGGCTCGTCAATTCGGACAGCTCGGTTTCGCGGGCGTGGAGCTGCAGGAGACTGATCCCACGCTCTTGCATGTGTCCATTCCCTTCGACGACGCCGAGGAGTTGCTCGCGCGTCAGGCGGCATTGGCGGAGGCCATTCCGCCGGAGCCTGAGTGGGCCATGTTGCAGGCCGTCCTGCGCCCCCAATCTCTGAGATGGGAGCGCACCGACGAGCGCTGGCGCACCATCGAGCGGTATGAGGAGCAAGTCAGCTTCGTCTCTGTCTCTGCGGATGCGGGATTGCAGGCCCTGATGCTGGAACGGGCCGCCAATGCGTTGGACCTGACCGATCCTCTCGATAAACTCCTCGCGGATGTCTGGCGTCAGGAGGCGGATGTCTGGCGCAATCTGGCGCAAAACAGCAGCGCCCGCTATACGCTTACCCTCTATCCCCGGCCTGGCTCTCCCCTGGTTCAAACCTGGAGCATCCTTCCCAGCGAAGATATGACTATGACCGGCCAGGCAGTTCAGTATCATCTCGTCGCCATCTTCCTGTCCGCCGCCGGATTCTATCTCCTTTTCGTTTTGCTTACCTGGGTTATTTTTCGGCTGTTCCGCAAGAAAGACGCTGATGCACGCTGATAAGTAGACGTCAGACAATGTTTTACTCCGGATAGGGTTACTACTAAGGTAGCCCGGCTAGAAACCACGAAGACACGAAGGCACAAAGGCACGAAGAAAAGAAAAAGCTTTGAAATTCTTGGTGTTCTTAGTGTCTTAGTGCCTTTGTGGTGATTGAAGTCGGGTACGTTAGTAGTTACCGGATGATAGGAGACTGGCGACCTGCCCATGACGAAGGTGGACCAAGATAGATGAAAGTAGATGATTTTCTTCGTCCAGTCATTCATTTTCGTCTTGGCGTCGTGACCAAGCAAGTCAATGAACGTCAAATAACTTTTGTAACTATGCAGGTCTTCGTCTGCAACGCTTGATGCCAACCGATAAGATAATTTTGGATCGGACGTCAAATGTCAGGCGTCATGGGCTGTTGCGAAAGCGCTTGTGACGTTGGACGCCTGACGTTTGAGAAAATGGATTGTTCATGACCATTTTGGTAGCGAAATTGGCGTCGGTGCGCAGACCTGTATAGTTATTTAGAGCTTACTTGGTTGAGGATGAAACGGACCATGCAAATTACCAGCAACCATCTCGATGCGCGGCCGCTGCGCTTTTCAAACATTCCATGACAACCATCTTAGTGCATTCCTCAACGACTGAGGCTACGCCTCACGGGCGGCTGGCTGCAACGCGGCGCTGGGTCGATTTTCTGCTGATCGGATTCATGCTCGTTAATCTGGCGCTTTCTCTGGATGCTGCGGAGTGGAGTCCGGGATTGGAACATCTGATCACCGTCACCAGTCTGGCTGTCATCGCGGGGACGCTGGCGGCTATCAGCGATTTCGGAGCGGCGTTTGCATTCCTATACGCCATCATCACCGGCGCTGCCGCAATCCTTTACGCTCTCTCGGATCTGGCCATCGGCGTCGTGACGGGGCAGGAGGCGGTCTATCAGATTCTCGATCGCACCTTCACCTGGCTTCACAATGCGTTCAACGGTCAGCCCGGCGCCGATACCATCGTCTTTGTGTTGTTGCTGGCGATCCTGTTGTGGATTTTGAGTTTCAACGCCACCTGGGTTTATTTTCGCGAGGGCAGAAAATGGCAGACGGTACTGCCTACGGGGCTGGCCATGCTGGTCAACCTCTATTACGCACCCAAAAATCTCAACGCCTATTTTGTGCTTTATCTCATTGCGGCCATGCTCCTCATTTTGCGGGCGACGCTGGCGGAACGACAGGAGCGCTGGCATGAAAAAGGGGTCTACTACCCCTTCGATATCGGATTCGATGTCATGCGTGACGGCGTTGTGTTCATCCTCTTGGTGGTCATGATCTCATGGGTGCTGCCCGCGACCCTGCACAAAGACAATCAGGAAATGGTCAATCCTCTGGAAGATCCGATGAAGCAGGTCAGGGAGGAGTGGCATCGTCTTTTCAACACGCTGAATTATGGCGAGGGCGGCTCAGCGCCTCTCAGCGTCATCTTCACCGCCTCACATCCCTTGGGCGGTGCGCGGACGATTACCAACGAACCGGTCATGGATGTGGTCTCTTCCCAGAATCGCTATTTTCAGGCGACGGTGCTGGATACGTATACATCCCAGGCCTGGGAGTTGCGCAATACGGTGGAGGTGAATCTGGCCACTCAGAAGGTGCCTGCGCCCGAGTTCAAGGCGCGACGCATCATCACTCAGACTGTGACCATGCGGCAGATGACCAATGTGATTATGGGCGCTCCCATGCCCGTGAGCGTCAGCGTTCCGGCCGACGCCCGCGTGATTCCCTATGGATTGACGCCCGAGGAGACGCTGACGGCGGAGCGGATCGGCGTTTCGGAGTTGAGTCTGATCATCTCTCACGGCATCATCCAGCCGGGCCAGACCTACACGCTTACCAGCGCCATCAGCTTCGCCACCGAGGCGCAATTGCGCAGCGACAGTGTGGATTATCCATCGGATGTCATCGCCCGCTATCTGCAATTGCCCGACACTGTGCCTCAACGCGTCTTCGATCTGGCGGAAGAGTTGGCGGACGGACATGAAAATCCTTACGATATCGCCAAGGGTATCGAAACCTACTTGCGCGGCTACGAATATAACGATCAGATTCCCGGCCCGGCGCCCGATGAGGATTCGGCGGATTATTTTCTCTTCGAAGAAAAACAGGGGTATTGCGATTACTACGCCACCAGCATGGCGGTGATGCTCCGGCATTTGGGCATCCCCACGCGGCTGGTGCAGGGATACGCCACCGGCGAGTATGATCCCCTTTCGGGCGCTTATCGATTCCTGGAGAAGGACGCTCACACCTGGGTGGAGGTGTATTTTCCCACCTATGGATGGATCCAGTTTGAGCCCACCGCATCGGAAACGGCTATCGAACGGCAGTCCGGCGCTGCGATTCCACCCGAAGAGGGGGGCGGTGCAGCGTCTTATGAACATCCGAAGGCGGGGGACGAGGCGGAGCGGAACATCCCCATTCCAGAAGAAACGAAGCCTCTGACCAGCCTTGCCGGAAGAACGCCAGAACTGACGCAACAGTTTGCACTGAATCTGGGACGCATGCTGCTGCTGGCCGCCGTGACGGGATTGTTCCTTGTTGCGATTTTGATGTGGCGATTGTTGCGAACGCCCGGGGTCCGGACCAAAGTCAGGATGAAAAAGCAGCCCCCGCGCGATTTCATAGGACGTCTATGGGATCGATTGTGGTGGTGGGGAGAGCGTTTGAACATGATTATGCGCCCAAGCCTGACGCCTCTGGAACAGGCGGAGATTTTCTCTCTCTCCCTTCCCGATATCGCAGACGACGTGCACCTACTGGCGCAGCTGTACGCCCGCGACCAATACAGCCCTCACACACTGGCCCCCGATGATATGGAACGTGCGCAATACGCATGGCTGAGGCTGCGAAGTCAATTCATCCGGGCGTGGATGAACCGGCGGCTGCGCGTCTGGCGCAAAATCCGATTTCGGCCATAGCGAGCCGCTGCCTGTGACGTCTGTTTCAAAAAAAGATAGACCATCGACGACAGGTTTTCTGCGCCGACACCCTCCATCCTCTCTCCTCCTCTCATCCTTTGTGGGTAATCATCTCACGGGTAAGACGCCATGGCTACGACATCCCTGACCACCGCCTGGTCGATTCTGACCGAACTGGATACCCGCTCCCTGCGCGAGCTTGTGCAGGCTCCCTTTCCCGTGGCCATCATCAGCCGCGAGCAGGGCGACCGGCAATGGCTGGCCGATGCCCTGCGCACCGATCCCATCACCGCAACCTCGACGCCCCTCAGCCCACAGGTCACCCTCTATCCACTGCCGTTGGATAAAAACAGCCGTCTGCGGGCGGCGCAATCGCGTCTGGCCTTCTTTCCCATCGCGGCCGGGCGTCAAGATCTCGGCCTGGAAGAGCGGGCCATCGCCGAGTTGCTGAATCTGAACGCCCATCTGCCCATTGTAGTGGTGCAGATCCGGCCAGGCGCAGGCAAAGAATTCCACACGCCCATGCTGAACGTGTGGATGGGGGCGCTGGAAGTCGTGGTGGATCAGGAAGAAGATGAGCCGTTCGGCCCGGAATTCGTCCCCACTCTCAAATCTCTTGCGCCCGAGCAGGAAATCCAGCTTGGCTATCATTTCCCGGCATTACGTCCCATCCTGGCCCGGCAGCTCGTGCGTCAGACCAGCATGACCAACGCCACCTACTCCGCAGCCACGGGCCTGACTGAGATCGTCCCGGCGCTGTTGGTGCCCGGCAATGTGGCTGATTTCGTAGTGCTCACCAAAAACCAGGCGCTGATGGCCTACAAAATCGCCTTGCTCATGGGCAACGATATCGGGATGCAGGAGATGTTCGGAGAGCTGGCGGGCGTGCTAGGAGGCGGGTTTTTGTGGCGTGAGACGGCCCGGCGGCTGGTGGGATTTATCCCCGGCTGGGGCGTCATCCCCAAGGTGGCGGTCGCTTACGCTGGCACCTACATCATCGGTGAGGCCGTCTACTACTGGTATGCGTATCACGAGCAGATGACCGCAGAGCAGATGCGGGTCATCTACGCCAAAGCCGTGGTCGAGGGCCGGCAAAAGGCCGCCGAGATCCTCGATAAATTGAAACACAGCCGAAAAGAAAAGTCCAAGCGCAGACTATCGCTGCCCAAACCCAGTTTGAGAAGAAAGAAAGAGCGCAGCGGGGACGCCAGCGCCGATGATGCAAATTGAGCGTCGCTGATGACGGGGGCTTCTCTGCGCCTGTCTCTGCATACTTCAACTTATTCTGGATGCGTCTGAATAATTTTGACGGTTTCCTCCACCAAAAACCGGTTGAGGGCGTCGCAAGAGGATGTATTTCTGAATTCGCTGAAGTCATCCCAGCCCTGGAATTTCCTTCCCGTGAGTCTTGAGCACTCG
>Ga0256914_1000374_pt1 | contig 43930 bp, 37 predicted proteins | sample HulkmetaG_FD_191571 | JGI IMG/M metagenome (GOLD analysis project Ga0256914, IMG submission 191571) | Hydrothermal chimney microbial communities from Main Endeavour vent field at the Juan de Fuca Ridge, Pacific Ocean - Hulk | ecosystem: Environmental > Aquatic > Marine > Hydrothermal vents ...
GTCATGTCCGGGCCTGCCTGGACGGCTTATTTCATGAAGGGTGTGGAGGATGTGAAACAAGACTGACGGAATCTTAGAGGGTTTGACCGTATCGTATTGCTGCCTCTGGTATGGCCTGCCCTGTGTGTAGTTCTACTAGTTCTCTGCCGTTTTTTTCAAAAGGCATGAAAAGCACCCTCATGGCAATTATCTTCATGTTTGTCTTTTTCACATTTTCAAACAAGTTTCTCCTTTGTCCCATGATTGACAGCAGGAGCAATGGAAGGGACTGGAGAGCAGCATCCAGGGAGAGATCAATGCCACAGGCCGGAGAGATGGGAGCTGCGATTCTATCGTCAGATGCAAGAAATGGCGTCTCGGAAATGGTAAAACGTTTTCCCAGGCGGATATAAAGGGAAGGGTTCACCCTGAAGGCTGGTACTAAAAGTTGTATGGGTTCGTCAGAGAAATTTTTTGGGAAATACTTATAGGGCAAGAGCCGGGACAGAAACGCCAATCTGTTGTCAAAGGGCAAGCCTTCCAGCTTTATGGAAAAGTGATAGAAAGGGACAAATTTCAGGTTTGGCTGCCATTTTTTACATAGGACATAGGCCCTTGGAGGTACGAGTCCCATGCCGTTTAGAGGCCAAAGTCTACCACAGTACTTGCAGAATGGAATGGAGGCCATGGAGATTGCAGGCAAATCGTTTCCACACTCCGGACATATAAGCGGAATGAATTTCAAGTCAGAGGTAGGATGGCCATGGTGTGCCTCAGTTGCCTTCTCCTTGGCGTGAAGCAGGATATCTTCTTTTTCGCTCCATACTAGTCTGGTACCCGCTGTCCAAAGCGGCCTGAGAGCAATTCTACCTTTTTGGGTCTCTTTGACTATGACAAAAGGTGCAAAGATCAGGGATACGTTTTGTCCCATTATGAAGCTCGTCGTCGGCTTTTCCCTAAGCCCCTGCTCGATCATCTTGTTGGCTTTTGCCAAAAATTTTCCAAGATTGAGTTTGGGCAGTGGTCTGGGTATCTGGCCTGTATTCAGGCTGAGTGGTGAAATCCTTGCAGCTAAGCCTAGGGATGGCAGCTCGGTTAGCCCTTCAGATGCCGGAATAGTTGAGTCAACGTGACTTGTTTTTATTTTCCCTTGCCGGAAAAGGCTGAATCGAAAACCCTTGAACCGCAGGTATGGCAAGTATAAAACGTGGTCAACCCGGTGTTTGTAGAGCTGCGACGGGCTAAGAATGTAGCTGAATATCCCGTCGTCCGGTACCATGTAGAGTTTTGTGCGGCAGTATCGGCATTGAAGCAATGGGTCTCCGAGGTAAAGGCCAACTTCTGCGCCGCACTGTGGACAGGAACTTTTCGCCTTGTCCCTTGTCATTCGTCGAGTTTTTGTCCGCAATGGTTGCAGTAGGTGGCTTGTGGGAGATTTTCCCCGCCACAGTTCGGGCATGTTTTGGGTAGCATGCCCGCATCTGCAGGTGTTCCACAGTTGGGACAGAATTTGGCCTTGGGAGTTAGGTTTTTCCCGCACTTAGGACACCTTCTGAAGACCAAGATCTGGTGTCCACAGTTTGGGCAAAATCTACTCTTTGGGTCTATACTATAACCGCATTCTGGGCATTTTTGGCCCTGGTCTCCAGTAGCAGTCAGGGGCTGGGAAGTCTCTTGTTTGTACAATCCCATGCCTCCGAGAATTCCAGGTATCATAAGACCGAGGCCCATGCCTATCCCCCCTTGGGCCAACGATTGGCCTTGTGAAGAAGACTCAAGGGCCATTGCAGCCTTCATCTTCAGTAGCCCCTGGAGATCGTCTCCGAGGAGTCCTAGGCGTGTTTTATCGTCTATGGCGGACTGGACGTCTGCTGGAGGAGTGATGGCGTTGATGTAAAGTTCCCTCAGTGCTATGCCGTAAGATGCAAAGTCCTTTGAGAGTTCATCTGAAAGGCCCTGGGCAAACTCGGAATAATGGCTTGGGAGGTCCAACAGGGAGTCAAGGTGTTCCCCAAGAAAGTCGTTCAACCTGGAAACGATCACTTGGCTCAGGTACTCCTCTAGTTCGTCAATGAGATATGTAGGGCGAGTTCCCACGAGGCTGTTAACGAAAAGGACGGGTTGGGCTATTTGTACGTTGAAGATACCGTGGGCCCTCAGCCTTACAAGGCCAAGCTCTTTGTCACGAAATGCCACAGGGTCCCGGGTGCCCCATTTCAGATTGGTAAAGTTTTTCATATTCACGAAGTATATTTCGGCCCTGATGGGGCTTGTAAAACCCCACGGCAGGGACAGAAGCTTCGTCAAGATAGGGATATTCAGGGTGGAAATTGTATGTCGGCCAGGGCCTAGTGCATCACAGGCAACACCCTGGGAGTAGAAGACTGCTGCCTGATTCTGTCTCACTATGGCCTGGGCACCTAGCTTGAATTCGCCAGAGCCTTCCTGGGGGAGTCTATGGCACACCTCTCTGCCAGATTGGTCAAACCACTCCAATACCTCTAGAAAAACTACGTTGTTGACAGACATGGATTCTTTACCCCCTTTTTAAGGATGTGGCCAATTTTTTTATATGCAATATGCAGGTTTTGTCTTTCTCTACGGAAAAAATTAATAGGTACTTGAAGAACCATCCTTAACAGAAATAAGAAGTGGCTACCTTTTCCAATGCCTCTATCTTGTTTTGATAGAGGTTCATGGTAATTATTTTGATAATATTTTGTTTCTCTTTATTAACACGGTCTTGGATTCACAGTTTGCAGGAGGCGAGCCATGTCTGTTAAAAGGTTTAAAAATTGCGGCCTTGTTATGGGAGTTTTTTGTTTGCTGGCATTTTCTGCTGTTGCAGAGGCTCTTCCTACTAAGCTTGTGGTTAGGGCAAAGGCAAATGATGCAAAGTTTATAGGGACTGCTGTGGGTGATCTGAAGGTGGTTATCCGTGATGCCCTAAGCTCTAAGATCTTGGGTCAAAAGATGCTGGAAGGTGGTACTGGTGATACCGAACTCATTATGAAGAGCCCTATATCTAGAGATACTGTGCTTTCAAAGGGCGGAGCAGCTAAAGCTGAGTTTATGTTGGATATAGACGAACCAATGAAGCTAGAAATAGAACTTATTGGCCCGCTAGGTGCCGGAGGCGATATTCATAGAGAAACAAAGACAACTTGGTTGATACCAGGGAAAGATATTGTGGGAGATGGAATCATTTTCAATCTGTATGGATTAATCGTCCATCCCTATAGTCCTAAGCCTCACGAGTTTTATATCCCCGGATCAAAGTTAACAATTGGGGCACATGTTACTCCTATGTGTGGTTGTCCTGTTAGCCCAGGGTCATTATGGAATTCAAACAAGATCAAAGTGCTAGCCCAGGTGTTTTTCAAAGGCGAAAAAATAGCGGATATTCCGCTTCATTGGGCCAACAGGATAAGTCATTTTGAGGCAACCTTTTTTCCAAAAGAGACAGGAAATTACAAGGTGATAATTATGGCTAGCGATCAGAAGAACAACCAAGGTGTGGCTGTTACAGGCTTTGTAGTCGTGCCTGTCCAGAAGTATCACAAGATTCTTGGGCATTAATACCGAATCAGGCCCGGATAGGTTAATTTTTAGGGACTTGCAAGGAGTTGCTGCTCTATAAAAACAGCCCCTGAAAGGAGCAGCAGGCAGAAGATCCATACCATAATGGAAAGGACAAGGGCCTTTTTGGCCCTTTCTGCCTGCCATACTTTTAGGGGCCTTATCCCATTTATTGCAAATGTGACGACACCAGCCAGGTTTATGCAAACAGCATTTATGAGAAACAGTATAAATGCTGCTGAGGCCTGAATAACCATATGTTTTGAAAGCATTATTCCAGAGGCCACAAGGGGAGGCAGAATGGATACGGCCATCATTACTCCAACCAGGGTTTCTGGCATGTCTTGGATAAGGGAATAGGCACCTGCGATGCCAGAAGTTATGGCAAGGAGTATGAATAAAAAGTCCACCTGTGATCTGGAAAGCACCTCATGCGAAAATACCATGGATGAGGGGGCGAGGATACCAGCCAAGATTCCTATCAAAATGGCAGTGATGGCACCAGCCGCTATGGTTGGAAGAGAACGCTTAAGCAACCCAATATCTCCCACTACACTGGCCAGAGAGAGTCCAACGAATGGACCAAGAAGGGGAGCAATAATCATAGAGCCAATAATTACAGCCACGTCGTCTCTAAGGAGTCCAATGGCAGCAACAATACTTGAGAGAAGAACCAGCCACATGAATTTTTTTGAAAGGACCGCGCTGGGGCTGATTTTCTGATACAATTCCTCAAGACCGATACCGTTATCTGTTTGGCCTGCTTTTATTGTTTCTTCCTGTTCCTTTGTCTCTTCTTCTCTTTCTTCCTCTCTTGGTATGGAGGCATCTACTGGTAATACCACAATCCTGTAGCTTTCTTTGTCTTGAAAAAAAGATTGAAAGACGTCTATTACCCTGTCTACATCCTTGGCCCTGATTAGAAGGCGAATGTTCATCTTCCCATCTGGAAGTTTATCTGCCCAGAATCCTCGTATAGGAATGTCCTGAAGCAGGAATTTTAGATTTTCAGGGTCGCCTTTTTGATGGAATATTTCTACCAGTCTGAGAGACATGATAGGGCTGGTCTAAGAGGTTTTTATGCCAAGGGCCTCGGCCATGGATGATACCATACCCATGGATTCATCTATTAGTGTTTCAAGGGTATCATTGTCTATTCCCAAAAATTTTGCTTCCTTTTCTGCCCTTTCTAAGGAGGCTTTGTCTTTGAAAGTTACAGACAGTTTGTTGGACAGGGTTACAGGGGCAACAATGGTATCCAAGAGGTCCAGTTCTTTGAGGTCGTGGATGGAAGAGATATGGAGACCGATGCAACATGTAAAGATATCCGGCAGTTGCCAAGATTTTGATACCCATGCCCCTGCCTGGGCATGATTCCAGGAGAGGATCTCGTTTTCCACCTCATGGAGCCGTTTGCCATTTTCGAGCCAGGTATTGAATACGTCTTTATACAAGTGAAACCATTTATCCATAAGCATAGGAATGGCAATGTCTTGTAACAAGGCTGCAGAAAATGCCTCGTCGCTTTCAACGCCAAGGTATTCTGCCGTCTTTTTTGAAAAAATTGCCCGAAAGATGGAGTCAGACCAGTATTGACCAATGTGGAATCCTTCTTTGCCAGGATCTTTTACTGTTTTCGTCATGGCATAGCCTACCGCTATGTTTCTTATCTCTGTTAGACCTAGGAGTGACACGGCCTTTAAGATACTGGTTACCTTGCCAGGAAGACCATAAAGGGCGGAGTTGGCTACTCTAAGGATTTGGGCAGCTAGTGATGCATCCGATTCAAGAAGGGGTACAATTTTATCGATATCAATATCAGGCTGCGAAAGTTTCTTCATAAGAGTTGCAACTACTTCTGGACATGGTGGCATCTCAACATCGGCAAATATTTTTTCAAAGTCACCTGTAGAAAATTTGGCATAGTCTAGAAATTTTTTGAAAAAGTTCATTTTTCTTCTTTAAACAGCCGCATAAATTTTTATTGAGAATGAATCGTCATAAAAATAGAATAACTCAAAAAAGGCTTTATGAACATAGCCTATGGAAACTTAGCAAGATTTTTAGACTGCGTTTTTGGTTTTTGGCTACCAAGACCGATGCCAGGCTTCTCAGTTATCTCTATCTTCTCGCCACCTGTTTTATAGCTGTTATGTCTCTCGGTATAGCTGCTGGTTTTTGCTCTGTTAATCTGATTTTCCCGTCTCTTGGCCCCACAATTTTTATGCAATTTTATGCCCCGGGCTCACCAATGTCTTCTCCCAGGAATACCATCTTAGGACATATGATTGGGTGTCTGGTTGGCCTGTTCTTTTATTGGCTGACTGTTCGTTTAGGTGGCCTTCCTGGCACTATTAACATGAAAAATATTGCCATTCTTGGAGCAGCAGTTGGGACTTGTGGAACTATTATGGGGCTTAGTGGACTTTTGCATCCTCCAGCCGCATCTACCACCCTTTTGATTGTATTTGGTTACCTTGGGAATCCTCTGAATGTCATTGCATTTCTTGGGGCATCGGTTTTTGTTTCTATGGAGGCCTGGGTTGTGCATAAGATGGCAGGGGTTAAATTTCCTGTATGGGCTCCGGATATTTCGGAATCAGGTCCTAGGCTGAAGACAAAGCTTGGAAGGCTTGACTTGTCAAAAAAGAATGGCACATTAACTGTTGAAGAAATTGCGGCACGGCTGGCATCCCGTCAAGACATCAGGTAACGTTAGTTTTAAGTGCCCCCATCTTACCTTTTTGAGGATTTGAAGATTATTAAGGAGACAGTGTTATCTGTTAGTGCAAAAGAGAGTATTGGCTTCCATAACTCCGGATGGTTCGGAACGATCATTTAGCAGGGTTTCTTGGAAGGGCATGTCTGCCATAAAAATTGAGCCTGCACCTGGTGAAGACGGACTCAAAGAGGCCCTTTCTTTCTACCGAATTGGACATCATCTTATGGAGAAGGCTATACCAGTGCCTGAAATATACGATTTTGACAGCTCGAGCGGTATTCTGGTGGTCCAAGACCTTGGTTCTGCAATGCTCTTTGACAAGTTGTTAGACTTGCTGGAAATGGAGGCCCTTTCCTCTGTAAAAAGGCTGTATTGTAAGGTGTTAGAGGTGCTCGTCTTGATGCAAAAAAAAGGCGGTGCAGGTTTTGATGCCTCTTGGTGTTGGCAAAGTGGTGTTTATGATGCGAGGCTTGCTAGGGAAAAAGAGACCAATTATTTTCTCAATGCCTTTGTAAAGGGGTATATGGGGTGCCAAGTCGATCAGAAGGTTGTCAGGGAGCTTGATTGGCTTGTTGCTCAGGTATCGAACTTTACATGCAGCCGGTTTTTCTTGCATCGGGATTTCCAGTCAAGAAATATCATGATATCCACCAGCCATCCAGCTGGCATAGCAGTAATAGATTTTCAGGCAGGTCGTTTGGGTCCACTTGGTTACGATGCGGCTTCGTTGCTCAATGATCCTTACATTGATCTCGATTTTGATGTGCGAAAGGAGCTTTTCATGACTTATGTAGACCTGCTTGAGAAGGCCGGCATGGCTGAGGATGCTAGTGAAGTAATCAGGCAGTGGCCTGTACTTTCTGCCTTGCGTTTGATGCAGGTCTTGGGAGCCTTTGGATTTTTGACAAAGAAAAGATCCAGGCCCTTTTTCCATGCATACATAGCTCCAGCCCTTAGAGGGCTTGTTTGGATCCTTGCAGATAACTTTTCTCATAAGATGCCCTATACACTTCAATTTTGTCAGCATTTGGAAAAGATGCGATCTATAAGGCAAATATAGGCTGACAGCCAAAAGTAAATAATTTATTTTGGGCAAACTACAGCTTTTAAGATCCTTAGGACAGTCTTTAAAGATGGAAATTTTTGATTCAAAAACAAGATGTAGGAGAAAATCCCCTCTAGGCGTGGGGTGGTTTCGTGTTTGTAGTGTAACTCAGGTGTTGGGAAAAAACAATTTTTAAAGGCAGCCTGCGGATGATTTTGGGGTTGCTTTTTAATAAATGATTTCTGCCTTGTGGGTTTTTTGTAATTAATGAAACGATCTTTAATACTCATTTTTACCCTGTCTTTTGTTTTAGCCCTTTGGATTGCTCCTCATATACTCACCTCTTCCCCACAGGTGACAACCTTTGTAAAGGACGCCATTTCCAAAGAACTCAATGTTCAAGCGGATTTTGATGATCTCGTTTGGTATTGGCTTCCTCTCCCCCATCTTTCTTTTGTCAGTGTCGAGATAGACGCACCTGAATATCTCCTGAATGCCTCAAATGTAGATATATATCCAGACTGGCTGAGGCTTTTTAAGGGTGAGGTTGGAATTTATGGAATCGGGCTTGAGGATGCCCATGTAAAGATCCTTATGTTGCCTAAAGGCAAAAACAAAAGGCCACCATTTCCCCGATGGATAAAGGTAACAAATGGATTTTTTGAAATAGCAAAGGGTATGGAATTCCCTTTTTTCTTTCCATTTAAGGATAGGCGTCCTTATATAAAGAATCTTTATGGACAGATAAATTTTTGGGATCACAAATTGAGCGCCAAGTTGAGCGGGAATACCCGGCAGGCCCAGACCATTGATTTGCATGGCCAAATGGATCTCGAAAGCCTTGCTTATGAGCTAAAGGGATCTATCAAGCAATTTGATTTGTCTGCCCTTAAGATAAGGCCGCTTACCAATGCCAAACGTTTTCCAAACTACGGTTTTATAAATCTCGATTTTAATATCAAGGGCCAAGGGCTTGAAGATGTGGATGGCCAACTAAAGGCCTATTCTAACTGTTTTGTCTCTGGAACCAAGCCTCTCTCTGCCATATTCTCCTGTGGAAGCCTTGAAGCAAAATTTAAGTATCATGCGGATCAGATCCAGGTGATGTTGCAAAATCTCGAGTTTCAGCATCCCAAACTGCGCATGTACGGTAAGCTTGTTCTAGAAAAAAGGCAGACCAAACCCTGGCTACATATGGAACTAAAAGGAAGGGCGTTGGATCTTGCTGAGATAAGGCGTGTGCTTCTTGCCATGTCGATAAAGGACAAAGATGTTGACGATTACTGTAATGCTATTCGTTCGGGCACTGTTGAATGGATCACGGTAACAATGCACGGGCCCGCTTCTAAGTGGCATTCACTGTCAGACATGAATATTCAGGGCAGAGCAAAAGATGTCAAAGTTTACATAAAGGATGAGGATTTTTTTGTCGATTCAGCATCGGGTCCTTTTGAGATTGTAGACGGGATACTCCATGTAGAAAATGGCCGTGCACATCTTAGAAATACAGTAGCTACCTCAGGGACTCTCGTTCTTGGCCTTGCAAGGGGAAGAGAGCAATTCAAACTCGGTTTGGAGCTTATCGCACCAGCAAACGATGTCAGGTGGGCGCTTTTAAAGTTTACAAAAGAGGATCAGCTTCATGAGGAATTAAAAAGGCTTTCAAACTTAAAAGGGAGGCTAAAAGGAAGGCTTGAGATAGGAGATACCAAGCATGATAAAAGTGTCAAAATATATGTAAGAGACGCCCGTATTTCTGCCTTTCATCAAGGGCTTGGTATGAGGATGAATGTTGCAGAAGGACAGGCTAGATATGCTGACGATACACTGTCCCTTATTTGCCTTTCCGGTACTGTTGGACCAAATCATATTAGCGATTTGTCAGCTACGATCTCCTGGAGGGGCAACAAGTTTATTATAAAGGTGGATAAGGGTAGTGGCCGTGTCCTTACCCAATCTATTATAGCTCTCTGCCAAAGGTTTGAGATAGGGCAGGATTTTTTGAATAGTCATAATGTAGTGGCTAAAGGGTTGCTTAGAATAAACAGAGCAAAGCTTTATCTTGATCTTACTGATCCTTCTACCCTGGACTACTTGTTAGCCATTTCCCCGGCCGGTGTTGATTTGGAGACAGACCTTTTGCCCTTTCCTGTGCATTTGGCTGGCGGCCGTCTATCTGTGTCTGCGGATAAAGTTTCTGCAACAGGTTTTAAGGTAAAAATGGCTGGAAACCTATATCAGCTTTGGGCTGGGCTACGCCATAGGCGGTTTCGAAACTGGACTGGTTTTGTAAAGGCTAGGGGGGGTGTAAACAAGAGGGTCTGGAGCTGGTTTGAGCAAAAAGGTTTGGATCTTGGAGAGTTTACTCCAAGGCTGCCCTTCTATGCAGATGATTTCAAAGTCGAGTTTGTCTCAGGTAAGCCGATGGGTTTGGATGGCAAGATCCTATGGAAAAAACAAGGAGCTAGCCTTGTTTTAAAGGCAAAAAAGGGGATGAATTTTTTACGTATTTCAAAATTGATGGTAACAAAGGGCCCCAGGAGCGCTTCTATTTCTTTTCAAAGATCTAAAGACGAAAAACCCTCCCTTTCTTTTGCGTTTAAAGGGGAACTTTCCAAGGATATGTTTCAATCAGTGCTTATGAAAAATTCTTTTTTAGACGGGATTATTAAGGGAGATTTTGCCTTTAAATTTGCCCCTTTTTTAGCCAAGAGGCCCATTTTCTGGAATGGACGGCTTCATGTGCAGGGGGTTAGATGGCTTTGGGGTCTAGATGGCAAGCTTATTTTCAACAATCTCGATCTTTATGCCAAAAATGGCAATGGAAATATAAAGGCGAATATCAACTTTATGAAAGATCTTTTTGATCTGAACGGTACCATAGAAAGCGTGTCTGGCAGACTTAAGGCACATCTGAGGCTTCTTTCACCGTTATTTTCTTCTAGGTTTGTTTCTTACATTCAGCAGATTTCAGAGACAAAAAAGGATCAGAATGTTTCAAAGGTTGATACAGGGGATGAAACAGATAGCCTTTTCAAGGAGATTATTCAAAAAATTTCTTTAAAGATGGATTTTGATATCAAAGAGGCCAGGTATGCAGTGACGGATTTTGCCAAGAATAGGGATGAGGCGGCTCACGAAATAATTCTTAAGAATCTTAAAGGTAGCGCTAGCTTGAGTCAGGGGATGCTCAATAGACTAGAGGCCTATTCCGATGATACGTGTGGACTCGATCTCTATCTAAAGAAAGAACGTTTAAATGACCAGACAGTCAGTGAATTTTCTGCCATAACCCCCAAGGGCAAAAGGGCCCGATTTGAGCAGGTCCTTGATTGCCTTGGAATAGAGCAAGACCTGATAACAGGTCCGGTTGTCTTTAATCTTTATCTAAGGGGTGGGAACAGGGTGTTGCTTGGAAATGGCAATCTGAGAATAAAGGCAAAAGATGGCTACATACATAAGTTTGGTTTGCTTTCAAAGATCTTCAGTGTGGTCAATATCATTGATATTTTTTCCCTTAATAAAGGCCTTTTAGAGGGGACTTCTCCCTATAAAAAACTCCTGGTGGATGCCAAGATAAGATCAGGCAAGGTCCATATGGAAAAGGCCTATATCAAGGGTCCAGGCATAAACTTTTATGGTACGGGAGATGTATATCTCAATAACAAGTTGCTTGATCTGATAATCTTTATACAGCCTCTAAAAACGGTGGATAAAATAATAACAAGCCTGCCTATAATTGGTGGAATAATAGGAGGGGAAAACAAGTCTCTTTTTGCTATACCTGTCAAGGTTAGCGGAAACTGGAGCGATCCCAAGATAGATACCCTTCAGACAAAGACCGTGACAGATATATTCAAGAAGCTTATTTTCAATGTGCTTACTGCCCCGTTTAATATCAAGAACTGATTTTTTGAGAATTTCACGCCTTGGTCAATGTCTCCAGGAGGCATTATCTGGAGAAGATCAAGGGAGGGTGGTGCCGTGGTAAGTTCGCTGCTTCTTAATCTTGCCTGCCTGGTTGTTGTTATTGCTGGTATAAAGGCCTGCACGTCTGTGATAGTCCCGTTTTTACTTTCTGCCTTTTTTGCAGTTTTGGCTTCTCCTTTGCTTTTCTGGTTAAGGAAGAAGGGCTTGCCAGACTGGTTCTCTATTGTTTTTCTCATTATCCTTTTCATACTTTTGGAAACGGGTCTTGGTGCGCTTTTGGGGACCTCTGTGGCAGAATTTACAAGAGAGTTGCCTGTTTACCAGGAACGCCTTGGCGCCATATATGCTAAGCTCACCCAATTTGCAAGACAGCTTGGTTTTTCGGAAATGGAGCTTGCAGTCCTGCATGAATTGGACGTGTCCAGGATAATGGCCTTTGTCGCTTCTACCCTAAGGGGTATGGGCGTCTTGATTACCAACACCTTTGTGATAGTGTTGACTCTTGTCTTCATGCTTTTAGAAGCAGGAGGCATGATATACAAGTTAGAGGCCTTGAGTCTTCTTGGTTTTGAAAAGACAAAGGAACTCAGGCTCATAATGGATGGCATAAACAGCTTCTTTGCTATAAAGACCTTTACGAGCCTTCTGACAGGGCTTTTGATTTGGTTGGGCCTGTGGATTCAGGGAGTCGATTTCCCTGCCCTATGGGGTGTGTGTGCCTTTGCCCTCAACTTTATTCCCACAATTGGTTCTATCATTGCTGCTGTGCCGGCGGTGCTGTTATCTTTGGTAAAGCTCGGTTTCGGTCATTGTTTGGTTACCCTTGCAATGTATGTAATGGTGAACATAGCGGTCGGCAACATCCTTGAGCCCAAACTTATGGGCCAAGGGGTAGGCTTGTCCCCACTTGTAATATTTTTGTCTATGGCATTCTGGGGTTGGGTGTTGGGACCTGTAGGTATGTTTCTTTCGGTGCCAATTACCATGTCTATCAAGATAGCAATGGGGGTGCATGAACGGACCAGATGGCTTTCAGTACTTCTTGGTACAAACTCAGAGGCTGCCAAGTTGCTTAAGCGTGTAGAGGAGGTAGCGAAAAATTGAAGGGATACGTTCAGGTATATACTGGCGACGGGAAGGGAAAGACAACTGCGGCCATCGGGCTTTGTGTAAGGGCGGTAGGTGCCGGCAAGAGGGTGTTGTTTGTCCAGTTTCTGAAAAAAGGGGACTTTAGCGAGGTCAAGGCCCTCGGGTGTTTTGGACGAATGGTGCATGTGAAGCAGTTTGGATCAGGACGTTTTGTGAGGGGAAAACCTTGCAAGGAAGACAGAGAACTCGCGGCTGCAGGCCTTCGTTATGTTGAGGAGAGAATGGGAAGCGGTGAATATGATGTGGTTGTGCTTGATGAAATAAACGTGGCTATGAATATGGGGCTTGTATCTGTACCCCAGGTTCTCGATCTTCTGGCAGACAAGCCCGACAATATAGAGCTTGTGTTAACAGGAAGATATGCGCCAACTGAGATAGTTGACGCAGCCGATCTTGTAACTGAATGTCGTATGGTAAGACACTATTTTGCAAGGGGTGTCAGGGCAAGGCAGGGAATTGAAAAATGAGTCCGATACTGAAGGGTTTGCAGGGGCCTGAAATAGAAAAAATAAGCATGGAAATCATAGAGAGGGAGCTTGGTTCTACAGATTTTTCTCCTTCTCAGTTGCAGGTAGTCAAGAGAATTATTCATGCTACTGCTGATTTTGAGTTCGCCAAAAACATCAGATTTCATCCAGAAGCGATAGACGCAGGGATAGAGGCCATCAGGGCCTGTTGCCCAATAGTTGCAGATACTCAGATGGCAGTCTCTGGTATTAGCAGGTCGCTTCTCCCAAAGGATTTTTCAGTTATGTCTCCAATGGGTACTGAGGAATGCAATAGGCTGGCAGTCAAAATGGGGGGGACAAGGGCAGAGGCGGCCATGGAGATAGCGGCAAGAGGTGAGCCGGGAATAGTTGTCATTGGCAATGCCCCTACTGCCCTTCTAAGGCTTCTTGATATGATGGATGAGGGACGTTTTTCTCCAAGACTGGTAGTTGGGGTTCCGGTAGGGTTTGTAAACGCCATAGAGTCTAAGGAAGAGCTTGTGGCCCGTTCTAAAGCCCCTTTTATAACCTGTCTTGGAAGGAAGGGTGGAACGCCTGTTGCTGTTGCCACTGTCAACGCCCTTATAAGGCTTGCCCTGTAACACTTTTATTATTGGTTGTATCAGGGTCTTGAACAAATTTTTTCTTGTGTTAAAGCTGTCAAAAATAGCTGTTTTATGAATCTATTTCCTCGGACTTTTTAGATATAAGTCCGAAATAGGCTGGGAGGAGCACAGGAACCATGTGGAATCAAATCGAGGGGGCTCCAAGGGAGGAGCTTGAGAGGCTGCAGCTTAAAAGACTTCAGGATACAGTTCAAAGGGTTTATCATCTGGTGCCTTTTTACAAGAATAAGTTTGACGAGCTTGGCATAAGGCCAGATGATGTAAGGTCCTTAGATGATTTGCAAAGGTTGCCTTTTACCACCAAGCAGGATCTTAGGGACCACTACCCCTTTGGCCTTTTTACAGTGCCGTTGGATCAGGTGGTAAGGATTCATTCTTCATCTGGAACGACGGGTAAGCCTACTGTAGTAGGTTATACCCGTCATGATATGAAGGTGTGGACAGAAGTAATGGCCAGGACTATGTCGATGGTGGGAGTTGGTCCTCAGGATGTTGTGCATAATGCCTATGGATACGGTCTTTTTACAGGAGGCCTGGGATTTCACTACGGAGCCGAAAAGGTTGGCGCGGCTGTGGTTCCGTCAAGCGGAGGCTTTACCAAGAGGCAGCTCCTTTTGATGAAAGATTTCGGGGCAACTATCCTTTGCTCTACTCCATCATTTGCCCTGCACATGGCAGAGGTGGCAAAGGATGAGGGATACGATCTCGAAAGGGATTTCAAGATACGGGCTGGTTTCTTCGGGGCAGAGCCTGCCAGTGAGGGCTTGAGGCAGGCGCTTAGAGACGAATGGGGCCTCATATATATAGAGGCCTATGGACTATCTGAAATCATAGGGCCAGGGGTGGCTGCCGGATGTCCTTACGGGCATCTTCATGTCTTCGAAGATCATTTTATACCCGAAGTGATTGATACTGATACTGGTCAGGTGCTTCCTGATGGGAGCGAGGGGGAGCTTGTGTTTACAACCGTTACCAAACAGGCCCTCCCTATTATCCGTTACAGGACAAAGGACATAACTGTTCTTCGCAGGGAGCCTTGTAAGTGTGGCCGTACCTTGACCATTATGGAGTCTGTAAAAGGGCGTGCTGATGACATGCTCATTGTAAATGGTGTAAACGTCTTTCCATCCCAGGTGGAACACGTGCTTACTAAGGTGGAAGGTGTTACTCCAAACTATGTGATAGTTCTTGATAAAAAGGGTGTCCTTGACAAGCTTGAGGTGTGGGTTGAGGTGGATGACCGTACCTTTGCAGATGGAATAGGAGCGCTTGAGCAACTCAAGACCAAGCTCCAGCAAGAGATGTTGAATGATCTTTACATAAACGTCAGGATAAAATTGGTAGAGCCCAAGACCCTTGAAAGGAGCATGGGCAAGGCAAAGAGAATTATAGATAAGAGAGAGGCAGAGGGGTTGCAAAAATGATAAAAAAATATGGCATAAAACAGCTGTCCATCTTTTTAGAAAACAGGAAGGGAAGGCTTCTAGAGGTCACAAAGGCCATTAGGGATGCATCAATAAACATAAGGGCCCTCGCCTTGGCTGAATCTGCAGAGTTTGGTATCCTTAGATTGGTTGTGAATAACCCTGAAAAGGCCAAAAGCGTCTTGTCATCTGCTGGATTTACTTTGAGAGAGCAGGACGTGTTTGCTGTTGAAGTACCAGATGAGCCAGGCAGTTTCTACAATGTGGTAAAGGTCCTTTCAGAGGCAGATATAAATATTGATTATACCTATGCTTTTGTTGGAGGAGGCAGTAAGGCAGTTCTTATCTTCAAGGTTCCTTCCCAGATGCTGGAGGCCGCACTTGACGCCTTGGAGAAGGCAGGCGTAAGGCTTGTTGAGCCCATGTTCTTCTATGATTAGCATTGAGGCCGGATGCCGGGACTATGGTTATTGGTCCCGGTTTTGTTTTATAGCCTTCGGTAAGGGCTTGCAACTTGACTTGATGAAAGGGCAGAGATGAAGACTAAATTTATATTTGTAACAGGAGGTGTTTTGTCATCTTTGGGCAAGGGCTTGGCTGCTGCTTCAATAGGGGCGCTTCTCGAGGCTAGAGGCCTTACTGTAACCCTTCAGAAACTTGATCCCTACATAAATGTGGACCCAGGGACAATGAATCCGTTTCAGCATGGTGAGGTGTTTGTTACCGATGATGGTGCAGAAACAGATTTAGATCTTGGCCACTATGAACGTTACACCAATGTAAAATGTGGCCAGCGTCACAACTATACTTCAGGCCGCATCTATTACAGCGTTATCACCAAGGAGCGTGCAGGAGACTACTTGGGGGGCACGGTCCAGGTCATTCCCCATGTGACTGACGAGATAAAACAGGCCATACTGCAGCTGAACGGCGAGGCAGACATTGCCATCGTGGAGATAGGAGGGACCATTGGAGATATTGAAGGCCTTCCGTTTATTGAGGCCATCAGACAGCTAAGGGGAGATCTCGGGCGTGACAACACCCTCTATATTCATGTGACCTATGTTCCCTTCATCAAGGCGGCCGGTGAGCTCAAGACCAAGCCTACCCAGCACAGCGTCAAGGAGCTTCGTTCCATAGGAATCCAGCCGGATATTATCCTTTGCCGGACAGAAATGGATCTTGCTCCTGAGATAAAGGCCAAGATAGCACTGTTTTGTGATGTGAAGGAAGACAGGGTTATTACTGCCAAGGATGTAAAATGCATTTACGAGGTTCCCCTTTGTTTCCATAGGGAGGGGCTGGATGAAAGGATTGTGGAATGCCTGAATATTTGGACAAGGCAACCGGTGCTCACAGCCTGGGAAAATCTCATGGCCCGAATAGAACAGCCCCAATATTCTGTAAGGATCGCCATGGTTGGAAAGTATGTGAATCTCCGTGAGTCTTACAAGAGTCTGAATGAGGCCTTATTCCATGGCGGCGTGGCAAATAACACCAAGGTAGAGATTGATTTTGTCAATTCCGACGAGATAAGGGGGCAAGAGCTTGAGGCAAGGCTTTCTGAGGTAGATGGAGTTTTAGTGCCCGGTGGCTTTGGAAGCCGTGGAATTCCTGGAAAACTTGAGGCCATAAGCTTTGCAAGACAAAATCGGGTTCCCTTTTTTGGCATATGTTTAGGTATGCAGCTTGCTGTAATAGAGTTTGCAAGAAACGTGGCTGGCATTTCTATGGCAGACAGTACGGAGTTTACCCCTAACACACCTGATCCTGTTATCTATCTCATGAAGGAGTGGTATGATTACAGGACAGATACTATTCAAAAAAGGGATGAAAACAGCCAGATGGGTGGCACCATGCGTCTTGGGGCCTATCCCTGTAAACTTATTCATGACACTACAGCTTATGGCGCGTATCAAAAGGAAGAAATTTTTGAGAGGCACAGGCATCGTTACGAGTTTAATAATTCTTACAGACAACCTCTTGAAGAGGCAGGTCTGAAGATATCCGGCCTTAGTCCCAACGGAGAGCTGGTAGAGATAGTGGAGATAGATGACCATCCGTGGTTTCTTGGATGCCAGTTTCATCCAGAATTCAAATCCAGGCCCCTTGATCCCCATCCGCTTTTTGTATCATTTATAAGAGCCGCCCTTAAGAGAAAGTATGACAGAAAACAATAATCCCGTCCCTGTATCGATTGGAGATGTTCAAGTTGGGCCTGGTTCAAGGCCCTTGCTAATAGCTGGTCCTTGTGTGCTTGAGGATTTATCCGTCGCCCTTGAAATAGGGGGATTTATGAAGGATGCAGCAGAAAAAAATGGTTTTACTTATATGTTTAAGGCCTCTTTTGACAAGGCAAACCGTACATCTCTAAGTTCGTTCAGGGGGCCTGGTCTTGAAAAAGGGCTTGAGATTTTGGCCCAGGTTAAAAGCCAGCTTGACTGTCTTGTTATTACCGATATCCATTTACCAGATCAGGCTGTTCCAGTGGCAGAGGTGGTTGACTGCATACAGATTCCTGCCTTTCTATGCAGACAGACAGACCTCTTGGTAGCAGCCTCCCGTACAGGCAAGGCAGTGAATATAAAAAAGGGGCAGTTTCTATCTCCTTGGGATATGAGACATGCGGCAGGAAAGGTCAGAGAGGCAGGTAATAACAACATCCTTTTGACTGAACGGGGTACAAGTTTTGGTTACAATAATTTAGTAGTGGACATGAGATCTATTCCCATAATGAGATCCCTTGGTTTCCCTGTAGTATTTGATGCAACTCATAGTGTGCAGCTTCCTGGCGGTCAGGGAGGTTGTTCTGGTGGCCAGCGCGAATTTGTTCCATTTCTTGCGAGGGCTGCTGCTGCCTGTGGTTGTGACGGGATATTCATGGAAGTCTATCCAGAGCCTGACAGGGCTAAGTGTGACGGGCCAAACAGTTTAAGGCTCGAAAATGCCGCCTCCCTTTTGGAGCAACTGAAACAGATTTTTGATATCACTGCATATTATCTCTAAAATCAAGGATTTTGATTCAAGGACAAGATAAATGCTAAAAATAGCCACAGACACAGAGGTGTTGTTGATACTTAATTTTTTAAGCCCGAACAGTTATTGGGCGAGAGATTGGCTTTTATAGGGGCCTTTAAATGGACAGCAGAACTTGGTCTTTTTCTGATCAGATAGCAAAGAAGGCAGCCCAAATAAGGCTTCTAGCCCTGGATGTGGACGGGATCTTAACCGACGGTAGTATAATTTATGCCGAATCAGGTTTTCAGGTCCAGCGTTTTCATGTCAGAGACGGACTGGGAATAAAACTTATGGCACTTCACGGTGTTGAGACGGCAATTATTAGCGCTAGGGGTTCGATGGCCTTGGAGAAGAGATGTCAGGAACTTGGAATAAAACATGTTTTCCAGTCTGTTGGAGACAAACTGGCATGTCTGGATGAACTTCTTGTAGAGCTTGGTCTGTCTTACAATCAGGTCTGTGGAGTGGGAGACGATTGGGTGGATCTTCCTGTTTTGACAAGGTGTGGTCTTTCTGTAACGGTTAGGGATGCAGCTACTGATATGGCAAAATATGTAGACTATGTGACCTCTGCTCCGGGAGGCAAGGGTGCAGTGAGGGAAGTGTGTGAACTCATACTTCACTCAAAAGGCCTTTTGGAGACAAGTATTAAGGCATATCTTCAACCACAAAAGATCATCAAGTGAATAAAAGAGTTACGTTTTGGATTTCGATCATTCTCTTTACTGTTGTAGCAGGAATAATATTCTTTAAAGGGGATGAGCAGGAACAGGCCTTTTTTTCTCCAGAACTTAAAAAGATTAAGGCGGATCTTGTCCTATATGGGGTAGTATACAAAAGGGACGTGCGCGGTAAGAATTCACAGTGGTTGGTGAAGGCTAGGCTTGCCCGTTTTTACGAAAAGAGGAAAGAAGTGGAATTTGAAAATGTCAATATCATTTTTCGGCCCTATGGAAAAAATCCAATCAGGGTAAAGGCCAACAGGGGCAAATATCAGATCAAAAATGGTACGGTTTCCGTCTCGGGAAAGGTAAGGGTGACAGGTGTTAAAGATTATGTGTTGAATACCGAGTTGCTTTTTTATTATCCTGATAAAAAGGCTATCGAGGCGCCTGGGGATGTAATATTGGTTGGAGACAATGGAAACGAGCTGCTTGGTAAGAATATGGTTTACTTACTCGAGAAACACAAACTTTTGCTTTATTTTCCAAGGGCCATTATAAAAGAAGAAGATGTACAGGCGTAAGCACACGATTTTTTTTTGATGAGGTGACTCTAGAATGATATCTAAGAGAGACAACTTGAGCATAGCCGTGGTTACAGTTTTATCACTATTTTTTGTGGTGCTATGTTCAGGCGTTGGCCAATGCAGAAATACATCCAAGGGCAAGTCAAAGCCTTCCCAGGCAATAAGAATAACTAGTGACAAAATGGAGGCATATGATGAGAGGGGCACTGTGGTCTTTCTCGGGAACGTTATTGCCAAAAAGGGCAATCTGACCATCTATGCAGATCGGCTCGAGGTCTTTTATGGTCAGAAAAAGACATCCGATAACAAGAAAAAAAGGACTCTTAAAAAGATAGTTGTAAAAGGTCATCTTAGAATAGTCCAGGGAAGAAGAAAGGCAACTGCTAAGGAAGCCATTTATTATAAGCCCCAAGAGAAGATCGTGCTCCTTAAAAACGCCAAAGTATGGGATGGACCTAATAGTATTAAGGGCGACAAAATTGTTCTTTATGTCAATGAAAACCGCAGCGTGGTAGAGAGTTCTGGCAAGGAAAGGGTAGAGGCGGTTGTTTACTCAGAAGGAGACTGATGGCTGGTAAGAGTTGTCTTGAGGCTAAAAAACTCAAGAAGATATATAAGGGCCGGCCTGTAGTTGACGGAATAAGTCTCGTTCTCGAAAGTTCATCCATAGTTGGTCTCTTAGGGCCAAATGGGGCGGGTAAGACCACCACTTTTTACATGATAGCAGGGCTTATCCGTCCAGACAGCGGAAGGGTTTTTTTGGATGGCATGGATATTACGGACATGCCTATGCATAAGCGTGCCAATAGGGGGCTGACATATCTTCCCCAAGAGCCCTCAGTATTCAGGAAGCTAACTGTGTTTGAAAATATAGAAGTAGTTTTTGAAAATAGAGGTCTTGCCAAAAAGGAACGGAAGGTAAAGGTAAAAGAACTTCTTGAAGAGATGGGGTTAAGCTTGTTGGCCAGCCAAAAGGCAGAGTCTTTGTCAGGAGGGGAAAGGCGTCGCGTGGAAGTGGCTAGGGCCCTTGCCACAGACCCAAAATTTATTCTTCTTGATGAGCCATTTGCAGGAGTCGATCCCCTTGCTGTTGCTGATATTCAGTCCATTATCAAGGAGCTAAGGTCCCGTGGTATAGGTATTTTCCTGTCGGATCATAACGTCCGGGAAACCTTGACTGTGTGTGACAGCGCTTATATTGTAAGTTCTGGAAAGGTCATTGAATTTGGTAGTCCGGAAAAGATTGCCAGTAGCAAGATCGCCAGAAAGATTTATTTAGGAGAGGAATTTTCACTGTAGGTTATGGCCCTTGAACTAAAACAAAATTTGAAGCTGACTCAGCAGCTTGTAATGACGCCTCAGTTGCAGCAAGCAATCAAGCTGCTTCAGCTTTCTCGTCTTGAGCTTATAGAGACGATTAATCAAGAGCTTGAGACAAACCCTTTGCTTGAAGAGGCCACCACCTCAGAAATTGAACAGACGAGACAGCCTGAAGGCCAGGATCAGGGCCTGGATAGTGACCAGGTGCCAGAGCTTGCTGCCTCTGAAGCTGAGAAGACACCGTGGGATAAGGATGCCATTAAAGAAACAAATTGGCAGGAGGTATGGGATGATGAATACAGGCGTTCCTTGCCTTCTTACTCCTTTGAGGAAAAAGAGGTTCCAAACTATGAAAACATAGTAGCTTCTAAGTCAGATCTTAAGGACCATTTGATTTGGCAGCTTCAGATGTCAGACCTTTCGGATGAAGATAGAAAGATAGCCAGTCTTATAATAGGCAATCTTGACAAAGACGGCTATCTTAAGGCCAGCGTTGAAGAAGTTGCCCGGGATGCAGGTGTTGAACCAGAGCATGTTGAAAAGGTTCTGAAAAGGGTGCAGGAATTTGATCCCGTTGGTGTTGCCGCAAGGGATTTGAGAGAATGCCTTCTCATTCAGATAGATCACCTTGGGATTGAAGACCCCCTTGTCAAGGAGTTGGTGTCCAAGCATCTTCACCAAGTGGAGCTTCATAACTATCAGCAGATTGCAAAAGCTACGGGAAGGAGTCCAGAGGATGTTGTAAAGGCTATAGATGTCATTAAGTCATTGGAACCCCGACCAGGCCGGGCCTATTCTTCTGAAGAGGTGCAGTATATTGTCCCAGATATTTACGTTTATAAGGTGGGGGATGAGTATGTGGTTGCCCTAAATGAAGAGGATCTGCCCAACCTGCGCATCAACTCCTACTATAAGGAGGCCGCCAAGAACGGTGATGTCCCCAAAAAGGCAAAGGAGTTCATTAATGAGAAGATGAAGTCAGCCTTGTGGCTTATTAAGAGCATTCATCAAAGGAAAAAGACAATTTACAAGGTCACCCAGAGTATAGTCAAGTTCCAGCGGGAATTTTTAGATAAGGGGATAGCCTATCTTAAGCCCATGGTGTTGAAGGATGTTGCAGAAGATGTTGGCATGCATGAATCTACTATTAGCAGGGTAACTAGTAACAAATATGTCCATACACCCCAAGGTATCTTTGAGCTCAAGTTCTTTTTCAGTACAGGATTGCCAAGGAAAGACGGGTCAAAGGATATAGCTGCCCAAAGTGTTAAGGAAAGGATAAAGAGGCTCATAGAGAGCGAGGATCCTACTAAGCCATTCAGTGACAAGCAGATAGTAGAGATCTTGGCCAAGGATAACATTAAAATTGCTAGACGTACTGTTGCCAAGTATAGAGACCTCATGGGAATTTTGCCATCCAGCAGGAGAAAGAGGCCCAAGGTTTGATTATCCACATATAGAAATGGAGGAGAATTTTTTATGCAAATTAACGTGACTTTTCGTCATATGGATCACTCCGATGAGTTGAAAGAGTATATAAACGATAGATTCGCTCGTTTGAAGAAGTATTCAGATGCCCCAATGAATGTAAACGTCGTGTTGACTGTTGAAAAGTTTAGAAAGACAGCAGAGGTTGTTATTACGGGAGACGGGATTCGCGCTGCTGCAAAGCAAGAGCACGATGATTTGAGGGCAGCTATAGATTTGGTCTTAGACAAGATAGAAAGGCAGTTAAAAAAATTTCGCGAAAAGGTGAAAAGTAGGCGTTCCTCGGGACAAGGTGGGGGACAGCCTTCTGTAGCTTATGGCAGAGAGTCTGAAACAACAGATGATTCGGATCAGGTTATACTAATCCAAAAGATAGATCCTAAACCTATGTCTATTGAAGAGGCTGCTGACCAGCTTCAGATAAATGGAAAGGGATTTCTGGCATTTATAAATGCTGACACTAATAGGGTTAATGTGATTTATTGGAGAAAAGATGGTGGGCTCGGATTGTTGGAGCCATAAGTAAGTGCGTATCCTGAATTATCTTCAAGAAAACTGTATAATTTTTCCTTTAGAATCTTCTTCAAAGAAAGATGTAATAAAGAAGCTTGCTGCCAAGGCCGCTTTTTGCGTAAATAGATTGTCTGCAGATGACGTTTATAAGGTGGTCATGGACAGAGAAGAGCTTGGCACTACCGCTATAGGAGGGAGAATTGCTATTCCTCATGCCAAGGCCGAAGGGATAGAGAGCCTCCAGGTAATAGTGGCAGTCAGTAAGAAGGGGGTGCCATTTGATTCGGTAGATGGTGAGCCAGTTCATGTAATATTTATGCTTCTTGCACCAGAAGAGTATACAACTAACTATTTGAGGGTGTTGGCCAAGATTTCCAGGCTTCTTAAAGATAAGGAGATGATAGATCAACTGATTAGGGCGGAATCTATCAGCCATATATTTTCACTTATAGAAAAGGCAGAAAATAGGTTTTATGGTGTGTTAGTTTGACAGGGAAACATTCCAGAAACATCCAGACCGTGATAATTACCGGTATGTCCGGCTCTGGAAAGAGCACGGCTTTGAGGGCCTTTGAAGATATGGGCTATTATTGTGTGGACAATCTCCCCATAGCCCTCTTGCCAGATTTTTTGTCTCTAACAGAGAATAGCACAGCCATTCCAACCAGGGTTGCCTTGGTTATGGATGTTAGGGAAAAGGGGTTTTTGGATCAGTATGCCTTGATATTTTCACAGGTCAAAGACCAGGGCTTTCATTTAGAAGTCTTGTTTCTTGATGCCTCAGACAACATACTGGTCCAAAGGTTTAGCCAGACGAGAAGGAAACACCCTTTGCAAAAAAAGGCTGATATACTTGCTGCTATTGCTGAAGAGCGGAGAAGGCTCAGGGAACTTAGAGAATTTGCTGATAACTACATAGATACCTCTAACAGGAACGTGCACCAGTTGCGCCAAATAGTATTGGACATGTATTCATTTAGGGAAGATCTTACCCAACCCCTTATTCACGTAATATCTTTTGGATTCAAGTATGGTGTCCCTGCAGATGCTAGCCTTATATTTGACGTGCGTTTTTTGCCAAATCCCTATTTTGATCCAAAACTCAGACCATTTTCTGGGCTGGACCAGGAGGTCTATGATTACGTTCATAACAAAAAACAGACCAGGCAGTTCCTAGAGCATCTTAATTCCATGTTTTCATATCTTATCCCCCAGTATAGGGTCGAGGGCAAAGTCTATCTGGTAGTTGGTATAGGTTGTACTGGTGGCAGGCACAGGAGTGTGGCCATTGCCCGTTGGTTAGGGCGAATGTTTACACAGAAAGGCGAAGAGGTTATTGTCACCCATCGAGATTTGGACAGAGAGGGTTGATTGATGATTGGGGTAGTGGTGGCAGCCCATGGTGGTCTTGCCCAAGAGCTTGTCCAGACAACCAGTTTTATTGTTGGTGACCAGGAGAACATGGTAGCCATCACCGTAGATCCTTCTGCCAGCGTTGATGAGATGAAAAACGCTATTAAAAAGGCCATCAGACAAGTAGATTCTGGAGATGGTATCCTTATATTGACCGATATGTTTGGAGGCACACCTGCAAATATGAGCCTTAGTTTTTTAGAAGAAGGCAAGGTGGAAGTCATAACTGGTGTAAATCTGCCCATGCTTATACGACTGTCCCAATGCAGAGAATCAATGACCCTTGCCGAAGCGGCCCAGTCCTTGGTGGAATATGCAAGAAAAAGTATAAATCAAGCCACCCAGATCCTGCAAAGATAGCTGTATCTGTTTTTTTTGAGTCCATTACCTGGAAATTTCATGGGCAAGCTTATTATAAGAAAGGCCCTAGTCAATGACCTGGCCCAGATAAACGTTATAGAACACTCTGTTCAGCCGGTGCCGTGGAGCGTAGAAGGATTGTCAAATGAATTTTTTTCAAGGTCTGTTAGATTTTGGGTGCTTTGCCCATCCGACAGTATATCCAAGGTTATAGGCTACATCTGTTTCAGGATAGTTACTGATGAGGTCTATCTTTCCAACATAGCGATTATGAAACAGTACCAAGGACTTGGTTATGGGACTTTCCTTTTAAAGAAGGCCTTGTATTTTTGGACCCAAAATAGATTCAAAAGGGTTACATTAGATGTATACAAGAAAAATTATCAGGCCATTTCTTTTTATAGACACAACGGTTTTCTGTTTGCTTGTGCACCAGATGAGTCCAAGGGAAAATTTTGTGTAATGGAGATGAAATTATCTCAGGAATGATTAATTTATTTTTTTAAAGAGTCCGAAATAACAAAGGAGGTGGACATGGCTATTAAAGTAGGAATAAATGGTTTTGGCAGGATTGGCAGAAATGTGTTTCGTGCGTCGATGATGTATCCTGAATTCAAGGACATCGATATTGTTGCAGTTAACGATTTGACTGACAATCACGTTATCGCGCACCTTTTAAAGTATGACTCTGTTATGGGAAAACTCGATGCGGAAATTTCCTACGATGAAGAAGGGATAACTGTAAATGGCAAAAAGATAAGGGTTACAGATGTCAAGGAACCAGCCAAGATACCTTGGGCAGAGGCAGGGGTTGAGTACGTTATAGAGGCTACAGGTAGATTTAGGGAAGCAGGTCTTGCTGCCGGCCATCTGGAAGCAGGGGCAGAAAAGGTGATTATCACTGCGCCTGCCAAGGGAGAGGACATCACCATAGTTATGGGAGTGAACGAAGATGATTACGATCCGGTGAATCACAAGATAATTTCAAACGCCTCTTGTACAACCAACTGTCTTGCCCCAGTAGCAAAGGTTATAATGGATAGATTTGGAATTGTTAGTGGTTTGGTGACAACTATACATGCCTATACGAACGATCAGCGTTTACTTGATCTTCCCCATTCTGACCTGAGAAGGGCCAGGGCAGCGGCTCTGAACATGATTCCTACCAAGACAGGCGCGGCTGCAGCGGTAAGCAAAGTAATTCCAGAGCTTAAGGGCAAGTTCGATGGGCTGGCTGTTAGGGTGCCAACTCCTGACGTATCCTTGGTGGATCTTGTTGTAAGGGTAGAGAAGCCGGCAACTGTACCAGAAGTCAACGAGGCATTGAAGGCTGCGACGAATAAGTTCCTCGGCTATACGGAAGAACCCCTTGTTTCCACCGATTTCATAAAAGATCCTCGTTCATCTATAGTGGATGGCCTTTCAACTAGGGTGATTGAGGAAACCCTCGTAAAGGTGATGTCGTGGTATGACAACGAGTGGGGTTATTCGAATAGGCTGCTGGATTTGATACTTCACATGGAGGAAAACAAGGCTGTCTGATATGACTACATTGATAGCTCAATCAAAGGCCCTGGAGATAAACCTTAAAGAGACCCAGGTAGAACGGGTTGAAATAGAAGAAAAATACCGAGTCCTCAGAAAGGCGGTGGAAGGCTATAAGGGCGTGTTGAGGCAGGCTGACCACCTTCTTTTTGAGTTGCACCATCCATTTAAGAATTGGGCGGCCCTAGTCTATGATTTGAGATCTTTTTCCCTTAAGAATTTCAATACCTATGTACGCTCCCGCTATGGGGTGGAAGCATGTACAGTGCTTTTGGATACCTTTTTGAAGCTGATTAAAGAGGCCCCAAGGGAAAAGGAGAAGAAGGGGGCAGCGGATGGATTGTTGGCATATATGGAAAAGATTGTAAAGGCCGCAGATCAGGATGTCCTCGACAGCCTTGTGCCAGCATTTGCAACCGTTTTTAAAGAGTTGTCTCAGGTAAATGAGGCAGTGACGTATGCCATTGCTACAAGTTTTCATCCCCTTGCACGGCTGGTAAAGAATCTTGCCAGGCGTATTGACAAGGGCCCGGAAAAACAGGAGTTGTGGCATTGGTGTAAACAGCTCCTTTTAAAGATAAGGCGCGTAACATACAACTATTGGCTTAGCCAGGACGGACCTCAAAAGTGGTTAAAATCTAGCCTGACCCAGTATGGTCTCTGGATAGATCAGGATGACTATAAAAGGGTTATGGAGCTCCTCGAACCTGTCAGCCACAATGCCTTTCGCAGGCTTTTGGAAGAGACAGGGCGTATAGAGGCCATGGATGATGCCAGAGCAGCGGCCCTGGCATTGGCTGATTTGCCAGGACATGTGGATGTAGTTAAGAAATACAAGGAAATAGCCCGTGTATTAGGTCAGGTTACTTGCAGGTTGTCTTTTAAGGAGGAAAAAAGCAGGGAAGTTGATGGCATCTCTATATATCTGCTCTTTCTCTTTCATATGGTTGAGATGGAAGGGCTTAACATCATTCATGAGGAGGTCCTTCGTCAATTAAATAAAAATCTTGTTTGCCTTGTAAAAACGGCAGACTTTGATGAGTTGCGTAAGATTATCCCCAAAAGTTTTGCACTTCTCAAACAGCAGATAGGTCAGTTTCCAAGGACGGCCCTTCAGTGTATAAACGCCCTTGGTACAGAGATTCTGCAACGTGACAATACAAGGCTCGTTGAGCTGTTTTTAGAAGAGGTGGTTGATTTTGGTTTCCAGACTCCTGGGGTTGAGGGGGTTGATACCGAGTGGCATGTCCTTTCCAATCCGGCACATCTGCAAAACATAAGGGCATGGCTTGATTTGGTCTGTCAAAAGCCAAAGGTGTGTAGCACACTCCTTTCTGCCCTTACCATTAATCTCCAGCTTGGCGGGACTTGTATTAAAGATACCGATCTTTTTCAGCGCGATATTACCAAGCTTTTAAACAGTGACATAGAACCCATCTACAATCTGGTAAAGGAATTTGCCCGTTCCATTCCAGTCTATTTCAATGAGATAGGGGCAGAGGGTCTGTTAAGAGATGTATCTACAGAACTGGACGAGATTTCTAGACGCCGTGATATCCTGATCCATTTTCTGAGAAAGCAAAGTCATGTAGAGAGTAACAACTTGATAGTTGATTTTATAGAGGCCATTTTTAGTTTCTGGTATAGCAGGGAGAAAGAGGGGCTTGCTCCGTTTTTACCCCCGGAGATACTTGAACAGATAAGCCCTTATGGCCGTTATGTGGATTATGTACACAAGATAGTGCGGCATCTTGCCTCACGTCTTGACCTTGAGCCCTTTGCCAGAAAGGTACACCTGTTTCTCAGTTCTTCAGAGGATGAGATACACAAGCTTATAGAAGAGGTAAAGGATGTCCCTCCGCATGAAAAGCGGCGGGTGGAGTTGCTAATAAAAATGTACCGTCTCGAGTACATGAAATATAACCTTGGAGTCCAAGAGATAAGGTTTAATCTTGAAGAGGCCAAAAAATTGGGTTTCGAGGGGATGGATAGGGTGCTTGAGGTTATAGACTCGAATGACAATGAACATGCCCTGGAAGTGATACTGGACGAGATAGAGGCACTAAAGGATATTATTCTTTCAGAAGAGAAATACGAGATCCAGGAGACTATTTATCACAAGAGACATATTGCTGCCGATATCCCATCCATGTATGGGAAATATCATGAGAAAAAGTTTGACGCCCTAGGTCTTACATTCAGGCTGGAAAATTTGGCCAATCTCTTTTTCGAACGGCTTATTGCCCAACTTGAAGTCCCTTTTATAACAAGGTCTACGTTTGTCAGCCTTTTGCAACACTTGAAGTTGCTTTGGAGGGCAGTTCAACTGAATGGGGTCTATTCAAAAAAGTTTGCAACGTATCTTACCCTTTTGGAAAAGTCTTTGGGGGTGAGGAGGTTTTCGTTTACCCAGTATCTTGATATCGTAAAAGGATTGTCAGAAGGGGTTAAGGATATGATATACGTCTATTATCTTAGCCCTCATGAAGACAATCTTAACAAGATTATTCGGCAGCTTTGGCCAGATAAACTTCTTCCAAAATACAGAAATGCAGTTAGTAGAGATGCCTCTATTCAGGAAGTGGTGCATCAGGTGTCAGAGGCCTTTTTAAGAGGGCTTATTTCATCTACCTTTGGTCTCCAACACCTTGATAACTTTGTGGCAAGGCTTTACCAGGCACTTTCCAGCCAGAGAGAGTATCTGAGTCCAAGGGAGCTGGATATGCTTCTAAGTTATGATCCCGAGCAGGATCTTTGTTCTATACATCAGCCAGACAAGGTTACAGGCAATCTCATACAGTTGGGCAACAAGGGTTACAACCTGCTTCTTTTGGCCCAGGAGGGCATACCAGTGCCACCTGCGATTATAGTTACTACAGAAGTCTTTAGATATTATTCCCTTTTTTATAAGCTACACGGAGCTTATCAGAATTTCAGGCGTCAGGTGCGGGAAGGATTGAGAGAGCTTGAGGAACGCTCTGGAATGGTCTTTGGAGATCCATCCAACCCTCTTCTTCTATCTGTTCGAAGCGGGGCTGCCATTTCAATGCCTGGAATGATGTCAACGGTAATAAATGTCGGCATGAATCCTGAGATAGCATCTGGGCTGGCCAAAAAATATGGCAATATGTGGTTTGCCTGGGACAACTATCGCAGATTCATTCAGTCTTGGGCCATGTCCTTTGGTCTCGAGAGGGAGGTTTTTACCGGATTGATGCAGGCCCATAAGGCAAAGTACAAGGTGGAAAAGAAGAGGCAGTTCACCGGGGATCAGATGAAGGAGCTGGCCCTTGCTTACAGAGAAACAGTGGTCTCTAGGGGGATAATTATAGAAGATGATCCCTTTGAGCAGCTTTTGACCTCCATTCGCCTTGTTTTGAATTCTTGGGATTCTGAAAAGGCCAAGGCCTATAGAGAGATAATGGAGATATCAGATCATTGGGGTACAGCTGTTATCATTCAAGCTATGGCCTATGGAAATCTTTCAGATAAATCTGGCACAGGGGTCTTGTTTACAGCAAATCCATATAAGAAACTGGATAGGGTAAGCCTATGGGGTGACTACACTGTAGGGAATCAGGGTGAAGATATTGTAAGCGGGCTTGTTGCCACTAGTCCGATATCGGTAGAGCAGAGCGAAGAACTTGGGTTAAACGTAGAAGAAAGCCTGGAAAAGAGATTTCCTGATATATATGATGCCCTTTTGAAATGGGTTAGGTATCTGATTTTTGATAAAAAATGGACCCCCCAGGAGATAGAGTTTACCTTTGAAGGACCTGAACAGGACAAACTTTTTATTTTGCAAACAAGAGACATGGTGACAAAGAGGCGGACGAGGGTTGCTGTCTTTGTGCCGTCAGAGGAGTTAGACAAGAGTTATCTTGGGAGGGGAATTGGTGTTAGTGGAGGAGCCCTTAGTGGCAAGGCCGTTTTTACTCTTGAAGAGATCAAGGCGATAAGAAAGGCCGAGCCTGAGACAAAACTTGTCCTAATTCGTTCTGATACAGTACCTGATGATATAAAGGAGATATCTACGGCCGACGGGATCTTAACTGCCAAGGGAGGCCAGACGTCTCACGCCTCCATCGTTGCCTTCAGGCTCGACAAGACTTGCGTGGTTGGATGTGAGCAGTTGAAGGTTTACGAGCTTGAGGGTAGGGCAGAGATAAACGGACACGTTATTCGTTCTGGCGATTATGTAAGTGTTGATGGGAGAAACGGTTTTGTTTACTTGGGCAGGCACCCGATAAGGACTGAAGAAGACAGCTCTTTGGTTTAATTTTAACCATATTTTTTTAGTAACCTATAGACTTTTGTGCAAATTATTCTTAATAAGAAAGATAAAGGTTTGTTTGGCAGGAGGAGCCGAGCTAAAGATTTTTATCTGGAAGGTTACATCTAGCATCTCATCTAGAGTAGCCTAAAAAAAATCAGGAAAAGATTGGAGGTGCCCTAAATGTCTGAAGCCCGCCCCATGAAACTTGGCATTAATGGACTTGGGAGAATAGGAAAGCTCAGTCTTTGGTATCATGTCAGTAAAAGAGATTTTTCTGAGATAATAGTAAATATTGGTCGGCAGGTAGGCCAGGGATTGGAGGATATAGCCCATTCTATAGAGATGGATAGCACATATGGCAGACTTGGCAGCTATCTTTACGGTTACAAGTGCCCAAGGGTGATTGAGAATCTGGATGAAAAAACAGGACAAATGACAGTTGATGGGGTACCTGTGACAATATTGCGTGAAAGCCGTGATCCCCGTGGAATCAGGTGGGCAGATTACGATGTAAAGCTGGTGGTGGATACGACCGGTGTGTTCAGAGATCCAACGGCCCCGCCGGATGAGCCCAGAGGTAGCCTAAGGGGGCATCTAGAGGCTGGAGCGGAAAAGGTAATTTTGTCCGCACCCTTTAAGATCAAGGACAAGGCCGCGGAGATGCCTGAGGATGCTGTTACTACTGTTATGGGCATAAATGAGGATGATTATATCCCAGAAAAACATAAGCTTATTTCTGCCGCATCCTGTACAACTACCTGTCTCTCTTTTATGGTGAAACCTATATTAGATCATTTTGGAGCCAACCGGATACTTTCTGCTTCTATGGTGACCGTGCATGCTGCAACTGGAAGCCAGCAAGTACTAGATAGGCTGCCCAAGACAGGAGCAAAGGATCTTAGAAAGAACAGGAGCATATTCAATAACATCATTCTTACTACTACAGGGGCTGCCAAGGCCTTAGCCCTTGTAATTCCCGAAATGAAGAATATAGGTTTTATTGCCGAGTCAGTGAGGGTGCCAACTAATACCGGTTCGCTAATAGTGTTAGTTTTGACAATACATGATGAAAGCCTGGAAGATCCCATTAATAGAAATGTGATAAATTCCATCTACAAAAACGCTGCTGAAGGGCCAATGAAGGGGCGTCTCTTATATACAGAAACCCAACATGTCTCAAGTGACATTATAGGAATGCCGGCTGCTGCAGCTATTATCGAGGGCACTGAGACCCATACCAGGACTGCTGCCATTCAGATAGACCCAAGGAAGGCGTGCAGAGGATTGGATGAATCAACGCAGATAGTCTGTGATACTATAAGTGTGCCAGTGACCCAAGTTGTGGTTTACGGTTGGTACGACAACGAGCTTGGAAGCTATACAAATATGCTTGGAGAGAGGACTGCAACTATTGCAGATTCAATGCTTTAATAACCCTGATGAGGAGGCCTCCAGATGATAAGGTTCATTGAACAGATGGATCTTGATAAAAAAAGGGTGTTTTTACGTGTTGATTTTAATGTGCCATTGAATGAGAAGCTTGAGATAACCGATGACAACCGTATCAAAGCTGCTTTGCCTACTATTATAAATGCGCTTGATGCGGGAGCCAGGCTTTTAGTGGCCTCTCATCTTGGAAGACCAAAAGGTGAAAGAAAGCCAGAGCTTAGCATGGTTCCAGTGGCTGAAAGGCTTGGCCTTCTTCTTGACAAGGAGGTTCGTATGGCCCCGGATTGTATTGGTCAAGAAGTTGAAGATATGGTTGACAGGCTTGAACCTGGACAGATCCTAATGCTTGAAAACCTTCGTTTTTATAAAGGAGAGACCAAAAATGATCCAGAGTTTGCCGCTGCCTTAGCTAGGCTTTGTGATGCTTACGTCAACGACGCCTTTGCAGTTTCTCATAGGGCCCACGCTTCTATAGTAGGTGTTCCTGAACGAGTTAAGGATTGTGGGGCGGGCTTTTTGATGAAAAACGAGATTACCTATTTTGAAAAGGCCATGAATAACCCCGAGCGTCCTTTTCTTGCCATCTTGGGAGGAGCCAAGGTATCGAGCAAGCTCGGTGCCATTGAAAACATATTGCCTAAAGTGGATAGTCTTATCATTGGTGGGGCCATGGCCAATACATTTCTTCTCGCCAAAGGTTTTGCAGTAGGGAAATCTCTTGTTGAAAAGGATCTTGTAGATATTGCTAAAGATATCATTGAAAAGGCGGAAGAGTCTAAGACAAAGCTGTTGCTTCCTGTAGACGTTGTGGTGGTAAAGGAGCTGGCACCTGATGTGCCGTATGAAGAAATGCCTGTGGAGCAGATTCCAGCAGATGGAATGATAGTGGATATAGGGGCTCAGACAATAGATTTGTTTGTGCAAGAGATAAAACAGGCAAAGACCATAGTATGGAATGGTCCGGTTGGTGCCTTTGAGGTGGAGCCTTTTGATAGAGGGACTAATGAGATAGCCCGCGCCATAGGTTCTAGTACAGCCCTTTCTATTATTGGCGGGGGGGATACTGGAGCTGCTGTTAAAAAGGCAGGAGAAAGCGACAACGTTTCGTATATCTCGACAGGTGGAGGTGCATTTTTGACCCTTCTTGAAGGTAAAGAGTTGCCAGGTTTCAAGGTGTTGGAAAGTTGTGCTGGTTAACAAGGGAGGAAAGATGAAAAGAAGACCACTTCTTGCAGCCAATTGGAAGATGTTTAAAACAGTTTCCGAAATGGAGTCCTATGTCGCTGCCTTTCTAGATCTTGTTAGGGATGTGTCTGATAGGGACATACTTATCGCGCCGAGTTTTGTTGGTCTGGCGAGGATGGTTCAGCTGCTTAAGGAAAGCGACGTCCAGGTTGGCGCACAAAACATGTATTACAAAGAAAAGGGTGCTTATACTGGTGAAATTTCACCTGCAATGCTTTTAGATATTGGTGTCAGGACGGTGATCCTTGGACATTCTGAGAGGCGTCATATATTTAATGAGGATGACAGCCTGATAAACAAAAAGGTGATTGCTGCATTGTATCACAGGATTACCCCTATTTTGTGTATAGGTGAAACCCTTGATGATAGAGAATCCGGTAAAACCTCCCAAGTGCTCCAGGCACAATTAAAAAATGCTCTCCAAGGTGTAGAGGCAGGCTCAATTAAAGATGTGATTGTGGCTTATGAGCCTGTTTGGGCCATTGGTACAGGCAAAACAGCCACATTGGATCAGATACAGGAGGCACACAGTTTGGTGCGTAACGAGATCGCCAAGCTGGCAGGAGAAGATATTGCACAAAATTTGAGAATATTGTATGGTGGCTCAGTAAAGTCGGCGAACGTAAAAGATATTATGATGCTAGAGGATGTTGACGGTGCCCTGGTTGGGGGTGCTTCGCTTGAGCCTGAAAGTTTTGCTCAAATCGTAAGATTCGAACAGAATACATAGAATATTGGGATCTTGAATAAATGCAGCCATTTTTGATAGCAATACATGTGATAACCTGTATAATTCTAGTGGTTACGGTGCTGCTCCAGCAGGGTAAGGGGGCCGAGGTTGGTGCTGTTTTCGGCTCCAGTGAAGCAATTTTCGGCAGCGCGGGTCCTGCCACATTATTGAGTAAAATTACTACAGCTTGCGCCATAATCTTTATGTTAACATCGCTGTCCCTAACCTATCTTTCAATACAGAATAGAGGGCAATCGGTAATGAGAAATGTGCAACAAGTTCCTGTTGCTCCGAAGTTGCCAGTTACTTCTGGCCTTAAAGAAAGGGCTGGGGCCCAGGGTGGTGATGTCAAGGTATTGCCTGGAACGGGTTCGGATGGAAAAAAACTGAATGCACAATCAGTAAGAGATGCCAATAAGGTCCAGGGCAAAGGTCAATCGGCAAGTGTCCCTCAGCATGCTGAAATGTCAAAGAAGATGCCGGGGCAGGGGACTGCATCCCAAAACGCACATTGACATATATTTAATAAGTGCCGAAGTGGTGGAATTGGTAGACACGCTATCTTGAGGGGGTAGTGGGCAACCGCCCGTGGGGGTTCGAATCCCCCCTTCGGCACCAAATTGCTTGAATATAGCTGGGATATTACGAATTATCCCCCTTGACATTTTCCCTGATTGGTAATATAAAATTTTAGACGAATTCTGAGCGGAGACTCATTATAAATCTTAATGAATGAATATTCATTTACTATTCACGGGTAGTAGGCAAAATTCAAAAAATCTTTAAGAAAGGAGAATTAGGGAAATGGCTTTAGTTAATCCGCATGGTTCACAGAAGAAGCTTATGCCTCTTCTATTGAAAGGCGCTGAAAGGGAGGATGAGATTGGGCGCGCTAAGGCGATGAAGAAGATCAATATCTCATCAAGGGAGTCTGGCGACATTCTTATGCTTGGTATGGGTGCCTTTACGCCGCTGAATGGTTTTATGTGTAAGGACGACTATGACGGTTGTGTTGAGGATATGAAGCTCCGGCAGGTTGACCCTGGCACCATGTGGCCTCTGCCTGTGACTCTTGCAGTAGATGAAGATGTCAGGAAGGAGATCAAGGAGGGGGATGAGGTAGCCCTTTATGACAGTGAGACCGGCGAGCTTATGGCTACCATGAAGATCGAGGAGATCTGGGAGCCAGACAAGAGGAAGGAGTGCGAACTCTGTTTTAAGGGTGAGGGCCCTGACTCAGAAAGGTTCTGGGAGGTGGCAGAAAAGGAGCATCCCGGTGTGCAGCAAGTTCTCAATTCTGGTAAATACTATGTGGGTGGTCCTATAAAGGCCTTGTCCGAGAAAGATTTTAAGCAAAAATATGGCGATGCATATATGCATCCTTCAGTTTCCAGGCAGATTTTTGAAGACAGGGGTTGGAGCACGGTTGCGGCCTTTCAGACCAGGAATCCTATCCATCGTTCACACGAGTATCTAACCAAGATAGCCCAAGAGGTCTTGGATGGTGTGTTTATTCATGCCTTGGTTGGCAAGCTGAAGCCAGGAGACATTCCTGGAGAGTGGAGGATGAGGTGCTATAAGGCCTTGCTTGATAACTACTATAATATGGAGAGGACTGTTCTTGGTGTCTATCCTCTTGAGATGCGTTACGGTGGGCCAAAGGAGGCCTTGCTCCATGGTATCTTCCGTCAGAATTTTGGATGCTCTCATCTTATTATTGGCCGTGACCATGCAGGTGTAGGTGACTTTTATGGTCTGTTTGAGGCGCAGGAGATCTATGATAAGTTGTGGGATGGTGCCCTTGAGCTTCAGCCACTCAAGATTGACTGGACTTTCTGGTGCCACAAGTGTGGAGGTATGGCCTCACTCAAGACCTGTCCGCACGATAAGGAAGACAGAGTGGTGGTCTCGGGTACCAAGTTCCGTCGCCTCATGAGTGAAGGAAAGATGAACGAGGTTCCGCCTGAATTTTCCAGGCCAGAAGTCCTCGAGATACTCCAGGAATACTATTCCAATCCTGAGGCAAGAAAGGTCAAGATAAAGAAGGGTGCCTTTGAGGATTTGAAGTAGCCTAGTAGAGTTTTTGCTTGATCAAGGAAAAAGACAACGGGCAGGTGTATAACCTGCCCCCTGAACGTGGACGAAAATAAAAAAAGTAGGAGGTATTAAAATGCCAAGCTTTGTCAACCCGGAAAAATGTGATGGTTGCAAAGGTGGGGAGAAGACAGCATGTATGTACATCTGCCCCAATGACCTAATGGTCCTTAATCCTGATGAGATGAAGGCCTATAACCAAGAGCCAGATCAGTGCTGGGAGTGCTACTCCTGTGTAAAGATCTGTCCTCAGGGTGCCATTGAGGTGCGTCACTATGCTGACATTTGCCCCATGGGTGGTTATGTACAGCCAATGCGCGGTACCGACTCCATCATGTGGACCATCAAATTCAGAAACGGAAACATTAAGCGTTTCAAGTTCCCAATCAGGACAACTCCTGAAGGTTCAATCAAGCCCTATGAAGGAAAGCCATCACCTGGCGCAGACCAGCTAGACAACGAGCTTCTTTTCACTGAGACGGCTGATAGCGCTAGGGCAACCTGCAAGCCCTCTGATTTTGCTTAATTGTGGGCCAAGACGAACCTAGAGAATTTTTAAAACAAAAAAATTTTAAAAGGAGGAATTAAAAATGGCATTACCCAATAAACCGACTTGGGAACTTCTGGCCGAGCCAGATCTTACTAAGGTCCCAGTTGAGGAGCACGATTATGATGCTCTTATCGTTGGTGGCGGTATGGCAGCTTGCGGTGCTGCATGGGAGATCGGAAAGTGGCTTCCTGATGGAGCAACTTGTGCGCTGGTTGATAAGGCAGCTCTCGAGCGTTCAGGTGCTGTTGCCCAGGGTCTTTCAGCTATCAACACCTATATAGGTGAGAATACCCCATCAGACTATGTCAGGATGGTAAGAAACGACCTCATGGGCGTTGTCCGTGAAGATTTGATTTTTGATCTTGGACGTCACGTTGACGACTCTGTACATCATTTTGAGGAGTGGGGTCTTCCAATCTGGAAGAAAAAGGGAAGCGAAGGCAAGAAGCTTACAGAAGGTGGCGAGCCAGTTCGTACAGGTAAGTGGCAGATAATGATTAACGGTGAGTCCTACAAGTGCATCGTTGCTGAGGCAGCAAAGGCAGCGCTAGAGGAAAAGGGCTATGACCTGTATGAGCGTATCTTTATCGTTAAGCTCCTTCTTGATGCAAATAAGGAAAACACCATTGCAGGCGCAGTGGGCTTCAGTGTTCGCGAGAACAAGGTGCATGTTTTCAAGGCAAAGGCAATGTTGGTAGCCTGCGGTGGTGCAGTCAATATCTTCCGTCCACGTTCAACTGATGAAGGTAAGGGACGTGCTTGGTATCCAGTATGGAATGCCGGTTCTACATATACCATGTGTATGCAGGTTGGTGCAGAGATGACCATGATGGAAAACCGTTTCACCCCATCCCGTTTTAAGGATGGTTATGGTCCTGTTGGCGCATGGTTCCTTCTCTTCAAGGCTACAGTTACAAACGGATACGGCGAGCACTATGTAAAGACCGATCGTGCCAAGGCCGAGCTGGAAAAGTACGCACCATACGGACTTGCCCCTGTTACACCTACCTGTCTACGTAACCACCTCATGCTCTTTGAGATGAAGGAAGGCCGTGGTCCTATTTTTATGGACACTGCTGCAGCACTCAATGCCTTCCTGGAAGAGAAGAAGGCTGAGGGTATGGATGAGAAGGCTCTCAAGAAGTACTGGAAAGAGCTGGAGAGTGAGGCATGGGAAGACTTCCTTGACATGTCAGTTGGCCAAGCCGGTCTGTGGGCCTCAATGAACATCGAGCCTGAAAAGGTCGGCTCTGAGATTATGCCTACTGAGCCCTATATGCTTGGATCTCACTCTGGTTGCTGTGGTATCTGGGTAAGCGGTCCTAGTGAAGACTGGGTGCCAGATGACTACAAGTGGGGCTACAACAGGATGACCACAGTAAACGGTCTGTTCACCGCTGGTGACGGTGTCGGCGCTTCTGGCCACAAGTTCTCTTCAGGCTCTCATGCTGAGGGTCGTATAGCTGCAAAGGCAATGGCTCGCTATATCCGGGATAACGCTGATTTTACTCCTACCCTGTCAGTTAGTGCTGACGATCTCAAGGCTGAGATCTATAAGCCTGTTACTGTCTACTATGAGAACTATCAGAAGACCACTTCTGAGATGGTCAACCCCAATTACATCAAGCCGCGCCACATGATGGAAAGGCTTATGAAGTACACTGATGAGTACGGTGGTGGTTGGTCTCCATACTACATGACAAATGGCAAGCTCCTTGAGATTGTTATGAGGCATCTGCAGTGGCTCCGTGAGGACTCTGAGAAGATGGCCGCTGGCGGTCTCCATGAGCTTCTCCGTGCATGGGAGAACTTGCACAGGATCTGGACGGTTGAAGATCATCTTCGTCACATCCAGTTCCGTGAAGAGTCAAGGTATCCTGGATTCTACTATCGTGGCGACTTTATGCAGGCCGATGACAAGGACTTCGATGAGGGTGGTTGGAAGTGTTTTGTCAACTCCAAGTATGATCCAAAAACTGGTGAGTGGACTGTAATGAAGAAGAAGTGCCACAAGATCATAGCTGATTAAGCTTAGGTGCCAATTTTTATTGGCAAATGATCTGAAAGTGGGTATAACTATCCAGGCACCGTTGATCCGGTGCCTGGATTTTTTTAACTTCAGGTAGTTGACGGGCTTGAATAGTGTTCAAGGCCGTGAGCTACTTGCCCATAGGGTAAATCCCCTTGTGGGAAAAAAATTTGAAAAGGAGCGGGGAGATGAGCGATAGCATCCTAGTAATTGGCGGAGGTTTTAGCGGAGTGACAGCCGCCGTAGAGGCCGCCGAAATGGGCTACAATGTTTATTTGGTAGAGAAGGAAAGCTACCTTGGGGGGCGTGTTGCCCAGCTCAACAAGTACTTTCCCAAACTCTGCCCGCCCACATGTGGACTTGAGATCAATTTCAAAAGAATTAAGACCAATCCAAGAATCACATTCTACACGATGGCGGATGTGGAGTCCGTATCTGGTGGGCCTGGTGATTTTAACGTTACTATCAAGGTTCGTCCAAGAGGCACCACTCCGCAGTGTACTAACTGTAAGGCAGGAGAAGAGGCAGCCAAGACAGAGGTGCCTGACGAGTTCAACTTTGGCATGAGTACGAGAAAGCCGATCTATATGCCTCATCCAATGGCGTTTCCTAATCAATGCGTTTTAGATATGGAAAACGTGTCTGGGGATGAGATAGAGGCTATCAAGGCAGCGATGCCTCCTGGTCATGTTGATACAAGTCAATCTGAGGAGACGGTAAACCTCAATGTGGGTGCCATTATCGTTGCAACTGGATGGAAACCTTACGATCCCACAAAGCTCACAAATCTGAAATTTAACGATTATGAAAATGTTATTACAAATATGATGATGGAGAGGTTGGCCTCGCCATCAGGGCCCACTGGAGGGAAGATAGTAAGACCATCTGATAACGAGCCCCCTAAGACTGTAGGTTTTGTACAGTGTGCAGGGTCAAGGGATGAGAATCACCTCGGATTTTGTTCTTATATCTGTTGTATGGCAACTCTTAAACAGATTACCTACTTAAAGGAGCAGAATCCAGATTGTGAATGTTATGTATTTTATATCGACATTCGTTCTCCTGGTGCTAGGTATGAGAAATTTTATAAGAAAGTTAAGGAGATGGAAGGTGTGCATTTTATAAAGGGCAAGGTTGCAGACATCTTGCCAGGAGAAGCTGCTGGTTCTGTTAAGTTGGTTGCTGAGGATACTATTGGAGGAGGCAAGAAAGAGCAGGAAGTAGATATGGCAGTGCTGGCTACTGGTATGCAGCCGGTTGGAGCCGAATCTCAAATTCCTGGAATAGAGTACGATTCAGATGGTTTTGTAGTTCCAAAGGAAGGAATAATTCCATGCGGTTGTGCTAAGAGGCCGATCGATGTTGTCTCCTCAGGACAAAGCGCAACAGCCGCGGCACTCAAGGCCGTTCAGACAATTGCTAGGAGGGCAAGCTAATGTCTAAAAAGATAGGATTATATATATATACTGGAGACGGAATAGGAGAGGCTGTGGATGTGGACAAGCTCCTTGAGCTTGCCACCAGTGAAATGGGTGTGGCAGTGGCCAAAAAGCATGATGACCTTTATGGAGCAGAAGGGTTGGCCATGATAAAGTCAGACGTAGAGTCTGAGGAGTTGAACGCCCTGGCGATACTTGGTCTTTCCTTTAGGTATGATTTTGAGGGGCTTAAGTTTCCTGGTGTGTATGTAGAAAAGGTGGGCATCAGGGAGTTGGTGGCTTGGTCTAAGAAGGTAAAAGAGGATGCTGAGGATCCCGAAAAGGAGAAAGAGCATATTCAAGAGCTGGCCGAAGACTATGTCCGTATGGCAGTTACTAGGTGTCAGAAGGCAGAGTTGCCAACACCAGACAAGTTGGAGGATGCCAGTGAAGATATCCTGGTCATTGGTGGAGGGATATCTGGTTTGTCTGCGGCACTAGAGGCTGCAGATGCAGGGCATAAGGTGCTTTTGGTGGAAAAAGAGGCCCAGCTTGGAGGTTTTGCTGCCAAGGTCAGGAAGCAGGTGCCTGTAGGACCGACTTATGATAACCTTATTGATCCCATTGTAAATGAGTTGATTGAAAAGGTCCAAAATAATCCCAACATAGATGTACGTACGAGTACAGAGGTGGCAAGGACTGCTGGTGCGCCAGGGGCCTTTCGTATCTCTCTGAAAGAGGCGGGTACCAAGAGTGAGTGGGATGCTCCTGTTCCGCTTACAGAAGAGGAAAAGCTGGATGAGAACGGGAATGAGCTTTCGGCAGAAGACCAAAAGAAGAAGTACGATGAAAAGAATGAGGGGCGTCATGACTATATGGAGGTCGATCCCAATGCGGAGATAGTTGGTGCAATCGTACTTGCTTCTGGTTGGAAGCCTTATGAGCCGCAAGAAGGTGAGTTTGAGCATCTGGCGTGGGGGAACCCCAATGTTGTGACCAATGTACAGTTTGAGGAATTGGCCAAAGAGGGCAAGATCAAGAGGCCATCGGATGGGAAAGAGGTAAAATCTGTAGCATTTGTTCTGAGTCCAGGGGGCAAAGATGATGATGCAGATTTCCCGTACGCTGGAGCAGTTACAAGTCTGGTTGCGCTTAAACAAGCCAAGTATGTGCGTGAAGATAATCCAGAGGACGGCAAGGCCTTTGTTTTTTATCAACATATGAGAACTCCTGGTCAATATGAATATTTTTACAAGGGCTTGCAAAATGATCCTGGTATATTTCTTACAAAAGGTGCTGTGACAAAGGTGGAGGCAGCCGGTGACGGTTTGAATGTTACTGTTGAAAATACCATTCTTGGAGAAGATATAAATGTGGATGTAGATATGGTGGTCCTTGCAACCGGAATGGTGCCTACCACCAAGTTTGAGCCGGTGGTCAACTTCGCCTACAGGCAGGGGCCAGCATTCAGAGACCTGGATCTGTTCGGTGGTTACTGTGACTCCAACTTCATTTGTTTCCCTTACGAGACACGTCGTACTGGTGTCTATGCAGCAGGTGGCGTTCGTCGCACAATGACAATTGAGGAGGCCATGGAAGATGCCACTGGCGCAGCCTTGAAGGCCATTCAATCAGTGGTTGCTGCGGAGGAGGGACATGCAGTCCACCCACGTACTTGGGATTTCGACTATCCGGATTTCTACTTCCAGCGTTGTACCCAGTGTAAACGCTGTACTGAGGAATGTCCATTTGGTGCCTTGGATGACGATGAAAAGGGTACTCCTAAGCCCAATCCTACAAGGTGCCGCCGCTGTGGTACATGTATGGGGGCCTGTCCGGAACGTATTATCGGATTTAAGGATTACAATATCGATATTGTTGGCTCCATGATCAAGGCCATTGAGGTTCCAGATGACGACGATGATAAGCTAAGGATGATATGTTTTGCCTGTGAAAATGATGCGTATCCAGCCCTGGAAATGGCAGCTAAGAAGGGCCTTACTTGGTCACCTTTGGTTAGGATAATTCCTGTACGTTGTTTAGGATCTGTTAATGTTTCCTGGATCAAGGATGCAATGTCAAGTGGACTTGATGGTGCCTTGTTGTTGGGTTGTAAGTATGGTGACGATTATCAGTGTCACTTTGTAAAAGGTAGCGAGCTGGCTAACAGACGTATGGACAACGTTGCAGAATCTCTCAATTCTCTTGGTATGGAGCCAGAGAGAGTAAAGCTTAGAGAGATTGCAATTGATGAATATGATAAGGTTCCTCAGATTATTGATGACTTTGTTGAGGAAGTACTGGGAATGGGACCAAATCCATTCAAGGGCTGGTAGGAGGTAGTGAAAATGGCTGAAACAAAGAAGATACAGCCGGATTTATCGTTTATTAGGGGGTTGATGGAGGCCGGTGGTGACACCGTTAACAAGTGCTATCAATGTGCCACTTGTTCAGTTGTATGCCCCCTTTCCACAGAAGAAAGGGCGTTTCCAAGAAAAGAGATGTTGTGGGCACAGTGGGGTCTTGCATCAAAGATAGCCGGTGATGCAGACGTATGGCTTTGCCATCAGTGTGGCGACTGCTCTGCCTATTGCCCTAGGGATGCAAAGCCTGGTGATGTGCTGGGCGCAATCCGTCTAAATGCGATTAAGTACTATGCGGAACCAAAGGCATTGGCAGATATGCTTTCTAATACTGCTGGTGTACTGGGAACAGTTATTGCTGCCTTTGTTGTATGGTACATCGTGGCATTTCTTTGGTCTCTTCACACAGGAGAAGGCTTTCCTTTCCCAGAAGGTACAGTTGCATATCACAAGATTCTCACCTTTGTTCCTATTGATCTTGTGGTGCTCCCTATAGTAGGCTTGGTAATCTGGGCTTCTTATAAAGGGGTGACCAGCTTCTGGAGCGATATAGCCAAAGGTTCTGGTGTAGTCTCTTATACGGGTACTGCTCCCAAGCCTGCGATGGGACCACTTTTTAAAAAGTATCTTATTCCTGCCATTCAGGAAATACTCGAGCACAAGCGCTTTGAAGAGTGTGGAGAGACTAAGGAGAGAGCCAAGGGTCACAAGCTGCTTCTCTGGTCATTTATTATGCTTTTTATAGTTACAGGTGTGGTGTTCATTATAAACGATGTTATCTTTGTTCCATTCTTGCATAAGCACTTTACCCCTATGCCTCTTTGGAATCCGATCAAGATTTTTGCCAATGTTGCCGCTGTAATGCTTATAGTTGGTATCTGGATGATATATCAGATGAGGAAACAAAAGACTGCAGAGGGTGTTCTTAAGAGTTCTGAGCAAGACTGGATTTTGATATGGTTGATTTTTGCGGTTGGTGTTACGGGTGTACTGGCAGAACTTTTAAGACTTATGAACATTGCCGGCTTGGCCTATCCAATCTACATACTGCACTTGGCAACTGTAGTGACCCTATTTTTGGCAGTGCCTTATTCCAAGTTTGCGCATCTCCTTTACAGGACCACGGCCTATGTATATCAGCGTTATGAGGATGATATGAAAGTGGGTAAGGCAGGATTTGGAATGGAAAAGGACGTTCTTCCAGTAGGCCCTCCGGTCGAGGAGGCAGAAGCTGAAGAGAAAAAGGAAGAAGCAAAAGAGTAATTTTCAAAAAGATAGTCTTGCAATGGGGCCATAGAGGCCCCATTTTTTATTCAAAAAAGACTTGCAATTTCCATTTTTGAGACTATTATTGTCTGCTCAGCTTGGGCTGGCGTAGCTCAATTGGTAGAGCAGCTGATTTGTAATCAGCAGGTTGCGGGTTCGAGTCCCATCGCCAGCTCCAGAAAACATGTGGAGAGGTTCCCGAGTGGCCAAAGGGGACAGACTGTAAATCTGTTGGCGAAGCCTTCGGAGGTTCGAATCCTCCCCTCTCCACCACATTTGCTCGTTATCCCCTGGATGGAACAGGGGTTTAAAATATATTTTGTTTGGGTTGCGGGAATAGCTCAATTGGCTAGAGCATCAGCCTTCCAAGCTGAGGGTTGCGGGTTCGAGTCCCGTTTCCCGCTCCATCTCCGCCCACGTAGCTCAGTCGGTAGAGCACTTCCTTGGTAAGGAAGAGGTCACCGGTTCAATCCCGGTCGTGGGCTCCACTGGGGGATTTGTTAAGCCTGAAAAAATATTCCAAAAAATTAACACCTTAGGAGCAAATAGGTCATGAGCAAGCAGAAATTTGAGCGTAAGAAGCCGCACGTTAACGTAGGGACTATAGGTCACATAGACCATGGTAAGACGACGCTGACTGCAGCCATCACCAGGGTATTGTC